>Ga0075418_10000156_pt1 | contig 62294 bp, 58 predicted proteins | sample SoiMetdeltSBSDD2_FD_81776 | JGI IMG/M metagenome (GOLD analysis project Ga0075418, IMG submission 81776) | Bulk soil microbial communities from a Populus tree surrounding site in Tennessee, USA - Soil MetaG P. deltoides SBSDD2 | ecosystem: Environmental > Terrestrial > Soil > Tree plantation...
CGAGGACGAGGGTTCGAATCCCTCCGGGGGTGCCACTCACGGTGCCGTAGCTCAGGTGAAATAGAGCAGTCGCTGGTCAAGCGACAGGTCGCGGGTTCAATCCCCGCCGGCGCCGCCATCTTTGCGGCGCGTAGCTCAGCTGGAAGAGCGCCTGCCTAGTAAGCAGGAGGACGCGCGTTCGAATCGACGCCCGGGGCACCAAAATCACGCTTCTCTAGCTGGTCTGGTGACAGCGCCGGTCTGAAGAGCACCAGAGCTCCGATCCTCAAAGGGGTGGGGGCCCCTTTGATTCCCCCATGGGGAGGGGAAGCACCACTGTCGGGGCGTAGTTCAATGGCAAAACGTTCGCCTCTGAAGCGAAAGTTCCTGGTTCAAGTCCAGGCGCCCCCGCCAGTTTCGCCGGTCTAGCTCAGCAGGCAGAGCATTCCCCTGATAAGGGAAAGGCGCGTGGTTCGAGTCCACGGGCCGGTACCAGTCATTGTCCAGTAGCTCAACTGGTAGAGCGGCGCGCTATGGGGGCGCTGGGGTAAGAGTGCTTCTCACCCCCGCTCACATTCTCGCGTGGCGTGCAGGTGGAAAGCCTGCCTGGACAGCCAGACGATGGTGATCTTGGTGTAACAGCAGCACACCGGATTGTGAATCCCTTGGTGCCGGTGCAAGTCCGGCAGATCACCCCAAAGACAGCTTTGAGCTATCAGCTATGGGCTATCAGCTTGAGGGCCATGGCTTACGGCCGATCGCTGACAGAGATTTCCATTGCCACATCCCATTTGATCCTCGCGGCCAACACGCCGCGAGGACAAGGAATTCGTCGTGAACGCGAAACACCGCAGCGGGCGAGGCTCGTGAGTCCTCCCTGGCGCGCCGGTCCCGAAACATCGGTCCAGCGCGTACCGCGGCGCGGAATCGGCGGATGTTGGGCGAGTTAGCTCAGCGGTAGAGCGCGGTTTCATCATGAGGCCGAGGTCGTGGGTTCGATTCCCACACTCGCCACCATGGATAGCTCAGTTGGTAGAGCAATCGGCTGTGAACCGATCTGTCGCGGGTTCGACTCCCGCTCCAAGCAGGAAGAGGCCTTCAAAGCCTTTAACGCAGTACGGGGCCGGCTTCAGCCTGCGCGACCGAGCACCGTTGCGCAGGCGCTGGACGCCAGACCGAGTGCGCCGTGCGGCGCTCGCGGGCGAAGCGGCAACAGCCGAGCGTATCCGGCTTCTCGCTCAGGGTATCGAGCGCGTTGCCCGGAACGCGAGGCGCGGCCGCCTTCCCTCGCGCGCGCGGCGGAGCCCGCCGGGCGTCCGGGAGGCCGGATCCCATTGTTTGACGACGTTGATGATGAAAGGAGAAGAAAATGTTTCGCAAGTTTTTCGTGAAGAAGGACGAACGGGCGCTCCTGTTCCGCAAGGGCGACTTCGTCGAGATCCTGGGCCCGGGCGAGCACTTCCGGTTCGATCCGCTCTACCGCCTGACCGCGGAGAAGTTCGCCCTGGCGAACACCCGGTTCGAGCACCGGCTGGCCGACTTCCTCGTGAAGGCGGAGCCGGAGGCCGTGGCGCGCGAGTTCCACGTGGTCGAGCTCGGCCCGGCCGAGGTCGGTCTGCGGTTCGAGAACGGCGTGCTAGCGGAAGTGCTCGCGCCGAACACCCGTCGGCTGTACTGGAAAGGTTACATCGACCTGCGCTTCGAGCGCATCGATATCGCGACCGACTTCACCGTCGACGCAAAGCAGCTGCCGCAGCTCATCGTGGCGCTGACTCGCGGAACCGTGAATGTGGCCGGCGCGGATGGCGTGCTCGCAGTGCAGGTGCCGCAGTACCACGCCGGTGTGCTGTACGTGGACGGCAAGGTCGCGAAGCTCCTGGAAGCGGGCATGCACTACTTCTGGAAGTTCGTGCGCGATCTCCGCGTCGAGACCGTGGACCTGCGCCTGCAGGTGATCGAAGTGGCGGGTCAGGAAATCCTGACCCGGGACAAGGTCCCGCTGCGCGTGAACCTGAACGCAGGCTACCGCGTGACCGACGTGCTGGCGGCGTTCGCCAAGCAGGCCAAGCCGGTGGACTTCCTGTACAAGGAGCTCCAGTTCGGCCTGCGCGCGGGGATCGGCACCCGCACCCTGGACGAATTGCTGGAAAACAAGGTCCACATCGACCAGGCGGTTGCCGAGCACATCAAGCGCCGCGTGGAGGGCTACGGCCTGGAGGTCGAGTCGGTCGGCGTGAAGGACATCATCCTGCCGGGTGAAATGAAGGCCATCCTGGCGAAGGTGGTGGAGGCCGAAAAGGCCGCGCTGGCGAACGTGATCCGCCGCCGCGAGGAAACCGCGGCGACCCGTTCGCTGCTCAACACCGCCCGGGTGATGGAAGACAACCCGACCGCGCTGCGGCTGAAGGAGCTGGAGACCCTCGAGAAGGTCACCGAGAAGATCGACAAGATCTCGGTCTTCGGCGGCCTCGACGCGGTGCTGAAGGATCTGGTGAAGATCCGATGAGCACGCGAGCACCTTGAACGGCCGGGGCTGACGCCTCGGCCGTTTTTTTTTTGGAGGGCCCTGCCGGATTGAGCTATCCTAGCTGTCGGCCCCATCCCACAATAAATCGCGGGGCCTCACACCAGGGAGGTGGACCATGAACGTGCTTGCTTCGGCATTCCCCAGGCTCGCCGCGATGGCATTCGCGGTTGCGATGTACTCCACGCCGACGATTTCGGCACAGAGCGGCTACACGATGACCGTCAACCGCGACCGGCTGGCCAACGCGCACAACGAGCCGCAGAACTGGCTGCTGATGAACGGGGACTACGCGTCCACGCGCTACTCCAGGCTGACGCAGATCAACCGCGACAACGTCAAGAACCTGCGCATCGTGTGGGCGATGGCGCTGGGCGGCATGCAAGGCGTCGGGCCCAACGGCCCCGAGAACGAAGTGAATCCGCTGATCGACAACGGGTTCATGTACACGACCGACGGCTGGGGCACGATCTACAAGATCGATGCACGCAATCCGTTCAAGGGGGAGTTCGTCTGGATCTGCGATCCGGGCGTTACCCGCGCGGGAAACGCTTCGCGCACGCGCGGCATCGCGCTGTGGGAAGACCTCGTGCTCGCCAACCTGCCGGATGGGCGCGTCATCGCGATCAATCGCGACAACGGCGAAATCGTGTGGGACAAGCAGGTCGCCGGCAAGACCGAGTTCGGCCGGCGGGAGCGCTTCCTCACGGCGCCGCTCGTTGCCGATGGCAAGGTCATCGTCCAGAACGGGGCCGGCGACGGGGGCACGCGCGGCTGGGTCGCTGCGCTCGACGTGAAAACGGGCGAGGAGCTGTGGCGCTGGTACGTCGTACCCAAGCCCGGCGATCCCGGCAGCGAGACATGGAAGGACAAGAACAACGCCTGGAAGACGGGCGGCGGCGGCATCTGGCAGACCGGGTCCTACGATCCGGCGACGAAGCTCTACATCGTCGGCACCGGCAACCCGTTTCCGATCTACGATGCCGAGGCGCGCCCCGGCGACAACCTCTACACCGACTCGGCGGTCGCGCTCGACGTCAATACCGGCAAGATGGTGTGGCACTTCCAGTACACGCCGAACGACTCGTGGGACTACGACGAGGTCGGCATACACATGCTCTACGACGGCGTCGTGAACGGCCAGACGCGCAAGCTCGTGGGCCATTTCGGGCGCAACGGCTTCTACTACACGCTAGACCGCGCCACCGGCCGGTTCCTCAAGGCCGACCAGTACGTGAACGACATGAACTGGACGAAAGGGATAGACCCGAAGACCGGCAGGCCGCTCGACTACGATCCCAAGCGCGACGTGCAGATCTACAATCCGGCGGCGCGCGCCCTGCGCGGCGACGGGCCGAAGCGCGCGTGCCCGACCTGGCACGGCGGCGTCGCGCACCAGCCGACGGCCTACCATCCGGTCAAGAAAATCGCCTACGGGGTCGGTACCGAGGGCTGCTTCACCCAGAACGGCGCCGCCGTCGTTTTCAAATCGAAGGACGGTGACGTGGATATGAAGGCGAGCGAGCAACGGAAGTACTCGAGCGACCTCTACTACGGCTCGATCACGGCTTTCGACACGGCGAACCACAAGGTGCTCGCGAAGGCGGTCACCGAGATCGAGATCCGCTCGGGCGCGATCGTGACGGCAGGCGGCGTCGTCTTCACGGCCCTGCAGGACGGCTGGGTGGTCGCCTACCACGACGAGACGCTGGAAGAGTTGTGGCGCTTCAATCTCGGCACGCCGCTGAAGGGGGCGCCGGTGACCTACGCGATCGGGCCGAAGCAGTATCTCGCCGTGCAAACCAGCGGACGCCACCTGCACCCGGTGAAGTTCGACAAGCTGGAGAACTCGAGCTATCTCTTCGTGTTCGCGCTCAACTGAACGACCTGGCCTAATTCTCCCCTCCTCCCACGAGGAGGGGTGGCGCGCGTAAGCCCGCCGGGGTGGTCAAGTTAGAAGTAGCAGCGCGTTGAATGGCGCAGTACCCGACCACCCCGCCCGAATTTGCGGGCACCCCTCCTATATGAAGGAGGGGAATGTCCCGCTTCACTTCGTTTGTGCGTTCTTATCTGAACTCCCGGCAGGCGTCGTTTTCCGAGCCCCAGAATTCGACGCATCGCGCGCGATCCATGGCGCCCTTTTTTATGACCTTGGCGAACATGAAATCGACGATGAGATCGATCTCTCGCGGCTGCAGCGTTGCCGGCGGATCGGCGAGCCGCAGCCCCGACGCCCGCAGATCGGCCTGCTTCATGCCGTAGCAGCGTCCGTCGCTGTAGGCGAGGCGGTCGTAGGCCGGCATGTCCCTGCCGGGCCTCCCGCACTTGATGGTCACGATCAGCATGTCGCGGTCGAGCGCGGTCTCGCGCAGGTTCGCGCCGTCGGGCATCTGGTTGTCCGTCTTGCGGCCGTCGCCCGCCCAGCCGTGACACCCCTGGCACACGCCCTTCTCGAGGTAGAGCCGCATGCCCTCGGCGATGCCGGCCGGGTCGGCTGAATGCACGGGCAATGTCAGCGCCGTGAGAATAAGCGCGGCGCTCAGACGCACCATTACTCGGCCTTCGCGCCAGAAGTCTTTATCACCTTCGCCCACTTGGCGACTTCGCTGCGGAAGAAGGCCGCGAATTCCTGGGGCGTAGTGCCGGCCGGAAGCGTGCCGTCCCGGGCCATGCGCGCGGCCAGGTCGGGGTCGTTCACGACCTTCACTGCTTCCGCGTTCAATCGCGCGACGATCGTGTCGGGCACGCCGGCCGGAACGACGATGCCGTACCACTGCGCGGTTTCGAAGCCGGGGACGCCGGACTCGGCCACGGTCGGGAGCTCGGGGGTCGCGCGCGAGCGCTGCGCGCTCGTGACCGCCAGGGCGCGCAGCCGCCCGCTTTTCACTTGCGGCAGCACGACGAGCGCCGGCGCGATGATGACGGATGCTTCCCCGCTTACGACGCCGATCAGGGAAGGACCGGTGCCGTTGTACGGCACCTGGACGATATCGACTTTCGCCATGCTCTTGAAGAGCTCGGCATCGAGGTGGTTGGTCGAGCCGACGCCGCCTGCGTAGTTGATCTGGCCGGGCCGGGCGCGGGCAAGCGCGACCAGCTCCTTCACCGATTTGACCGGCAGCGAAGGATGCACAGCCATCACGCTCGGCGTCCTGGCGAGCAGCGTGACCGCGGTGAAGTCCTTGAGCGGATCGAACGGGAGCTTGCCGTGCAGGCTCGGCGCGGCGGCGAGGTTGGTCGACCCCATCACGATCGTGTAACCGTCCGGGGGCGCCTTCGCGCCGAGCGCCGCGCCTATGGTGCCGCCTGCGCCGCCGCGGTTCTCGATGACAACCTGCTGTCCCATGCGCTCGGTGAGGGGGGTGCCGACCAGGCGCGCCATCGTGTCGGCGCCGCCGCCGGGCGCGAACGGAACGAGGAAGCGGATGGGCTTGGCCGGATACGTCTGCGCGAGGACGGCGCCCGCGGGCGCTCCCAGCGCGCAAGCGGCCAGGACGAGAACCGGGATCCGCGTTGTCTTCATGCGGTTCGTGGTCCTTCGATGCGGATCACGGGGCTGCGGCCTGCCGTTTTCGACGACCCGAAACCGGGAAGCACCATCGACAGCGCCCCGATCGGGCTGCCGGCGCAGATCAGCATGAGATCCTCCGGCGTGTCGATCGCGTAATGCCGCGCCGCGTCGTCGCCCGGCGCGATCGCGCCATCGAGGCGGCCGGTGCGCTTGAGATCCGCGATGCTGCGGGCCGTCTGCTCCGCGATGAATTCGCGCATCCGCCTCTTGCTCCAGCCGCTCCCGCGGAGCAGCTCCGCGTGCTCGCCGGCAAAAACCACCGCGCCCGGTGTGCGCCCGAGCAGCGCGATCGAACCCAGGTACGACAAAGCATCGCCGATCGCGCAAAGAAGCTGCTCGTGGTTGCCGTAGTTCCAGACCTGGATCATCGTGCTCGCCGCGACGAGCGTGACCGTGCTCTCGTCCGCCCGGCAGCCCCGCTCCACGTGCCAGGGCTCCCACGGGTGGTCCTCCTCGTTCTCGGCGAGGCAGCAGGTCATCTTGCCCGGCGTGCCGAAGGTCGCGCGGTCCGAGATCCCGGGACGGTAGCGCAGGCAGTTCAGCAGCACGAGATGCAGCGCACGGCCGATCGTCGCGTTGGCGCGCTCGCCGCCGCCGAATGCGTTGTTGGTCGAGTTGATCCCCAGCCGCTTCGCGATGGGGCCGTTGACGACGATGATGATGGTGGGGCCGGACAGCGCCGAGGCGACGTGGTGCAGGCCGAATGCGGGGGCAGCGAGCCCTTTGACCGCCGCGGCGACGACGGGCATGTACTCCGGCCTGCATCCCGCCATGACGGCGTTGATAGCGACTTTCTCCGCGGTGACGGCGACCTTGCGCGAGGGCATGTTCGCGATCACGTCCGCCGGGCGGTAGCCGCCCGCTTCGAGCATGTCGTCGACGAGCAGACGCGTCGCGGGCACGACCGGCAGGCCGTCCGTCCAGCCGCGCGCGTAGCAGAACTCGACTTGCTCCGAGACGCTGACCGGAACGCACGCTTCGCCTTCGGGAAGCGGGGGAGTGGTCGTATCGCTCAAGCGGGCTGGCCCTCCTGCAGGAGCTGGAGCACCTTGTCCACGAGCTCGTCCGCGCGGTGCTCGATGGTGTCGGGGCTCAGGCTCGCGAGCGGGTGCGGCATCATCACGAAGCGGAAACCGGGCACGCCCCACAAGTCGGCCATCTCGCGGGCCGTGGAGCCGAACGCATCCGTGATGACCGGGATCGCGGGGATCCCCGCCTTCTCCAGGATGACGGCGTCGAGCACACTGCCCGACGAGCAAGCCCCTCAGTCGCCGACGCCGGCGATGGCGAAATCCGTGCGCCCCTTCAGTTCCGCGATCTGGGCGTCGGTGAGGGGCGCCCGCTGCGGCTTGTGCACGAGCACCTCCACCTTCATGCCGTGGAGGTCGGTGAGCTTGCGGGCCACCAGGTAGAGGACCGCCTCCGCGTTCTTCTTGGTGTTCTCGATGAGGGCGATGCGCAGGCCCTTGAGGCTTTTCGGGCGCGGAACATACGCGATCTCGTCGCGCGGGGTTGCGATCGTGGGATCGAGGATGCCGAGCATGGGTGTCTCCTGTCCGAACGGCGAGTATAGCCGAGCACGAGGCGTTTCAAGCCAGACCCAGCTTCGGCAGAACCTGAGTCTGCCAGCGCTCGAGCGTGCGCAGGATCGCCGCGTTGGGAACGAGTCCGTTGAACGTCCAGCAGAAGATCCATTCGACTGGCAAGCGCTTCAACATCGATTCAAATCGCCTGCACACGGTGTCGACCGTGCCGACGAGCACGTAGCCGAGGTCGATCATCTCCTGCGGGGTCGGGACCGCACCGGTATCGGGATCGGTCATGAAGCGCCGGAATCCAAAGGGCTCGAACCACTCCTGGCCCATGAAGCGGCTCGATTGCTGCCAGAGATGATCGGCTTCGGCGTCGCTGTCGGCGATGATGATATCGCGCAGGAACGCCACGCCATCGCCCACGCGACGGCCGGATTCGCTGGCATAGAGCTCGCTCAGGCGGGTCTCGTGCTTGGCGTGCATCGGGGGCAGCACGGCGGTGACTCCCTCTTTGGCGCACCAGCGAATGCTGCTCTCCGATGAAGCGAAGGGCTGGAACAGCGGCGGGTGAGGCTTTTGCAGGGGCTTGGGCACCACGCCGATCTCGCGCACGATCCCATCGACGATGCCCCTGCCATATTTGCTCGAGGCTTCAACGGTCCACGGCGTCCCCTCCACGGGGATGCGCCACAGCTTGCCTTCCCATCGCAGCATGTCCTGCGTCCAGCATTGCTTGATGATACGGAAGTTCTCCTCGAATGCGGCGCGGTTGGACGCATCGACGGCATCGTGCTGGTGGGGCGCCACGCCATGCACGCCGTGCGTGTGCTGCGCCATGACGTCCACCCAGCGCCGCTGATAGCCGCGGGCGAACCCGGCATTCGCCCGGCCGCCGGTCATGTGATCGAGCATGGCGATGTCCTCCGCGATGCGCAGCGGATTGTCGGCCGGCAGCACGATGCCGAGCTGCCCCACGCGAATGCGCTTGGTCTGCATTCCGATGAACAGGTCGAGCAGCACCGGATTGTTGGACAGCTCGATCCCCTCGATGTGGAAGTGATGCTCGGTGAAATTGATCGAGTCGTAGCCGAGCGCATCGGCGAGGCGCGCCTGCTCGCTCACTTCCTGAAGCATGCGTCCGTAGAGGTCGCCGCGCAGGCCGGCCATGCCGGCTTCGATGTCGGCGCGGCTTCCCACGGAGGGCAGGTAAAACAAGGAGGTCTTCAGCGCCATGCGGGCACCACGACAGGTCGGGAGTGGATGAGCGAGCATACTCCAGTTCACGAATGCCGCGCACAAGCGACCGTGCGTTACGGTTTCAGCAATGCGCGCTAAGATAGTGTTTCAATACTGCCAAGGGAGGGCATCATGACAACAGACTCTTCTCCAGCCGTTCGCCGCCGCTTCCTGAAGTTTCTCGCCGCGAGCCCGTACGTGGCGTCGCTCGGCGGCGTTGCGGCGTTCCTGCAGGAAGACGGGTTTGCCCAGGATATGCGGGAAATCCGCGAGAGCAGCTTTGCCAGCAGCGTCCGCGACCGCATGAGCTATATCGAAAGTCCCGCCGAAGCGCTGACGGTTTTCGATTTCGAGGAGACGGCGCGCCGCAAAGTGCAGGCCGGGCATTGGGCGTACATGGCGAGCGGTACCGATGACGACGCAACGCTGTTTGCGAACCGCCAGGGATTCCGGCAAGTGCAGCTGCGCCCGCGCCGCCTGCGCGACGCCACCAGGGTGGACATGCGCGTCGATCTGTTCGGCACCACCTATAACAGCCCGATCTTCACCTGTCCGACCGGCGGCCAGGGATCCATGCATGCGGATGCCGAGCTCGGTGTTGCACGGGCGTGTAGAGCGCGCGGCACGCTACAGTGGCTCTCGACCGGCACGGGCACGTCGCCCGACGAGGTAAACAAGGCGCTGGGCCGGCCGGTGTGGCAGCAGTTTTATGCGCCGGTCGCGTGGGAGGCCTGCGTGGATATCCTGAAGCGGGTCGAGGCGGCCGGGACTACGGTCATCGCGCTCACGGTCGACAACACGACGGGCCGCTTCAGCGAAACGTACCTCCGTACCCGTCCGCGGGACATGAAGCAATGCGAGGCGTGCCACAAGGGCGGACCGGAGGAAGGCCGGCATCGTCCTTTGCTGGAGGGCGTCGATTTACGGGGCCAGCGGAGAACCAACCCCGCAATGGACTGGAAGTTCGTCGAGCGGCTGCGCAACCACTGGAAGGGCAAGTTCATCATCAAGGGCATAGACACGCACGAGGACGCCAAGCTGTGCCTGCAGCACGGTCTCGACGGCATACTGGTCTCGAATCACGGCGGACGCTCCACGGAAACCGGGCGCAGCACGATCGAGGCGCTGCCCGAAGTGGCGGCCGCCGTTGGCAACCGTATCCCGGTCTTCCTGGATGGCGGCGTGCGGCGCGGCACCGATGTCTTCAAGGCGCTGGCGCTGGGTGCCAAAGGCGTCGGCATCGGCCGTCCGATGCTGTGGGGACTGGGCGCCTTCGGGCAGGCCGGCGTCGATCGCGTGCTCGAGATCCTTCAGGCGGAACTGAAGCTGGTAATGGGGAACTGCGGCACGCAGACGGTCGCCGACATCAACCGCAGCTACATCGCTACGCCGACCTGGAAGACTTGAGGCGCGAGGGACGGGACCGGCAGCGCTCAGCGCACCGGCTCGAGCGGGACAGGGGCGGGTCGCGGCGGCCTCATGCGCTGGACGGGGGCCTGCTTCGCCGGCTCGAGAAGGTTGCTGGGCGCCTGGCTGCTGTTTCCCGGAATGATTCCCGGACTGTTGACGTTGCCGGCGATCGCGCCCGGCGGAAGATCGGCTTGCCTGAGAGGCGGCCCACGCCGGCGCGGCGCGTACGCTGGGGCATACGGATAGTAATATTCACCGCAGTCGGCGTAAGCGCACGGATCACCCTGGACCGGCGGCTGCGGGTTGACCGGCGCCACGTAAGGTCGCGCCGTGCGCTCGGGCTCAGCTGAGGCAGGCTGGCTTGCCTTGTCGCGCGCCGTTTCGACCGCCCGCAGCAGCGTCTTGTCGGGGGAATACACGGAAACGTTGCCGTCCACGGACTTCGCCTTGTCCGCGGTCCTTTGATCGTCGGGCTTACGGTCGGAGTAATGCGTCGCCCCGTTCTCGTCCACCCACTTATACATCTGCGCGGAAACGGGCGTTGCGGCGAGGGCCGCGGCGAAGGCCAGCGCGACGGGTGCGACGCGGTACGGTTTCATCCCAGCGATGCTAGCGGATTTCGGGGGGCGAAGGTGTAAGGAACTGTTACGGGTATCAGGACGCCTTGCGCCGTCCTGATACCTAAACTTATGAATGCTAAAGAGAATATTTCATGGAGATGAGAGCCGAAAGCGGTAGTCACTAGCCGGGCACTCGCACAGTCAAAGTGCCGATATTTCACTGGTCTCAGGTGCGAGCGCCGGGCGGCGGCGCCGTGCCGCCTCGACCATAGCGGCGAGCGCCGTCTCCGTCTCCTTCCACCCCCGCGTTTTCAGCCCGCAGTCCGGATTGACCCACAGCCGCTCCAACGGTATGACCTCCGCGGCCCGGTCGAGCAGCCGGAGCATGCTCTCGGTAGTGGGCACACGGGGCGAATGGATGTCGTACAGCCCGGGGCCGATGTCGTTCGGATAGCTGAACTGCCCGAACCCGTCGAGGAGCTCCATCCCGGAGCGCGACGCCTCGATCGTGATCACGTCGGCATCCAGCGCGGCAATCGCGGGCAGTATGTCGTTGAATTCCGCATAGCACATATGCGTATGCACCTGCGTCGCGTCGGCGACGCCGCACGAGGCAAGCTTGAACGCGCGCACCGCCCACTCCAGGTAGCACGGCCAGTCGCGCCGCCTGAGCGGCAGTCCCTCCCGGAACGCCGGCTCGTCGATTTGTATGATCGCGATGCCGGCCTTCTCGAGCTCGAGCACTTCGTCGCGCAGCGCGAGCGCGATCTGCAGCGCGGTGGCCTCGCGCGGCTGATCGTCGCGCACGAAAGACCAGTGCAGCATCGTCACGGGTCCCGTGAGCATTCCCTTCACCGGGTGGCTGGTCAGGCTCTGCGCGTAACGGATCCACTCCACCGTCATGGCCTCGGGCCGGTGCACGTCGCCGTAGATGACCGGCGGCTTGACGCAACGCGAGCCGTAGCTTTGTACCCAGCCGTTGGCGGTGACGGCGTATCCCGCGAGCTGCTCCCCGAAGTACTCCACCATGTCGTTGCGCTCGGCCTCGCCGTGCACCAGGACGTCGAGCCCCAGCGCTTCCTGCCGGGCAACGGCCAGCCGGATCTCTTCGCGCATGCTCTCCAGGTACTGAAGCGCGCCGGTCTCGCCGCGCCTGAACGCCGCGCGCGCGCGGCGGATCTCCGGGGTCTGCGGAAACGAGCCTATCGTCGTCGTCGGCAGGAGCGGCAGCCTGAGCCGCTCGCGCTGGCGCCGGAAGCGGGTCTCGAACGGGGAGGCGCGTCGCGCGTCGCGCTCCGTGATCCCGGCGAGCCGCGTCCGTACCCATTCCGAGCGCGTCCGTGTCGACTCCCGGCGCGCGGCGATGGCGGCGCGCGACGAAGCGAGTTGCACGGCGATGGCGTCGTCTCCGGAGACGAGCCCGCGCCTGAGCGCGGCGATCTCGTCGAGTTTCTGCGCCGCGAACGCGAGCCAGCCGCTGATTTCGCGATCGAGCCGGGTCTCCTGCGCCAGGTCGACGGGCACGTGCAGGAGCGAGCAGCTCGCGGAGACCCACACGCGCTCCCCGAGCCGCTCGCGCGCGCGCCGGAGCACGGCCAGCGCCGCGTCGAGATCGGTGCGCCATACGTTGCGGCCGTCCACCACGCCGAGTGAGAGCACCTTCTGCGGCGGGCTGCGATCGAGGAACGCAGCCAGCTGGTCCGGCGCGCGCACGAGATCGACGTGTACGCCCGCGACCGGCAGCGACAGCAGCAGATCGCGATGCTCCGCCACCGATCCGAAATACGTGGCGAGCAGGATGTCGGGCGCAGCGGGAGCGAGCGCGGCGTATACCGGTTGGAACGCGGCCAGCCAGCGGGGCTCGAGGTCGAAACCCAGCGCGGGCTCGTCGATCTGCACCCAGGGGACGCCGGCAAGCTTGAGGCGCTCGAGCAGGCGCCGGTAAGCGGGTATGAGCCGCGGGAGCAGGTCGAGCTTGTCGAATCTCCCGCCTCTTACCTTGCCCAGGTGAAGCAGGGTGAGCGGCCCCAGCAGCACGGCCTTGACCGGGTGGCCCGCTTCCTGCGCTTCCCGCACCTCGTCGATGAGCCACGACACCCCGCCGTCCGCACGCGTTTCCGGGCTCCACTCGGGGACGAGAAAGTGATAGTTCGTGTCGAACCACTTCGTCATCTCCATCGCGGGATGGTCCGCATCGCCGCGCGCGAGCTTGAAGTACTGGGGCAGGGTGAGCGCCTCGGGGCGGTAGCCGAACCGGGCCGGGAGGCACCCGAGGTGCGCGATGGTCTGCAGCACGTGGTCGTACCACGCGAAATCGCCCACCGTGACGTAGTCGAGCCCCGCCGCGCGCTGCAGGGCCCAGTGCCGGTGCCGCAGCTCGCGCCCGGCCGCGGCGAGCTCGGCCTCGGGAAGCGCTCCCTTCCAGTACGCGTCGAGCGCGGCCTTCAGCTCGCGCTGCGCGCCGATGCGGGGGAAGCCGGGAATATGGGCGATGGTCATGGACCCGTCCTGTCGGGAAAGAGAGGCGAGGATGCGCCGGGATCACGTATGAATCAAATGATTTATATAGAGTTATTCATTAATCTCATTCATAATAATTCCATGATCGAGCTCCGCCACCTGCGATCTCTCGTCGCCCTGGCCGAGGCCGGCACCGTGTCGGCGGCGGCGCGGCGCGTGCACCTCACGCAATCGGCGCTCTCGCACCAGTTGCGCGCGATCGAGCGGCACTACGGCGTCGCTGCCGTCAGGCGCAAGGGACAGACGGTCGAGCTGACAGAGGCGGGGCAGCGGCTCCTCGCGCTGGCGCGCTCGGTGATCGCGACGATGGGCGACGCCGAGCGCGATATCGTCCAGCTCGCCGGCAAGCCGTCCGGGACGCTGCGCATCGTGCTCGAGTGCCATACCTGCTTCGACTGGCTGATGCCGGTCATGGACGCGTTTCGCCGGAACTGGCCGGAGGTCGAGCTGGACCTCGTATCGGGCTTTCATCCCGATCCGTTCGAGCTGCTCGCGGCGGACCGGGCGGACCTCGTGATCGGGTCGGAGACGAAGCGCTCCCGCGGCATCGTGCAGCAGCCGCTGTTCCGGTTCGAGATCATGGGCGTGCTGCCGACGGATCATCCGCTCAAGGCCAGACGCTATCTCGACGCGCATGACTTCACCGGACAGACCTTGATCACGTACCCGGTGCCCGAGGAGCGTATCGACGTCGTCCGCCGGGTCCTCAAGCCTGCGGGCGTGCGCGTCGAGCGGCGGACCGCAGAGCTGACCGTCGCCATCCTCCAGCTCGTGGCGAGCCGCCGCGGCATCGCCGCTCTGCCCAACTGGGGCATCAAGAACTACACGGACTACGAGTACGTCATCGCGCGGCGCATCGGCAGGGGCGGCCTGTGGAGCGACCTGTATGCCACCCTGACGAAGGAGACAGCGGGCAGACCGTACGCGGCGGACTTTATCGCCACGGCGAAGGCGCGCTGCTTCGAGACCCTCGACGGGCTGGAGCCGCTCGAATCCCGGTCAGCAGGAACGCGCGCCTGAAGGGCATGGGCAGGGAAGGGCGTTGTGCTGCGCCCTTGTGTAAGTGCTCGCTGATGATAGAAATATGTTGATTTTCAATTATTTGGTTCCATCGTCACCGGGTCGTCCTCGTCGCCCGGGTGCATCGAGTTCAGGATCATGATCTTCTGCCAGATCTTGTGCGAAAGGCTGGCCGCGAGGGACTCGATCTCGTTGACCGCCCCGAGCACGACGGCATCGTGCAGGTGCTGGGCGTACAGCGCGGCTACCTTGCTCGTCAGCGAAAACATCTCGGAACAGTAGTCCAGGTAACGCGACAGCTCGAAGCGGGTGAACGTGCGGGCGGGGGAGGCCGGCGTCGTTGCGGCGCCCCGAGCGGTGACGAATTCCGGATCCTTGGTAAGCTGATGCATGTCGACGATATGGATGATGCTGCGCAGCCGGTACAGCGATACGAGAGCCGCCCGCCGCTTGAACCGCCTTTCCAGCGACACCATGAAGACCGTGCCGATCGTCAGCAGTACTACCAGGTTCGCCCCGGCTTCGGTTGCCTGCAGAAAATCGGAGAGGCTGTCGATTTCCCACGAGCCGGGCATTCCGAAGCGGAAGATTTCCTCGGTCAATAGCGCGAGGCCGATCAGGCCGAGCACCCCCACGGCCCGGGCGAGCCACAGCGGTTTTCGCACGTGCTCGATTTGCGCTTCCGTCTGTCCGGCCAGCTCGCCCAGCCGGGCGCTGACCCTGGAGAGCCCCGAGCCGGGGAACCGCTGCGATATGCGGCGCTCCAGGCGCTGGATGGTTTCGATGATGTACTGACCTCGTAACTCGCTTTGCTCTTCCGAGCCCGTTGCCGGTGTATACATGGTTGCCTCTCCCTCCGAGCTTTCGTTCCCGAACTATCCCCTCTGCTCAGCCTGCATGCACTCGCTTCTGACTAATTCCCGGATGATCTCGGCCAGCTTGAGCGTGCCCGGTCCCGCGGCGTCGCGATCGGCGAAGACGAGGTACAGCTCCGCGAAGCGTTCGCCGCCGTCACGCAGCTCTACCGGTTTCAGCGTGCCGGCCGCCAGCTCGTCCCGGATCTTGTCCTCCGGCAGCCACGCATATCCATAGCCCGACCGCACGGCTATGATCGAGGTGGACATGTTGCTCACGGTCCAGCGCTGCATGGATTCGAGCGACGGCGGCGTCGCGCGCTGAGATCCCGTCTCCCGCACCACCAGGTGGCGGTGAGCGCGGAGATCCTGCATCGTGACCGCGTGCCCCAGCCGGTGCAGGGCGTGTTCCGGGTGTGCCGCGAGCACGAAGCGCAGCCGCATCAGCGATTCACCGGGGAATCCCGTCGGAATCGAATTGGCGATCGCGAGATCGGCCTTCCCTTGCAGCAGCGCTTCCTGCGTCCCCCCCATCACGGATTCGATCAGCTCGATCCGGGTATGCGGACTCTCCGCGCCGAAGCGGTCCAGGCATTTGAGCATCAGCCAGGTGGGAAACACGGACTCCATCACCACGCGAATCTCCGCCTCCCAGCCGGCCGAAAGCTTGCGCGCGGCGTGTTCCAGGCCGCCAGCGTCCTCCAGCAAGGCGCGAGCCCGGCGATAGAGCAGTTGTCCCGTCGGTGTCAGGACCGCCTTGCGTCCCCGTATTTCGAAGGCCTTTACTCCGAGCACCGACTGCAGCTTCTGCACGGCGTAAGTGACCGCCGACTGGCTCTTGTTGAGGTGCTCGGCGGCCTGGGCATATCCCCCCGCGTCGACCACCGCAAGCAGGGCGCGCCACTGCTCCAAGGTGATATGGAGGACCGACATATATCTAATAATTAGATTGGAATAGGCTATATATTGCTATTTGTAATTCATAAAGTAAATGATGTAATGGGCTCGCCTGATATCAATCACCCATACGGGAGAGCACCATGATGAAAACGCTGCTGCAACTCAACTCCAGCATTTATTCCGGCGATGGCCAGTCGACCCGGCTTGCGGACGACCTCGTCGCGCGCTGGCGCGTGGAAAACCCGGAGGGAGCCGTGATTGTCCGCGACCTTGCGCGCGACCCGGTGCCCCACCTGACGGCCGAGCGGTTCCAGGCGCTCCTCACGAAGCCGGATGAGCGCACGTTCGATCAACGGGCCATCGTTGCGGAGTCGGACGCACTGGTGCAGGAGCTGATCGAGGCCGACGTGATCGTCCTCGGTCTGCCGATGTACAACTTCGCGGTGCCCTCCACGCTGAAAGCCTATTTCGACCACATCGCGCGCGCGGGCGTGACCTTTCGCTATACCGCGCAAGGCCCGGTCGGATTGCTGACCGGCAAGAAGGCGTACGTGATCGGGACGCGCGGCGGACTTTACGCCGGCACGCCCGGCGATACGGAAACAGCGTACGTCCGCCAGTTCCTGGGGTTCCTCGGGATAGCCGATGTGGAGTTCGTTTATGCGGAAGGGCTGGCGATCAGCGAAACGAGCAAGACGGCCGGAATCGCGCGGGCGCAACAGGCGATCGCGCGTCTTGACCGGGACGCGGCGCTCGAGTCCCTGGCCGCGTGAGTTTTGCCCGACAGCCCCCATATATTCAAGTCTCAAGGAGAAGCCCATGACCATCCGCACCTTGAAGCAAGTCATCGAGTCCGTGCCCACTTCCGACGGCGCAGGCGTCAAGCTGCGGCGCAGCCTCGGGCGCGCCCAGCACCTGCGGCTGGACCCGTTCCTGATGCTCGACGAGTTCTCCTCCGACAATGCGGACGACTACATCGCCGGCTTCCCGAACCATCCTCACCGCGGCTTCGAGACCGTGACCTACATGCTCGACGGCCACATGCTGCACCAGGACCACATGGGCAATCGCGGTGACCTGAAGAGCGGCGACGTGCAGTGGATGACCGCGGGCCGCGGCATCATCCACTCCGAGATGCCGCAACAGGAGAGCGGGCGCATGCGCGGCTTCCAGCTCTGGATCAACCTGCCGGCGAAGGAGAAGATGAAGCCCGCCGGCTACCGCGACATACCGGCGGCCCAGATCCCGGTGGTGCAGCTATCGGGAGGCGGCCGCGTTCGCGTCATCGCGGGCACGCTGGAAGCCGACGGCCGTTCGACTGCCGGTCCCATGCAGGGCCTCACCACCGAGCCGCTCTACTTCGACGTGGAACTGCCGGCGGGCGGAGCCTTCGCGCACGCCGTGAAGGACGGCCACAACGCCTTCCTCTACGTGTACGAAGGGGGTGTGGAGGTCGGACCCTCCGGTTCGGCGCAGGCGCTCGAGACCCACCGCGCGGGCGTGCTCGCCGCGGGCGACTCGATCGAGATCAAGGCGGGGGCCGAGGGTGCGCGCTTCATCCTGCTCGCGGGACGTCCGCTGAACGAGCCCGTCGTGCAATACGGCCCGTTCGTGATGAATACCCGCGAGGAGATAGAGCAGGCGATCCGGGACTACCAGGACGGGCGCCTCGCCGTGACACGATAGGACACCGGCGCGCCGGGGCTAACGCGTCATCCACGACCGGGCGCGCATGGTCAGCGCCGCGTACGGAAATATCCAGAGCATCGAGCACACGATCACCCAGTCCCACGCATCGCGAAACGGCGTCATCGCCAGCTCGGCGGCCGGCGTGCTTGCCTGACTCATGCAGCCCAAAATGGTAAGGGCCCGTATCGGATTTCCGATACGAGCCCTTATGAGGAAGGAGGGAGAGGGACGAGTGCGTAACTCCTCGCCCCTCAACGCGCTGCGCTACTTCTCCTTGGCCTTTGCCTTGGTTTTGGCTTTGGCCTTGGCTGCGGGCGCGCCGGCGCCGTCCGCAGCGAAACAATAAATCAGCCCCGCCCCGCCCGTGCTGACGAGCGCCGGCTGGCTGCAGCCCTTGGAGCCGTGGGAGGAATTCCACGACATCGCCTGATCGGTGTACTGGAGACCCCAGCGGTCGTGATGGCCGACGAGGGCGGAGCCCTTGTCGCTGCTCGTCCAGTTGCTGCAGGTCGTATCGCCGCTGTCGGTAGAGGCGGTCCCGTCCGGCTTCGAGCCGGTGAGGACGTCGTGCTGGTTGGGTGACTCCGCCCGGCCATTGATCTTGGTCTTCTTCTCGGTCAGCGCGGTCATCCTGTTGATCCCGTTGACGCCGTGCAACTCGGCAACGTCACGCGCGATCAACCTGCCCTCCGCGTTGTACCACGGGCCCTTGCCGATACGGTCGCGCGCATTGACCCCGCCGGACCCGGTCGTGCTGAGGTAGGCACGCCAGGTGTGCTTGCCGCCGCCCGCCCCGGCGGCCAGGTTCTGGCAGTGCTTGTCGGCGCCCGCGAGCCCGCCGAAATCGGCTCCCTTGCCGGAGCCGACGCTGCTGAGGAAGAACGTCATATCCGCGTCTTTCATCTCTTTTTCCGCGCCAGCGCTGATACCGGGAAAAAGCAGAGCAACGGCCGTGACCACGTAGACACAGTTCTTGTTCATAGCAAGCCTCCGGTGGTGGGTTTGGTAATCGGTATCATATCGTGGATTACGTCCGGGTGAACACCGACGTGCCGCCGGATATTCCAAAGGCCTACCAGAGGCTCTTCAGGCGGCCGCCGTCCAGGTTCAGCGAGATGCCGGTGATGTAACTCGCGCGCTCCGAGCAGAGGAACACGATCGCGTTCGCCAGCTCCTCGGGCTTTCCGAACCGGTTCAACGAATTCTTGCGGGCTGCGAGCCGCCGGGCGTCCTCCTCGCTCTTCGCGTTCAGCTCCGCCGCCAGTCCCTGCGCGTTGCGCTGCCACAGGTTGGTATCCACCCAGCCCGGGCATACCGCGTTCACCAGCACGTTGTCCTCGCCGAACTCGGTGGACAGCGACTTGGTGATGTTGAGCAGGGCGGCGTTGGTGATGCCGCTGCCGAACATGTAGGGATCGGGCTCCTTGCCCGCGCCGCCGATCATGTTGACGATGCGCCCCCAGCGCTGCGCCTTCATCATCGGGTACACGAGCCGGATCGCGCGCATGAAGCCGAAGAGCTTGGTCTCGAGCTGCTCCTTCAGGCCGGCGTCGTTCATCACGGCGAAGCGCCCGGAGTACATCTGCCCGGCGTTGTTCACCAGGATGTCCACCTTCCCGAAGCGCTGCCTTGCGCTCTCCACCAGCCGCGCGATGTCGCCTTCCTTCGTCATGTCGGCGACGACCGCGTGGACTTCGCCTCCCGTCGCGGCGAGCTCCGCGCGGGCCCGCTCTATCGTCTCGGGGTTGCGGCCGCAGATCGTCACGCGCACGCCCTCCTCGAGGAACTGGCGCGCGGCCTCCCGCCCTATGCCCCGGCTGCCGCCGGTCACGATCGCCGATCTGCCCTTGATGCCCAGATCCATACCCGGATTATAGTGGACCAGATAGCCCTATCGCGGTAATGCGATAATAGGGGGCTACCGCAATTCACATCTCTTTCCGAAGGTACGAACATGCGAACAACTGCCGTGGAACGCCTTGTAGAGCTTGCGCTTGCGAGCGTGCCCAAGCCTCATACGGAAGACGTGATCGATGATGTTTTCAGCGCAATCGAACGCAACCCTGACTGGCTGAAAGAGTACCAGGGCCTCTGCGGCGACCTGGGACGGACGGTCGTCAACACGTGGGGCGGTTTCTGGGTCGCCAGCTCCGTGGGACGCTCGAGCGTGAAACAGGTGTCGAGCGAGAAGAGCAAGCTGATCGACTCCTACTCCAAGCTCTCGCCCACGAAGACCAAGGCCGGCAAGAAGGTCAAGGAGCCGGAGGCGCTGCAGGCCATGGCCGCCTACTACCAGCAGCACAAGACCGAGCTGCCTGCCCGCGTGCGCAACTATCGGGAGCTGATCGTCGAGCTTCTCATGCAGGGGTTGGGGCCCGAAGAGGCGTTCTCGGCCGTCCTGGCGAATCGCAGCTGATTAGCCACGAGCCGCCAGCTACCAGCCGCCAGCCACGAGCCCGAGCCACGAGCGGCCAGCCACGGGCACCAGTAGTAGCCCGCAGCCCGTCGCTCGAAGCGCGCAGCGCTGCGCCGACGCACGTCAGACGACGAGCCTGCCGCGCCGCTCGGCGACCCCGATTACGGCTTCGGTGCCGGAATTGAAAGCGAGATGGTCGTTCTCCATCCCATCGCTGAAGATCACCCCGTTCTCGGGCATGAGCGATCTCAGGCGCAGTTCCTCGCCGCGCGCGAGAAGACCGCAGGCGATGTCGGTGCGGGAAGTCTTGCTCGGGAAGGGCTCGCGCACAGCGAACTGCAGGCGCTCCGCATCCCACGGAACGGGCTGGTAGTCGAGCACGGCTGACTGTCCCTGCCAGGCGCCGGCAATCGCCGCGGCCCCGGTCACGACGCTCCGCATCCAGGCGGTGGATCCCAGTCCCGTGGCGATGATGATGCCGCTCGATGATTGCACTTCCGAGCGTCCGTCGTACCGGATCTCGTAGCGCGCAGACGTGTGGGTGCGGGGCCCTACGAAGAGGTCGTTTACCGCGTAAAGCGTCTGCCGGTCGCTCAAGGTGGCCCTGGCCATCGTGACTTCCCTGACCGCCCTGCGATCGCTCAACAAATCCGGCAGCAGGGCGCCGAAATCGCCTGCCTTGAACGGCAGCAGCACGCCGTCGTAGCGCGCGGGCTCGGGATTGATACCCACGAGCGGATGGCCGTCGAGGTATTTCATGGTGTTTGCCACCAGCCCGTCCTGGCCCAGGGCAAGCACGACGTCGCCCGGCCCGAACAGGAAATTGGCGAGGAACGCGCGCTCCACGACCTGGTAGCGTCCGTGCTGCTCGAGGACGCCCACGACGGACCTCCGGGCGGCGGCATAGGCGTCGTGCTCGCGCTGGTAGTCGCTGAAGTCCGCGCCCAGGCTCTCGACGTAGAAGCGCGCCTGGGCCGCGGTATGGTAGCGGGCGATCAGCTCCTCCAGCCGGGTTCGGCGGGTGACGAGCACCACCTTGCGATCGGAAGGGGAGGGCATGACGGCTTCCGGGAAGAGGAGAGATCCCGCTCACGCGCCCCGCTTGCCCTGCTGCGGCGCCGCGGTCGTCGCGGTGAGCAGCGCCTGCAGGAGATCCGGCGATACGTTCAACTGGCCGATCCGCTCGGCCTTCTCGGCGATGCCGCCGAAGGCTTGCGCTATCAGTTGGTTGGGCTGCATGCCGGCTGCGGCCAGCGCCTGCACGATGCGGGGATCCGCATTCTCCATCGCCTTCATCACCGCGACGAGCCGGTGTGCTTCCGCTTCGGCAAGCGTCCTCGTGTTCTCGGCGTTGCGCGAGACGTAGTCCTTGCGCCGTTCCTCCAGCACTACCGCGGACTCCAGCTCCGCCTGGCGCAGGTCGCTCTTCCTGCGCTGGATGCTGGCTTCCGCGTCCATCTGCGCTTCCCTGATGCCGCGCTTCTTCTGCTCGACCGCGATATCGGTGTCGAGCTCGCTCTCGCGTATGGCACGCTCGTTTTCCACCGCCGCATTGCGCCGCAGAAACACCGCGTCGTCCGCCGCCTTGAGTATCGCTTCGCGCGCTTCGGCCTCGAGTGCGCGCGAGGTGTCCGGCGTGGGCTTGATCGCGCTTATGGCGACGCCCTGGATCTCCAGGCCCAGCGACGCGATCTCGGCGTGGCCCTGGAGCCCGGTCAGGACTGCGTCGGCAACGTTCGCCGAAGCGCGCAGGGCATCCTTGAGCGCCAGGTCTTTCACCGCGCGCTTCGACAGCACCTCGACCACGTTGACGACGCGCTGGGAGAGCTTCTCCGGATCGTCCGCTTCATAGCTCCGGCCGTCCGGCGCGAGCGCGTAATTCAGCATCGCCGCGAGCTTGCGCGGCTCACCGACCCGGTACGCCACCTGTCCCTGCACGGTCACCGTCTGGAAGTCGGCCGTGACCTGCTCGAATATGAAACCCTGCTCCTTGCTGCCCGACGGGATCGCCACGATCGAGCTGGTGGGGCCGTAGTAGAAGAACGAGAGACCCAGGCCCTCGCGCACGATTCTGCCGCCCCTGAACTGCATCACGTAGGTGGTGGGCTGGGTCTTGATGAAGCGGATGCCGAACATCGTTGTCTCCTTGTGGCTGGTCGTTTCTTAGTGGTATAGGCGCACTAAGTTAGTTGCATAGTGCCACTAACAAGATTAGACTGTCAAGCCACTCCAGGGCCGACAGATAAAATCATGGCAAACCATGTACTTGCGGATCAGCTTTCGTTTCCGCGCCCGCTCACGACGGTGGACGTGGCGGTATTCGCCGTTCTCGACGGCAAGCTGCACGCGCTGCTGGTGGAACGCCCCGGCGCGCCGGACGAGCCCTATCCGGGCCGGTGGGCGCTGCCCGGCGGATTCGTCGATCTCGAGCGCGATCCGGATCTGAGGTCGTGCGCGCTGCGCAAGGTGCGGGAGAAGACCGGCGTTGCGCTTCCTTATCTCGAGCAGCTCGGCAGCTGGGGCGGCGCGAAACGCGATCCGCGCGGCTGGTCGGCCACCCACGTCTATTTCGCATTGATCCCGGTCGAGCCGGCTCTGCATCCCGGCGCCAACGCCGCTGACGCTCGCTGGTTTCCGGTGGGGCAGACGGGAGTGCGCCTCAGGCTCGCGTTCGACCACGCGGAAATTCTCGCGGCCGCGGTCGGGCGGCTGCGCAACAAGGTGGAGTACACCTCGCTGCCTGCGTTCCTGCTGCCGCGGGAATTCACGCTGACCGAACTGCAGCACGCCTACGAGACGGTGCTCGGCCGCAGGCTCGAGAAGAGCGCATTCCGCACGCGGGTCCTGACGACGGACCTGGTGCAGCGGGTGGACAAGGTCCGCGCCGGCGCCAATCGGCCGGCGCAGCTATATCGCCTGCGGAATCCCGCCGCTCCCGTCTATTTCCCGCGAACGTTCAGTCCTCGCGACGAGTGACCGCGGCAGGTTGTCGGGACCGGGAAAGGGGAGCATCATCGCCGGTATGTCCATCACCTTCACGAAGCTCCATCCGACTTTCGTCGCCGAGGTTTCCGGTATCGATCTGCGCAACGCCATCGACGCGGCGACGCTCGAGCGCATACGCGCCGGCATGGACGAGTACGCGGTCCTCGTCTTCCGCGGGCAGCCGTTCACGGACGCCGAGCAGCTCGCTTTCGCACAGCGCCTGGACGGCGAGCTGCACTCGAAGACCGGCATCAGCGCGTTGCAGAAGAACCGCTTCGGCAACGAGGCGCTCACCGACATCTCCAACGTGACCGAGGACGGCGCGATCATGGAGCGCGCAGACCGGCGCCGCGCCTACGGCCTGGGCAACCGGTTGTGGCATACCGACGCATCATTCCAGGATCCTCCCGGCCGCTACTCGATGCTGCACGCGCGCGTCATCCCGCCGGTTGCCGCCGATACCGAGTACGCGGACATGAGAGCAGCCTACGACGCTCTGCCCGACGACATGAAGACGCGGCTCGACGGTCTGCGGGCGCACCACTCGATCGCGTATTCCCGCCAGACGCTGGGCCTCGAGTTCTCGGAGGACGAGCAGGACCGGATGAAAGGCGCGGTACAACCGCTAGTGCGCACGTTGCCTCGCACCGGACGCAAATCCCTTTACCTGGCATCGCACGCCAACCGCATTCTCGGCTGGCCGGTGCCCGACGGCCGCCTCCTGCTGCGCGATCTCACCGAGCACGCGACGCAGCGGCAGTTCGTCTACCGTCATGCCTGGCGCGTCGGCGACCTGGTGATCTGGGACAACCGCTGCACGATGCACCGCGCGACGCCGTTCGACGACGGCGCCTACAAGCGGGAGCTGCGGCGCGTGACGACGCTCGACATAGAGCGCACCTCCTGGCCGTCGCCCGGACAAAAAGAGCTCGAGAGAGGTCGCGTCTAGAAAGCGCGGGAGTCCGCAAGGGAGGAAGCGGTCGTGATACTGCGCGAAACGATTCCGCGCGACCGGACTCAGGGCATTGCCGTGGGGCTCGTCGCGCTGATCCTGCTCGCCTTGACGTTGATGCATTTCGTCACGCTCAACGGCCATACCGAGGGCGTTCGCAGGGTAATATCCGGGCGGCTCGGAGTGCCGGTGGACATAGCGGAGCTGCGCTATGTGTTGTTGCCTTATCCGCGCCTTACGCTGCAAGGCGTGGCGCTCGGCGCATCGCAGGAGATCAAGATAGGCGCCATCGCCGTGAACGCGAACCCGCTGACCCTGCTCGCGGATTCGATGACTCTGGATGAGGTCGAGGTGACCGGCCTCGTCGCGAACGAGGGCGCGCTTGCCATGATGTCACGCTTCGCGGAGGCGCCCTCCGACAACCGGGTGCTGGTTGTAAGGAGAATCCGGCTGAGGGAATCCCGGCTGGGGCTCCGGGACATCGTGACGCCAGTCCTGGACGGGGATATCACGATCGGAGAAGACGGTTCCGTAGAGCACGCCGTGCTGATCAGCTCCGCGACGCGCGCCGAATTGCGGCGCAAGGACAGGACGTGGCACGCGGCGATAAGCGGCCGCAGCTGGCAGGCCCCGCTCGGTCCGGCGCTCACGTTCGACGAACTCAGCGTCGCCGCGGTTTTCGAGCCGGACCGGGTCACGCTTACCAGCATAGACGGCAGGATCGGCCGCGGCATACTGAAGGGGACCGCGAGGGCGACATGGAACGATGGCATGCGGGCCGACGGGGAGTTCAGCCTCACCGGTGCGGAGCTCGCTCCGCTGCTCGCGGCATTCACGCGCGACTTCACCGCAACCGGCGCCGTTTCGGTCAAAGGGACGTTTGTCCTGCAGGGAGCATCGCTGAGCGCCTTGTTTGCGGCGCCGAAGGTGGACGCCATGTTCAGCGTCGAGCGCGGGGAGCTCAACAACGTGGATCTCCTGCGCCTGCTCCAGTCTTCCTCGCGCGGCGGCAAGACCCGGTTCGATACTCTCGGAGGCGCATTGCAGGTGTCGGACGGTCAGCTGTCCTTCCGCAAGCTTCAGCTCGGGTCTGCCGCGCTGAGCGCGGAGGGTGAGGTCAACGTAGCCCCAAACGGCGATCTTTCCGGGCGCATCAACACCGACGTGGGAACAAAGACCGTCGTGGTTGCGCGCACCGATCTCAACGTGAGAGGGACCGTAAAGAGCCCGCTTCTCGCACCCTGAACGTCACCACGAGCGCGAGGGTATTGTTCTCTCCTCAGAAACTGAGCGTCGCCGCCCCGGCGGGCAGGCGCTCGTGCATCCCCAGCCCCTGGTCCCTATTGAAGCGGCGAAAACGCCGCCGGCAGCAGTATCTTGTTTTCCTGCTGCAGCAGCTGGTAGGCCGGGGTGCCGGCCTTCTGCGCCGAGGGCGGCCATGCGCCGGCTTCCTGCGCCCGCTTGCGGATGTCGGTGCGCGCGTCGAGCGACGGATAGGGCCAGATGTGCATGAACTTGTTGATGCCGCCCAGCTCCGAATACCACACCGCGGCGAGCGGTCCGAGCTTGAGCCGCTCCGGGAGCGCGTGCTGCCATGCCTTTTCGATATTGGGCAGTCCGCCCGGGGCGAGCGTGTAGATGCGCATCTCGTAGAACGGTCCCAGCTTGCCGGGCTTCGTCTGCGGTGACATCGCGAACGGGAGGTAGATGTCCGAGCGCTGCCCCACGATGAACTCCGCAGTCTTCGGCGGCCAGGTGCCGTCCTTCTGCGCGTCGGCGCGGATCTTCTCGCGCTCCATCAAGTCCTTGTACGGCCAGATGTGTATCACCTGGTTCAGCGGGCCGACCTCGGTGTGCCAGAACGCAAAAAGCTCCGAGTGTTTCTTCCGCTTCTCGTACGCTTCACCGAAGCGCTTCTCGAATTCACCCACCGAGGCCGGCTTGAGATCGTAGGTCCTGACTTCGTAGATCATCTGCTCCTCCTTAAAAAGTGACACGTGACACGTGACACGTTTGAACCGAACCCGCTAAGAAAACGTATCAAGTATCACCAGTCACGAGTCACCAGTCACTTCTTCAGCGCAAGCAGCGCATCGTATATCGCCCGGTCGATCTCTATGCCCTCCCGCCGGTTGCGCGCGCGCTCCCGGAATGCGCGCTCGGAAGGCAGGCGTATCTCGTCCACCCCCGGCTGGCGCGGCGTGGCCTTGATGCTGGCGATCATCGTGGCGAGGTCGCGCTTGAAATCCGCGAGCGGCACCAGCAGGTCGGGCTTGATCGCCATGATCAGGTAGCCGAAGCTCTTGCCGGATTGCATGTCCGCCCCCGTCAGCGCTCCGAGCGCGTGGATCGCGAAACCGAGCGCGAAGCCCTTGTGGCCGCCGAACGACAATATAGCTCCTCTGCGCGCGGCCGTCGGGTCGCGCGTGGGGCGGCCGTGCTCATCGATCGCGACGCCCTCCGGCAGGAGTTCGCCGCGCCGCACGCGGAACGTGAGGTCCGTCGACATGAAGGCCGACGTGCCGAAGTCCACCACGACCGGCTCCGGATCGGCGGGAAAGCCGAACGCGATCGGGTTCGTGCCGACCGCGCCGCGCGCGGCGCCCGGCGGGGCGACGATACTGGTCGCCTTGATGGTCAGCATGCCCACGAGGCCGGCGCGGGCGATCATCTCCACGAAGAGCGCGCTGCGTCCGCTCATCCAGCTATTGGTGACCCCGACCAATCCGATGCCCTGTGCCCGGGCCTTCGCGATGGCCGTTTCCGTGCATCGATGGATCGCGAACATGCCGACGTTGTTGCCACCGTCGTACAGCGTCGAGACCGGGGTCTCGCGGAGCACTTTGAGCGGGCCGCGAGGCTCCTTGAAGCGCCAGTCCTCGGCGACATTGAGGATCTTGGGGAGGCCGGAGTATTCGTAGCCGCAAAGCGCGGCGTCGACGACGTGGTCGGCGATGATGCGCGCCTCCTCGGCGTCGTAGCCGATGCCCCGCAGGCTCGCTTCCGCCAGCTCCTGCGCTTCCGCGACGCTCAGCCTGATTCGGTCGGGCGAAACCTTGTTCATGCTGCACCTACCGGGTGCAGGAGCGGCCGCCCCGAAAAGAACGCGTTGAGATCCGCCAGCAGCTTGCGCGTACGTTCCTCGCGAATCTCCCGTGTCGATGTCCCGATGTGCGGCGCCAGCACGACGTTTTCCATCCGCGCGAGCGCGGCCGGCACGTGCGGCTCGTCGCGGAACACGTCGAGCGCCGCGCCGGCGATACCGCCTTTTTCGAGCGCCGCGATCAACGCCGGCTCGTTCACGATCGCGCCGCGCGCGATGTTGACGAGAAACCCTTCCGGGCCGAGCGCGGCGAGTACTCGCGCGTCGACGAGGTCGCGGGTCTCCGGCGTCAGGCGGCAGGCGACGACCAGCACGTCCGAGCGGCGCGCCATGCTTTCGAGATCGGCGAACCAGGGAAAGGGGACGCCTTCCTTCACGCGCGGGCCGTGATAGCAGACGGACATGCCGAACGCGGCCGCGCGCCGCGCGATCTCCCGGCCGATCCGGCCGAAACCCACGATGCCGCAGGTCTTGCCGCGCACGTCGCGGCCGGAATCGAACACGCCGGCAGGCCATTTTCCCGCGCGCACGAAGCGGTCCGCCTCGCACAGGCGGCGCATCACCGCGACGATCATGCCCATCGCCAGGTCCGCGACGGGCTCGGCCGTGGAATCCGGCGTGTACGAGACGGTCACGCCGCGCTCCTTTGCGGCAGCGATATCGAGCAGATCGTAATACGGGCCGAAGCACGCGAGCATTTCCAGCCGCGGGAGGCGCTCGAAGTCGCGGCGGCTGAAGCCGATCGTCGTAGTCGTGACCGCCGCGCGCACGTTGCCGCAGGCTCGTCTCACGTACGCGTCCGGGTCCGGCACGGTCCACGGCTTGTACAGGGTGAAGTCGCGCTCGAGCGCCGCGAGTGCGGGTGCATAGATTGCCCTCATCACCAGCATTTCCGGCTTCACAATCGCAGGAGCTTCTTCGCGTTGCCGTATAGCATGCGCTCGCAGTCGGCCGCCGGGAGCTTCAGCGACTCCACCAGCGCGTTGGGCTGATCGACGTCCATGCGGGCGTAGTTGTCCGTGCCGATCACGATGCGGTCCGATCCGATCAAGTCGACCATGAAGCGCAGCGTCTCCGGGTAGTAGGCGAGCGAGTCGTAGTGAAAGCGCCGGATGTACTCGCGGAACGGGAGCTTGATGTCGGCCTTCGCGCCCCGCGCCAGGCTGTGCTCGATGCGCCCTGCGACGTACGGGAAGCAGCCGCCGGAATGCGGCAGCACGATATCGAGCTTCGGAAAACGGTCGAGCAGCCCGTTCAGGATGAACTTGGTCGCGGTCGTCGCGGTTTCGAACGGAAAACCCAGCGCGTTGTAGATGAACGACGGACCCCCCAGCCGCTCCGGCCCGGCGTAGTGGTTCTCGACGCCGTCGAGCGGATGAAAGACCAGCGGGTAGCCCAACTCCTCGCAATGGGCGAGGAGCGGCAGGTACTGGGGCTCGAAGATGTAGTCGCGCCCCTCGATCGAATTGGGCAGGTGCACTGCCCGCATGCCCGGCGCTCCCGCGACGCGGTCGAGTTCCTTCATCGCCGCCGCGGGATCGCGTATGGGCAGCGCGGCCCCCGCCACGAAGCGGTCGGGGTACGCCTTGTGCGCTGCGATCGCGGCGTCGTTGACGATGCGCGCCAGCTTGTTCGCCGCGTCCTGGGGCGCCCATTGCCACGGCATGCCGCCCGACAGCGTGAGCAAATGCATCCCGACGCCGCGCGAGTCCATCCATTTCATGCGTGCGGGGAGATCGGCCATGAGCGGGCTTTGCGTGGTGCCCGGCTTGTGTCCGAGCTGCGCGAGGTAGCTCGCGTAGGCTTCAGGCGCCCAGTGGGCGTGTGCGTCGATGGAACCGGTCCGGATGGTGGCCATAACAAATGTAAGGCGGAAGGAGGAAGGAGGAAGGCGGAAGAATGAACTAAAAGGCGACTGGTGACCAGTGACTGGTGACCAGTGACCGGGTGATCCGGGATGGGGTATGGGCTACATTACTGAGTGGCGCCTGACCCATGACGCCTGACGCATGACGAGCAAAGCGGAGCCCATATGGAAATCGAATCCACGCTGCGGGTGATCAGCGAGTCGCACGTGAAAAAACTGCCGGGCGTAGTCCAGGGGCAGACGGTACAGCCGCTCGTCGGGGTGCCGGAATTTCCCAGCGAGCGGATGCGCGTGGCGGTGGCCACGTTCCAGCCGGATGTGCACGAAGAGCTGCACTGGCATGCGATCGAGGTCTTCTACTACGTGATGGCCGGCAGCGCGACCGTGAGGGACTACCACGGCAAGGAGTACGCCGTCAGCGCCGGATCCGCCATCTACGCGCCGCCCGGCATCGCGGGCTCGCACGAGTGGAAGGTCGGGAAGGACGGCCTGCAGCTTCTCTCCATACGCGCGACGCTCGAGGGCCACAAGCGCATGCAGTTCACGGTGGACCGCGAAACGCGGCGCTCGTACATCGAGCTGGACGAGCTGGCGAAGATGGATGGCGTGAGTTTTCGGTCTCACTACTGAAAAGCGATTCAGGATTTCTTGAATTGGAGGTAACGCTGAAATGACGAGTCCTAAAGCTGCGAAGAAGGGCAAGCCCCATCTCCGGCGCGACGAGCAGCAGTGGTTCTTCGACTGGATGGTGAAAGAGCACGGCAAGACCTTTCACTTCCAGCCCGACGGACGCGGGCGCATGCCGCGCACGGTGCGCAGCCACGACATGATCGCCAAGCACGTCGGGCTGGCCGCGAAGAAATCCGAGCGCCTGGCCGACGCCGAGGCCGCGGCCGGGCACCGCGAGACGGCGATGGACCTCTATTACCAGGCCGCGCTGCAGTACGCGGACGCCCAGCACGTCGTATTCGAGACGGGCGACGAGAAGCGCTTTCTGCACGGCGGGCTCATGCGCTGCTACGACAAGGTGCGCGAGCATGCGCCGTACCGCATCGAGCACGTGGACGTCCCGTGGAACGGCACGGTGGTCTCCGGCAACCTGCACCTCGCCCCTGGCGAGGGCGCGAAGCCGGTCGTCTTCTACGTGCCCGGCTGCGACCAGACCAAGGAAGCGTGGCCGCATCCGTACTACAATCAGGCACTCCAGCGCGGCATGCACGCCTTCTCGTTCGACGGGCCCGGACAGGGCGAGAGCAACCTGCGCGGCATACGCTTGACCGCGGACAACTACGAGGAGGCCGCGAGCGCGGCGATCTCCTATCTCCTGCAGCGGCCGGAGGTCGATCCGAAGAAGATCGGCGTCTACGCGCTTTCCTTCGGGTCGTACTGGGGCATGCGCATCGCGGCGAAGGAGCACCGCATCGCCGCGGCCGCCGCGCCGTGGGCGTCGTTCGTCGACAAGTACTACCTCATGACGGAGGAGTCGCCGCGCTACAAGCAGCTCTTCGCCTATCTCACCCAGTCGTCCACGGAGGAGGAGCTCGACAAGGTCTGGGAAGCGATGACGATGGAAGGCCTGATGGACAGGATCCAGTGCCCGACCCTCCTCGTCACCGGCGAATACGACCCGCGCGCCCCGATAGCGGAGGTGTATCGCCTCTTCGACCAGATGAAGGCGCCCGCGGAGCTGTGGGTGCTGCCCGACCAGCACCACAACAGCTCGATCACCCAGAAGGCGCGCAGCGCCGTGTGGGAAGCGGACATCCATTCGTTCGTGTGCGACTGGCTGCGCGACCGTTTCAACGGCATGCCCGTGAAGTACCCCGGCAAGACGCTGTGGATCGACCCCTCGGGCTCCGGTCCCAATGCGCCGGGCGTGAGCCACAAGCGGCGCTGGTTTGACTGACGGAGTCGAAGGAGTGATGAGAAATAGTGACGAGAGAGATGGTGATGAAAGATGGTGATGGATCAGCTCATCACCAGTACTCCATCACCAGTTATCATCACCAGTTTCCATCACCAGTTCACCCGGTAGGGAGATACGCATGAACGGCGCTGAGAGTCTCGTCCGCACGCTGGTGGTGAACGGCGTGGAAGTCTGTTTCACCAACCCCGGCACCTCCGAGATGCATTTCGTCGCCGCGCTCGACCGGGTGGAGGGCATGCGCTGCATCCTCGGGATGTTCGAGGGCGTCGTCACCGGCGCGGCGGACGGCTACTACCGCATGGCCGGGAAGCCGGCGTGCACGCTGCTCCACCTCGGCCCGGGACTCGGCAACGGGCTCGCCAATCTCCACAACGCGAAGAAAGCCAACTCGGGTATCGTCAACATCGTCGGCGAGCACGCGACGTATCACCTGAAGTACGACGCGCCGTTGACGGCCGACGTCGAGGGCATCGCGCGGCCGGTGTCGAACTGGGTGAAGACTGCCGCGGACTCGAAAACGCTGGCGGCGGATTGCGCGCAGGCGATACGGGAAGCCAACGAGCCGCCGGGACAGATCGCGACGCTCATCGCGCCGGCCGACACCGCCTGGGGCGACGCCGATGGCCCGGCGGAGGCCGCGCCGCCCGCCCCGCGCAGACCGGCGGCGAGCGAAGCCGTCGCTGCTTCGGCGCGCGCACTGACGGGCAAGGAGCTGGCCATGCTCATGCTGGGTGGCGCCGCGCTCCGCGGCAAGGCCCTGGAGCTCGCGGGACGTATCTCCGCGAAGACCGGCTGCCGGTTGATGGCGGAGTACAACAACTCGCGCATGGAAAGCGGGGCGGGACGCGTGTGCATCGATCGTCTGCCGTACGTCGTGGATAACGCGCTCGCCGCGATGAAAGGCACGCGCCAGCTCGTGCTGGCGGGCGCCAAGTCCCCGGTGACGTTCTTCGCGTATCCGGGCAAGCCGAGCGTGGTCGCGCCGGAGGATTGCGTGGCTACGACGCTGGCCAGCGTTGCCGACGATCTCGAGGATTCGCTCTCGGCGCTCGCCGAGGCAGTGGGAGCGTCGAAGACGCCGCCCGCGCAGATAAACGAGTTGAAGCGTCCGGGATTGCCCACCGGCGCCGTGACGCCTGACGGGATCGCGACGGTGCTTGCCGCGCTCCTGCCCGAGAACGCCGTCGTTGCAGACGAATCGATCACGGCGGGCCGCAACCTCAGCGCCTTCATGATGAACACGGCACCGCACGACTGGCTGCAGATCCGCGGCGGCTCCATCGGCTGGGCATTGCCCGCGGCGACGGGAGCGGCAGTCGCCGCACCCGACCGGAAGATCGTCGCGCTCGAAGGCGACGGCAGCGGGATGTACACGCTGCAGGCGCTGTGGACCATGGCACGGGCGAACCTCGACGTGACCGTGGTCCTGTTCGCCAACCGCTCGTACCAGATCCTGCATGGCGAGCTGAAAAACATGGGCGCCGGCACGCCGGGTCAGCGCGCGCGCGACATGCTGACCCTCGATCGGCCCTTCCTCGACTGGACCGCGCTCGCCCGCGGGCAGGGCGTGGAGGCTGCGCGCGCGGAAACGCTGGACGAGTTCGCGCAGCAACTGAAGAGGGCGTTCGCGCGGAAGGGGCCCTATCTGATCGAGCTTGTAATGTGAGGAGCCAATGCTTGCCACGGAAACATACGGACGGTCACGGACATTGAAGAACGTTACGATTCAGACCTTGAACATTCCGTGTGTTTCCGTGTGGGTCCATGGCTGAAGTGCCGTACAAAACATTTGCCACGGAATCACACGGACGGTCACGGACGTTGAAGAACGCTGCGATTCAGACCTTGAACGTTCCGCGTGTTTCCGTCAGCGTGAACCGTGCGGCCGGCATTCCCGGCATCGTCAATCCCGAGATACGCCCTGAAGGTGCCCTGGCGCGCGCGGGGCTGAACCCATGCTACGCGACCACCCCGCCTCCTGCCGGAGGCACCACTCCTCATCGGAGGAGGGGAAGGTTTTGAGTCTCCCCGTGGTCAATAAACTGAGAACCTGCGAGGAGAGATTCATGCATCGAATCGTGTGGATGTTGCTTCTGTTACCCGCCATCACGATGGCGCAAGGGCCGCAGGCGGCCTGGAAGCCGGAACGCCCCGTCGAGCTGGTCATCGGCGCCGCGCCGGCCGGCGCCAACGACCGGATCGGCCGCGCCATACAGCGCGTGCTCACGGAGAGCAAGATCGTCAGCGTCCCGATCAACGCCATCAACAAGCCCGGCGCCGGCCAGACGCTCGCTTTCGCGTACCTGAACACCCACCCGTCGAATCCCCACTATCTCGGGCTAGCCTCTTCGAGCTGGCTTACCACGATCGCGGCCGGCCGCGGCTCGGCCGGACACAAGGAGTTCACGCCCATCGTCAAGATCCTCGACGAGTACCAGGTGTACTTCGTGAGGGCCGATTCTCCGATCAAGAGCGCTCGCGACATCGTCGAGCAATTGAAGAAGGATCCGGCCTCGCTCTCGTTCGGATTCTCCACGGCCGCCGGCAACCCGCTGCACCTCTCGATCGCCACGCTGGCGCGGCAGGCGGGCGCCGATCCGAGGAAGGTCAAGGCCGTCGTGTTCACGACCGGCACCGACACCGCGATCCAGGTCGCCGGGGGCCACCTCGACGTGGGCGTGCAAAGTCCGGGCAGCGCGCAGGCGATGGCCGAAGCGGGAAAGATCCGCATCATCGCGGTCGGCGCGCCCAAGCGGCATCCCGGAGCGCTCGCGAGCGTGCCGACCCTGCGCGAGCAGGGGCTGGAAGTGGACGCCAACGTGTTCTATACCGTTTTCGGTCCCAGGGGACTGACCGCGGCGCAGACAGCGTACTGGGACCAGGCGATTTCGCAGGCGATGCAAAGCGGCGAGATCACTAAGAACGTCGCGCAGAACTACTGGACGATAGGCTTGATCGGCCACCGCGATCTGCCGCAGTTCCTCGACCGCGAGATCGAGAACTTCCGCCGCGTGCTGTCCGAAATGGGCCTGATGTAGAGAGAGACACATGCCGCACGATATTTTTGACACCGCGCCGGATGTCTTCGAGGCCGCGCGCACCCGCCGCTCCATCCGCGCCTACAAGCCCGATCCGGTGTCGATGGAGATCGTGCGCGAGATAGTCGCCCTCGGGCGCCACGCGCCGAGCGGCTCTAACATCCAGCCGTGGCGCGTGCACGCGATGATCGGCGCCACGCTGAAACGAGTCGGCACGGCGATCCAGCAGGCGTTTCTCGCCGGCGATCCGGGCAAGCGCGATTACGATTACTACACCGATCCGATCGAGGAGCCGTATCTCGCGCGGCGCCGGCAGTGCGGATGGGGGCTCTATGGAACGCTGGGCATAGGGCGCGGCGATCACGCGAAGTCGAAGGCGTACCGCGCGCGCAACTACGACTTCTTCGGCGCCCCGGCCGGGCTCATCTTCACCATAGAGCGCAACCTGGAGAAGGGGAGCTGGCTCGACTACGGCATGTTCCTGCAGACCATCATGCTCGCGGCCCGCGCCCGTGGCCTGCATACCTGCCCCGAGGCCGCCATCGCCAGCTACCCGGATATCGTGCGGCGCGAGCTCGGCATCACGAACGACTGGATCGTGATCTGCGGGATGGCGATGGGCTATGCCGATCCCGAGGATGTCATCAACACCTTTCAGCCGTCGCGCATAGCGGTGGACGAGTACGCTGTGTTCCTTGAGTGACCGGTGACCGGTGACCAGTGACCGGTCGCTCGCAGCTCTTAGCCCATAGCTCACGGCTCATGGCTCAAAGCTTATTTGAGCTAGACCATATAGCGGACTATACTTTCTTGTAAACACGTTGCCCGCTACGGAGGCGACGTCGGCCAAGGAGGAGTCCGCAATGGCGATTTCGAGCTCATCGCGGTTCGTCGTCTCTTGCATGTGGCTCGCCGGTGCCTTGCTGCAAATGCCGTTCGCCGCGCGGGCGCAAGCAGCCGACTTTCCCAGCAGACCGGTCCGCTGGATAGTGCCTTTCCCGCCGGGCGGGAGCAACGATGTCCTGGGCCGTTTCCTGGGAGCCAGGCTGGGCGAGCGTCTCGGCCAGCAGGTGGTGATCGACAACCGGGGCGGCGCGAACGGCATCATCGCGACGGAAATGGCGGCCCATTCCGCCCCGGACGGCTACACGGTGCTCATGGTTTCTGCGTCGTTCGTGATGAACGCGGCGGTACGCTCGACGCCGCTGCCCTACGACATCGAGAAGTCGTTCGACCCGATCTCGACCATCGCGACCTCGCCCAACACGATCGTCGTCGCCACGCAGGGCCCGTTCCGCACGCTGCGCGATCTCGTGGAACAGGCGAAGGCGCAGCCGGGCAGAATCAACTACGCCTCGACGGGCGTCGGGGGCTTCAACCATTTCGGCGGAGAGCTGTTCAAGAAAGTCGCCGGCATCGACATGGTGATGGTGCCGTACAAGGGCGGCGGCCCCGCCATGATCGACGTGATCGCAGGCAACGTGCCGGTGATGTTCAGCTCGCTCACGCAGACGCTGGGGCACGTGCGCGCGGGCCGGCTGAAGCTGCTCGCCGTCGGCGCGGCGAATCGCAGCCCGGTGGTGCCCGACGTTCCAACTGTCGCGGAGGCGGGCTTCCCCGGATACGAAGTCCAGGCGTGGTGGGGGCTGTCCGCCCCGGCCGGCGTGCCCCGGGCCGCGCACGAAAAGCTGCGCCGCGAGCTGGTGGCCGTTCTCAAGGAACCCCAGACGACGAAATGGCTGCTCGGCGACGCCGCCGAGCCGTTGCTGCTCGCCCCGGCCGAATTCCGGAAGCTGATCCGCGATGAGCGGAAGAAGTGGACCGATGTCGCGAAGCAGGCGGGTATCAAAGTACAGTGATGAGTGATGAGTGATGAGTGACGAGTGCGCTTCCACTCAAAATTCAACACTCAACACTCGAAACTCAACTAGTCCTCCCGCCACGCCTGGTCGATATATCGTTTCCCGGCGACCTCGGTTACCTGCAGCACCGCACGGTAGCTGCCGTTCTGCGCGCGCAGTGCGTGCGTCGCCGCCACGACCTGCTCCGGGTCCGGCCCCGCGGCAAGCGCTTCCAGCATCACGCGCCCGTCCATGCCGGCGGCTGCCCCGCCTTGACCGAGCAGGTGCAGGAGCGTCGGCGTTACGTCGACGTTGGAAGTGGGCGCTTTCACCGTCGCGCCGCGCTTGAAGTCCGGTCCCCACGCGAGCATCGTGTTCCGCACGGCCCATGGACTGATGCCGCCGTGGCCCGCGATGGTCCCGTCGACCGGACCGGTTCTCGTGGCGCTCAGCGCGTAGTCGGTGCCCGGCGCGCCATGCCGGTTTCGCTCCGACGACCAGCGGAACGTGAACACGATGTCCGGGCTCCGCTCGTGGCCGCCCAGGTGCGCGTACTCGAGCGCAAATGAGCCGGGCGCCGAGCCTTCGTGCGCGGTTCCGCCGCGCCGGGCCGCGGTGAAGATCACCCCGCACCACGGCTGGCGCTGCAGGAACTCGACGATCGCCCGGGTCTTCGCCGGGTCCCGATTTCTCACGTGGAGCGCTACCGCCTGCCCGCTAGAGGCAATCACGACGTCGTCGGTGCCGCCCGCCGCAAGGCCCGCCTCGACGAGCGCCTGTCCTGCGTTCACCTGGTAGATCGTTTGCGCGAAGCCGTGGTCGGACACCACGACGACATTGGTCTTGTCGCGCATGCCCAGCGCTTCCAGCTTTTCGAGCACCAGCCCGAGCTGCCTGTCATTGTTGCGGATGGAAGCGACGGCCTCGGGCGCGCCGACGCCGAAAGCGTGCTGGATGTGGTCCGGCTCGGTCATCCAGGTGAACACTACCGCCGGACGGAGCACGGGCAGGACGTAGTCGCGGAGGACCTGCATGCTCCAGTCCACCGATGCATCGTAGCGGTCCTTCGCGCCGCCCTTTTTTGGCGCCGGTCCGGCAGCCTTCAGCACCAGGGCGCTCTCGGCCTCGGGAAACGCGACCTGCACGCCGGGTTCGAAATCGGCGATCACGGTCCCGATGCCGCGCGGCGCTTTCGGCGAGAGCAGCAGCGCGCTTCCCGAGCCGCCCGAGCTGACGGCGATCACCTTCCGGCCGCTCGCCGCGAGCAGCTCCGCGATGCCCGGGGCGGTCACCATGCGCCCGGACGTCGCTTCATCCAGCTTGAGGAGTATGCGGAAATTGTCGTTCGTAAATGCGCGCAGCGGATCGACGGCGGGCACGTAGATCGAATTGCCCATGATGCCGTGCCGCGACGGATAGCTCCCCGTCGCCAGCGACGGCGAATTCACCCGCGTGACGGTCGGGAAGACCGAGTGGCCGTTCTCGAACCAGACGCCTTCCGCCCGCAGGCGGTGCAGGTTGGGCGTGTCCGCGGCCGTGATGCTGTCGGGGCGCAGACCGTCCATGACGAAAACCAGGTGCAGCGCGGCCGCGGACTGCGCGTGAGCAGCGCCCGGACCGATGAAGCTCGCAAGCGCGACGGCGCTCGCCAGACCCCGTAACCAGCGATGCATGCCCGCCTCCCTTTTCGACCGGTGGCGAGCATGCTATCAGGAACGCTATACTTTTCCGAAGACAAGTCGCCGTTCAGGGCAGGCGACGTCAAACGAGGAGGTGTCCGGCATGAAGCCTTCGGGCAGTTCGTGGTTTGTCCTTGCGGCGGCGCTGCTTGCAGTTACCGTATCGCAGCTTATCCAGGCCGCGCAGGCGGCGGCCGCCGACTATCCCACCAAGCCCGTGCGCTGGGTCATCCCGTTCCCGCCGGGAGGCAGCAACGACGTGCTGGGCCGTTTCCTGGGGGCCAAGCTGGGCGAGCGCCTCGGCCAGCAGGTGGTGATCGACAACCGCGGCGGCGCGAACGGCATCATCGGCGCCGAGACGGTGGCCAACGCGCCCCCGGACGGCTACACCATCCTCATGATTTCCACCTCCTACGTGATGAACGCGGCGGTGCGGACGCTGCCGTACGACGTGGAAAAGTCGTTCGACCCGATCACCACGATCGGAACCTCTCCCAACGCGATCGTCGTCTACCCGGGCACCGGCTTCAATTCGCTGCGCGACCTGGTGAACAAGGCAAAGGCGGAACCGGGAAAGCTGAGCTACGCCTCCACCGGCGTCGGCGGCTTCAATCACTTCGGCGGAGAGCTCTTCAACAAGGTTGCCGGCATCAAGATGGTGATGGTGCCGTACAAAGGCGGCGGCCCCGCGATGATCGACGTCATGGGGGGGCAGATCCCCGTGATGTTCACCTCCATCACCCAGGTGCTGCCGAACGTGCGCTCCGGCAAGATCAGGATGCTCGCGGTAGGGTCGGCGAAGCGCACTGCGGCAGTACCCGATATACCGACCGTCGCCGAGGCCGGCTATCCCGGCTACGACGTCTCCGTCTGGTGGGGCGTGGCCGCGCCCGCCCGGACGGCGCGACCCGTGATGGACCGGTTGCGCAGCGAGCTGACGGAAATACTCAAGGACCCGAAGACGAAAGAACTGCTCGCCGCGGATGCCGCGGAAGTGAAGATCGCAACCGGGAACGAGTTCCGCAAGCTGATCCACGACGAGGTGCAGAAGTGGACCGGCGTCGCGAAAGACGCGGGGATAAAGGTACAGTGATGAGTGTTGAGTGATGAGTGTTGAGTGATGAGCAAAACTCAACTCAAAACTCAAAACTCAAAACTAAAAACTCAGTTGGGCTGGATTCCCGATACGCGGATTGCTTCCGCCAACGACTTGCAGTCGCGCTGCACCACGGCCGCGAACTCGTCCCCCGTAGTCGCCATGGGCTCCGCGCCGAGCTTGGTCATCGCGGCGTCGGTGGCGGGGTCCTTCATGGCCTTGACCAGCGTGTCGTAAAGCTTGCGCTGGATCGGCTTCGGCGTCTTGACGGGCGCCATCAAGCCGGCCCAGCCGGAGGAGAGATAGCCCGGCACGCCGGCCTCCATGATGGTCGGGAGCTCGGGCGCAATCGGGGAACGCTTCTCGCTTGCTATGGCCAGCGCGCGCAGCCTGCCGGCCTGCACGTGTCCCATGACCGACGGTGCGGGTACGATCGTGACCTGCGATTCGCCGGCGATCACCGCGCCCAGCGATGCCCCGGCGCCCTTGTACGGCACGTGCAGCGCCTCGATGCCGGCCATGTGCGTGAAGAGCACGCCGGCGAGATGGCTCTGAAAGCCGCTCCCGGCGTTCGCCCAGTTGAGCTTCCCCGGGTTGGCCTTCGCGTACGCGACAAGTTCGCGCACTGACTTGAACGGCACCTTGGGATGAACTGCAAGGATGTTCTGCGTCACGGCGAACATCGAGATCGCGGTGAAATCGCGGTCCCGATCGTACGTGACGTGCTTCCTGTAGAGCTGGGGCCCTATGCATTGCGAAGCGCTCGCCGCGCCGAGCAGCGTGTAACCGTCCGGCGCTGCGTGCGCGACGATGGCGCCCCCGATCGTGCCGCCGGCCCCCGTGCGGTTGTCGATGACGAGCTGCTCGCCCAGAAGCTCGCCCATCTTCGTCGCCACCACGCGGCTCATCGCGTCGATCGACGAGCCCGGCGCCTGCGCGACGACGAGGCGCACCGGGCGCGTCGGGTAGGCGTCCTGCGATGCGGCTGCGGCAGCGCCGGCGATCGATGCGGCGGCAAGCGCCGCGGAAACCGTCAGCAGGACCGGCGCGGGCGATCGCCCGTTTGCGTGCTGTTCCATGTCTCCTCCTCGTTATGTGACCGTCCCCGGCTCGTTGGCCGGGTTTGCTGCTGCCAGAACCTATTTCATAAACAGGTTCTGGATTGTCAGGGATACGACAGCACCAGCGCAATCCAGTTCATCACCAGCGGCAATCACTGCTTCTTGAGCAGCTCGAAGTTCGAGGGGTCCATCTTCAGCTCGCCCTTGTTGATCTTCCGGTCGATATCCACCACGGCGTCGTTGAAGGGCGTGGGGATGCCCAGTTCCTTTCCCTTGCGCGCCACGACGCCGCTGATGAACTCCATCTCGCTGCGGCGGCCCTTGATGTGGTCGTGGATGGGGGCGGTGCGCCCGCGGCTCACGTGGCCCAGCAGGGTCTTCATCGCCGTCACGAGATTCTCGTCGCTGGAGCCCGCGAACTCGTCCGCGCGCAGGCCGAAGATCGGCTCGGTGCGGTAGCCGAGCGCGGCGCCCACCGCGAGCGATTCGCGCCCGAGCTGCACGGAGATATCGAACATGCCGGGCACGGCGGCCGCGTCCGAGTTGCCCAGCCCCAGCAACCCGAACGGCCCCATTGTCATCGTGTTGGCGATCAGCTTGGTCCACTTCGCGCCGTAGATGTTGCTGGTGACGTCGCAGCGCCCGACCTTTCCGAGGAGCTCCGCAATTTCCCGCGCGCGCGGGGTGTAGAACCCGTCCAGCTCACCCACCGCGAACCACGTGGTCTTGTGCGTGGTGTTGCGCTTGACGAGGCCCGGCGTGAAGATTTCCGCCGACAGCTCCATGGCGCAGCCCACGACGCGCTCGCGCCCGAGGATGGAAGCGAGCGTGTCGTCGTTCATGCCGTTCTGCGTGCCGACCAGCACGCCCTCCGGCTTGAGGTAGGGCCTGATGAATTCGGCAAGCCAGCGGTCGTCGTTCGATTTCACCGCGAGAAATACGATGTCGAACTCGAGGTTGGCGGAGGCGAGGTCGCACAGGTGCAGCGCCCGGATCGGGGTCTTCACTTCCCCGTCGGGCATCGTTATGCAGAGACCGTTCGCCTTCAGCGCCTCGACCTGCGCGGGCCACTGGTCTATGACCGTCGGGTCGTAGCCCGCCTTCGTGAGGTCCGCGCTGATGCTGCTGCCGATCGCGCCGCAGCCCAATACCGCAATCTTCCTGCTCATTCTTTTGCTCTCCTATGGGATGGCTTCGGTGGCTTGTGCATTTGAACGGGCGTGCAAAGTATGTCATACACTCCCCAAGGCCGCCGGCACGGCGGCGGCGAAACTGTGAGCGCGGGCGATGGTCGAACCGGTATGAAGTTCACCCCCTGGGACAATCCCATGGGCACCGACGGGTTCGAGTTCATCGAATACGCGGCGCCCGACCCCGCCGTCATGGCCGCGGTGTTCGAGCGCATGGGGTTCACGGCCATCGCGCGCCATCGCCACAAGAATGTCACGCTCTTCCGCCAGGGCGAGATCAACTTCATCCTGAACGCCGAGTCCGACTCGTTCGCCCAGCGTTTCGCGCGCCTGCACGGTCCGAGCGTATGCGCGATCGCCTTCCGCGTGCAGGACGCGGCGAGGGCGTACCAGCGCGCGACGGGCCTGGGGGCGTGGGGCTTTGCCAACCAGGCCGGACCGGGCGAGCTGAACATCCCCGCGATCAAGGGAGTCGGCGACTCGCTGATCTACCTCGTCGACCGCTGGCGCGGCAAGAACGGCGCGAAGCAAGGCGACATCGGCAACATCGGCTTCTACGACGTCGACTTCGAGCCGCTGCCGGGCGCCACGCTGGATCCGCCCGGGCACGGCCTCGTGTACATCGACCATCTCACGCACAACGTCCACCGCGGCCGCATGAAGGAGTGGGCGGGCTTCTACGAGCGGGTGTTCAACTTCCGGGAGATCCGCTACTTCGACATCGAGGGGCAGGTCACCGGCGTGAGGAGCAGGGCGCTCACCAGCGCGTGCGGCAAGATCCGCATCCCGATCAACGAGGAAGGCAACGAGAAGCCGGGCCAGATCACCGAGTACCTGGACAGCTATCGCGGCGAGGGGATCCAGCACATCGCCCTCGGTGCGAAGGATCTCTTCAAGACGGTTGACGCGTTGAACGCAAGCGGCGTGAAGCTCCTCGATACGATCGACACCTACTACGAGCTCGTGGACAAGCGCGTCCCCGGACACGGAGAGAACGTCGCGGAGTTGAGGAAGCGCAGGATCCTGATCGACGGCAAGGCGGGAGAGGTGCTGCTGCAGATCTTCAGCGAGAACCAGCTCGGGCCGATCTTCTTCGAGTTCATCCAGAGGAAAGGCGACGAGGGCTTCGGCGAGGGCAATTTCAAGGCGCTGTTCGAGTCGATCGAGCTCGACCAGATGCGCCGCGGCGTGCTCGCCGCGCCGAAGACGTCCTGAGGCCGGCCGTGAAGCACGGCGTAGCGGCAGGCATCCGCCCCGAGCGTCCGGACTGGACGATAGCCCAGGCCTGGGAGCGCTACAGCGCTGCCGAGCACGCGGTCTGGAGGGCGCTCTTCGCGCGCCAGACGAAGCTCCTGCCGGGCCGCGCCTGCGACGAGTTCGTGGAGGGGATGCGGAGCCTGCCGATCGGGCCGGACGAGATCCCGGATTTCCGCAGGCTCTCCGACGTGCTGGGCCGGCGGACCGGCTGGCAGGTGGTGGCCGTGCCCGGACTCGTGCCCGACGAGGTGTTCTTCGAGCATCTTGCCAACCGGCGCTTCCCGGCGGGCCAGTTCATCCGTGACGCGGGCCGCCTCGACTACATCGAGGAGCCCGACGTTTTCCACGACGTCTTCGGCCATGTGCCGATGCTGGTGAACCCCGTGATCGCCGACTACCTCCAGGCCTACGGCGTCGGCGGCCTGCGCGCGCAGAAGATGGGCGTGCTGCTCAATCTCGCCCGCGTGTACTGGTACACGGTGGAGTTCGGGCTCGTGGAGCAGCACGGTGGGGTGCGCCTCTACGGCTCCGGCATCGCCTCGTCCTATACCGAGACCGTGTTCGCGCTCGAAGACGGATCGCCCAATCGCATCCGCTTCGACCTGGAACGGGTCATGCGCACGCGCTATCGCATCGACGATTTTCAGGAGACCTATTTCGTGCTCGGCAATTTCGACGAGCTGCTCGAGCTCGCGCGCATCGATTTCGCCCCCATCTACCAGCGCGTCAGAGAGAATACCGAGCTCGAGCCCGGCGAGACGCTTCCGGGTGACCGCTTCGTGAGCCGCGGGACAGGCGTGTATCACTCGAAGCGCAGGTAGAGCGATAATCAGCCGCAGAGATCACAGAGACCACAGAGGTTAATGCAGGTCAGCATCCTGGCTTTGTCTGTGACCTCTGTGTCCTCTGTGGCAAGAGAAGCTTACTTCAGGGGGAACGACTATGAACTTCGAGGGTAAGACGGTGATGGTGACGGGCGGCGCGGGCAACCTGGGCCAGGCGTTGGCGGAAGCATTTTCCGCATCGGGAGCGAACATGGTGCTGCTCGACGTGAAGAGCGGAGGGAACGAGAAAGGCCTTTTCATCCTGACCGACCTGCTCGACCAGAAGAGCGTCGACGCCGCGGCGGCGAAGGCGATCGAGCGGTTCGGGCGCATCGACGTCTTGTGCAACATCGCAGGCGGCTTCCGCATGGGAGCGCCGCTGCACGAGACTTCGGACGAGGACTGGAATTTCCTTTTCGATACGAACGTCCGCACCGTGCTGCATACCGCCCGGGCTGTCGTGCCGCGCATGCTCGCCGCGGGCGGCGGCAAGATCATCAACGTCGGGGCCTTCGCCGCGCAGAAGGGCGCGGCGCAGATGGCCGCCTACACGGCGTCGAAGAGCGCGGTGATCCGCCTGACGGAGGCGATGGCGGCCGAGCTGCGCGGGAAAGGGATCAACGTGAATTGCGTGCTGCCGACCGTCATCGACACGCCGCAGAACCGCTCGGCCATGCCGAAAGCGGACCCGAACAAGTGGGTCGCGCCGCAGAATCTTGCGCAAACCGTCGCCTTCCTCGCTTCGGACGATGCACGCGACATCCACGGCGCCGCCGTGCCGGTCACCGGCTTGAGCTGACGTTCACAGACAAGGTCAAGAACATTTGCCACAGAATCACACGGAAGTACACGGACAACATCAACAACACAGAACGAGATCGGATCTGCGCGAGTCAGAACGGACAATTCAGTTTCCCGGATGGCGTCTGCGGATATCGTCAACAACTGCGGACGACGCTGGAGAAATTTCCGTGTGTTTCCGTGTGTGTCCGTGGCTAAAATGCTTTTACCGGCGTTCAGCGGCGGTTGCATTTGACTTTCACATGAATTGATGAAGCTCCAGTACCAAAGCGGATTCGGCAACACCTTCGCGAGCGAAGCCGAGAAAGGCGCGCTGCCCGTCGGGCAGAATTCTCCCCAGCGCGCGCCTCGAGGCCTTTACGAAGAGGTGATCTCCGGCACCGCGTTCACCGCGTCGCGTGCCGAGAATCTTTCTTCCCGGCTCTACCGGCTGCGCCCGTCCGCGATGCACGCGCCGTACCGGCGCATGGGGAACGGCCTGCTGCGCTCCGGCCCGTTCGCCGAAGTTGAAACGCCGCCGAACCGCTTGCGCTGGGATCCGCTGCCCGTGAAGGACGGCGACTTCATCGACGGCCTCTTCACCGTGGCGGGTTCCGGCGATCCCGCGAGCCGGGCCGGACTGGCGGTACACGTGTATCGCGCCACGCGCTCGATGAAGAATCGCTACTTCTACGACGCCGACGGCGAACTGATGTTCGTGCCGCAGCAGGGAGCGCTAGTCATCTTTTCCGAGCTGGGGAAGCTCGAGGTCGCCCCCGGCGAGATCGCCGTCGTGCCGCACGGCCTGAAATTCCAGGTCGCCGTCGAGGGTCCGGTGCGCGGTTACCTGTGCGAGAACTACGGGGCGCATTTCCGCCTTCCCGAGCTGGGGCCGATCGGCTCGCAGGGTCTCGCGCAGAAGCGGGACTTCCTGTACCCGGTCGCCGCCTGCGAGGAGAAGTCGGGACGGTGCGAGGTGGTGGCGAAGTTCCTCGGCAACCTGTGGGTGTGCCCGTCCGACCGCTCGCCGCTCGACGTCGTCGCCTGGCACGGCAACTACGCGCCGTACAAGTACCACCTGGCGCGCTTCATGGCGATCAACACGGTGAGCTTCGACCACCCCGACCCGTCGATCTTCACGGTCCTCACCTCGCCTTCGGGGGCGCCGGGCGTCGCGAACTGCGACTTCGTGATCTTTCCGCCGCGCTGGCAGGTCGCCGAACACACCTTCCGCCCGCCTTGGTTTCACCGCAACACGATGAGCGAGCTGATGGGGCTCGTCCACGGACAGTACGAGGGGAAGGCGGAGGGCTTCGCGCCGGGCGGGATCTCGATCCACAACTGCATGAGCGCGCACGGACCGGATGTCGCCTCCTGGGAGAAAGCGGCGCGGCAGGAGTTGAAGCCGGACAAGCTGGAGGGAACGCTGGCGTTCATGTGGGAATCGCGCTACGTGTTCCGCCCCACGGCGGCGGCCCTGAAGGCGCCGCAACTGCAGAAGGCCTACGACAAGGTGTGGGACGGGTTCAAGAAGCGGCGAAAGTGACGGGAACCTGTTTCAAAAACTCATTTGCCACAGAGGACACAGAGACCACAGAGAAGAACGTCACGGGCGAAATCCTTCCCCCTGTGTGCTCTGTGATCTCTGTGGCTAATATTGCGGGTAAGCGTAAGAGCGCGGATTACTCCAACGGCTCCACGCGTACGATATTCGCCGTGTGATTCGCCCCCACCCAGAACGTCGCCGGCCTGGTGGCGTTGTCGCCGTGCGAGCGGCGCATATTGGTGGGCCCGGGCAACAGATACGCCGTGACCTCGCCTGTCCGGGTATTCACCCGCGCGACACGATCGGCGTATTCGGTGGATGCCCATGCGTCGCCATATCTGTCCACCCACACGTCGTAGGCGTAGTACTCCGGGATGCCGGTCGACCAGGTGGTGAATTTCTGCGCCTTCTGGTCGTACATGGCGATCTGGTCCGTGCGGTTCAACGCCGCCCACACGCGATCCTGCGCATCGACCATGCCGCGGCGCGGGCCCGAGTTGGGTACCGGAATCTCGAACTGATTGACCTCGCCCGTTTTGGCATCGATGCGTGCGATGTGGGAGCGTCCGATTATGGTGAACCACGCGTTGTTGGCGGAGTCGGAGAGCACCGTGTAGTGCTGCGGACGCGGGATGGGCATGGCGGTGAACTTCTCCCACTTCTGCGTGGTGAGATCGACGCGCATGATCGACCACTCGCCGTTGTTCATCACCCATACCTTGTTATCGACCTTGTGGTGCTTCGGCGCGAGGAACAGGAGCTCGATATGATCGCCGTCGAACTCCGGCGGCAGCGGGTAGCTCTTCCAGGTTTCCGACCTCCGGTCGAACATCTGGATGGCATTCTGGAAGCCGTTGCCCACCCACACGTTTTCATCGGCATCCAGCTGCACGTCCAGAACGCCCTTGTTGCGGTCGGGCTTCATCACCGGGATCGGCCATTCCCTGATCGCGCCGGTCCTGGGATCGAGACGGCCGAGGATCTGCTCGCCAAAGCTTGCGTACCACGCGTAGCCCTGCGAATCGATGGTCACGTCGTGCGGCTGGCGGGTGCGCGCCGGCAGATCGTATTCGGTGTAGATCACGCGCGTGGCCTTGCCCGTGGGGCGCGGCAGCGTCTTGAATTCGTATGACCAGGTCTTGTCCGTGCTGAGGTTGAGGCTCGCCAGATACGCCGCCATCATCTTTCGGGTCTCCGCCAGGCGCTCGCGCGACTCCGGGGTCGATGGGCCGGGACCGATGCGCCGTGTCGGGTCCTGCTGCATCATGAACGGGAACGAGCTCGGCGAGTAACGCGACATGCGCTGGATGGTAGCGAGCATCGCGGTCGAGTCGTGCTGGCTGCGCATGATGCGCTCGTACGTATGGCAATGATTGCAGCCGCGAACCGCGTTTTTCTGCTGGCGTGTGCCGGGCCAGCTCATGAGCCATTCCGAATCCGAAAGCTGCGAGGCGGTTTCGTCCACCGTCGCTTTGCGCAACCTGAGATCGGCGGCAGCGTTTTTCTGTGCGCCGACGGTCACCGAGTTGGGGCCCTCCAGCGTATAGCCTGCCGCGCGAATCTTCAGTGCGTACTGGCCAGGTTCGAGGCGGTTGGCGGGAAAGCTGTAGCGGCCCTGGGCGTCGCTCACCACCGATACCGTAATGGTCGAGCCCCCGCGCTTGGCGCTCACCACCACGCCTTCCATATTGCCTTCCTCCTGGGAGCTCACCCGGCCGGACAGGGCCGCGGTCTGGGCGTAGGCCGAGCCGAGCCCGAGGCTGACCAGTGCCACGGCCAATCGGAATGTCGTGCGAAATCCTCTGTGCGACATGAGCATTCCCCCATTGGTTGACGCGGCGCATGGATTCCTCTGCCGTGAATCTCCATGCGCTTTGACGAAGAACATTATGCCGCGAAGTTTGCAGTTCCGCCCCTTTGGCTTCATCCTTCGTCTTTAACGTCCTTTCATCCTGCCTGTTCAAGTGACCACTTCGAATCCCGACACCCAGCCCGCGCCGTCCGGTTTTCGCCCTGCGCCCTTTGAAAGCCGCTTCATCGAAGCAAACGGCATCCGGCTCCGCTACCTCGACTACGGCACCGCCGGCTTGACGCCGATGCTCTGCCTTCACGGCGGCGCCGTGAACGCTCACTGGTTCGATTTCGTCGCCGCCGGCTTCACCGCCAACTACCACGTGCGCGCGCTCGATCAACGCGGCCACGGCGACAGCGCCCGGGCGGAGCCGCCCGACTACAGCTACGAGCGCTATGCGGCGGACGTGGCGGAGGTCGTGGACAAGCTCGATCTGCGGGATTTCGTAATGGTGGGCCATTCGATGGGCGGGTTGGTATCGCTCGTCTACGCGGCGAACTATCCGGGTCGGGTGAAAAAGATCGTTGTCGTCGATTCGACGCTCGTTGCCACACCCGATCGCGTCGCGGCGTTGCACCAGGTCGGCGGGCGCGAGGGAAGGAGCTACGCAACGCACCGGGAGTTCGTGGACAATTTTCGCGTGCGTCCCGCGGGCACGACCGCTGCGCCCGAAATCCTGAACTACCTTGCCGAGCGCAGCGGGCGGCAGGGACCGGACGGCCGGTGGCGCCACAAGTTCGACCGGAACGTCTACTCGAAGCGCGTGTTTCTCGACATCCCGCCGCACTGGAACCGGATCGGCATACCCGCGCTGCTGGTCAAAGGGGGCCGCAGCGACCGCATCACCCCTGCCATCGTGGCCGACGCGAAATCGCGCTGCCCGCTCGTCGACCTGGTCGAGGTCCCCGGCGCCGACCATCACGTCACGCTGGACAACCCCGGCGGGTTCGTCGAGGCCGTGAACGCCTGGCTGGAACGTGAATAAGTCTAGAACCTATCTCATAAATGACCGCCTGAGATCCGCGAGTCCCATGACGACTTTCCATCTTCGGTGTTGCACGAAATCAGTGCCATCAATTCAGGACATCGGATGGTGACGGTACGAGCGGTCGCAGGTGCCGGAGAACGCGTAGGACTTGGAATTTGGGGATTCACACCACTTGATGCGTTGACTCGGGACGTGTGATGAATCACAGGACCCTGGTGCTTCCCGCAAGCGCCGGCATACTATTGGTGTGGTCGCCGTCCATGGTGCGAAAGGTGTTTTCGAGATGGCTTCTAGTTACTTGGTCTCCCTGAACGCCGGATACAGGTTGACGTAGCCGAGCTCCACGCGCCGCTTTGCGCTACTGGCTGCAGCCTCAGGCGTCATCGGCGTGAAACCGTGCCCCTCGGCGATACGTTGCATGAACGCCGCCCGGGCCGTCACCGCGATCGCATCGTGCAGCGCCTGCTCGTCCCAGCCCGCTTCGAACACCGCATCCGCATCCGCCTGCGACATCTCGCCCGGCGTCAACATCAACTTCCGAACGAAGGCCAGCAATGGCTTCAGGCGCGCTTCCACGGGCGCCTTGTCCAGATCCTCCAGCAGCCGCTCTAACAGGCCGTTCTCGACGCCCCATGCATAGGCGACCGCCGAGTGAGCCACGTAGACGAACTTGCAACCGGCCACGCCGGCCGCATAAGCAAAGAGCAGCTCGCGCTCGGCCTGGCTCAACGGCGAAGGGCCGTTCATGAGCGCCTGGCTCATCTGCGACCACAGGCGGTATATCCCGGGGAATTTCACGAAGACGCTGGCCGGGCCGGCGTCTTTCGGAAGAGATTTGAAGAATGACATGTAGGCCGACCTTTCTGCGTGGCGGAAGAGTAGTCTATATGGACGAACGATCATTTGGAGGAACGGCATGAAGATCGCTTGTGCAGCCATTGCCCTATCGCTCGCCGCATTCCCGGTCCTGGCCCAGAACGTGAAAATAACTCCCATCGGCTCTCATCCCGGAGAGCTCTGCGCAAACGATCGCGCGATGGTTTTCGAGGATCCGACCGGCGTCCGCTTTCTCTACGACCCGGCTCACAACGTGACGGGCGGCGACGACCCGCGGCTGGGCACGATCCATCTCGTGCTGCTCAGCCACATGCACGGCGACCACGTCGGCCACCTCAAGCTGAAGGCGCCGGGCGCCGGGACTTGCGCGAACTCGGAAAGGGTGCCGGCGCCGAACTCCACGACTGCCGAAGTCGCCGCGGCGAAGAACGCGGCGCTGGTGATGACCCGCGCCATGGCCGGTTTCGTCGGCAATAAGGTCCAGGCAATACGCGGCGGAAAGCCGATAGCGCAATGCCCGCAGACCGATGGCGCCACCACCGTGCCGGTCGCGACGGTATGCAACTCGCAAACGGATCTCGGCGGCGTGTTTGTCGCGAAAGCGGCCAACGCATCCCAAGGAGTGGAGATCACAATCGTGTACGCCTCGCACGTGAACGATGCCCCGCCGTCCCTCCTTTCGGAGGCGCAGCGCGAAATGCTGAAGGCGGACGGCGCAATTTTCGAATACGGTCCTGCCACGGGCTTCGTCGTCAGGTTCACCAACGGACTGACGGCCTATCTCACGGGCGACACCGGCATCCATTCCGAGATGAAAACGGTGGTGAACGAGTTCCACAAGGCCAACCTCGCCGTGCTCAATCTCGGAAACAATCCTGGAATCTACCTTTCCGGCGCGCATGCGATGAACGAGCTGGTCCGGCCCGCATCGGTGATCCTCACGCATCCGAACGAACCGGTGACGGAAGGCGGAAAGCCGCTGCCGGCCTCGCGCACGGCGGCGCTCGTCAAGCAGCTCAAGCCCGCCGCTCACCTCGCCATCAGCGGGCGCACGATGGAGTTCGACGGCAAAGGCAGGTGCGTAGCCGGCTGCTGAACGCGGACGGGGTAAGAGAGGACTCGGGCCGCCCGGACCATCCGGGCGCCTTCAATGTATTCCTAACGGGACGTTTCGCACGTGCCTTCAAGACGAAGACGCGCGACCAGTGGTGCAAGCGCAGTTCGCTGCGCACATCCGCGCCGAGATGGTCAAATGGGCGAACGTGATCAAGGCAACCGGCATGAAGGCGGATTGAGTCTATCGTTTCCAATCAGGAGGAGCCATGGATAGCATCGAAAAGAAAATCACCATCACCGGCGCCCGCGCGCTGGTCGACGCGCTGCTGAGGGAAGGCATCGATCACGTCTTCGGCATTCCCGGCACGCAGAATCTGGCCTTCCTCGACGTATTGCGCGAGACGCCGCAGATCCGCTTCATACTCACGCGCCACGAGCAAGGCGCCGCGTTCATGGCCTACGGCTATGCGCGCGCGAAGGTCGCGCCTGCCGTCGTGACCGCGACCGAGGGACCGGGACTCACCAATCTGGCGACCGGGATCGCCGCCGCGCACAAGGGAAACGTCCCAGTGATCAGCATCTGCGGCATCCAGGAGAGCCTGATGCAGGAGCGCGATGCGACGCAGGACATCGACCAGACGACGTTCATGCGTCCCATCACGAAATGGGCGCACACTATCCCGACGCCCGACAAGGTGCAGGAGTACGTGCGCAAGGCGTTCCGCGTCGCGCTCACCGAGCCGCAAGGTCCCACGCACATCGATGCGTCTGCCGAGATCCTGCTCCAGCCCGTCAAGCCCGAGCCGATCGAGCCCGCGCGCTATCGCAACGTCCGGCTGCCGGCGTGCGATCCGGCGCAGCTCGACGAGGTGGCCGAGCTGATCGGCCGCGCACAGCGCCCGGTATTCGTGGTCGGCCGCGGGGTGATCAGCGAAGGGGCGACCGCGGCGGTCGCGGAGCTGGCCGACCGCACAGGCATACCGGTGGCCGCGCTGCAGTACTCGCCCGACGCGTTCCCCACGACGCACGCGCTCGCGCTGGGGGCGCTCGGCCGCAACGGCTTCGGCAGCGCGAACCGCGTCGCGCCGCAGGCCGACCTCATCGTCGCGATCGGCGCGCACATGGACGTATTCTCGACGACGTTCAAGTACGGCATCTTCAGCGAGCAGGCGAAGCTCGTGCATCATACGACCGCGCCGGGACAGATCGGCATCGTCTTCCCCGTGACGCTGGGCGTGACCGGCTCGACGATGAGCTTCGTGAAGGGGCTCACGGAGCGCGCCGTGAAGACCAGCTTGAAGAAGCCCTGGGTCGATGTGCCGAAGGCGCGCGCGGCCTGGGAAGTCGAGCTCCAGGGGCAGGTGCGTCACGAAGTCGAGCCCATCCAGTCGCAGCTCGTCGCGCACATGATCCGCAAGGTGCTGCCGAAGAACGGCATCTGCGTGGTGGACGCGGGCAACGGCGGCAAGCACGTGCGCAGCTACTTCAAGAGCTACGAGCCGGGCACGTTCATGTGCATCGACGACTGGGCGTCCGTGGGCGGTTCTTTCCCGATCGCCCTGGGCGCCAAGCTGGCGCGGCCCGACCGGCCCGTGCTCTGCGCGTCCGGCGACATGGGCGCGATGTGCAATATCGGCGAGCTCGAGACGGCGGTGCGCGAGGACATCCCCGTTGTCTACGTGGTGTTCAACGACCAGGGGCTCGGCAACGAGCGTGCGTTCCAGAACGAGCACTACGGCGGTCGCTTCTTCGCGGTCGATTACAAAAACCCGGATTTCGGCGCGCTGGCAAAGGTGTTCGGCGCGCACGGGGAGCACGTCACGCGGCCGGGAGATCTCGAGGATGCGATCCGGCGCGCGTTCGCGAGCGGAAAGCCGGCGATCGTGGACGTGATGATCGATCAGAACACGCTCGCGCCGGTGGTGTACAGGCCGTGAAGGAGAAACTTGCGGTGCTTCGTTGCCTGATCTCGACCCTGTCCGTCAGCACTGTCGTTTTCTGCGGCGCGGTGGCCGCGCAGGAATTCCCGACGCGGCCGGTGCGCATTGTTACCGCAGCGGTCGGCGGTACCACCGACCTCGTCGCCCGGGCCATCGCCCAGGGGCTCACGGCCAGCCTGGGTCAGCAAGTGATCGTGGACAATCGCCCGACCGGCATCATCCCCGGCGAGCTCGTAGTGAAGGCGCCGCCGGACGGCTACACGCTGCTCTTCCACGCCAGCAGCTTATGGATGATGCCGCTGCTGCAGAAAGTACCGTTCGATCCGGTGAAGGACCTGGCTCCGGTTACGCTTGCCACGAGCACGCCTTACGTGGTCGTGGTGCATCCCGCGGTGCCGGCGAAGACGATCAAGGACCTGATCGCGCTTGCCAAGGCGAAACCGGGCGCGCTGAACTACGGTTCGGGAGCGACCGGTGCGGCGTCGCATCTCGCGGCGGAGCAGTTCAAATACATGGCGCAGGTAAACATCATCCGCATCCCGTACAAGGGGCAGGGCCCGGCGGTGCTGGCCCTGCTCGGTGGCGAGGTCCAGATGTCGTTCGCGAGCGCTCCCTCGGTCGCCGGGCACGTCAAATCGGGCAAGTTGCGTGCGTTGGCGATTACGACCCCCAAGCCGTCTCAACTCGCGCCGGGCCTGCCCACGGTCGCAGAGTCCGGCCTGGCGGGCTACCAGTCAATCGCCAGCGCCGGGATGTTCGCTCCCGTCAAAACACCGCCCCGGCTCATTACCCTCCTCAACCTCGAAATCGTGAAGGCTTTGAACAAGCAAGAAGTCAAAGACCTGCTGTTCAGGGACGGAACGGAAGTCGTCGGCAGCTCGCCGCAGGAATTTGCAGCCTCGATCAATGCCGAGATCGCGAGCATGGGCAAAGTGATCAAGGCGGCGGGAATACGGGTGGAATAGCGAGGTTGGTCGCGCAACGTCGTGGCCGCCTCCAATGCGGGCGTCGTCAACTGATGCAATCGCCTCAGATGCGTGATCGCCACGCAGCGTAACGGGCACAGCCGGAAGCCGCGGCGGAAAATAATGTGTTGCGGCGGTCTGCTTTGCAGTAGAGTTTCAATTTGCCCCGGGTATCAGTCATTCGGCGCGTGTGTAACAAAATGGACAGGGTAGGGGCATGACACCGGGCAGGCGCGATTTTCTGGCGGCGCTCGGCGCGACCGCGCTCGCGGGCGGTTGCGCGAGCGAGACCGTGCGCGGCAGCCGCGGCTACCGCGTGCCTATCATAGACGCGCACGCGCATTGGTATCCGCGCGAGTTCGTTGCGCTGCTGGAGAAGGAAGGCGAAGCGAACGGCGCGAAGATGGGGCGCGACGCGCGAGGCAACACGGTGGTCGTGTCGGTGCCCGGCGGCACGCAGCAGTCGACCATGCGCGCGAACATGATCGAGCCCGAGCTCATCATCGCGGAAATGGAGCAGCGCGGCGTCGACATGTACGCGCTGTCGATGACGAACCCGATGGTGTACTGGGCGCCGCCTGCGTTCGCTCTCAGGCTTTCGCAGGCGGCGAACGACGCGTGCGCGGAAATGCACGTCAGGTATCCGAGGCGCTTCGTGGGCAGCATCATGCTGCCGCTGCACGATACCGGGCTCGCGCTGCAGGAGCTCGAGCGCGCGGCCAGGCTGCCCGGCATGCGCGCAATCAACATGGGCACGCACGTCAACGGCCGCAACCTGCACGACAAGGTGTTCTGGCCGGTCTACGCGCGCTGCGAGGAGCTGGGGCTGCCGCTCTTCCTGCACAATCTTTATCCTTTCGGCGCCGAGCGCCTGAAGGACTTCTTCATGATCAACGTGCTCGGCAATCCGTACGAGGACGGCGTCGCCGCGGCTTCCCTCGTGTACGGCGGAGTCCTCGACGCGTTTCCGAAGCTCGAGGTCTACCTGCCGCACGGCGGCGGCACGTTCCCGTGGCTGATCGGGCGCTTCGACTACGCAACCGGCACGAGCGCGGCGTTGAAGCATATGAAGCAGCCGCCGAGCGCGTATCTCAAGCGCTTCTACTACGACGTGATCGTGTTCAACCCGCAGGTCATGCGCGCTCTCATCGACCTCGTCGGCGTCGAGCGGATCGTGATGGGCACCGATTTTCCACAGGGCATGGGCATCAAGCAGCCGGTCGATTTCGTCGAGTCGGTGCCGCGGCTTTCGCTGCGCGAGCGGGAGATGATCCTGAGCCTGAACGCGCAACGGATGCTCAGGCTCGAGCTTGCTCCTGGAGGAGCGGGTGCGTGAACGGTAAACGGACGGCGATGAGCGTGATCGATCGCCGGCGGCTCCTGTGCGGGATGGGCATGGTCGCCGGGAAAGCGGTCGCATGCGGCGCGCTCGGCCGGGCGGCGATCGCATTCGGAGCCAACGCAATGGACAAGACATTCGTCGTCACGACGGTGAATCACCTGTCGTATGCGTCGCCGAACTACAAGGTGACGCGCGACTTTTACGTGAACCTCTTCGGCATGCGCGACGCGTGGGACGACGGCACGAAATGCCAGCTCGACTGCGGACCGGAAGACGCGCCGAACAGCTTCTACTTGACCGCCGCGCTGCCAGGTATGGCGGCCACAGTCGGGCATTACGCGTTTGGCCTGCCGGACTTCTGGAAGCTCACGAGCGAGCTGCGGGATGAATTGATGAGGCGCAAGTTCCCCGGGGTGCATCCCGACGGTGAGGCGGGCTGGTTCGTGAACGGGCCGTCGGGCTACGTGCAGCACATCACCGCGGTGAAGGACCCGGCGATGTTCCCGGGCGCCGCAAAACCGTGCGCCGTTGCGCGCTCGGAGACCTGCAAGGAAGCGTACGCCGTTGGCCTGAAGAACCTCGATGCGGTGCAGAAGCCGGATGGCAGGGGCTTCAAGGCGCTTTATTTCAAGTACATCGTGCTGCGCGTGCCCGACGTCGCGGGCGAGGCCGAGTTCTACACCAGCCTGATGGGCATGAAACCCGTATGGCAGAAGCCGGAAGACATCGGGCTGCGCTTCGGGGAGAACACGCTGGTGATCCGCGCTTCGGGCGCCGAGCGCAGGCCCTCCCTCAACGAGTTCGGCTTCGTGGTCGAGAACTACGACGAAGCGAAGGTGAAAGCCGAGCTCGGGCGCCGCGGCATTGCGTCGAAGCCGAATCCGGCCGGCGGATTGATGCTCACGGACCCGAACGGCCTGGAAATCGGTATTGCAGGCAAGACATAGCGGCCCGGCTCGGGCGTGAAGGGGAGAGGTCGCATGAACCCGCGCATCACACGGATTGCCCGGTTTTTCGTACTCTGGCTCGTCCTCGCCTCGGTCGCCGGCTGCGCCGGCACTACGGCCGGCCGTGGCGGCGTGGAGCGACTGTACGTGCTCTATTGCGGCGAGGGCAACGCGCCCGACACCGCGCGCTGGACGCCCGGCGTCGCCGCCAACGTCGGGAAGCCGATCACGCTCAGCAACAGCTGCTATCTGATCAGGCATGCCAGGGGCTGGATGCTGTGGGAGACCGGCTACTCCGAATCGATCGCGGGCAATGCCAAGGGCCATCCTACGGCGGTTCTGCATTGGTACTGGCGCGCGCCCAAGTCGCTCACGCAGCAGCTCGCCGATCTCGGTCTGACGCCGGACGATATTTCGTACGTCGGCTTCTCGCACGCGCATCCCGACCACATCGGCAACGGGAGCCTGTTCACGCGCGGAACGCTCTTGATTCAGGAGCCCGAATACGATTTCTATCTCGGGCCCAAGGGCAAGCCGCTTGCCGCGCCCGCGAATTATGCGAAGCTGCGCGAGAACCCCACCACGAAGTTGAACGGCGATCACGACGTTTTCGGCGACGGCGCGGTGACGATCCTGTCCTCGCCCGGGCACACGCCGGGACACCAGTCGCTGCTCGTCAAGCTGCCGAAGAGCGGTGCAGTGCTGCTCACCGGGGATGCCGCACACTTCCGCGAGAACTGGGATACGCCGAGGGCGCCGGTGCAGAACTACGACAAGGACGCGACGGTCACCTCACTGCAAAAGCTCAAGGCCGTGGCCGCGGCGAACAACGCGCAGGTCTGGATCAATCACGACGCGGCGCAGACCGCGACGCTCAGGATGTCTCCCGCCTATTACGAGTAGCGCGCCGGGCTCGTGTTTTCGACCCGACCCCGCTCGCGCCGATCCCGGCGCCCGCCACGTTGGCGCTACGGGCGATTGGCTTGGCAGCGCTGGGCCTCGCTGTTCGCCGATCCGCACCCGGGCTTCAGACCTTCGTTCCCTTGTTGGGCGGAAGCAGCCGTTCGGCAGGCGGCGCGATGTCGGAGACGAGATCGCGTATCCACGGCTTGTTGCGCAGGGGTTCCAGGGTCATCTCGCGCGCTTCGAGACGCGTGGTGCAGGCGTAGGCCGATTTGCCGTCGATCAGGATCACGCACTCCTTGCAGGCGTTGGCGTTGATGCAGGAAAAGCGCACCGCGAGCGTCGGATCGACCTCGGCGCGCAGCGCGCGCAGACCGTCGAGGACCGACTGGCCCGGCTCGAACGCCACCGAATAGGTCTCGAACCCACCGGCCTCGCCCGCTACACCGCGCCAGATCTTGAGGGTCGCGTGTTTCACTAGGCGAGGGTAACGCTTTCCGCCGGCGCGTCCGCCACGGGGACGCGTTCGATCGCGAGCGCGCCGTCGCGCAGGCGCACGAGCTGATTGACGCGCCAGTCCTCGCGCGTATCCGGATAATCCTCTCGCTGGTGGGCGCCGCGGCTTTCGGTGCGCGCGAGAGCGGAGCGCGCGACCGCCTCGGCGGCGAGCAGCATGTTGTCGAGGTCGAGCCAGTCGAGGCGCCGGACGTCGAATCCGCCGGCGTGCGGCGGTTGCGCGCCAGTCGCGTCCCGTAGCGCGGCCATACGCGCCAGGGCGTGCGCCAGCTTTCCGGCACTTCGCAGCGGGCCGACCTCGTCGGCCATCAGCGCCTGAAGTTCGACGATTGCGTGGGGAAGATTGATTTGCGGCGCTGCGGCGGCCTCGGAGCGCACGCGCGCGATCGCCGGCTCGGCTGCGCGATCCGTCCATCCATGGGCCGATGAACGAGCAGCTCGCGCGGCGGCATGGCTGCCCGCGCGCCGGCCGAACGCGAGCGCTTCGGTGATCGCGTTGCCCGACAGGCGATTGGCGCCGTTAGCGCCGCCGACCGCTTCGCCGGCAGCGTAAAGCCCCGCGACGCACGTCTGCATGGTCGCATCGACGCGCAGCCCACCCATGTGGTAGTGCGCGATAGGCGCGACTTCGACGGGCATGCGCGTCAGGTCGATGCCGTTGCCGGCCAGGCGATCGATCACCGGCCCGAACGCCGCGCGCAGCGCCTCGGCGCTGCAATGCTCGAAGCTCAGGTAGACGCCGCCGTGCGGGCTGCCCCGGCCGGCCTCGACCTCCTTGAGAATCGCATGGGTGGCGACGTCGCGAGCGAGCACATAGCGGCCGCCTTCCGTGACGCCGTAGCGTTCCGTGAACTCACGCATCGACCCGTCGAGCAGGCGCCCGCCAAGCTTGTAGCGGAACGGGTCCCACATGATGGGGTCCATGCCGATCAGGCGCGGGGCGAGGTGGCCGATCGGAAAGAACTGCACGAACTCCATGTCGGTCAGGGTGGCGCCGGCTCTCAGCGCAATCGCATAGCCGTCGCCCCCCATGTTCGCGGAGGCGCTGTTGCGGCGATAGAGCCGCGTCAGCCCGCCGGTCGCGAGCACGGTCGCCTTCGCGGCCAGCGTGACGATCTCGCCCGAGACGAGATGTAACGCGACCGCGCCGGCGCATTCGCCGCCACGCACCGCGAGATCGGTGACGGCCAGATCGCCGATGCGGCGGATCGTGTCGCTCCGGATCACGCGCGTGCGCAAAGTGCGCGCGACCGCCGGTCCGGTATCGAGGAAATCGACGTAGACGCAGCGGGGCCGGTCGTGCCCGGGCGCGGTGACCTGCTTCATGCGGCCGTTCTCGCGCGCCCAGCCGACGTTCCATCCATCGAGCTCGCGCACGCACTCAATGCCTTCCTCGCAAAGGATGCGCGCCAGGGTTGCGTCGCACAGTCCGCGACCCGCCGCCAGGGTATCGGCCAGATGGTGTGTCCAGTGATCCGGCGTCTCGGCGCCGAGCGCGCAGGCTACGGTCATCTGGGCCATCACGGTCGCCCCGCCCCGCCCGATCAAGCTGCGGTCGATCAGGGTCACGGCCGCTCCGGCGCGCGCGGCGGCAATGGCGGCATACATGCCGGCCCCGCCGGAACCAATGACGAGCACATCAGTGACGAGATGCATCGGGCGCTCAGGCCGGCATCGCGACCTGCGGCATTTCAACGGTCCGCGCCGAAGCGCGCCGCCGTGCCGGTGGCCGGGCGGTCGTCACGCACTTCGTTTCCCTCGCCGCCGGCCTTCGGTTTCAGCTCGAAGCCGAGCGGCCGGCCGTGCAAGGCCGCCTGCTCGGCGGCCGGACGGGCGGCGTCCCACGCCACCGCGTCGTAGCGCATGCCGTTGATGCCATCCGTCGCGTGCGAGACCAGCCATACGATCGGGGCGCGCATTCTGTCGGGATGCATCATGTGAAGGCGGCCCGACGCAGTCGCCATACGCTTTTCCTCCGGCGTGGCGAAGCCCGGTGTGTCGGCCGCCGCGCCCGGGTTCAGGATGTTGACCGTGACGCCCGTGCCCGCGAGATCCTTCATCCAGATCTCGGACGCCATTTCGAGCGCCGCCTTGGACGCCCCGTAGGGTGATCCGCCGGAGCGGTTCATGGTGGAGAGCCGCGTCGTCACGTTGACGATTCGCCCCCAGCCCTTCGCGATCATGTGCGGCACCGCGCAGCGCGTCATGCGGTCGTGCGCGACGTAGTTCGTGTCGATCACGTTCTGCACGACGTCGTCGTCCAGGTTCCAGAACTTCGCCGGCGCGGCACCCTCGAGGAAACGCCCGGGATAGGCGTAGGAGGGAAGGAGGCCTGCATCGTTGACCAGGATGTCGAGACTGCCGAACCGCGCGTGCGCGGCGTCGATCGCGCGTCGGCAGTCCGGTGCCTTGCGAATGTCGGCAGCGACGCCGGTCAGCGCGTCGCTCCCTGCCAGGGATGCCGCTTCGCGCTCCACGCGCGCCAGGTTGTCCGCGACCAGGTCCACGGCGACGACGCGGGCGCCGGCTTCCGCCAATGCCAGGGCCATCGCGCGGCCGAGCCCGCGCCCGCCGCCCGTGACGATCGCGACCTTGCCGTCGAGCCTGATGTTGTCCGCCATCGCACGCTCCCTATCGCGTTACGCTGAGCCTATTTATCCGCCAAGACGCCAAGGCCGCCAAGAAAAATCAAGAACAGAATTTGAACAGGAGGAAACGAAGACAACGGAGAAAAGCACGTCATGAGACCTCTGTTTCCTCTGTTGCCTCCTGTTGATGGGGCTTTTTTTGACACCGCTTCTAGTCGCCGAATTGCCAGCGGTAGATCCGCGAGTCGTCCTGGTAACCCCCGTTCGCGGCGAACGGCTCGTTGTTCCAGAATTTCTCGGCCGCCGCGCGGTCGGGCAATTCGAGCAGCAGCGCGGTCCCGACGTTGTCCACGCCGTCCGGCGAGCGCAGCGGTCCGCGGAATATGAAGCTGTCCCCGTACGTCTTGAAGTAGCTCTCGTGCGCGTGCAGGTGCTTCGCAAAGAACGGCGCCGCATCGGGGATCTTGGATCCGGTGCAGAAGTACTGCTGCATCCCCTTGCGCTGGTAGTCGGCCGCACGCTTCACGAAGCTGTTCGACCAGCGACGGATGTCCGTCCTTTCGTAGACGCCTGCACGGCTCAAAGGGTCGTCGGCGATAAAGGCTTCGGCGGCGGCCCGGTTGTCGAGTTGGACGAACCAGGTCGTCGCAAGCGTTTCGGATGCGTCGTCGGACACGATGTGTCCGTAGCCGATCAGGCGCTCACCGAGCGCTCTCGCATACTCTTTCTGGGCGGCGATACCGGCGGCGCGCGCGGCGGCCCGGCCGGCCCTGTCCCACGCAAAGATCACCCATTGCGCCGGTTTCTCGCGATAGTACCGGCGCAGGTCGTCGCCGGCCAGCCCGTAGCGCGGGTCGCCGGGCAGGTAGCCGCTCGGATTGGCTGACGCCATCGATGCTCTCCTTCATGCATTTGTCGGGAACGGAAGTCGAAATCTTACACTGACCCTGATTGCCCGACGGCTATAATGAGTTCGAAGTGCTTCAATCCAAAGCACCGGCACCACCACTACCAGGAGGAGGAATGGTATGAGAGCGGTTCAAGTTGTCGCTGCATTCATCGCCGGCATGCTGTGCGCTGCGGGCGTGGCCTGGTCGCAGGCTTATCCCGCCAAGCCCGTGCGCGTGCTCATCCCGTTTCCCCCGGGAGGGGCGAACGACATCATGGCACGCATCGTTTTCCCGAAGCTCTCGGAGCAGATGGGCCAGCAGTTCATCATCGAAAACCGCTCGGGCGCGGGGGGCACTGTCGGCTCGGCCCTCGTGGCGCAAAGCAAGCCCGACGGCTATACCCTGCTGATACAAACCGTCGCCTCCCACTGCTCCAACCCGCACCTGTACAAGAAGCTGCCGTACGACGCGCTCAACGATTTCGTCGGGGTAAGCCCTCTCGGTAATCTGGTGACCGTGCTGACCGTGCATCCCTCGCTGCCGGTACGGTCTGTCAAGGAGTTCGTCGCGCTGGCGAAGAAGCGCCCGAAGGAAATCATGTTCGGCCATGCCGGCTACGGCAGCTTCATCCACCTGAACACGGTGATCCTGGAATCCGCGACGGGCATCCAGGTCACCCAGGTGCCGTTCAAAGGTGGTGGACCCACTGTTATCGGCCTGGTCTCCGGGGAAATCCACGGCATGACCGCAGGGATCGGCGATATTCTCGAGCACATCAAGTCGGGCCGTGCGCGTGCGCTGGGGGTAAGCTCGTTGGAGCGGATGAAGAAGCTCCCGGATGTGCCGACGATCGCGGAAACCTTCCCGGGCTACGAATCCTCGACCTGGGTCAGTGTTTTTGCGCCGGCGGGACTCCCAAAGGCAATCCTCGATCGGTTGCACGCCGAGATCGGGACCGCGTTGCGCGATCCCACGGTTGCCTCGAGAATGAGTGACCTGACGTTCGACCCCGTGCACAAGTCGCCGGAGGAACTGGCGCGGCGCATGAAGACGGATTACGACAAGATCGGCAAGCTGTTCCGCCAGTACAACGTGAGTCTCGATTAGCCGCACCCGCAAAAGGAAGCAACTCATGGACACGGCAATCAAGGCGGAATGGTACGATCTCGACAACGCGGACCGGGACAGCTTTCTCGCCTGGCTGCACGGGCATCATTTGCCGGCATTGCAGTCGCGGCCGGGCCATATCTGGATCGGTCACTACAACCGGGCGCCGCAGCACGGCAAATCCAACCCGCCGGGACATCCACCCCGCGTGGACACTACCGATCCCAACGTTCCGCGCGGGTCGCAGTACCTCCTGGTGACGGCGGCCGCCTCACCCGACGTGTTCTTCGATCCCAACCTTGCGGCGCCGACGGATGCCGAAACCGGAGCCATGCTCGGCAAACGCAAGGAGTACCGTTTCTGCATCTTCATAGAGGAGACGAGGGTGAGCGGCCCGGACTGGTACCGCCATTTGCCGGGCACCGGCGCGCCGCCGGCGATCCAGCTCGGCAACTACCTGACCACCACCCAGACCGACGACATGGATCTCGCCCTGTGGTACCGGACGATGAAGCTGCCGCAGGTGACGCGGGCGCGCGGCTGCATCGGCGCGCGCAAGCTGGTTTCGCTCGTCGGCTGGGCCAAGCACGGCATCCTCTACGAGTTCATGGAGATGGAGCCCCACGAGGAAAATTTCGAGCAGCGCTTTCGCGACGCTGGCCTGACCGAGAGATGGACGGGCCGCCACGTTCTCAAGATCGTCACCCATGCGCCCAACGGCCCGCATGCCGGCCGGCGTATCTGGCCGCCGGTTACGTGAAAGGCCGTGGACCCCGGGTAGCCTGTCGATTTCCGTCCGGCTCGTTCGACAAGGTAGTGAGCGGTCCCCTCGACCGCCCTGAATTACCAACCTCCATCTTCGAAAGGCGACCAGACAATGGCTACCAGTACCAATACCGTCACGCTCCACCGGGTGCTGCGCACCAAGCCGGAGCGCATCTATAAGGCGTTCCTGGACGCGGACGCCATGGCGAAGTGGCTTCCGCCGTACGGCTTTACCTGCAAG
>Ga0075418_10000159_pt1 | contig 62103 bp, 57 predicted proteins | sample SoiMetdeltSBSDD2_FD_81776 | JGI IMG/M metagenome (GOLD analysis project Ga0075418, IMG submission 81776) | Bulk soil microbial communities from a Populus tree surrounding site in Tennessee, USA - Soil MetaG P. deltoides SBSDD2 | ecosystem: Environmental > Terrestrial > Soil > Tree plantation...
CCGTGGCCAGGCGTCCCTGACAGGCGCTGTGGCTGGTCCGGCTTCTGCGTGTCAGCGGTGGTGAGGGGCGGCTCGGTGCCGGAGTTCAGGGTCGACGACGATCCCGCAGTTGTCGAGGAGTTCCTGCATGCGCCAGGCGGTGATGCGGAGGCCGTCGTGGAACCATCGCAGGGTGGCGAGGTCGGCGCGCTGGTAGCGGCGGATGACTGTGGCGACCTTGGCGTCGAGGGCGTTGCTGCCAGGGCGGTTGATGAGCTCGTCGCAGAGATCGAGCAGTTCGATAGCCGTTGCGAGGAGCCCGGCGGGAACGCCCACTATGGGCTCTGCGTTGAGTGGGTTGTAGTCGGTCGGATCGTCATGATCCGGCGGCCATTCGTGCGGCGGCTTGGCGGTGTTGGTGTCGTCTGGGCTGGTCATCTCGGGTGCCGCTTCGCGCGGGTGGTGGCCAGCCGGTAGGAGCTGGTGCCGGTCTCGATGATATGGCCGTTGAAGGTGAGCCGGTCGACGATGGCAGCGCAGAGGCGGGGGTCGGTGAAGGTGCGCTGCCACTCACTGAAGGGAGCGTTGGAGGCGACCGCGATGGCGCGGCGTTCCTCGCGTTCGGTGAAGATTTGGAACAGTAGCTTGGCGCCGGCGGGGTCGAGTTCCAGGTAGCCGAATTCGTCTAGGCAGAGCAGGTCCACCTTGCCGTAGCGGGCGATTGTGCGGGACAGGTGGTGTTCGTCGGCGGCCTCGACCAACTCGTTGACGAGGTTGGCGCAGGTGCTGTAGCGCACCCGCAGGCCGGCTTCGGCGATGGCGGTGCCGATGCCGATGAGTAGGTGGGACTTGCCGGTGCCGGAGTCGCCGAGCAGGACCAGGGGCTGGCCGCCGTGTACCCAGGCCGGGTTGGCCAGGGTGCCGATCACCTCGGCGCTGACCGTGGGGTTGGCGGCATGGTCGAAGTCCTCCAGCCGTTTCGGCCGGGCGAAGCCGGCCTCGTGGACCAGGCGCAGCTTGCGCCGCTCGCTGCGTTCGGCGACCTCGGCGGTGAGCAGGTCGGCCAGGAACCGCTTGTAGCTGGCCTGCTCGCGCAGCGCGGTGGCGGCGATGTCGTCGTAGTGGTGCCGGATCGTAGGCAGCTGCAGCGCGCGGCAGGCCAAGTCGATGGCTGCGTCAATCGGGTCGACGCCGGGCGCGGCGGCCCGGGCTCGTGGTGCCCGCGCTGGTCGGATGGTGCCGGTCGTGGCGGTCATGGCGGTCATGGCTTCTCGTCTCCGTTTTAGTCCTCAGCGCTGCGCTCGTGGGCGCCGCGGTGGGTGAGCAACTGGTCGTACTGCGCGACCGACGGCGCTGGCCGCGGCCGCAGCGGCGGCATAGCGTCGGCCGGGCGGTCGGTGCGCGGGATGGGAAGGTCGAGATCGGACAGGTCCACCAGATCAGGCGAGCCCAGGCCACCAGCCGCCTTGCGGGCCTCGACAGCAACCAGTTCCGGGCTGGTCGAGCCGGCCCCCAGCGCCGCGGTGATGCCGGCCAACACCGCTGCGGCGGGGCGGCGGCGGTGCAGCAACAGCACCTGGATTAGCGCCCGGGTTCCCTCGGCGCGGCCGTGAGCGGCCATCGCCGCGTCCCAGAACGCCTGGTGCGTGGGGGTGAACGTGCCCTCCACCCGGGCGATCGCCAACGCCGACGACCCGGCCAGGGCGCCAGGCTTGGCCAGCAGGATCTCCAGATAGTGGTCCAACTCATCGCGGTAGGAGTAGCGCTGGGTCAGCCTCGGGTGCCGGGCCACCTCCCGGCGACCGTCGAAGACAATCAAATGGTTGGCGCGTAATGACACCCGCACCTTGCGGCCGATGAACCTCGCCGGCACCGAGTAGTAGCACTGGCGCACCGTGATCCTGGCGCTCGAGTTCACCGTCGGGGTCAGCGTCAGCCCGCAGTCGAAGTCGTCCTCGGGCAGGGGCCGCAGCAGCGGCGCCTCAGCGGCGAACGCGACCCGCACCGCCACCGTGGTGTTGTCCGGAACCCGCTCGTCCTCGGTCTTGTCGATGGCCGCGAGCAGATCGTTGAGCTCATCCAGGCTTTCCGCCCTGGGCACGGGCACGAGATGCGCCCGGCGGAATCGGCCACCCTCGTTCTCCACCCCGCCCTTCTCGTGCGCGCCCTCTTTGCCAGGCAGGCAGTAGAAGGCATCGAAGCCGTAATGTGACCGGAAGGCCGTCCATCGCTGCGATTCGACCCGGGTCCGGCCGAAGCACACCTCGTTGACTGCGGGCTTGAGGTTGTCGTAGCGCACGTGCCGCCACGGCACCCCGCCCAGTATCCGCAACGCTTCGACGTGCCCCTCCAGGAACGCCTCCTGCGAAGCGGTGGCATAGGCCCGGTGCACCGCCTTACCCGAACAGGACAGCCGGAAGCTGAACAGCTGGAACTCGGTCAGGACACCGGCGATTACGGCGCACGCCTCGCAGAAGTCGACCTCGGCCTCCGCCGCCGGCTCGTGCTCCTGCGGCACCATCCCGTCGAGCACGCTCTTCTGATCACGCGCCTCCGCCCCGATCTGCGGCCGGCGCCGACGCACATAGTCCCGCACGGTCGTGTAAGCCGCCGTGAACCCGTGCTCCGTAACCAGCCGCTGGACAATCCGCCTGACCGTGTGCCGCTGCTTGCGCGGTGCGGTCAGATCGACCCGCAGCATCTCATCAATGAGATACGCGACCACATCCAACACCGACGCCCTCGGCGGCAACGCCTTGCGCGACTTCGGAACCGCGGCTACCAACGCGGCTGCTACCGTTCGGCGTGCCACCCTGTAACGCTTCGCCAGCGTCCGCGCCGACACCGTCGGATCATCCCGACGATCACGACGGATAGCAGCAAACAGTTCCACCCGTGACATCATCTCGGCCTCCTGACACGACCGAACGTGGGTCTACTGGGCGAGCCAACGAGCCAACCGGTCAGGCATGACGCGGGCAGAACGCGAATGTCACCCGAACCAGTGACAGGCACCGACTATGACCAGCAGCACGGTCCGAACTGGACGGACACGCTGTCCGAGATGCGCATCGCTGCGGTGGCGCCCAAACTGGCCGCCAAACGATCAAAAAGTTCAAGACCTACTACCAGAACAGATCAACAACTGGCGACGAAACTGGCCGCCATCTGGCGCCCGAACTACCCGCCAGAGACACGCTTGGCCAGCGCGGTCAGCGCCGCGTCGGTGATCGGGGCGAAACCAGGTAGTTCCAAACGGGTGGCCCTTCCTTGTCGAACTTGTCCAAGCCGCGCCTCGCGACGTATACATCCTGCTCAGCCCGTGTGGGGCCGGGCAAGGCAATTTTCCCTGCGGGACACCGGCCGCGGCCGTGTCCGCACACCCGGCCGCGCCGGCGAGGTCGTAGGCCATGCGGACTTGCAGACCGCCCCCGATCGCGAGCGAGCCGCGATTCCCTCACCGTCCGTCGGTGTGCGCGGTGCAAAAACGTACCGTGCCCTCGGCCGTAAACCCGTCGCAGCAGTTGGCCAGCGTTCCCACCGTGAGGTTGCGTGCGTCCACCGCAACCCCGCCAGGGTTGTATATATGGGCTCCTTCGAGCCGCAGCGCGCCGCCGACGCTGGCGTTGAGCAGGCGTAGTGCGCCGTGACACAGCAGACCGTTCTGGCCGACGAAATCGCTGCCGACCTTTAGCAGTGTGCCGTCAAGTGCAATCTCCGATGTTCCCAGTTGCGCCCCATCCAACAGCAGAACCCCGCCGACGTGGCTGCCCAGTAGCTGTAGGCCGTCGGTGCAGGTGAATCCAATCAGACGAAGGTTGCCGTCAAAGTGCGCGCGTGAGGCATTGAGTGCGGGAACCACCGATTCGCTGAGGCTCAGCTGCCGCATACGGGCACCATAAAGATTTACTGGCTGCTCGAAGTGGCATTGTTCCAGTTGTACCGAACATGTGATATCGGCAAAGGCGAGGTCCAGAAGTCCACAATCCGAGCCCGGCGCAGCGTCAAGCCCGGCAGCTGGCCGGGCTCCGCGGTCCGGGCTCCCAGCAGCAAGGCACGGATCACCTCCGCTCTCACGCTGTTGTCTGCGGCGCCATCCAGATCGACCGTATTGCGCAGGGGGTAGGCGTCCCACAACGTCTGCTCCGGCTGGCTGAGGGTATCCGCAATCATCTACCCAGGGTATGCCGACCAAGCGATGTGCCGACATTCGTCAATATCCGCCATCGATGGGGCATTCGGTCAGCATCGTGCCAGCCCTCCCCGTCCTCAACCAAAGAGGCGGCTGACACCGGGACGCGAATTGTCGTCATTGGTCGGCTGTCTACTCGGCAACGGTCGCCCTGACTGATCGTTGTCGTGTCCCGGGTAGTTCAGGGTCGATGTTGGCAATGAACAGCGCCACGATGCCGAAATCAGACTGCTTCGAAATTAGGCTGCTTGATGTAGCTTTCGAGCGTTATCGTGTCTGTGTGTCCAGCGTGTCGGCCCCACCGGGGCCGCGAGGCGTGCCCGGATTGGGTGTGCTGCCCGCGCTTGCTCGCGACCCGCTCATGACGTTCTCGCGCGCGCGGGCGCGATACGGCGACGTCGTCAGGCTACCTGTGCTCAACGGCTCGGTGTATTTGCTGACCCACCCGGATCATGTCGAGCATGTGCTTGTGACCCGCAACGCCAATCATTGGAAGGGACGACTGTTCGCCCGTGCCGATTTCCTGCTCGGCAATGGCCTGGTTCTCAACGAAGGTGAGAGCTGGAACCGGCAGCGGCGCATCGTGCGGCCCGGGTTCAACGGCGACCGGCTCCGGGCGGCAACCGCGGCGATGCTGGAGGTGATCGGCGAGCAGGCCGAGCGGTGGCGGCACGCCCAGGCGGCGGGCCGGAGCATCGACATGGAAGCGGAGATGACGACCCTCACCCTCGATCTCATGGCCACCGCGATGCTCGGCGTCCGGCTCGGCCACGACGAGTTGCGCACGATGGGGCAGGCGTTCACGGTCGTGCTCAAGCATCTCGGGTTGCGGTTGGTCACTTTCGCGCTGCCGGACTGGGTACCGATTCCGGGCGAGCCACGCGCCAAACGCGCTCTGTCTACTTTGGACGCTATGGTGGACCGGATGATCGAGCAGCCGTCTCACGGCGACAACCTGCTTGGGCTGCTGGTCTCTGCCTGGCGGGAAGGGCACATGACACGCCGGCAACTGCGCGACGAGATCATGACCATGCTGTTCGGCGGGTATGAGGCGACGGCGCACGCGCTGGCGTGGACGTGGTACCTGCTCGACACGCATCCCAAAGTGGGCACCCGGGTGCGTGCCGAAGCCATGGCGAGCGAGCCCGGCGACACGGCCGAACTGGCCTACACAAACCAGGTCATCAACGAGGTGCTGCGGCTCTACCCGCCGTTCTGGCAGATGATACGCAGCTCCCATGAGCCTGATGAGATCGGCGGCCACACCATCCCCGGCGGCGCGGTGATCCTGCTCGTACCGTGGCTGACCCATCGCTTGCCCGAGTTCTGGACCGATCCGCTGGCGTTCGACCCCGGCCGCTGGGCCGGCGGCGGGCAACCCGCGCATCGGTACGCCTACTACCCCTTCGGGGCCGGTGTGCGGCAGTGCATGGGCCGGCCGCTGGCGTTGCTTGAGATGCAGCTAGTGGTCTCCACACTGAGCCGACAGTTCCGGCCCCACTGCGTCGGGGGCAGACCCGTCAAGGCCCGGGCACAAGGCACGCTGCGAGCACACAGGGGCATCCCCATGGTGCTGCAAAGTTGATCAACAACTGGATTCAATTGCGCACTGCATCGATGCGCGGTGGCAACCGCTTGCCGTCGCCTACCTGACCTATCACTGGGTGGGTAAGCCGCCTCTCAATGGCATGAGTTACCCAACCTTTGATGACGGTGAGGAATCTTTCCCCACCTATTCCGATCACGACGACGTTGCGCAAAATCCGCCGACCGATGGGTGGAAGCTGTTCTGCTCGGTGCTGAACGGTGCCTACCCGGATCGCCCATACCAGTTCGAGTTTGTGCTGCACCATTGGTGCGCCTACGAACGCGAGGTCAAGCCGTCCACCCGGACGTTCTACCTGCACGCTCATGTCGCTTTCGACCTGCTCGCGGGCGGCAAAGTCGACTTTGCCCAGGGCGGCTTCTGGGAGAAGGGTGCTCAGGGTAGTGGCATTACAGCTGGTGTGCTGAAGGGCAGCAAGTACGAGAAGCTGCGCAAGCTCACCGCAAAGCTCGTCGGCCGCCACTATAAGGAGCTGAGGGAGGCGACCGGCGATCTCCTCAAGGCCAAGCCGGCCAAGAAGGCGGTGCCCGCTGCCGCTGTCGCAGTCGGCGATCGGCCAGCGCTCAAGGGCGGCCAGATGGAGGAATGGCCTGGCTGACCACCGCGCCATCGAGCCCGGCGGCGCCGCGGCGGATCGCCGACATGCCCGCGGCGCGCCGCGCCAGCTGGCGAGCAGAGGCCGTTGAAGTACTTGAATATGGTCCGTGACGCGTGGGGCTGTCGATTACCTCAGCTGTGTGGCGATGGTCTGCGCGCAAGCCAGAAGTTCGGTGTACGTGGTGTCGATCTCCAGGTCATACAGGACGCCATGGTGGACCACCTCGGCCTGCGACGCGGCCATCCCGTGGACCCGGTCACCCCGAGCGATTTCGCGGCCTGCGGCGACCGCGCTTTGGCACCTGACGCCGACCCATAACACGTTCAGTCCGGTAAGGACCGTCTGCCACCGCCTCTGCGATGCCGCCCCACCGAGGAAGACCTCATCGAGGATGACCCGGGCGCCAGCGCGGACCATCGCGGCGATGCCCTCCATCCACGCCGCCTGAAGCGAAGCGAACTGCGGCCCGACCCTGACCGCACCGTCTGAAGCGAATTCAATCCCCGCATTCGTTGTCCGCATGGACACCGGCATCACATCGATGAGCGTGTCGACGCCGATGGCAAGCCACGGATCTGGCAGAAGGGCTTGCAGGCACCGGGCAATCCCGGACTTACCCGAGCTCGATCCACCATTGAGCACGATCATCTGAGTCGTCACCCCGCCATGCTAAGGCGAAACTTGTTCCTCTACTGAGCCGCTAACCGACCGGCCAGAGGTGCACACCTCCGCGGGCTTCGCCGGGACTCTCGAACAGTTCGGCAAGAGTGGCCCGAAGCTGCGCCCCGGCCGGATCGGTGTCGGCAACGCACACCGCGCCTGCGTGCCAATACGACAGGTCGGCACGCAACGCGGCTCGATCGGCGGCCGAAATCGTCGGCACAAGGCCGGTTTCGGCAACTCTGCGCAGCAGCACGCGGGTGGGGCGCGGCGGGGCGCCATAGGCGCCGGTCTTTTCCGCGGTGCCATCCGGGCCCATGAAATATCCGTCCGTTGTACGCAACTCAAGACCGACGCGCGAGGACCAACGCATACCTGTGCCGTCAAGGGGATGCCGGCCCGCCACCACCACCAGCGACTGGCCCTCTCGCACGTACTGTTTCCACGTGCCGTCGAGGATGAAGGCGGGCGGAAGGCGATGGTCGTTGGTGGGTATCGGAGTCGGAGTAAGCGGCACCAAAGCGCCGGCGAGCGCACCCGCTGCGATCCAGCCAAGCGCCTTTGCCCCCGGCCCCTCCTGAAGCCTTCGAACTTGGTCGATGGCGATGGCGAGCAGCAGCGCGATGCAAGGGATGGCGATGATGCTCAGGCGCGTGGGCACCACCGAGTCAAACAGCGGCAAGCCGTCAAGCAGGCTCCAGGGGCCGAAAACGCCGTTGGTCGGCTGGCCGTCCCACCTGATGCGCGGGCCAAGTGAGAGGACGCCGAACACTGTCGCGGTGATCACTGCGGCTCGGACGGTGGCCTCGCGCCACAACCACCCGGCCAGGCACACCGCCAGCACAAGCAGCGGCCAGCCAAAGAAGGCATTTTCTTCAGTGGCGTTGACGCCGACGCGTTCGGCGACCGAGGCGTCGCCGCCGAGGGAGCGCCGCGGATAGCTGACGATCGAGAGCAGGTCGTTGCCGAGCCCGACGCCACCGGAGGGGATGCCGTGATAGCTTTGCGGGCCAGCGAACTGGACGTAAAGCGGATAAGCGGCAAGCACACCGATGATGGCCAATCCGACACCGAGCCCGCCGAAGAAGGCGCCAAGGCGCGGCTTCACCCGTTCCCAGCCGAATGCCGCATAGACGGACCCGAAGACGGCTGTCGCGAGTCCAATGTAGAACAGGACCTCCTCGGCGATGAAAATCTGGTAAGTCGCGAGCAGGCCCAGGATTATCCCGTTGCGTACGACCGTTCCGGGCTCGGGCAGCCTCAGGATCCGGTCGACTATGAAGGGTACGAGCAACTGCGTCGTCCAGTTCAGATGCCCCTGGGTGTGAGCAATCATCCCCGGGGCGAAGGCGCAGAAGGCCCCGCCCACGATGGCGGCCAGCCGTGAGCTGACAATCCTGCGGGACAGCAGCCAGTACCACCCGTACGCCGTACCGGCCAGACCGATGACCAGCACGATGGCGTAGGACACGTGAGGCCCCCAGAGCGCGGTCACCGGCGCCATCGGGATGGTCAGGCCGAGCGATGACGTGTTGGCCATGAGGTTGACGCCGTCGGGGGCGTTGAACCGGTCGGTGAAGAAGGGGTTGTCGCCGCGGAAGAGCACCCGGGCGCCGTGGGCGAACATCGTCTGGAAGAAGGTGTGATCGTTTCCCGCTAGGGAGGGTGACCGGATGGCAAGGTTGGCGAAGATATTCTTGGCCATGAATGCCGTCCACAGCAGGTAGCCTAGCGCTACCCAGAGATCGAAGATCGTTAGGGACCGCGGCGCCGCCGCGGTGCGAGGTTCATCGGGGACCATCGACTGGCTCGAAGGCTTGACGATGCTGGTCGTCACAAGTGACAAAGCTTAACCAGTCCAACGATCCGGCATCATCAACCGTTCGATGGGATTGCTCACCCGCCGGCCAACCGGGGCCATGGGCGCCCCGCATTGGCGGCTATGATGCTCAGGCATGCAAGGCGTAGGGCCTGTTCGAGCGGAAGCGCTCACGCCATGACAGATATGTTGATCCGTTTGGACGAGCTCGATCTGCAAAACGCCGCTCAGTCAGCCAACCGTGAGCGAGACGGTTGGGCGCGGGCGGCGTTGCGGCAAGGTGATCTTCTCGATGCTGTTGTTCGGGAGGCGCACGGAGACCCGGCTGGCGGTTAGGCGTAGCTGTACATGCCTTCGATGCAGTACGGGCAGGCCCCACCGATACAGTCCATGCATGTGCTGTCCGGTCCGGACGCGTCCTGGCCGGTGCCTCCGCAGACGGGGCAGACGCCCGAACCCGAGCAGTTGCTGCAGGTCCAGGCGCACGCCCCGTCATGCCCGGCGCCGGTATCCAGCGCACAGCACTTATCCATGCGAGGCTCCCATCTCGCCGAATTCGTTGATACCCGTCTGCGCGCAGAACTGGGTCGTCTGTTCGTCCGGCCCCGGGGCCAGCGCACAACCGCTGCGGTGATCAGTGGTGGTGGATGGCGGTGCGAGCCTGTTGGCCTGCGGCGGCGGCTGGCCACATAGCGACCGTCGCCCGGCTGGGGGGTACTGGCCGCCTCGGCCGAGCCCGCCGCGCCCGCCGCGCTGCGAGCGGCCGTGGGGCTCCACGTCGGCAAGCACAACCAAGGCGAACAACGCGTTTCTCACCCGGTCAATGCTTGCCGCTACCAGCTAACACCGGCGTTACAGCGGGTGTGTCAACGCTGCTCGAATGAGACCGTGTCGTTGTCCAATGTGTACGGTCACGCGACAGGGGCCGCGAGCGAGGCTTATGGCACGGTGCTCATTGGACGGTGACCGGTCTGGGCCCGGATGGAGTCGGCTTGCGCCTGATACGCCTCGCGCTGGTCGTCCGTGGCCGCGCAGGTGGAGGCCAGGATCCCCAGGGCGTCGCCCTCTTGGATGCGGCATCCGAGCCGCCGGGAGATCCGTAAAGCCTCGTGCGCATGATGGGACGCGGCCTCGCATTGGCCTATGAGCAGGTGTGCTCGTGCCAGCCCGTTGAGCGCCTCCGCCTCGACAGGTTTGGCACCGACCTGGCGGGCCAGGTGTAGCGCGGCCACGAGCGCGTCGGCTGCCTGGCGTCCTTTACCGATCTGGAGGTGAAGCTTGGCTTGGGTGGTCAGCGCCTGTGCTTCGATCCAACGGTCGCCAGTATCGCGCGCCAGACGTAGCGCCCTGTCGGCTACGATGACGGCCTCGGCCAGGTTTCCGGAATCGGCGTGGACGAGCGCAAGGGTACGCAACACATCGGCTTGGTTGTAGGGCGAGCCGACCTGCCCGTGCTGGCGCAGGGCCTGGGTGAGACAGGCCAAGGCTTCCTCCGCACGGCCCAGTAGCTGATACGCCTCGCCAAGGCTTGACAGCGCGAGGCCCTGGCCATACCACTGTCCAATCTGGCGCTCCAACTCGACGGCCCGCTCGCAGTAGCTGACGGCCTCCGCGAGGCGACCTTGGCCGACGCGGATGTTGCCGAGTGTGCACAGCCGCATCACGACTCCGCTGGTGTTGCCGATACGCCTTGCGAGCTCCAGGGTTTCCTGGCAAATTCGCGCGGCAGTCTCCAATTCGCCGATCTCGAAGTAGATGCTGCCGAGATTGCCCAGCGCACTCATTTCGCCGTTTTCCCAAACCGCTTGCCGGGCAAAGGTTCGCGCCCGGCTGAAGCTGTCGATGGCGCTGTCGTAGCGGTTGCGGAACCACCACACCATGCCCAATCCGAGGTGCGCCGCGGCCTGCCCGGCCGAGTCGGCTTCGGCCTGGGCGTGCGACAGTGCGGCCTGGGCGATGGGCAGCCAGTCGGCGGTGTGCACTCTGACGAAGAAGTGCCCCCGCAATGCGTCGGCGAGCCGCCACGCCGCCTCGCGATGCGCCCTGCCGGCCGAGGTGATGGCGATGGCCATGTTGGACCGTTCGGATTCGAGCCAGCGCCCGGCTTCCTCTCGGCTGCCGAACACGGGAGCATGCGCCGGATCGCCAATGTCGGGCATCGGCAGCCGTACCACGTGAGGGTAGATGTGCCGCGCCGCGGCGTCCACACCGGACAGATAGTGGCCGTAGAGCCGATCCAACGCCGCATCCCGGTCGCGATCCTCGGCCTGGCAACGCCGCCGCGCATACAGCCGTACCAGATCGTGCAGGCCGTAACGATCCGGTGCGACCTGCTCCAGAACATGTGCCGTGGCCAGTGTTTCGAGCAACTTCGCGGTCCGCGCGACGTCAAGGGGCAAGCGCCGCGGCCACCTGTGCCGTCACATCGGTGCCGGGCGCGATCCCAAGAAGGCGAAACAACCTTTGCGCCGGTACCGGTTGCGCCTGGTAAGACAGGTCGAAAGCGTTCGTGGTCGTGGCGGTCGGATCTCCCGTGATCTCCAGCACCGCCAGCCGATCCCCGTTGGCGAGTCGCTTGTTGTAAGCGGATACGGGTACCCGCTGAGCTTGAAGATTGGCCACCGCGATCCGCATAGCCAATGGCAAATGGCCGCAGAGTCGGGCAAGCTCGGCGGCGGCGACACTGTCCACATTGCCCAGCAGGCCGACCAGCAGGTCACGCGCCTCGGTCGGGGACAGTGCCTCCAGCCGTAGTCTTGTCGCCCCTTCCCGAACGGTGAGGCCGAGCAACTGGTCCCTGCTGGTGACCAGCGCCAGGCAGCCGCCGACGCCGGGCAGCAAGGGCCGGACCTGACTCGGATCGGCCGCGTTGTCCAGGACCACCAGCACGCGCTTGCCGGCCAGGAGGCTGCGGTAGAGCGCGGCCGCCTGTTCGACCTCGAGCGGGATCCGTTCCGGCGTGACGCCAAGCGCTTGCAGAAAACGGGCCAACGCCTCCAGCGGCCGGGCCGGCGGATGATCTGAATATCCGCGCAAGTCGATGAACAGTTGGCCGTCCGGGAACCGGTCGCGCACCCGGTGGGCCCAGTGAAGCGCGAGCGCCGTCTTGCCCACACCGGCCAGCCCGTCAATGGTGACAAGGATCTGTGCCTCATCCCTCAGGATGGTGTTGAGCCGGTGCAGATGCGCCGCACGACCGGCGAAACCGGGCACGGCTCCGGGCAGCTGCGCCGGGACCACCGCGGGAGTCACCGCGGGCACGAACGCGGAACCCGTTGGCGCGGAAAAGGTCGAGTCGTCATTGAGGATCGCCCGCTCCAGCTCGCGCAGTGCCGGACCCGGCTCGATACCGGTCTGCTCGACAAGCACCGTCCTGACACGGCGGTAGGTCTCCAGGGCCTCCGCCCTGCGCCCACACCGGTACAGGGCCATCATGAGATGCGCGGAAAGCCGCTCCCGCAACGGATGTTCCCGCACCAGCGCCGACAGCTCGTCGGCGATTTGCGCGTACTGACCACCCAGCTCCAGCCGGATGCCGAAACGCTCCTCCAGCGCGGACAGGCGCAGCTGCTCCAATCGCGTCACTTCGGCCGACACGATGGGGGTCGCCGGTACATCGGCAAGCGCCGGACCCTGCCACAGCGCCAACCCATCGGCCAGCCGGTCGACCGCGTCGGCGAGCTTGCCCTCGGCCGTGCCCGCCTTGCCGGAACGGACGCATCGCTCGAACACCGACGCGTCCAGCGCGCCGTCCTCGATGACCAGCTCATACCCGGTCGCCCGGGTGATGATGTCGGCAGCCCCGCCGCGTCGCAGGAGGCGCCGCAGCCGCATGACATAGCCACTGACGGCGGTCGCGGCCGTCCGGATTGGACGCTCGCCCCAGACTTCGTCGATCAGGCGATCCTTGGCTACCAACCGTCCCGACTCCACGAGCATGACCGCGAGCAGGATGCGCTGCTGCGATCCGCTGATCGGCACCCAACCTTCGCCGTCCCATACCCGCAACGGTCCAAGGATGCGTATGCGCATGAGGCAATCCCATCATCGATGGCCAGGCGTTTCACGGCGGCGTTAACGCCAGATTATCGCGGTTGTCTAGCTTGCCCCAGACAGGCGCACTCATAAATATCGACCAGCGCCGAAGGAGGAAGGAGACACGCGCTCATGCGTAGCCTGATCCGCCCGCCGGGCGGCGAGAACCCACCACCTGAGGCCGCGCGACGGCAGCCGGCGCGACGGCGCGCGGGCATCACGGCCGTGCTCGCCGCGGCCGTGAGCGTCATACTCGCGCTGCAGCTCGGCGCGTGGCTCAGCCCGCCGGCCAAGCCGGTCGCGTTGCAGCAGACCAACTATCAGGACGAGGCCTGTTCCCGGGTGATCGAGGGCACCGACTGGTTCTTCGACCCCTGCATTCCGGAGGGCGCACCGTTGCCACCGGACGTTGTGTCGGCGATCGAGGAGGACCGTCGCCTGCGGGAATGTTGGGCATCCTCACCGCCAAGCAACCCGCCGACCCCGACCGCCCCGACGCCTTCGGGTAGTCCGCCGCCTTTGACGCCGGGGCCGGGTGGGGCTGCCGTCCCGGCGGGTGCCGCGGTAGCGACGGAAAGCCCGGTACCCAGTCCCAGTCCGTGCCCGACCGAGCCGACCGAAAGCCCCAGCCCGCTGCCGTCGGAATCGGTGGAACCGGAGCCGACCGGCCCCGAACCCATTCCCGCTGAACCGGTCTGTCCGGACGACGATCCGTCAGAGCCGCCGGCGCTGGCCAGCGCCGACGACACCGAGCAGCGGCGCAGGGAGGCGCGCAAGGACCGGATCGCCTGCCCGGCCGGGCGCAGGCCCACCACCCCGGTAGTGGTGGTCGCGACGGGTGACTCGATGACCTCGGCTCATATCCAGTGGGGGTACGGCCGCTTGTGCCAGCGGACCGAGTTCGACGCCCGCCGCCTGACCGGCAACCACGCCGGTATCAGCTATGTGGGCCAGTACGTCGACCCCATCAACACGGACGTGGTCGAGTACTACAACTTCGCCCGTACCGGCTACAGCACCTGGGACATGCGGAATGTCACAGGCAACCTCGCATGGACGGCCGACGACTGCGGCAACCCGTGGAACCGCGCCTTCACCCCGGTGGATCTGGCCGACACGGCGATCCGCAAGGCCAAGGCCGACGGCCGGAAGGCATATTTCGTCAGCACGGGCGGCGTCAACAACACCAACTGGGGCAGCATTGTCCAGCGACTGACCATGTGCCGCGGCCTTGAGGTGGCGGCGCAACGAATCAGAGGCAAGATCGACTGGTTCAAGGTCGGTGGGCAACGAGGAGCCAAAGCCGATGTCATCAACGGTGGCAGCTGCATCTACCAGACGTCTATGTTGGGTTTCATCGGCCGGATCCGCATCCTCATACCGACTTACGACGGACCGAGTGTGTACCAGGCAATCCGTGACGATGTCAAGAAGATCGTCAATACGATGATCGCCGCCGGTGCGGACAAAGTCGTGTGGATGCTCTATCACGACATCAGCAAGGCCAACATAAACATCGGTGACTTTGCGTTGACCCTCCTTCGCGACCCCCGGATCCCTTGGTGGATACAGGCATTCCTGCCGGTTCGATTGCGGGTCCTGTGGCCGCTGTTCGATCCGGTGTGGCAGGAAGTGGTGAAACGACTGGTCAACGGGCTCAACACGGTCATCGCCGAAGGGGTACCGGTCCACCAGAAGGTGAAGGCGACGGTTTCACCCCTGGCACCAGCCGATATCCAGGTGACAGCGGTCGGCGGGTGCCCGCACCCCAACCGGGCCGGGCACACCAAGTACGCCAAGACGCTGGATGCCACCTTCAAAGCGATTTGATGAGTGAACCCCCTGCGACGCAGGGGGTTCACTCCGGAGGTGCAAGGGTTGCCGGATCGCGGTGCACCCGGGTTCTGTGGCAGTGTGGTAGCCATGACTGAGATCGTTGACCTCTCCGCGGCGGCAGGTCAGTTGTCGGATCTGATCGAGCGCGTTGACCAGGACCGTCTGGGTGCGCCTACTCCCTGCGACGACAGCACCATCGGTGACGTTTTGGATCACATTAGCGGCGTGGCGCAAGCGTTTCGGGCCGCCGCGGCCAAAGAGTTGGGAGCGCTGACATCGGCGGTGCCGGCCCCGGACGGTTCCAGGTTGCGCGCCGACTGGCGGGTGGAGATTCCCAAGCAGTTGGCCGCGCTCGTGCAGGCGTGGGCCGATCCTTCCGCGTGGGAAGGCATGACGCAGGTGGGCGGGGTGGACCTGCCCGGCGCGGTCGCCGGACAGATTGCCCACAACGAGATCGTTCTGCACGGTTGGGACCTGGCCCAAGGTAGCGGCCTGCCTTATCAGCCGGATTCTGACTCGTTGCAGGCATGTCTGAGCGCGCTTTCGGTCATGTACCCGCCCGAGCACCTCGAACGCCGCCAGGGCATCTTCGGGCCGCCGGTGGACGTGCCGCAAGACGCGCCACTGGTCGATCGCGTGGTCGCCTTCAGCGGGCGCGATCCCAGCTGGACCGCCCATACCTAAGCCGCATCGGATGGCCTGTGCCCGCTGGGATTTCTACGCGCCAAAGGAATCCGCCACAGCTATTGGACTGACAGGGTGGCTTGACGTCTCCCACATTTGGGCATAGCTTCCAATGGTTAAGCCGTTTTCCTCCGTTTCGTGACCTTACCGACGCCGCTGGATCAGCGGCGGCCACCTATCCTCGCTGCCCGGGCCGACGAGTTCCGCGTGCCCGCATCGCGCAATCACTTGGAGGACAAGGTGTCTGCCGAGCAAGCCAACCCCAGCCCGTACCGGCTCGACCGGCGCAGCTTCCTGTGGGCCGCAAGTGGCGCCGTCGCCTCCGCGTACCTCGCGGACCCAGCGCTGGCCACCATTGCCGCCACGGCCGGCCCCACTACGGCCGGCATCGAGGATGGTCCCGCCGGAAACCCCATCATCACGTCGATCTACACCGCCGATCCTGATGCCTTCGTCTTCGACGGCCGGCTCTATCTCGATGTCGACCGAGACGAGGCACCGTTGGGCGCCAACGATTTTGTGATGCGCGAGTGGCGCATCTACTCCACCACCGACCTGGTCACCTGGACCGATCACGGGGTACGGATGTCGTTGCCCGACTTTCCGTGGGCCAACCGCAACGCCTGGGCGCCCCAGATGATTCACCGGGACGGGAGGTTCTTCTGGTACGTGCCGGTGCAGAAAGCGTCCACAAACTCCATGTCGATCGCGGTGGCCGTGGCCGACAGCCCGCTGGGCCCATTCACCGACGCGCTTGGCCGCCCGCTCATCGACAACACCACGCCCAACCACAGCTCGTTTGACATCGATCCGACCGTGCTCGTGGACGATGACGGCCAGGCCTACATCTACTGGGGCTCGTTTTCTTCACCGCGCGCCGCGAAGCTGAAGCCAAACATGATCGAACTGGAGCAGTTGGCGCCCGGCGGTGCCGCCCTCGGCCCCCGGGTCGCGGGCCGGGTCGGCAGCGCGCTGCGGCTCAACGGCAGCACGGAGTATGTGAGCCTTCCGGCCGGTGTCGTCAGCGGGCTGACCGGCGACTTCACCATCTGCGCCTGGGTCAACCCGGGTGCCGTGAGCACCTGGTCGCGTGTGTTCGACTTTGGCGCCAACACCGGGCGGTACATGTTCCTGACCGTCAACTCCGGCGGTGGACCGAGGTTCGCCATCACCACCTCCGGCAACGGGGCTGAGCAGCGGCTCAGCGGCGCGGGTCAACTGCCGCTGAACACCTGGACGCACCTGGCGGTCACCGGTTCGGGCACTACCGGCACGCTCTATGTCAACGGTGTCGCGGTGGCCACCAACCCCGCCATGACGCTGCGCCCGTCGGATCTCGGTGCCACCGCAAACAACTGGATCGGTCGGTCGCAGTTCGCCGATCCGTTGTTGAACGCGGCCGTCGACGACTTCCAGATCTACAACAGGGGCCTTGACGCGGCGGAGGTCGCCGCGCTGGCCGCGGGCCAGCCTGGCTCGGGCAACGTGGCGTCGTACGCCTTTGACGAGGCCGGCGGGGCCGATGTGCTTGACGCTTCAGGCAATGGGCGCAACGCCACCGTGATCTCACCGCCGATCGTCGCGGTCACACCGCAGGGCCTACCCGGGTACTGGGAAGCGCCATATCTGTTCAAGCGTAACGGCATTTACTATCTGGCGTACGCGCGCGGCAACCCCAACACCGGAGGAAACCCGGCGACGATCGACTACGCCACGGCCACCCAGCCGTTGGGACCGTGGACCTACCGTGGCCGCATTCTGGACACGGTGACCAACACGACCACCAACCACGCGGCGATAGTCGAGTACCAAGGTCAGTGGTACGTCGTGTACCACAATGGCGCGCTGCCGGGTGGAGGCGAGTTCAGGCGCTCGGTCTGCGTTGACAAGCTTTTCTTCAACGACGACGGCACCATCCAGAAGGTGGTCCAGACGCTGGGGCCGGCGGCGTTGCGCCCGGTCGCCCGGTACACCTTCGCCGAGGGCAGCGGGAACACGGCGGCCGACTCGTCGGGCAGCGGAGCGCCACCGGCGATTCTCGTCAACGATCCACAATGGATATCTGGTTTCTTGGGTACCGGGTTGCGCCTCAACGGAAACGGGCAATACCTGAGTTTGGCGACCGGTCTGTTGTGGAACATGTATGACTTCACGATTTCGCTATGGGTCAAGCCGGCCGCAGCCGACACGGTGCACATCTTCGACTTCGGCGTGGGCACCACAACCACGATGTACCTCACCGGTGGCGGCGCCGGCGGCCCGGTCCGCTTCGCCATTACCACCGGCGGCCCAACCCGTGAGCGAGGCGTCAATGGCATGGCGGCGCTGCCAGTCGGGCGCTGGACCCATGTGGCCATCACCAAGTCGGCCCTGGTGGCCACGCTCTACGTCAACGGCGTGCAGGTCGGCCAGAACACCAACCTCGGGCTCTATCCGGCGCGGCTGGGCAACACGCCCAACAACTGGATCGGCCGCTCACAGAACCCGGCCGACCCTTTCTTCACCGGGGACCTCGCTGATCTGCGCATCCATCAACGCGGCCTGGCCGGCGTGGAGGTGCGCGCCGATCTGGTACCCGGTCTGGTGAACAGCCTCAAGGACTTCATCGCCGGCCAGTCCATCGGCGGTGGCGTGGCCAACGCGTTGCAGGCGATGCTGACCCGGGTGCTGGCCTTCCTCAACCGCGGTCAGCACGCCGAGGCAATTGCCATGCTCGACAACGACTTCGCCAGCCTCGTCAACGACCAGCGCGGTGTCCATCTGACCGACGCGCAGGCCACCGAACTGCTCCAGTCGGCGGCACTCATCAGCGCCACCATCGCGGCTGGATCCTGATACGGCTGAAAAGACGTGACAGGGCGATGTTTTGGCCGGTCCCGGCCGGGACCGGCCAACCGTTCACCGTAATCGAGGGTCTTAGTACGGTTACGGGACATGCCCACCTACCGCACGGCGAGCAGGACCTCGGTGTCGCCGGGCCATTCCCAGAACCGGCCGTCGGGGGAGTGGCGGGCCAGCAGCGTGCGCAGCTCCTGCTCGAACTCGGCCCGCCGCTCGCCGAAGCGATCCGGCGCCGCGAACGAGGTCGAGTACAAGTTGGCCAGAATGTCGTCCGGCGTGCGGATCAGATCTGCCCGCCCGGCAAGCACGATGCGCGATGGCGGCCCGAACGGGGACGCCGCCAGCACAACCTCGTGCCGCGGCGGGGCCGAGCCGGATCCGTGCTGCCGGCGCTGACCCACGCCGGGGAAGCGGGCCAACAGGTCATCGATCGCGTCGTGCGGGATCGGCGGCAGATCCGGGCCCGGCGGCGGTGAAGTCGACGGCACGTGGCTGATCACCGCCATCGCTCCGCCCGGTGTCAGCACGTCGTAAATGATCGAAGCGACCAGGGGGCGGTCGGTCCATTGGTACGACTGTCCGAAGGTGACCAGCCGAAAAGGTCCCAGGCCCAACGCTGGAATGTCTTCTGCCCGTCCGAGCACCCAGCGCACGCCCTCAGCCGGTGGTGCCGCGGCGAGCATGTCCGGCGACGGGTCCAGCCCCACTGCCGATGCGAGCCGTGGCGCGAACATTAGCGTCAGGATTCCCGGACCGCACCCGGCGTCCAGGTATGCGCCTGTCCCGTCGAGCCCTAGACGCGATGCCACCTCCGGCACGAGGGCCGCTGAATACGGCGGCCGGCCGCTCGCGTAGAACGCAGCCGCGCTCCGGTAGGGAGAGGTCACATCGCGCGAGTTTAGTGCTAGATATCTACGGAGAACACCGTGGTGGGTTGAGCGTCTTGACCGCGGACTCATACCAGATTCGGCTTCTGGCACATAGGATTGGATACGCTCAACCCGATCTTAAGGCAGCAGGTTTCGCACAAAATCCACCACGCCATTCATAAGATCAATAACGCTACTGAGCACGGTCTTCCCCACGTCGGTGCGGGAGAAGAAGAACAGGCCGATCAGGCCCGGGATTATCAGCAGGTAGCCGATGATAATCCCGGTGAGGGCCATTCCATGTCCTTTGAGCCTGCCCTGACGCGTTCGGGCGATCCCGACGTGCCCGGTGATGACAGCGACGATCGGCGGAATTGCGCAGATCAGGCAACCACCCAGCACGCTGAAGATACCGAAGATCAGGCTGGCGACGGCTGCGGCCGACGTGCGCGGTTCGCGGTTCCACGTCGCCGTAGGATCTGGGCCGGAAGACGTCATGCAGAACAATATAGATATCCGTGATGCTTCGCACGAGACTATGGGCGGAAGCCCAACGCGCCTATCCCGGTCAAGAAGTCGGCGGCCGAGGAAGGTCGCGCAGACTCACGCGAGCGACCCCGCAGCGGCCGCCCGACAACGCGACGGTGATGCCGATCACTTCGCTGGGCCAGTTCAGAAAAGCTCAGCGGTGTATCGGTCAGCCACCGCCGGAGCCGACGGCGGCGATGTCGGCTGTCGGCCTCGTGCACCATCGCGCTGCGGCGGCTGATGAACGGCTCACTGATCACGCCTTGACCGCGTTTTGTCATTCGACCCGGTGCCACAACTCCCTGCCAAGAGCCGATCAAGAAACGGTCACAACACCACAATCCAAGGGCTTGGCCGGCACCGCTCCTTCAGGGTTGAGTGGACAGTCTCATGTTGGCGGCGTCGGGTCCGGCTCGCCACGACCGCGTCAATTCGCCTGTGACACAAGCAATCCCGGCCCGTTAAGGGGATGCCTCGATGGGTGCGCCGGTGTCGGCGTCCGTTACGGCGATCGCCTCCATCGGGCAGGAGACGGCCGCACCGAGCACAATGTCGTCCGGCTCGACCGGCGACGCGAGTGGTCGGGAGCGGCCGTCGGGCCCGATCGCGAAGTGCCGCGATAAGGGCGGTCATGAGATCGTCGGCCGGGGTGGCTCGCTTGTCGGCGATCAGCTTGCCGAAGTACTCCGCGAGTTTGCCTATCGTCGCCCGGATCTCGGCGAGATCGCGGCTCGCGTCCGACATGATCGTGTCCGACCAAGCGTGGAAGATGTGCTGATCCTCGGGCGGTACACCGAGCAGCTCGCAGATGACTCGCACCGGCAGCGGCAGGGAGAAGTGCTCCACGAGGTCGACCGGGCGCGGACGGGCGGCGACATCGGCGAGCAGCTCGTCGACGAGCGCCCTGACCTTCGGCCGCAGTTGCTCCACCCTGCGTGCGGTGAAACGCCCCGGCGACGAGGCGCCGCAGGCGCGTGTGCTCCGGCGGGTCCATGGCATTCATGGAGTCCTCGGCGAGGATTGCGAGGCCCGTGGCCGCGGCGGACCACACCGCGCTTCCTGACCGGCGGGCGAGCCCGGCGGCTCCGTCCTGATTGGACGATCGAATGCGGTCAGGTCCAGGTCACGGCTCAGCCAAACTTAAACTTATAGATTTTTACCTTCTTGTGGGTGGCCGTTGGTGGGAGAAGAATCCGGTCAAGCCGTGAACTTGCCGGACTCGGGATATCGGGCCGGGCCTGCGCGCGTACTCGTACTCGATCATCCAGGCCAATCCGCTGGGGGAGGGCAGTAGTTATCTTCGAATTCGAAGTCCATGCGAGCCGAAATCCGGTGCCTGAGGCGGACCGCCAAGCGATCCTGGATGCACCGATTTTCGGAGAGGTATTCACCGATCACATGATCACCCTGCGGTGGGATGACGAACGCGGGTGGCACGACGGGCGGCTTGAGGAGTTTCAGAGCATCGCTTTGCCGCCGTCGGCGTCCGTGTTCCACTACGGGCAGGAGATCTTCGAGGGTATGAAGGCATACCGGCAGCGGGGAGGGTCGGTCGCGCTATTTCGGCCGGAGCGCAACGCTGCCCGATTCATTGCGTCCGCGCGGCGGCTCGCGATGCCGGAGCTGCCGGTCGAGACATTTGTGCAGGCCATCGAGCTGCTTGTGCGGCAGGACCGCCACTGGGTACCCGACGGTGACGGCAACAGCCTGTACCTGCGCCCGTTCATGATTGCGACCCAACCGGGGCTGGGGTTCACGCTTCCGTCACGCAGTTACCTGTTCTGCGTGATCGCCAGCCCGGCACCCGGCTATTTCAAGGCGCAAACGGGCCCGTCGGCACTGACCGTGTGGCTGTCTGAGGAGTACACCCGGGCCGCGCCCGGTGGGACCGGAGCCGCGAAGGCCGGCGGTAACTACGCCGCGGCCTTTCTCGCCCAGCGACAGGCCGTGGAGCAGGGCTGTGACCAGGTTGTCTGGCTGGATGCCGTCGAACACAGGTGGGTCGAGGAGATGGGCGGGATGAACCTGTGCTTCGTGCAGCAGTCGGCGGTTGGAGGTTCACCGACGCTCATGACCCCCGCGTTGACCGGCACGCTACTGCCGGGGGTGACGCGGGATTCGCTGCTTCAGCTTGCCGCAAGTCTCGGCCTCGGCTGCGAGGAAGGGCGTATTTCGGTGGAGCAGTGGCGCAAGCAGTGTGAGACCGGTCTGATCACTGAGGTCTTCGCATGCGGTACCGCGGCGGTCATCGCGCCGGTCGGACACGTGCGTGGAGTCAACGGCGGATGGACGATCGGTGATGGCCGCCCCGGTCCGGTCACTATGCGGCTGCGCGAGGAGTTGTTGAGCATCCAGCACGGCCGAACCCCTGACGAGTTGCGGTGGATGCACATCGTGTGCTGACACGCTGCGCGGCGGGCGTCAGAGTGAGTCGAGCCGCTTGGCCGCTGAGCTGTCCGACTCGTCGTAGCCGTCGGCCGCCGTGTCCAGCTTGTCGGCCAGCCGGTGTAGCTGGTCTAGCCGCAGCGCGAATGACCCTTTCCACCCGGCCGCGAACTCCAGCACCGCACCTGCTGACGCTGTGGCGGCCATGGCATCGGGCATCGCGGACACGATGGCGTCTATCTCGTCGGCTGTCGCCCTGGCCTGCTGGCTGACGTCGCGGGCCGCGGTCGCGGCCGTGCGCAACGCGGCGCTGCGAACCTGGACTTGCGAACCGGGTGCGGTCACGAGAAGACCTCCTTGTGCAGTGCCCACCAGACCTCGCGGGCCCGCATCGGGGTTAGCGCAACCCCGGATTGGCCGTGGTCCGAGTGGTCGACTGTGATTCGCCACAGCCCGGCGGGGCCGGCATCGGTGACGTGGAGCCATTTCACGACCGGCCGGGTCGAACCGCTGGGTACCGCCGAGGAAACACGCCATGACAGCCGCCTGGACCGCAGCACCGCCGCCAGTTCCGGCATCTGAGCCTCGCCGGCCTCGACCGCGCGATAGGTCGCAAGCGGCACCTGAATCGGCTTGCGGCCCAGGGGCGGTGGCCGCCGTCGCAGACCCACCAACTGCGCCACGGCGTAGGGCACCAGCACGGGGTCGGCCATCGACAGTTCGGCGCCGCCGTCGCCGGTGGCCTGCCCGAGGACAGCGGCCCCATCCCTCAGCCAGATCCGATGCGTCACCGCTGTTGCGGCCGTTCCGGCGGTGCTGGCCGAGGTGAACAGCTGCACCAGCAGCTGCATGGCGGGCCGCGCGAGCGTCTGCAGGATCTCGCTGGCCGGCTCGGGCATCGTGGACGAGAAGAGCGCCGAGCCCACCGCCTGCGGGCCGCCTGGCGTGGCCAGCTCCGCCTTGGTCATCAACAGCCGCATCCGTGCGGCATCCCACCTCGGCATCGCGCTACAACCCGAAAGCCCCGGCGATGGTGCCGACCGGATCGTCGACCAGATCCTCCAACCCGTCGGAGACCTTATCGTCGATGCTGGTGACACCCTCGTAGAAGTCGTCCCACATGGCGTCGGGCAAAGAGCCAAGACCCTCCTCGTGGACGCGGTCGACTACATCCTCGCCGAAGATCTCCTCGACGGTACCCCCCAAAACCTCCTCGACCACCGCCGAGTCCGCCGCATTCATGTCGCCGAAGATGTCCAGCGGCCCATCCGGGTCGATGAACAGGCGCTCCAGCAGGCTGCGATCGCCTTCGTTGAAGTCCTGCCACCACTCGCCCACGATCGAGTTGTCGAAGTCGACCTCGAACCAGCCGCCGACCGTGTCCCTTGCCCGGTCCCAAAAACCGTCACCGCCGCCCTCGTCGTAGGTTTGGGCCGGCCCGTCGGACAGGATGGAACCGTTGGGCAGCAGACTCTGGGCGCAGCCAGTGTCGGCCTGGCTTGCCGTGTCCACTGCACGTTGCAGCAGTGCGGCAACCTCCCGGGCGGCGTGCGTCAGGGCCTCCCGCTCGTCATCGTCGGATACGATGAAGGTGCCCGGAAACTCAACCGCCCCACTGGATTTGATGGTCAGGTCGGCACCGGAGGCGAGCCGGTCGGCCTGCCTCACCAGATCCTGCGCCTCGGCTATCCCGTCGGCGAACCGCATCAGTTGCCGCCCAAGCGTTTCCAGCTGGTCCAGTTCCGCTACGGCCTGTCTGGCGGTTGCGGCGAGGCGCTCGTCGGCCGCCGACGCCGCCGGACCTTGCCACTCGCGTTGCAGCACTTGCCGCACCCGCGCCTGCACATCGCTTTCCACATCGGACAGGCGATCCTTCAGCCGCCGCAACTGCCGGGCAGCCTCCGACACGGCATCGGGATTGGCGGCCCGAATCTGTGCCAGCTCCATGTCCCGACCAAACCACGCACGGCGACACCCACGCCACTCGCGCAGCCATCAATTTACATAGACTTAGGCCGCGTCAACTCGTCGCCGGTCGAGGCGTTGGTGGCACCCTTCCCAACGCCCACCTGGCGTCTGGCGGATGAGATCGAGGCTGGCGTTGATGCCGCGCGTCGTCCTCGTCGAAGCCCAGCCGGCGGGGCGGGCCGAAGCCGGCCAGGCGAGCTTGTTCGACTACGGCGTCAGGTTGGTCGCTGTGGTCACGCCGGCGGGCGGGAGACGTTGTAGAGCAAGTGCGTCACACGGTCGCCCTGGACGACGCGGGCAGGGTTGTCCAGGGTGACGACGTCACCGGCGCCCATCGCGCCGAAGAACGGGCGACCCGATCCGAACACGACGGGAACGAAGTTCATCACGACCTGGTCGACCAGCCCAAGTCGCAGCGCCTGACCTCCGATCTGCCCGGCGGCGAGGTCGACGACCCGGTCGTGGCCCGCGAACGCCCGCGCCCGCTCGATCGCCGACTCGACCCCGTCGGTGACGAACGTGAACGGGGCGGTCTGCGCATACTTCCAGTCCGTCGGCGGCTCGTGCGTCACGACGAAGACGTGCTCACCGGCGGCCGGCACCCCGCCCCATCCGTCGGTGAGGTCGAACACCCGCCGGCCGATCACCACACAGCCGATGCGCGGGTAGACGGCTCTGACGAACTCTATGGAGGCACTCGTGCTATGCATCCGATACTCCTCCGGTTCCCCGCTCCAGGTCCACTCGACGTCGCCGTTGCCCGCCCAGTCGAATAGCGGGCCGATCTCGTCGCTGTCATTGGCGATGAAACCGTCGATCGACACGGCGGCGCAGCCCATGATCACCTTGCTCACTGAAATCTCCTCTGGTCGTGATGTGCCGATTCTGAAGCGGATGCCGGTGCGGGCGCTTGTAAGAAATCTGTTTGAAACGGGTGGGCCAGGTGCGCGGTGCTCACACCGGCATCCTGGCACAGGCATCACCGCGGGCGTGGATGCCGCGTCGAAGCGGTCGCGCAGCTTTGTCGGCGAGCGACTCCCCGATTCGGGGTGGGCCACCACGGGTGGGCGGCGGGGGTCACGCCTGGACTACACCAATCGGCGGACGTAACACAGCTCAATGTTCGCGTCCACATTGGAAGGATGCCCGGGACTCCCTCGTAGTGCCGCCATTCGGTAAGCGCTCTTCAAATAGTCCAAACTGCACCCGCCCATCGGGGGCAAATACGATCAATTCACATCCTTGACAGCATGTTTTCAAGCTGACAGCGTCGTGCTTAGAGAGCGCTCTCCAAGTTGGGACGGAGGGGTGTCACATGATGCGGGTGGCACAAGTGCTGGCAGTGCAGTTTCACGGTGTGGGCCACGGGGCGCAGCGGCTGTCCTGGGGCCAGCAGGAAATCTGGCAGGCCATGCAGCGCCAGCGAAATTGGCTCCCGGTGGGTGGAGCCCTGCCCCTACCGGCCGGGCGCACCGTCCAAGACGTCGCCGACGAGCTGCGCTATATGATGAGCCGCTTTCAGGTGCTGCGCACCAGGCTCCAGTTGGAACCAGCATGCCATCCAATGCAAATCGTCGCTGAGTCCGGCGAGATCCCTTTGGAAGTCGTGGATGCCGACGCCGACGCCGACGTCTCTGCGGTCGCCGAAGCGCTTTTCCGGCAATATTTGGAACGCGATTACGACTTTGTCAGCGAGTGGCCCATCCGCATGGCCGTCGTTCGCCAGCATGGCATCGCTCGCTTTCAGGTCGTGGTTAGCGGCCACATCGTGGCCGACGCGGCCGGATTCGCACATCTGGGCCGGGAAGTCACTGCGCGCGTCACCACGCCGGTGGCCGGCCTCCAGCCGCTCGAACAGGTTAGTTGGCAACAATCAGCGGCGGGACAACGGCAAAACGAACTGTCGTTGCGCTATTGGGAGCGTCACTTGCGCACCATGCCACCTCGGCGGCAGCCTGAGTCAGGCGAACCAAGCCAGCCACGCCATTGGCAGGGCGAGTTCACCTCGCTGGCCACTTTCGGTGCCGTGCAAGCGATTATGAAACGCACCGGCTTCGACTCGGCTACCGTTCTGTTGACCGCCTACGCGCTGGCTTCATGGAACACCCTTGGCGTCAACCCGGTAGTGACGCGATCAGTCGTGAGCAACAGATTCCGGCCCGCATTGTCCACTGTGGTGTGTCCGCTGGCGCAAACCGGTTTGTGCGTCATGGATGTAGCGCATCTGTCCTTCGATGAGGCGCTGCCGGTAGTGCAACGCGCGTCAATGACGGCGTATAAGCACGCCTATTACGACCCGGCGCAGCTGGAGGAGCTAATTGCCAAGATCGCCGGTGAACGTGGGATAGACGTTGACGTATATAGTTTCTTCAATGATCGCCGTGATTCCACCCAGCGGGAACCAACTCTTGGCGAGCCCCCCACTCTCGATGAGATACACGCCGCTTTACCCAGCAGTGAATTCAGTTGGACCCTAGCCCGCGACGATCCCTTTGAGCCGCTGTTCGTACATTTCGACGATTCGAGGGCGACCACCCACATCACCGTCCACACCGACACCCGTTACACATCGCTTGCCCGGGCCGAGGCGCTGATCATCGAGATAGAAAATGTCGCGGTGCAGGCGGCCTACCCCAAGCCCTAACTGGCAAGCCCCGAGACGACAGCGTGGGGTCGGCGCGGTTTGGTGGTTACGACAGGCAGCAGGTGACCAGCGCCGTGGTGCCGGGCCGGTTCAGCCGCCGGTGGCGGAGAAGTGCATGTAGTCCTTCAGCGATCGGTAGTGGCCGCCCCACTGCCAGCCGATCGCGGCGAAGGCCTGCACGACCGGCCCGCCGGGCTGCACCATCCCGGGCCGTGCCTGGGCCCGGTCGAGGTAGGCGGTGGCCAGCTCCGGCAGCACCACCTGGCCCTTGTGGTACGGGTTGTGGAACGGGTTTACGTCCACAGCCAGCCCGTAGGCGTGCTGGGACCATGCCGTCTGGCCGCGTGCCGGCCGGCAGGCGAACACCTCCGTGGTGTTGCCGTCGCCGGTTGGCGGCGCATTCAGCTCGGCGACGCTGGAGATCCGCATACGCTCGATCGGGAAGTTGGCGGCGAACAGTTGGCCGAACACGGTAACCAGGTCGTCGGCGGCCCGTGCGTTGACCAGCAGCTCGCCGGTATGGGCGCGTCCGTCGAAGCCGCGGAAGCTGACCGTGAGGTAGCGCAGGTCCGCTGCGGCTACCGGGCAGTCGTTGGTCCAGCTGGACCGGGCCAGCACGCTCGCGGGCACCATCGCGATGGTGGCGTGGAAGCGGTCATCGGGCGGCGGTGGCAGGTCGTCGACGGTGATGATGGATCGGTTGCGCAGTTCTGGTGGAGTGTCTTGGGCCGCGGCGAACCCGTTGGGCCCCATCGCAAGGACCCGCGTTCCCAGCCACCGTGGTGCGGCGGTGGCCTCCCCGATGCGGGTGGGCATCGGCGTACCTGCCGGCTCGCTCGCTGCCGGGCCAGTCGCGACGCTCGCTGCCGGGCCGGCCGGGGCGCCAGAGCAGCCGCCTACGGCGGAGCCGAGGCACACAGCCACCACCAGCAGGCTGGCCACCCGGGCAGCACCGCGCAGCACCGTCAACTCCACTCACCTCCGCCGCACATGCCGCCGGTACCTGGCACGCGACTGTAGCCGTCACACGTCGTTGACCGAGAGTCTGGCAGCCATGTCAAGGGCCGTCCGCCGGCGGTACGGCATTGGATATCTCTTCCAGACCGCCCGTGCAGGATCGGCAGGCGTCTGATTGAGGGGTGGACCGCTGTTGCCATGACCGTCCGAATCTGCCGCCTAACCTTTACCTTCGCGACGCTGAAGTTAGGCAGCTCATCGTCGGAGAGCTCGGCCGGCCACGGCAGGACTGGCACGATCAACTGGCCGCTCGTCACATCGACAATGCCCGATTGGGTGAAGATCGGCGTGCCCTCAAGCATCTCGACCACGCCTCCACCCTGCCGATCAGGTTGGCCGCGGCCGACACAGTCATCTTCCTCGACCTGCCCGCGATCATCTGCCTTTGGGGCATCGCCCAGCGGCGCTGGCGCTACCGAGGCGGACAACACCACCAAGACGGGGTGTTCGACAGGATCACCTGGAACTTCGTCAAATACATCTGGGGCTACCGCCGATCGATGAGACCCAAGGTGACGTCGTTGATCGCGCAGCACGCAGGCCACGCACGCCTGGTCAGCCTACGCAGCCGACGCTCGGCCAACGCCTTCGTCGCCGAGGCCGCAAGGAGCTAAGCGCTCTCGAGGCTGGGAGCCGATGATGGCCAACCCTTTCCTCGACCGGCAGGCAGTCACGGACCGTTCGACCCGCTGGGCTGGGTTGCCGCCTCGGTTTCGGGCCGAGGCGGCAGAGCACTTTTCAGTCTATGGTGCCCATGGCGGGGCCAGCTGCCAGGTGCTGTCATATGCCCAGGAGTTCGGCGAGTTGTGCGCTGGCCCGCCGGCTCCGTCGCTGAGCCACACCTCTGCGTTGATATGGCGCAGGAATGAGCCTCTGTAATTGTACGACTCCAACGATATGCCGCTGCCGGTCAGTCCGTTGCGCGCGCACCATGTGGCGTCGGCTCGCATCAAGGCCGTACCGTCGTTGACCGAGTTTTGTACCCGGGAGTTGGCGTGCCGCAGGAACTGCCCCGGGAAGTTCACCGACTCGAACGATGAGCAGTTCGCGTCGGCCAGACCGGGCCGGATCGTGTAGGTAGCGTCGTTCTTGAGCAGCGTCGAGCTGGTCGAGGTGACCACTTCCGTGTAGGCCAGGCTGTTCATGTGCCGAAGGTAGCGGTTGGTAAAGCCGGGCGTGGTGACCTGCAGCGAGCGGCGGGTGTTTGTCGGCAGGGCCACCGGGGCTGTGCTGGGTAGCGATCTGGAGGCGTTGATGAGCGCCACATTGGCGGCCCGCACTCGAGCCTGGTCCATCTTCACGACCTGGCGGTCGTAGGTCAGGAATCCGTTCAGCTCACCCTCGAGGTCGGTTATCTCGGTGTACACCGAGGCGCTGAGGCCGCGGCCGAGCATGAGGTTTTGTGCGCCCTGCACAAGGCCTACATACCGGTCGGTGAGCGCGGTCGCGTTGGGCTGCCATTCGTAGGCGAAGAAGCCGCCGCTCGGGCTGTACTCGTGGCCCGGCGAACGCAGGCCCAGTCCGCCGAACTCGCCGAGTACGGCGACGCGGGTGCTGGAGGGCAGCGGCGAGGCCGGTCCCAGATACATGTGCCAGTCATTGATGTCGCCGTTGCCGGGGTTGCCCAGCGACTGGCAGCAGTTGTATCCACTGTGGACGTTCACCAGCCGGGTCGGGTCCTGGTTCTTGATGTTCTGCCCTACGCGTTGGGTGTCGGCGAGCGCCCGCTCGCCCCAGCCTTCGTTGTATGCGACGTAGGCGATGACCGCCGGCGAGCTGCGGTGCTCGTTGACGATCTCGCGTGCCTCCGTCTCGAATTGTGCCTGCTGGGTGTCGTTGGGGTTGATGTTCTGGGCGGTCAGGGAGGGGATGTCCTGCCACACCAACAGGCCGAGACGGTCAGCATGGTAGAACCAGCGCTGAGGTTCCACCTTGATGTGCTTGCGCACCATGTTGAAGCCCAGGTCTTTGTGCTTCTGCAGGTCGAAGGCGAGGGCGGCGTCGGTCGGTGCGGTATAGAGACCGTCGGGCCAGAAGCCCTGGTCGAGGGTGCCGATCTGGAACACGAACTGGCCGTTGAGCCTCGGACGTAGCACGCCGTTGACCAGGCCGGTGGTGATCTCACGCATGCCGAAGTAGTGCGTTGTCTGGTCGACCGGAGTACCGCTCCCGTTTCGCAAGGTGACACGAAGGTTGTATAGGAACGGGTCATCAGGTGACCACCGCCGTGCGTTGGGCACCGGTACGAAGAAGTCGGTGAAGGACCCCGTGGCTGAGCCGACGACCGTGGCGCCGTTGAGCGCCTCGGCGAAAACGCTGTGGCCGGTCACGTCGCCGCGCGTGAAAACCCGTACCCGCAAGGTGTTGTTGGCCAGGGTGGGGTAGAGGTCCACGCTGCTGATCGAGGCAGCCGGTGTGGGCTCCAGCCAGACGGTCTGCCAGATGCCGGAGCTGGGCGTGTAGAAGATTCCGCCCGGTGTCTTGGTCTGCTTGCCGATGGGCTGGAGGCTGCCGTTCTGCCGGGTGTCGCTCGGATCCCACACCTTCATGACCAGTTCGTTGGTGCCGCCGTTGAGCTGCCCGGTGATGTCGAAGGTGAACGCGTCGTACCCGCCGGTGTGCCCGCCGACTTGGATGCCGTTGACCCAGACCGTGGTCTGCCAGTCGACCGCACCGAAGTGCAGCTGCACACGCCGGCCCGCCCAGTTGGACGGCACGGTGAAGGTACGGCGGTAGAACAGGTAGTTGCGGCTGTCATTGGCCGGCCGCATGACGCCCGATAGCGCGGACTCGACCGGGAACGGAACGTTGACCCGCTCGGGCAGGTTCGTGTTGAACTGTGGAGGGTCGTCGGTCGCCGACTGGCGAAGCTGCCATTCGCCGTTGAGGTTTTGCCAGTCGGGACGCACCATCTGCGGTCGAGGGTATTCGGGCAACGGTGTGCCGGTCAACGCCTGGCTGGTCCAGGGTGTGGTCAAGGGCGGTGTCTTGGCGGGTGCGCCGTGCACGGCGGGCGCATACACCAATAGCCCGGCCATCAGGGTCACGACAGCCAGCAGGGACGCCGCGGTGGGTGGCAGGACGCTGTTGGGCGGTTTCATGTCGTCTCCATTCAAGGACGCGGAAACGATGCGATCGGCGGGCGGCTAACGCGAAAGATCCGGCCAGCGATGCGGCGCCGTGATCCGCGGCGGGCGCCGCCTGGAGAGCGCTCTCTCAAGAGCGTGAACAATAATCGCATCAATGTCAATCGATGGTAGGCGATCCGATCGCGGCGCCGATCATCATGGGTGGCGTACGCCGCTGTTCCAGCCGAACGCCAACGCGCAGCTGCTCCCGCTGCGCCGGGTTGACGTGCAAGTATCGGCCTTCGCCAGGCACTTTTCACATACGAGGCCTACGCGGTCCCGCCCGTGCCAGCACGTGAGCCTGCACTGCTGTTCTTCAGTTGGCCGACCCCGCGCACTGGTTGCCTGGTGGCGTGGTGGCCAGTTTTGGATCAGAGGTGTTCGGCCAAGTTGGCCAGCCGGTCCAGCGAGGCCTGCAGCTTCTCGGCGGTGGTTGCCCGGGCCCGCGGGATACGAGTCTCGTCGCTGAGCTGTGTCCAGTCGTAGGTGTGCGTCACACGCGTACGTGAGGCGTCGATCGGCTCGAGTACCCACCGCCACAGATGCCCAGGGGCCGGCTGACCCGGCTCGCTCGGGCGCCACGCGATGCGGGAACCCTCAACGAACTCGACCACATGATTCTCCCGAACGTTGCCGGAGGTCAGCGTCATGACAAAGACGTCACCGACGGCATGGACACGCTGCCCGGAAGCCGCCTGGGACAAGTTGTCGTTGCCGTCCCAGCGAGGCTGCTGTGACGGATCAGCGATGAGCTCGAAGATTTCCGCGACCGGCGCGGCAATCTCACGGCTGGCGGTGACGATCCGCACGGATTCATCAGAGCTGGTCACCTCCTCATCCAAGCACGCGACAACCGACAGGTCTGCCCTGGACGCCCGCTCATGCGCCGGGTGTTCCTTCCCGCCGGTGGCTTGGATGGCGGGGATGTCGTCGCGGGTGGGTTCCTTCAGGCGTGGCCGTATTTTCGGCGAAAGCTTGGGTCGCCTTAGCGATGTAGTGGCCGACGATGCCGAGCAGGAGGGCCCATGCCGGGAACCAGACCATGCCGAAGAAGGCGGTGCCGAGGTCTTGTCCGAGGAGGCTGGGGAAATAGAGCTGCGGGTCGGGGATGACGCCGGGTTCGGTGTCGTCGAGTTTGATGGCTTCCACCTGGTACCCCTGAAAGTGTGCCAGCAGCGGGATGCTGAAGCTCCATAGGGCCGCGGTGAGGCCTGCCCACACGGCGGCCGGCGCACCGCCGAGGACGGCCGCGACGGTGAACAGGATAAGGGGAGCCCCGAGGCAGTACAGGACAATGGTTTCGGCGAGGTACATGTTGGCCGGGATGTAGCCGGCGCTGAAGATGAGTCCCATGATGGTGCCGATGGTGGCGGCACGGGGGTTGCGGGCCGGGGCCGGTGGTGGGGTGAGGGTGAGGCATAGGAAGCCGGTGAGCAGGATGGCGCCGGCGATGAGCAGGTCGGTGTTGCGGCCGTCGGTGGTGGGGCTGTGGACCGGGTCATGGCCGGTGGGGTGGCGGTACAGCAGGTAGATGGTCATGGCGGTACTGGTGATGACGCCTGCGGCGATGACGGCGGCGGCTGTCTTGCCGGGCGGGTTGGGCCTTTTGTAGCCGCACCTGCGCAACCCACGCCAACGTATTTCACCGGACTAACACCCCGCCGCCCGGGCCAGGTGGCGCAAGGGTTTGTACCCGTGCGCCACCGTTGCTTAGGCAGCGGCAGAAAGTTCTTGCGTTGCAGCGTATTTCATGCCGCGTGAGCGGCGGTGTCTCAGGTACAGGAAAACCGCCGCACCGCCCGCGATGGCGACGAGGCCGATGACGACGAACAGCCAAACCGGGAACGCGCCGCACGACTCACCGGTTTCCGTCAACGCCACGTTGTCCAGGTTCGGCCCGCGGATGCCTTCGGTCAGCGACGTGAACGCCACAGTCACGGTGGAAGCACTGCCGCAGTACTGCATCGTATGCGTGATCCATCCGAGGTCGGCGTTGGTGTGTCCCTTGGTGTCGAATGTGAAAGTCTGCTGCTGGTCGCCCAGGCTGACTTGAACGGTCTTCACTTGTGGGGCGCCGTTGGGATTACCGGCCATCTGGAACGAGAGCCTATACCCGTGACCGGATTTGACGGCCACCTCTTGGGTGATGGTCCCGACTCCGGCTGTGGTGTCGTTGCCGTTGAGGTCGATGAACTGTCCGCCGGTGGCCGCCGTTGCGCTACCGGAGGCGACGATATCGATTGAGCCCTTTTTGAGGGCCCATCCGGTCGGGCTGGGCTGTTTGCCCGCTGTCAGGGTCTGGTACGACGCGCCGCGGGCCAGAGCGGGTTCTTCGAAACCGCTGTTTTTTAGCAGGCTGGGCAACTCGACGGCGGTCGGTCTGACCGACGCCGACGGGCTTGGCGACTTGCTCTGGCCGGCCTGCGAGCTGGCAAGTAAGGCATCGGCGTCGGCGTTGAGTCGAGCCGTGGTACCCGACACGGTGGCCGTCAAACCGGAAGCGCTGAACGTGTCAAGCAATGGCATCGGCTTGAACTTGTCCGCCCACGGTGGCAGATTGTCGACGATCGCTTTGATCTCGGCGTCGGTGCGGCCGGCCTGATCGCGTAACCAGTTGGGATACGTGGGAGACGAAGGTAGTCCACTGGCTTTTGCTTTCGCCACATATGCGTCGGCCGCCGCCTTGTCGAGCACCGGGTTGGGGAATCCTGCCGCCTTCAATGCGGTGCCGGCTTTGCTCATGGCGGCCGGCAACTGATCGAGCCCTGCGGCCAGTTCACGCAGAAACCCCGCCGCTGCTTCTTGTTGGCGTCGCTCCCAGCTGGTGTCGTGCGCCGCGTGGGCACCCTGTGCTTTCTCGATCGCTGCGAGCGCGGCACGCGCTTGGGCCCCGTTGTCGGCAACGAGCTGGATCAGACCGTTGAGCGCGGTAGCGGCTTCCGGGCTGATCCCAGGCGCCGCAACCACTGTCTCCACCACGGGAACCACCGCCCTGGACAAAGTGGTGAAGTTGGGATCGGGCGGGTCTTTGACGATGTCCAGGTCCGCCTTGTACTCGTTGTAGAACAACTGACCGATCTGGAACATGGCCTTTGAACATTCAGCGCATGCGTTGCGAGTTGTCTCACCGCCGAGCCCGAAGCCACCGGCAGCATCACGGTACATGTCGGCCAGTTTCTGTGCCTCGCACTTGGTTTCCAGGCTTACCGGCTCGGTGGCCATGTCTCGCACCGGGATGACCAACGGGCCCGTCGCCGCGGCAGTGCCGCGGCTGAGGCCATTACCGGTCTGCGCGGCCCAGTCGGCTTTGACCGTGTAGCTGCCGGACCTGGCACCCTCCGCCGGGATGCGAAACACGAAGGTGTCCTCGGTAGCCCCGCCAAGGTTATGGCTGTCGTATTTTCCGGGCAAGTTGATGCCCTCGAACGCGATTCTGACCTCGGCCAGGCGGGCCGCACGATCAAACGTGGCGTGTGTGGTAACGACCACTGCGGCTTTGCAGGTCTCCGAATCGACACCGGCGATGGCCTTCACGTCGGGACTGACCTTTACCGAGTCCGCCCAGGCGGCCCCCGCAACCAGTCCGCTACGGGTTGCCAGTCGTTGGCCCGCGAGCGCGGGTGAGGTGACGAGGCCCACCAGAGTCATTGCTACGAATGAGGCGAGCGCCTCGCGCCGCCATCGGCAGATAAACATGTCCATCATGGTGGTAGGCCGCGGCGCGGCACGCGTCAGCGGCGAATCGGATTTTGTTTCTACGTCAGGGGTCTGAGATTGGCGGTTCGGGTCCGACCCTGGGGGGACGATGTTCAGCCGAGCCGCTACCAACTACAGCCGCTCCGACGTAGTCCCGTCGGTACGGAGGGCGGCCTGAGGAGGTGTGAAGATCCACCGCCGATCATCGGGTCTTCGCTGTATGCCAATCTCACGAGGCTGCCGATCTCGCGACGCCTAGGATGCTGCTCACCGCCGAGCAAACGTGGCGCACGAAGTGCCGGAAAGCACCAGTGTTCCCTCCCGGCTGGGGTAGCGTGACAGCGGAGGGGAATGGCATGTTAGCGCTCAGCTCAAAGTCTTTCCGACCGTCCGAGGAGATGTCGCAGAGGTACGGCAAGAAGGCGGAGAACGTCTCTCCCCAGCTGTCCTGGACTGATGTGCCGCCGGGGACGAGGTCGTTCGCGCTTGCCATGGTGGACAGGCATCCTGTCGCCCGCGGCTACGTTCACTGGCTCGTGACCGACATCGGCGCGGACGTCACCACGCTGCGGGAAGACGCCGCGCACGGCGGCATGCCCGCCGGGTCGCAAGAGGTGGAGCCTTATGCCGGCCCGTTTCCGCCTTCCGGCACGCACGATTACGAGTTCACTTTGTACGCGCTGGACGCCGAGAAGGTTGATGTGCCAAGGAAAGCCGGCCTGGACGAGTTCAGGGACGCGGTTGCGCCGCACACCCTGGGCATGGCGAAGCTCGTCGGCAAGTTCACCAAGCGCGGGTCATAGCGAGCTGGGGCCGGCGCCAAGCGCGACCGGGCCGATTCTTGAAAGTCAATGGGTGGTACCGGTTGGTGTGCTTCAACCGCTACCGGACGACTCGATCTCGGCTGCGCTGCTCGCGCCACAAGATCTACCCGTTGCTGTTCGGTTGAGAACCTCGCGCGTTGCGGACGGCACATGGTGGTCCTGGATCTACCGTCGGTTGTTACATCGTTTAGGCCAACGGTTACCATTTGTCCGATATGCTGGTGCTTGCTCCACTGAACAAGCCGCTCGGGATCGAGGCGCCACATGTCCGTCGAAGATGTTAAGCCACCAACATTGCTGCCGCTACTGTCACGCGGCAGGCACGGCAATCCCCGCAAGGGCGCATGTTTCATGGAACTGGCATCGATGCTGGCGGGAGAACGGTGGAGCGACCGTCCGGCCTGCACCCACCCGCTCCTGGCGGCCGTTGCTCGCCATGTCAACGACTACACCTCCGACGACGGTCGGCAGCGCCTGATCATACTGATCCCGTCGGTGATCGGGCTGGTCAGCGATGATCTGCGCATCGATGCCCGGATCGCGCTGCGTTGCGCGACGACCGCCCTGCCAGTGGTGTTAGTGGGCCGGCAGCGCTCCATGGCGATCGCCGTCCTGACGGCTGGCCGCATGCTGGCCGATCTCAATGGAGAAATCACCTCAGCAGTCGAAGTACAAATTGCCCAGGCGCTGGCCAGCGTTCCCACTCTTGCTCGACAGGCGCGGCGTGTCACGGGCGAACTGAGCGTGACCCAGGACGCCTTCCGTCGCCGTAACGCGCCTAACATCGTCACCGATGCGATCAAGGGGATTGCGCAGGCGTGCGTACCAGATGCGGACTCGATCCTTCACGGAATCCTCGTCGGTGCCATCGACGACTGTCGCACCGAAGCCAGGCGTGGCTCACAGGCGCCACCATCAGCGCTGCTGGAGACGGCCTGTTCCAATTCGAAACCGTTATCAGCCGGCCGGGCGCCGGCGGGCTCGGGTTCGTCCGACTCGCCTCGGAGACTGCTGTGGTGGCGTCGGGGTTAGCGTGTAGAGAACCGCGAGGAACCGGACTGGGATTCCGGTGTGGTCCTCGGGGGTTTCGACAAACTGCTCGATGAGGTCATGTAGTCGTTGACGGAACTCTTCGACCTTGGCAGGCGGGAGGGTTCCTCCGTACGCTGCTCTGGTCGGGACGTTGGACGAGGTGGACCCGTCGGCGATCGCGGTGAGAAGTTCGTCGCGAGTGTTGTCCAGGAGGGCTGCCGTCCATTTGGTGGCATCGTTTCTATCGAGCTTGGCGCCCAGTGCCGGGTCCAGGACGAGGTCGAGCTGACCGGTTCGGTAACGATGCTCGACGATACCTGAGACGATCTTTGTTTCGGCCGTCTGGATAAGCTGGCAAGCCTCGAGTTGCTTGAGGTGGCGGTACAGCTTGGTCTGGGGCTCGTCGAGCTCGGCGGCTAGTTCCTTGGCCGACATGATTCTTGGTTCGACGTGCGCGCCGCGCATCAACGCCCGCACGATCGAGAGCCGCAGTGGATCGGACAGCGCCCGAAGCGCCTTGACATCATCGATGATGCGAACGGGGACCGGCGCAGCCAGGGACATGCCCCCATCTTGCCACGTGTTCACCCAGACGATATCGTTCACGTACACGTGAATGATATCGACGGCGTGAACGGTTCCGAGCCTGGGCGAGGATGATATGGACACAAGCGACAAGATGATCGATCTAAGTGGTCTGCTGACACAGCTCAATCGGACATATCAGCGACCCGCGCTCGTAGCCGGCGTGACCGACCATGAGCGGCTATGGGCGATCGGCGCTACCGGAGTGCGGCGCCTAGACGAGGATGCGCAGGTAACCGCGACAGAGCCGTTCCACATCGGATCAGTCACCAAACCGATGACGGCTACTGTGATCGCGGCCCTGGTCGACGAGGGCCAGCTGTCCTGGACCACCACGCCGGCCGAGATGTTTCCGGACGCGGCTGCGGCGATGCACCCGCAGCTGCGTGAGAGCAGCATCATGTCGTTTGTCACCCACCGCTCCGGTCTGGCAGGTTACACAGAGTTCGAGGACTGGATCCCGTTCGCAGACTGGCTGGGCTCACCAACGGCGCTACGAGAGCGGTTCACCCGTCACGTGCTTGCGGCGCAGCCGGTGGTCGCCCCTGGCGAACCGCACTACTCCAACGCGGCGTTCACCGTCGCGGCCGCCATGGCCGAACGCGCCACCAGCCAACCATGGGAGGACCTTCTGCGGTCCCGCCTGTTTAAACCCTTGCACATGACCAGCGCCGGTATCGGCTGGCCGGCACACGGCAGCAAGAACGCACCCGTGGGGCATTGGCAGGACGGTGCCACCTTCCGCATCGACAACTCCGACGTGATACCCGTCCCCTGGCCACTTCGGACGCCAGCAGGAAACCTGCACATGAACGTGGCGGACCTCGCCACGTTCGCCCGTGTACACCTTCAGGCCTTGGCCGGACACGACTCCGTGGCCAGCGCCACCAACGTTCAGGCCTGGTACCGGGAAAAGGGTTACGAAGGCGGCGGCTCCCAGCCGATCTGCTTCGCCGGCAGCGGCGGCACGTTCTATGCCGTCCTGAACCTGCGACCATCCGAGCGGCAAGCCACGGTGCTCATGACCAACGGCGGCGACAACGCCGACGACCTAGCCGGAAGCGTCCTCAACACCCTGACTCAACGAGTCGCCGAGTTGTAGCAGGGCTTGCCGATAAAGCCGGATCATCCCCGAACCCTGACCCAGGCGACGACCGTTCCCCCTGGCGGGTGACAGGGCTGCCGTGCGACCAGTACCCTCGGCTGATGTTCTCGCCGCAAGGCCCGTCTATGCGTGAGCTGTGCATCCAAGCGCTTTCCTCGGTCGAACGCGGCTACGACCTGCTGGCTCCAAAGTTCGACCACACGCCTTTTCGTACCCCGCAAGTCATTCTCGACGCGACCGCCCAAGCGCTATCTGAACTCGGGCCGTTCAGCCACGGACTGGACGTGTGCTGCGGCACCGGCGCCGGCATGAAGGTCCTCAAGTCCCTGTGCCAAGGACCGATCACCGGCGTCGACTTCAGCGCCGGCATGCTCGCGCAGGCGCGCAACGCCTACCCGGATGCCACGTGGGTGCGCGCCGACGCCAGGGCCCTGCCATTCGCCGGCCAGTTCGACCTTGCGGTCACGTTCGGAGCGCTCGGGCACTTCCTGCCAGCCGAACGGCCTGCACTCTTCGAAGGGGTGTACCGAGCGCTGCGACCCGGCGGGCTGTTGGCCTTCCCGATCGGCACGCCGTCACCGCGCACCTCGGTCTCGTACTGGGCCGCGCTCGGATTCGATCTGACCATGCGGGTCCGCAACGCCGTGTGGCGCCCACCGTTTGTCATGTACTACCGCACCAACCGGCTGCCCGCAGTCTGCGCCGACCTGATGGCGGCTGGCTTCACCACCACGGCCGTAGCGTTGACCGTCCTGAGCCGGCGGGACGGCAGCCCGCGGTGCCGACTCATCCTCGCGCGTAAACCGGCCGACCCTGGCTGATGCCCGATGGCAGCACCAATTATCCAAATTGGATGATTGACTGCGCGGCGATTTGTCGGTGCTTTCCCTCTGCCCAACGCCGAGCGGACAAACTCGACGCCGGCGACGGCTGCGCGGTCGGTCGGCAGCGGACACACTGGTACGAGGCCAGATCATTGTCCAGATTGGAAATGCCACCGAGCAAACCAGATCTTGTAAACCCAATCTTGGAAACGACTACCGACTCGTGTGCTCCCTGCCCCAATGATCTGCGACCGTGGAGTACCGGATGTAGCGTTCCCGCAACCGTGATATAAAGATGGGCAAAAATCAATTTCATACTCGCGGAGGTGCTCCATGCGACTTCGTGCTCTGATCGCGCTCGTACCGTTGACGTTTGCGGTGCTGGCGGCGACTCCTGCGACCGCGGTGCCGTCATTCCCGGTCCTACCCAACCAATACTTCGACGGTGTGGTCAACGGCAAGACCGCCGCCGCGATCGTCCGCACCATCTGCCCAGGCCCGTCCACCACCCAAGGCCACCCAGTCAGCGGTCAAACCCTGTCGGTGACACTGCTGGCATCGGGCAGCACCACCAGCACCGGCTTCACCGGCAGCCTCGGTAACTCGATAGCGGCCGTCCCCGTCACCAACGTGGCCAACGACCCAGTGGTGTTCACCGAGTACTTCCACTCCAGCGCCCTGCCCACCAGCTGGACCGTGCCCTGCAGCGGTACTGGAACGATCGCGTTTACACCGCTACCGGGCAGTCCCACGGCCCGCACCGACTTCGTTTCCGTGCGCTATTTCAACATCGCGGTCACGCCGAGCTAGACCCGTCGAGCCAGACCGAGGCGCGTATAGAAACACTATCTCGTGTCGCAACGAGCACGATCTATCCAGAAGCGGCGGGTATGCGTGATCACGCGCTGGCGTGGTGCGTCTAGTGGCCGCGTTCGGCCTGGTCAGGCAGCTGTGGCAGGGATCGGCTCGATGATTTTCTTGGGCGAGGTGAGGCCGAGTCTGGCCAGAATGTCCTGTTGGAGGTTGGTCGGCTCGGTGCTGGCCCGTGCCGGCGAACCTGCCGATGTGCAAGCCTTGCAGTTCGTCGCGGAGCTGGCGTGGTCTTGAGGACGCGCCAGCCCCGCTCGACTTCGAACAGCTGCTTGTAACCCAAGGCGATATCTTCGGCGGACAAGTGAGAATCGCTGGTGCGCAGCAGACATTTGCCATGCGTGGTCGATGTTCAACAGTCCACCGGGCGTGACGCGCAGGTAGCGGTTGTGGCCGGGCTTGGTGAAGATGGCGCCACGCAGCTCGGCTCGTTTGATGGCACTCGGTGTGTGGCTGCCGTCGATGAGTTTGGCCAGCTGGGCCAATAGCCTGTCTCGCATTCCGCGTCACGCTTGGCGGTGTCGGGGTGGTAGCGGTGAACAAACCGTTCCCCCTCGGCGAGCAGCAGGGCCGCGCGGCGACGGTCGACGTCCCGCCAGAACCCAGCCGATGACGATCGCCGGCGACCAACGCAAGGCACGGGATGGAACGCCCTGATGAACGAATGGGTTCCGGGTTTGTCTTCAGGGAAAGTGAGAGTACCGCCGATGTCCATCCTGTCCCGCCTCCTGGCCGCGACCGCCGCCGGCGTCGTAGTACTGGCCGGCGCGAGCGCGGCGTTCGCGGCGCCGTCGCCGTCGGCCGTCCAACTCGCGGGCGACCGATGGGGCTACGTCTGGGCTAACCAGCCCACCACGGCCTCATACACGCCGTCCACCTTCTATCAGGGCAACTCCACCGGCGCGTTGAACACGATCACGCGCAACGGAACCGGCTCGTACGTCGTGCACTTCGCCAACCTCGGCCCGTTCGGCCCGTCGACCGGAGGCGGCGGCATGGTGCACGTCTCGGCGTACGGATCCGGCACCACTATGTGCAAGGTGGCTTCCTGGTTCCCGTCCGGCTCCAGCCTGAACGCCAACGTCCGGTGCTTCACCTTGACCGGGGCCGCCGCCGACTCGCTGTTCACCGCCAGCTTCACCGGCACGCTGAACAACCCAGGTGACTTCGGGTTCGTCTGGGCGAACCAGCCCTCGGCCGCGGCACCGTACACGCCGTCGCTGCTGTATCAGTTCAACTCCAAGGGGCGCACGAACACGGTGACCCGGGTGACCCCCGGCCGGTACGCGGTGCTCATGCCCGGGCTGGGCGGCGGCGCCGTCGGCGGCACCGTGCTGGTGACCGGATACAGCTCGGACAACACCAATTGCATCGTCAGCGACTGGTTCAGCGACGGTACGGACCTAGACGTCGACGTGCAGTGTCGCAATCCGGCCGGCGCCCAGGTCGACGCTTTCTTCACGGTGACCTACGCCCGGTCGACGTCGATGCTCGGTGTCGTGGGCGCACCGGCCGGATACGTGCTCAACACCCAACCGACCACGCCCTCGTACGCGCCACCGGCATCGCACCAGTTCAACTCGACCGGGGGCGTGAATACGGTGACGCGGTCGACGGTCGGCAACTATACCGTCCATCTGCCCGGCCTCGATCAAAACAACGGCCATGTCCAGGTCACCACGTCCGGGTTTTCCACCGAGCGGTGCCGGGTCAACTTCTGGTTCGCCACGGCCGGTGGGCTCGACGTCAACGTCCTGTGCTTCGGCCCCAGCGGCGCCCCGCTCGATTCACGATTCACGATGAACTTCGTCCGCTAAGCCGCGTGAGCCGGAGGCACCCGGCTCACGCACCAAGCTGTTTCGACACTCGTCGAACAAACGATCGCGAGCCGCCAGCGCCAGTGCGCCTCAACAACCAACCTCGAGTGTAGAGATTCGGGGTAGCGTTTATCGGTGGCAGCTAGCCGGGTTTGTTTCGTCGCCACCGAGCCGTTGACGGCGGTCGCTATGGTGGAGACGTGTGGGGTCGTAGGCCGGTCGGCCGCCGTCAGGAGCTCACCAAGCGGGGACGAAGCGCCCAAGGGATCGTCGTGCGCACCTGGCGCCAGGGCCGACTAATTGATGGCAATTGGTTTACCCGGGCGTATGCAGAGGTCGAATACCAGACACCTTGGGGCCAGCGCACGGCCACCATCAGGGGTGTATACCAACCTGGAGACGCCGTGCGATTGCTCTACGACGACCAAGGGGCAATGCAAGCACCAAGCTAAGGTCCTTCCGCTCGCGCCTGGCCGAAGACGTCGTCACCGTCGACAAGTCCCGCGCGGTGCAGGGCGCCGCCGGCGTCGAAAGGCTCACGCTCACGTCTGTGGACAGCGGTCAAGCGAGTGTCTTGATGAGTACGTCGTGGTCGGGGTGGCCGGGGCGGGTCAGGGACCCGGCGGCAACCCAGCCGCATGAGAGGTACAGGGCCCGAGCGGGTAAAGCCTCGGCGCGGGTGGTCAGGATCGCGGCCGCTTCCTCGCGTGTGGCGATGAGCGTGTCGTGAAGCATCCGGCCAACGCCATGGCGACGCCACTGGGGATCGACGGCCAGCTCGAGCATGAAAAACAGCCGACCCTGCTCGGCCGCGGCGGGCGGCAGGTGGTGGCCGACCGGGTCGGTCAGCAGCGGCCACACTGGCATGTCGGCACTCATGGTGAAGCCGTAGGCGAAGCCGATCGGCCTACCAGAGGCGAAGGCGAGCGTGAGGGCGAATCCTGGCCGGACGAACTCATCCGGCAAGGACTCGGCGTACTGGGCTACTTGCTGTGGGCCTTCCTCGTACGGCGCTTCGGTGAACACGGCGGCATAGATGTTGGCCAACGCTTCCTGCCACGCCAGGGCGCCGGTCCCGTCGAGCGATTCGACGGTGACACCATGCCCAGCCGTGGCGGTTGCTGCGGGCTTACTCATTGGCTGCTCCTTACCGACTGCGACCGCACCTGCGAATCGTCCACTGTGGATAGTAATGTGGGCCGTCGCCATCCTGCGGCCTCGGCCGTCAACACCACAACATCAAGTGCTCAACACCTATGCGACACGCCCCCATTTTGATCCTTTTCCGAACAACCGACACCGTAGGGTCCGCCGTGGACGGCTGGAAAGTTATCGGGCAGCTGTCCATCGGGGGTGGCGGGTAAGGCTACTGCGAGACTCGACCGCTGAAATGACGGTCTGCGGTGAGATTGGTCAGGAGCGCCAGAAAAGGGACGTCGACTTTTCTGACAGATTCAGAGACGCGCCGTGCCGCTCCGTAAGTGCGGCAACCTCTTTGCGATCAAAGGTGAGCGCCGTACGTGGTTCTTTCGACGAGCTTGCGCCCCGCTTACATCAATTGTCGAATATCTATTCCTGGCTCCGACATGAGGGCTGGTGAAGCACGTTTCTCGCGGAGGTGTTCATGTTCAATCTCGGCAATGCGCCCCGCCCGGCGCGCCGGAGGGCGCGCAGGCTGGCAGCGTGTGCGGTGATGACAGCGACGGTCGCTCTGCCCGGGGTGGCAGTGCCCGGGGTGGCCGCGTCGGCCGCGCCGATTCCGGTCACGGTGCGATCAGTGGCACCCAGCGCGACGGATCCGGCCATCGACGACCGCTACGGTGAGCACTACGTGGCCGTAGGCCCGGCCACGTTGCGCAACGGCAAGATGCTGGTCTTCTTCGCTGGCACGGGCGGCCGCCCGGACGACTACAGCCAGTTCCTGATCCACGCGGCCAAACGTGGCTACCTGGCGGTGGGTCTGGCGTACCCGAACGACCTGTCGATCAACGGGGATGTGTGTGCCGGCCAACCGGCCCAGTGCAAAGAGGACACCCGGCTGGAGATCCTGCTAGGGGCCTCGGTGGTCAACAGCCCATGGTTGTACCCGAACATCAGCGACGCCGACGCGGCCTACCACCGGCTGGTGCGGCTGGTGGCCAATCAGGCCGCGGCGTACCCGGCAGAGGGATGGGGTGGGCTGCTGGTCGATCCGGCCACGCCGCGCTGGGGGTCGATCGCTTTCGCCGGGCATTCCCAGGGCGGTGGCCACGCCGCCATGACCGGAAAAATCAACACCGTGGATCGGGCGGTACTGTTCGACGCCACCGAGCCCGCCGCGTGGACGCAGGAGCCCAAGGACACCCCCAGTAATCGGTTCTGGGGTTTGGCCCACGAACGCGAAGACCCGTTCGAGTCGGTCACCCGCTCGTGGCAGCTGCTGGGTATCCCGGGTGAGCTGTTCATCGTCGATGGGCAGGCCCCGCCGTTTGGCGGCTCCCACCAGCTGGTCTCCACCACCACGGCGTGCACCGGCGACCCAGGTGACTCGTCGACCTGGCACCAATGCGTCATCGCCGACCAACACCTGCCCACCGGGGCCACCCTGACCCATCTCAAGACAGTATGGAATCACCTTCTCGCCGGTTGACCGCGCCGCCTCTGACCAACGCCGGTCTTTGGCGACACGTGATGCTGGTTTTCGGGCGACCAGTTCCCATCCGGCCCGGCACAGCAGGACCGCCGCGATGAGACTGGGAGACCGTGGTAAGACCTGACACGAGTCGAAGGTGCGTGCCCGGGCCGCCGGTGCACGCACCTGCCGCGGTACTCGACCGGCCAGGCGGCAACCCGGCCGAGTTATGTAGGCATCTCCAACTACCGCTGTCTCACAGGGTCGCCGAAAGCATCGATCGCCGGGGGCGACGGTCCAGGGCTGGACGATCGCCATCCGCCGGCCCGACCCGCCTCGGTGGGCTGGGGGGAGGTCCCATTAGGAGTTGAGCAGGTAGCCGATAACGCCTTCGTTGATCTGGCCCTCGCAGTCGATTTCGAAGGAGTCGAAGTGCTCGAGGCTGCGCCGCACCATGCAGCGGCGCACGGCGTGGCTCGGCGCGGTGGATGGGGAATCGTATATGAAGCCGATCAAGCCGATGACCGCCTGACCCTCGCAGTTCGAAAGCAGCGAGGTGAAGAAGTCGCCACCGAAGCGGCACTGATAGATCGGGTGCGTACCCGGCACCGGCCCGTTTTCTACCAGGCCGAGGATGCCTTCGAGGACGTAGCTGCCGCCTGGGTGGCTCGTGGAGCTGATGTGTTCGCGAAGCACGCTGCTGAAGTAGCGGCCGAGCGGCGCGGTTGGTGGACCGGCGAATAGCAGGCGGTTCGGCGTACCCTCGCCCGGATCCGCGATCTTGTTCGGCGTCGCGATGGTGAACATGCTCGTGGCTACCTGTGCGGGGGTGAAGGTGGGGTTGCCGGCAAGGATCAGTGCGGCGCCCCCGGCCACGTGCGGAGCGGCCATCGATGTTCCGCTGAGCGTGGAGGTGGCGGTGTCGCTTGTGTTGTAGGCGGAGACGATGTCGGCTCCGGGGGCGAAGATGTCAGTGCACGGCCCGAAGTTGGAGGACTGGAACGTCGAGAATCGCGCGCGTGCGTCGGTGCGGGAACTCGCGTTGACCGTAATCGCTTCGGCAACCCTGGCCGGCGTGAAGTCGCAGGCGTCGACGCCGTCATTGCCCGACGCGATCGAGTAAACGACACCATCGGCGATCGAATTGCGCACGGCGTCTTCGACGACCGCGCTGGTACCGGGCGCGCCCAGGCTCATATTGGCTACCGCTGGCACGCCCGCGGCGTGATCGCCGGTCACCCAGTCGATACCGGCGGCAACGCCGGCGAGGCTGCCGGAGCCGAAGCAGTCGAGCACTTTCACCGCGGTCAGCGCAACTCCTTTGGCCACACCATATTGGGCGCCCCCAACGGTGCCTGCGACATGGGTGCCGTGACCGTGGCAGTCGGTGTCGGTGCCGTCGCCGGTGGTGTTAGTGCCCCAAGCCGCCCGGCCGCCGAAGGTCGTGTGGGTGACGCGGATGCCGGTGTCGATGATGTAGACCCGGACGTTGGCCGCCGTCGTGGCATAGGTGTAGCTGTTATCCAAGGGAAGATAACGTTGATCGATGCGGTCCAGGCCCCACGATGGTGGACCAAGCTGGGTGTCGAGCAGCTTTACGTGGCCGTTCTGCTCGACATAGGCCACATCGGGTTCGGCAGCGAGTCGCCTGGCCGCCGCCTGGCTCATCGCGCCAGCGAACCCTTGCAGCACATGCTGATAGGTGTGTTCTACCTTGACGTCGTACTTCGACGCCAGCCGGCCGGTCAGCGCGCTTACACCGATCTGGCCGGTCTTAACGACTGTGTCCTTGAAGACAACAATGTAACTGCCGGCGATGGCGTTTGGATTGGTGGTGCCAAGGATCTGGCTCTCCGGTGCCGCGTACACCGCGGTGCCAGCGGCCAGGACAACAGCGGTCGCCGCAAGCGTGCCGAGTCCAACCAGCCCGAGCCCGAGACGATTGTTGTTGTTCATAGCCGTCAATGCTACGAAAATAATCGTTTGTCGTCAATTTCTGGAATCGCCGTGGACCACAATCGACTGCTGCGCTGAGAGCTTCAACTCGTGGTCATCGGTACACAATTATTCAATCCGCACAGGCGATCCTCCGCCTGATGTCCAAACCCTTTATCGGGCGCTGGCTGGCGGTGAGCGCGGACAGATTTCTTGCGCTGATTCGGCCATCGATCGGCGGATTGCGACTACGCAGCCATGGCAGTGACATGTCAATGGACTCCGTGAAGCCGCCATGACCATTACCAGTGGGCGGCACCCACGGCGCATGCCGCTGCACGTAGGAGCCCAGCAGGAACATGATGCCGAGGCGGTCGTCAGCCGAGCGGGATGGTTGAGCACCGACGGCCCGTCGCACTGCCCGCTGGGGCCGCAGGCCACAGGTGGCCCGCGGCCGCCCACATCAGCGGGCCAGCGCTTGACCCTGCTTGTCGGCGAACTCGCCGATCAGAATGATTGATTGTGGACTGGGCTTCGATCCGGGCCGGGCGCGCTGTCTGACTGCAAAGTGCGCCTGGCGCTTGATGATGCAGAGCGCCGACGGTGGCTGCCTGATGCGTGTTGTCGTGGGGACGACACATGTATGGATACCGGGGCCTCATCGAGGACCGAGATTTCGATCGAAGACGATGCCAGCCGAGGATCGCGTCGCGGTAGGCACAGTTCGGTCTATTTGACTAGAGTCAATGGCTGGCTCGTTGGCCGGTACGGGATGGGAGCGTGATGGGGTGGCAGGTGGTGCAGTGGGTGTTCTTCGTTTGCCTGCTGGCGCGGATGGCTCGGGTGGGGTTCTTCGGGCCTCCCCGGTTGTTGGCTTGGCCGATGTTCTCGCGAGTCAGCCACTGCCTGATGGATCTGCGTGACCAGGATGGTGAACCGATCAACCCATGGCTGGACATCGTGCACCAAGACCCGGGCATGAACGGCCGGGAGCTGAGCTGGTATCTGGCCTATCTGCGCGAGGTCCGCGGTCTACGCGCCAACGGTACGGTCACTCTCGTCGATTACACCGGCCGGCAGGTGCTCACCGTCCGGGACGGCTATGTGGTGGCTTGAGGCGGTCGCCGACGGGTTCCGCCAGCCGCACGCGTCGATCCAGGTCTGTGCGTTCCGGGTGATTCTGGCGGCCGCGATGCTGTTCAAGTTCGGGTATGAACATCGGCGGGGCGGTTGGCGGTACTTCGCCCCGGACTCGTTCATCGCCTACCGGTTCCGGCGGGAGCACCCGGACCTTCCGGTCGGTCAAACCAGGTACCGGATCCTGTACCTGGCCAAGCTGGCGGCGGCGATCGGCTTGCTGGTGGGAGTGCTGCCGCGGGTGTCGGCGGTGGTGGCCGGGATCTGGTTCCTGTTCGAGCTGACCTACGACCGCAAGTACCACACCGCTTACCTCGGGCTGTGTTCGCTGTTCCTCGCGTTCAGCCCGGCCCTTGGTGACGCGCTCACTTACCGTACCGTGCTGGCTGCGCTCCACAGCTCGGTCGCGAGCGTCCTGGCCGAGGAGGCAGCCCGCACTCAGGTCGACATATTCGCCCAGGTACTGCTGGTACTGCTGACCGCGCAGATGTATCTCAGCTCGGCGTATCGGAAGCTGCGCAGCGAGCACTTCATGTCTGGGGCGGCGCTGCATGATTTCGCCGGTTCGCTGCATCGGGACCGGCGCCTCCAGCGGTACCGGGACACCTGGTACCCGCCGGTGATGGTCCGCTACCTCATTGACGTACCGGTCGCGGTGGCCCGACGCCGGTGGCGTGGGCCGGCGGTGGCGACGGTCGGGGCGGAGTTCCTGCTGCCGGTGGCGTTGCTTGTGCCCGTGACGTACCCGGTCGCGGTTGCCTTTGGCGCGCTGATGCACGCGGCGTTCACGGCGCTTCTGCCGGTGCGGTTGGTGCCGTTCAGCCTGGCCACATTCGGCAGTTATCTACTGTTCGCCGACCCAGCCCGGGTGCTGGCTTGGCTGGGCTAGCCATTGGCGCTGTTCACAACATCGGTTATTATCGCTGCCTGGTATCGAGAATCCATCGGTACCGATCTAGCATCACCGTCAGGTACCGGCGATGACGAGTGGGAGGTGCTTCATATGGAGCCAATATCCAGCCCCGTTGAGGAACCGGTCGAGCGTGAGGCGGTCTACCAACCGCCGATGCTGGTCGAGATCGGCCTGTTCGCTGAAGTCACCCGGGGCGCTTCGAACGGCCCGTGGGACTTCTTTTCCGTTATTCGCGGCTATTGGCTGATCTGAGAACGGCCGACCACCGCGACTGGTTCGCGGTGGTGCCGGATTGTGCCGCCGCAACTGTGGCGGCACAGTCGTTCCTGGCCGGATCCGTCCTGCGGCACGCCTCCGGCCGGCCATGGCTGGTCGGACACGGCGAGATGGTCACCGCGACCGCTGGGCGCAACCGGCTGGCCGTGCTCGGTCCCACCGCACTGACCGCGGCCGACCTGGTCGGGCTGGCCGCCGGGGCGACCCCCGCCACCGTGGCCGAGCTGTGCGCCGCGGTCGCTCGCGCGGCCGGCTCGGGCACCCTGGTCGCCTCATTGGACGGCACCGTAGTGGCCCGCGGTACCGCCTCGGGGCTGCGTCGGTTGCATTACGCCACGATCGGTGGGGTAACCGTGGTCGCCGGCGAGGCCGCCCCGCTGGCCCGCGCCGCCGGCGGTGGACCTGATCCTGCCGCGGTGGCCGAGGCTTTGCTGGTACCGGAGGTGCCGTACCCGCTTGACCCGGCGACCCTGTGGACCCGCGTCACCGCCGTGCCCCCGGATCAGTTCGTGACGGTGGCCGGTGACGGCCCAGCGGTGCTTGGGCGGTGGTGGTGGCCACCGGAGCCGCGACTGTCCCTTATGGACGGTGCCGATCGGCTGCGATCCGCGCTGCGGGCGGCGGTGGCGGTGCGGGCGCACGCGGGCGACCTCGTCAGTGCCGACCTTTCCGGTGGGGTCGACTCCACCGCGCTGTGCTTTCTCGCCGCGGAGCGGCCGGTGCGGCTGTTGACGCTGCGGGCCCAGCCGCTGGACGCCGCCAACGACGACCCGGTCTGGGCCAAGCGGGCCGCCGAGCGGTTGCCGGCGGCCGAACATCTGGTGGTGGACCCGGTGTCCACCGGCACCGATGAGCCGGACGACGACGAGCAGCCGGTCGGTGGCCTACTCACCGGCGCTGTCGCCCGGCACCATGCCGCCGTGCTGGCCCGGCACGGCAGCCGGACCCACCTTGGCGGATACGGCGGTGATGAAGTACTCGGGGTGTCCCGGGCCTACCTGCGCGACCTGCGCGCGCACCGGCCCGGCCTCGTCTGGCAGCACCTGCGGGCCCATCGGGCGCTGCGCCACTGGTCCTGGCCGGCGACGCTGCGAGCGCTGGCCGATGACCGCAGCCTGACCCGTTTGCTCGCCGACACCGCCGATGGGCTGACCGACTGGCGCCCTTGGGAGTCCGGGCCGCAGTTCGGCTGGGGCTACGCCGCGCGCCTACCACCCTGGGCTACGTCGTTGGCGGCCGACCTGATCCGGCAACGCCTGCAAGCGGTGGCCGACATAGCGCCGTTGGCCCGGCAACGAGCCCAGCACCGGGCGGTGACGGCCGTTTGGGCGGCCGCACACGCGGCCCGGCAAGCGGCCCGGATGTTCCAGCGGTACGGCGTACACCTGGCCGTGCCGTACCTCGACGACGAAGTCGTAACGGCGGCGCTGGCAGTGGACCTGGCCGAGCGAGGCACCCCGTGGCGGTACAAGGCCTTGCTGGCTGAGGCAATGCGGCCCATCCTCCCGCCCGAGTTGCACGACCGCCGGACCAAGGGCCACTTCGCCGCTGAGGGCATCGCCGGGGTCCACCGCAACCAGGCCCGGCTGGACGAGCTGTGCGCCGACCTCCGGCTGGCCGATCTTGGCCTGGTTGACCCGCCGGCGTTGCGGGCGGCGATCATGGGGCCGGACCCGTCGGGCCGGGTGTCAATGGCTCTGGAACGAACCATCGCCGCTGAGCTATGGCTGCGCGCGGTTGCCCGGTCGCCGTCACCGCAGTCTGGGAAGGGAGCCCGGGTATGACGCTACGTCTGCTCGACCACGTGCTGGTGACCGAGACTGAGGACGGCGCGGTACTGCTCAACGAACGCAGCGGCCAGTACTGGCAGCTCAACCAGAGCGGCTGGCTGATCCTGCAAACGCTACTGCGAGACGATAGCCCGGACGCGGCCGCCGCCGCCTTGGTCGCCCGCTATCCGGTCGAGCTGGATCAGGCCAGAGCCGATGTCCAGGCGCTGCTGGTGACCCTGCGCAGCGCCCGATTGGTGCGTCGATGACCGCGCCGATGGCGCTGCCGGAGCGCATCAAGCCGCCGTGGCGGATCCGGCTGGTCGCCCACCTCGCGGTGGCGCTGGCCCGGCTGCTGGCCCGGCAGCCGCCAGGCCGGATCCGCAGGCTGCTGCTCGTGATCCGCAAGGGCGCCCGGCCAGCCACCGCAATCGAGGCGAGCGCAGCCCGCCGGGCGGTGGTCGCGGTCAGTTTGCTGTGCGCGGGCGAAGGCTGCCTGCAACGATCGCTGGCGACCGCACTGCTGTGCCGGCTCCGGGGCAGCTGGCCGACCTGGTGCACCGGAGTACGAACGATGCCGTTCAGCGCGCATGCCTGGGTCGAGGCCGACGGTGTACCCGTCGACGAGCCACACCCGCCGGGCCGTTACCAACCGGTGATCACCGTCCCACCATCGGTGCGGTAACCAACGCGGGCCCGGGGATCCGCGGGTGCTACACCCCAGCTGGTCGCGGCGGCGGGCCAGGTAGGCGATCTCGGCGGTGTTGCCCGCCAGCGGTCAGACCGCCGACCATACGCAGCGTCAGCGCCACGCGGGTCTGCATCGCCAGCGCCGGGTGACAGCAGGTGAAGATCAGCCGGAGCCGATCGTCGTCGATGGCGCCGGGAGGCTCGGGCGGGTCGTCGTACAACATTTGAGCCTGCTTCTGCTTGTCGTCGCGCTTGTTCTCGCGCCGGATCCGGTCGATGGCCTTGCGGTTGGTCGATCACCTTCACTCGCCGGGGGACGGAGGTAGGTCGACGCCGAGGAACGGCCGTACCTCGACCTTGCGGTTGCAGGCCTTCGACCCTTCGGCGGCGAGCTTGAGCGCCACGTCGAGGTGGCGCCCATGGCGGGCGGCCGCTCACCCCTACTACGAACACCTCTGCCCCGATCCGACATCGCCTGCCGGATATCTTTTCAAGATTTTTCTGGTACGCGGGTGGTGAACGATCCGATCGTTTCCCACCTGGGTAGGTCTGGGCCATACGGCCGGAAACCGGTTATATGGCCCCAGTGCGTCAACTATGTCACGTGCTTCAGCCGGTCGCATACTGCGGGCGCCCGGCCGGCCGGTACACCTGCAGGGTTATGCCCATCGGGAAGGCTCGCGATTCGGCCAGGTCAAGCGCGATGTCCGGACCGGTGTCGGGGAACAGCCGCGTGCCCTCGCCGACGATCACCGGGCAGACGAGCAGAATCATCTCGTCGACGAGGTTGTTCTCCAGCAGCCATCGGGTCAGAGCGCCGCTGCCGTGCACCTGCAGCTCACCCGCCTGCTTGGCCTTCAGCTCGCCGATGGCCGCCGCAAGCTCATCAGAGTCACCGGACAGGACAGTCGTGTCCGCCCAGCGCGGTTCGGTGAGCGTGTTCGATGCGACGTACTTGGGCTTTGTGTTCAAGGCACCGACGATGGGGTTGTCCAGATCTTCCCTCACGCCCCAGTAGCCGGCGAAGAGTTCGTAGGTCCGCCGGCCGAACAGGAACGCGTCGGCGCGCTGGTACACCTGGTCGACGAGCGTCATGGCTTCGCTATCGAACAGCGGCCTGGCCCATCCGCCGCGCTCGAATCCGGGGTCAAGATCCGGATGCCGCCCGCCGTTTCCCTGCATCACGCCGTCGACGGAGACCTGTGTGGTGGTCGTCAGTTTCATGATCGCAGTTCCCTTCTCCTTGGGGGCGCCCCTCGTGGGCGGCCTCCACCCCCTGCAACGACCGCCTCTGCCCCGATCCGACAACGCCCCGCACATTTTCTTTCGAGGACTTTGTGGTACGCGGTGGTAAAGCCAACCGCCGCGAAGGGGCAGCGGAGGAACGAAGTTGAGCGGACGGTCAACGCCCTCAAGAACTTCCGGGGCGTTGGCCGTCAGCCTGCGCGCCCACGAACGCCGGTTGCAGCTCCAGCAGCTGAAGTTCGATCGCCAGGTTCATCTGGCCACCGATGAGTTCGGTTTGCTCACGGACCCGGACGATGCGCAGGCCCGCCTCGGTGGCGAGCCGGTCGAGCAGATCGAAGTGGCCCAGGCTGTTGTAGCCAAGGAAGAGGCGGCCCGTGCCGGTGCGGCGGTTTATGCCTTGCGCCAGGTAGCGTCGATGCGCCTCGTAGCCCGGGTCGAGCACGGCCCGCTCCAGCGGATCGCGGAAGGCGTACCCGGCGGGTGCCTGGATGACGTTGGAATTCCAGAAGATGACGTCGTAGGTGTCGGCCGGGTCCAGCGCGTCGAACAGGTCGCTGTGGACCACCTCCACTCGGTCGGCGACGCCGTGGCGGGTCGCGTTTGCTCGCGTGTTGTGCACGGCCGCCTCGTTGATGTCTAGCGCCACGACGCGGGCGCATCCGGCCAGCGCGGCGGTGACCGCCGTGACGCCGGTGCCGCAGCCGACCTCCAGAAAGCTGCCACCCTGCGGGTAGGGCAGCCACTGGGAGAACAAACGGGTCGCGGCACCGCGTGTCGGCGAGTAAACGCCCGGCATCAGGCTCCAGCGCCGGTCGAGCAGGTCGAACTCCATGGGTTCGGCGGTGAGCCCACGATGCACGTCAGCCAGCTGCTGACCGATCCGGAAGAGATCCTGATCCATTCTCCGCCTCCATCCGCAGATCCAGATCCATTCCGGTGCCGTTCGGGCTTACCGGTGTCGCGTGCCAGGTCAGTCCCGCGGCGGCCAGCCTGTCGAGGGCTTGTTCCACCACCGGTTGCGGGTGACCAAGGTAGAAACGGACGTAGGCGTGGGGATCAGCCCGCAACGCCGGCGCGGTCATGCTGCCCGCGCCGAGCAACACCCCGGCGCGGGTCAAGCAGTCCCAGCGGTACCGTGCCTGCGGGTCGGCTTCGTCGGGCCGCACACCGGTGTGCTCGTAGGCGGGTGGCACGCGCATACGGATGTACGGGGTGCAGGTACCGGCGTAGTAGGCGCCGGTGGGGTAGGCCAGTTTCGTGTCGAGCCAGTCGGCCACAAGCCGGCGTTTCACGGCGTACTGGCGGTTCGTTATGGCCAGATAGGCGTCGCTGTCGTGTGATCGCAGCCATGCCGCCATCGCCGCCTGCAACGGCACGGAGGACACGAACGCGCGTTGGTGCAGCATCCGGTTGACCATGGCGGCCACGGTGGCCGGCGGTCCGGTCACCGCACCGATCCCCCATCCGTTGCAGTGGAACTGTTTGCCCAGCGAGCGCACGGCCAGCCATTGGCTCGACGGCCCGGCGGTCTCCAGCAGGACGCGCAGGCCGCATGTCGGCCACGCGTGCGGGTCGTGCATCCCGAAGTAGGCGTCGTCGAGCAGCACCGCCGCGTTGGCGGCGAAGGCCGCTTCGACCAGTTGACGTACGACCGGCTCGGTCCAGTTGGCGCCGGTCGGGTTGTGTTGCGGGTTCACCACGACAAGCAGGACACCGTCGGGGTCGTCGGCGCGGGCGTGGGCCAACTGTTGGGCAACGAGCTGAGGTCGGGGCTGGTACGAATCGGCGGCCGCGAGCGGATAGTGCCACACCTCAAAGCCAAGAGGTTCGAAGACCCCCGCGTAGTCCCAGCCAGGGTCCGGGATGAGCACCCGGGCGGCCCCCGCTGCGCCCGCTTGGTCGGTCAGCAGCAGCCGCCCGAAGTCGTACATGGAATTGCGGGTGCCGCTCTGCGCGACACACACCTCGTAGTCGCGGCCGGGGCGGAAGCCGTCCAGCAGATGGGTCCGGGCGACATACTCGCGCAGCACCCGATGCAAATCGGGTAGTCCGTGGGGGGCCAAGATGTACCCGTGGCAATGCTGCGGGAGAGGACCACTCAGGGCAGCCACAAGGCCCGGCGCGGCCTGGGTCCAGGTCTCGCCGAGGCTCAGGTAGATGATCTGCTCAGGGTCGCCGCCGAGACGGCGGTAATGGCGAAGTATCGCGCTGTCGCCGTAGCCGTTGGGCAGGTCGCCGTCGCCCAACACATCGGCGTACATGGGCCACACGCGCGGGTCAGGCATCGCCGGGGTCACCTTCGACGGCCGACCGCCATGCACCCCGCCACGCATCCTCACACCGGCGCGCCAAGGCAAGCAGTGGCCCGTCATGTCCCGGACGTGCCTGCAGGTCGATCCCGAACGGCAGGCCCGCGCTGTCGCGGAAGGCGGGCACCGAAACCGCCGGCCAGCCCAGGACGCTGGAGATGTCGGCGTTGCGGGTGAACACGGGAAACGCCGACACATCCTGACCATCGACCAGGATCCGGTCGCCGCCCAGCGCCACCGGCGCGGTGATCGGTGCGGTGGGCATCACCAGGGCGTCAAGCCGGTGGCGTGTCATGTAGCCGTCCATTAGCTCGGCTAGCCGCACCCGCTCGTACTCCATCGCCTTGCGGTAGGCATCCGGCGGTACGCCGCCATCGACCAGCGGACGCAGCAGCGAAGCCACGTCAGGGCTGGCTATGTCGGCCACGATGTCCGGGAATCGCAGTGGCCATCGGTGCTCGGCCAGGTAGGCATCGATGGACCTGGGGGTCTCGTAGAGGGCGATCGACATGCCGCACGCGGCGGCCAGTCCGACACACTCCTGCGGCGGGTCGGCGGCCACGAGTGTGAAGCCGGCCCGTGCCAACTCGGCCAGCCGCTGGTCGAACTGGTCGAGCAGATCGCTGGGTACCCCTTGGCAGAACAAGGACCTGGGCGCCCCCAAGCGCATACCTGACGCGGCGGTGGTTTCGGCGTGTCCGGCGATGACGGCGTCAAGCGCCGCGGCCTGCTCCACGCTGGAGGTGATCACCCCGATGGTGTCCCGGGTGGTCGAGACCGGCACGACGCCGTTAAGGGAGTAGCGCCCGTGCGTGGGCCGGAAACCGATCAGTCCGCACAGGGCGGCCGGGACACGCACGGAGCAGCCGGTCTCGGTCCCGAGCCCGGCGGTGGCCAGACCCGCCGCCACCGCCACCGCTGTGCCGCCGCTGCTGCCGCCGGGCGTGCGGACCGTGTCCAGCGGATGGGCGACCCGGCCGAAGTACCCGTTGTCGCTGGTCACTCCGTACGCGAGTTCATGCATGTTGGTCTTGCCCAGCACGACGGCTCCGGCTTCGCGCAGGCTCCTGACCACCGGCGCATCCGCCGCCGGCACGCGCCCGCAAAGGGCCGCCGTGCCGGCCGTCGTCGAGAATCCAGCTACATCAATGTTGTCTTTGACCGCCAGAACTGTCCCATATAACGGACCACGCCGATCGGCGGGCATCCGGTCCAGCGCGGCCGCGGCGGCAAGCGCCGCGGCGTTGTCGACGGCCGTGAACGCACCCAACCCGGCCTGCTGGTCACCGCGTACCAGCAACTCCCGCACACTTTCCACCAAGCTCAAAGTCATACCTCGCCCATCGCACACCACTAAGTGCAGACAAATATGCATATATCTGACTTGACTGGGGGGACTCTACAGCGGGGCGAGCGGGTCCGCAAAAGCGCTGCGCATCCACGGCGGACCGCCGGAAACCGGCCAATGCTACCGGGGCCGCTGACTCGCGGGCAAAGTAACGGGGCATCTTCCGGATGATCGCTTGTGCGGATCCGACAGCTGTGCGCCCAGCACGGATGGCCGGCACCGGTGACGTTACAGCAACAGCATTCATACCTGCGCCGCCGGGCAGGGCTGAACCATCGGTCTATTGTGGATGATGAGCAGATGGATTACCTGCGGACCTACGATGACCTGACGCTTGTCGCGTACTCACCCATCCTTAAAGGCATCTACGACTCGGCGTCCACGCGGACGCGCGCCTGGCGCCGGTCTCCGAGGTGGCCACCCAGATCGGCGCCGCGCCCAACCAGGTCGTGCTCGCCTGGCTCATGCGGTCGTCGCCGACCGTCGTTCCGCTGATCGGGCCGAGGACATACGAGCAATACGAAGCGGCGATGGGCGCCCTGGACATCAAGCTGGCTGGACACGGCCGGCGCCTAGCGAATGCCTGGCGAGCCTTGGAGGAGCTAGACGGGCAGGCTTAGGGTGGCGAACTGGTTGCAACGCACAGTGTGGTCGGTCTCAAGAATCCAGTACGAGCAGCACACGATGCTCGTGTGCCCGTCATAGGTCCCGGGAACGGTGCCGTACCACAGATTGTCGAAGTTCGGCTCGCGGTGCATGCCCTGGTACGGGTCGTCGAAGCGGGTCACGGCCCAAGCGGTGACGATTAGCCTGAGATCGTCCGAGGGGTTGTCGGCCAGGCTCCAGGAGTCGAGGCGCTTGCCGAAGTCGATAAGCGACCATGCCGGCGGCGCTCTATGCACGGGCCAACCTGGCCAGCAGCGACTCGCGAGTGTCGGCCGACCCCGGGGTCAAGGGAACAAACGCGCCGGCCAGCCACGCGGTCACGACCTCCGGGTCGGGCAGCGGTTCGCCGGCGTCCGGGTCCAGACGTGCGTCAGCGACGAAGAACGCCCTTAGCCATTCGTGTTCGATCCGGTCGGAGCCGCCCTGCACGCGCCGGCGGTCAGCGGCCAACCACGGTTCCTCATTGTGGGTAAGCCGTTCCAAGTCATTGCCGCTCAGCCCGCCATAACGACTGGCGACGTAGCCGATGGTGTTCAGCGCGGCCTCACTGAGCACATGGGGCCGCGGGCGGGGAGCCTGGTCGCGTTCCTCACGCCAAAGGCTCGCGACCACCGGCCCCATGTCCCAGGCGTAGATCTTCTCGCTGAAGATCACGTCGCCCATGCTGGCGAGATGGTGTCCCTGGCAGTAGTAGAGCAGCTTGTGCAGCTGCTTCTTGCCGAGGCCGGGCAGCCGTTCACGAAGTGCGGCGGCTACGTCGTGCACCGATACGGTCATACGCTCGAAAATTACCGGCCCGAGGGCCGAACATCAACGACTGACCTCCCCCGAGGCCTTGCCCGAATCCACAAAAACCCCCTGCAATGCCTCATCAACGGACCGCTTTCCACGCCGCCTGAGGTGTTAGGGCAGCCGCAGCGGAACGACGAGATAGCGCAGGCCCACCCGGTCGTCATCGCCGGGGTTGCTAAACACGGTGGGGCGGATACCCGTCTGGATTTGTACCGTCACAGGTCCACCGGTGAAGCCTTGCAGCGCATCGGCCAAATATCCGGCGTTGTAGGTGGCGGCGCATCGTCCACCGTGGACGGTGGCCTTCAGCATTTCCTCTGATTCTCCGGCTTGCTGGTCGCTTGCGCGTACCGTGACGATCCCGTCGCCCAGGTGCAGGGACACCCGGCCCTGCGGTCCACTGTAGAGGGTCGCGCGGGCCACGGCCGCGGCCACCGATCGCGCGTCGAGCGTCGCCGTGGCCTCAGACTCGGCTAGAAACAGCCGCTGCACCTGCTCGTCGGGGAAGGACTGGGCCAGCGTGGCGCAGTGCATGCTTATGCCGGACCACGCCATACCGAACCGGTGCGCATCGGCATGGAGGCTGACCGTGGCGGCACCACTGGCCAGCTTGACCGTGTCGGCCAAGAAGTTCGCCGGGATCAGCACATCGACCTCACCGGTGGGTGACCAGGCCGGTGCGGCCGCCGCCATGCGGAACCGGTCGGTGGCCACCATAGACAGGTGTCCGTGCTGGCCACGTAGCCGCACAGCGGCGAAGATGGGCAGGGCATCGCTTTGGGCAGCGGCTCCGGCCACCGCAATGGCGGCCGCGTGCAGGCTCTTGCCATCTATGGTGCCAGCGGCAGTGGGCAAAGCATCCAGGGGCGGGAAGGTGGCCTGGTCTAACCGGGGCAAGGCGAACCGTGCGTGCGGCGTGCGGATGGCCAGCCGGGAGCCTTCGACGGTCAACCGGGTCTCGGCCGTGTCCAGCGCCGCGACGGTAGCGGCCAGGCCACGCCGGGATACCAGCACGTGCCCTGTCTCGTAACCGGTGCAGGGCACGGTGACCCGGACGGTCACGTGACCGTCGGTGCCCGCCAATTCGACGGCATCTGCCCGCACCGTAAGCAGCACCCCGGAGGCGGCCACCGAGGTGGCGCGCCGCGGCAGTGCCCGTACGATAAGGGCGGCCGCCCCGGCCAGCCTCGTGGTGATTACCGTCAGATCAGCCATGCCCACAAGGTAGCGGCCAGGTCGGACATTCCTGCGCCAGCACCGGCCGGCGTAGCGCCGGCAGTACCCGACCCGCACGGCTTTCAGCGCAGCCGCGCACGTCGAATTCCTCACCACCGCCGATACGCGAGCCGCCGTGTCCAACGACAATGCCACGTAGCTTAAGTTGATCTCGATGGTTGACTTCCAAACAGGGGTTTCATAAGTCCAACATCAAGTAAGTTCGGACTAGGGCGCACTTTACTTTCTAGGCTGGGAAAACTTCGCAGAACGATCGTTCGGTAAGGTCGGGGCAATCCCCACCTTGATGGTTTGACCCGGCATGTCCTGCGGTTAGCGGTTCGAACCCGCGGCCGCTGAGCCGATCTTTACGCTCGATTGGAGTGAAGCGTCGGCCACCAGGCGGCGGCGAGGAGCTCGAATTCGCTTCGGTCCGGCCGCCGACCATCTGTCGCTAGGCGCTTCGCACCAGAGCGGGGCGCCTAAGCGACAGGAGAGCACCTTGCGCGAACCAAACCTGCGGCGCGTCCTGGCGGCAATCACCGTGACCGCCACCGTCGCGGCCGGCCTCATCGCGACTACAGCCACGGCGGCTCAAGCGGCCAAACGGCCCGATCCCGGTCGCGCCCCAGCGGGACTGTCTGCGACAGCGCTTTCGGCTCAGCAGCTGGCCAAGCGCGACGTGTTCGCCAAGCGGACAGGGGAAGTCCGTCGCCGCGCTGAGCGGACCATGGCACCTCATCAACGCACATAGCGGCAGCTGCCTGACAATCTTCAATGCCAGCATCGCCAACAATGCCAGCGCCGTCCAGTACACCTGCGACTACAGCCTCCCCTTCAACGAGGAATGGGCACTGGGGCTACCACCGTCATCATGACCCATCGCCCGCCCCAACCACTGACGTCCGTGAGCGGCACAACGAGCGGCCCGGGTCAGCGGTGCCGTGAAGCCGTTCATCATTGCGTCGGCCATCGAACTGTCGCACGGCCAACGCATCAACAGCGTCAGCCCTTCTGAGTCCTCGGTGGTTGTCCGGACCGGACACGGCCGGGACTTCAGCGAGCGCAGCTGGGATGTTCAACGCTTGGCCCTGGCCCGCTCAGTGGCCCTTAATCAGAGTGCTCCTAACACGTAACCGCGGCCAAAGAGTGGACCATGGCTCACGTACGCCACGGCATACCATCATGGGCTGGCCTTGCGTGCGGTTGGTCACACCGAGACCGTTGTCGATCGGGCCCTGGGGTGTGCAGGCGGCGAACCACTGGTCGGCTTGTGCCGGAGTCATGCCGATCGTGATCACCACATCGGTGTAGTCGGGTGGGCGTCCCCAGTCGTGGTAGGAGTTGTGCCCGCTGTAGGCGCGCGGCATCCCAAGCGAAGGACCGTATCGGTCTATCGCGCCGGCGAGGGCGAAGTCGGCGGTGAGGATGGCGGCATGAGTACGTTCGGCCTCCGACAGCGTCCAGTAGACCCTGGCGACCTGTGTGGTCACCTGCGGCCAGCCGAGCTGCTCGCCGATGGTTTCGTTGATCGCCAGCATTGGTGCCTGGCCGACCCTGTCGGCGGGCGTCACGGGGAGCGCGAAGGGTATGGACAGCGGCACCTGCACTGCCACGGCGGCGATAAGCAGGGCGCGGCGAGCGGGAACATGCATCCACGCCTGCTCGGCCATGGCGAAGCCTGCGGCGAGTAACACCGGGATCAGGCCGAAGGAATAGTAGTACTGTCCGCCGGACACAAGCACGGTCAGCGAGGCGGCAGGGTAGGCCAGGCCCACGGCGCGAAAGCGGCGCCACTGCGGCCGGCGAAGCAGCCCGACCAATCCGGCGATCCAGACCGGTGCCAGCAAGGGCCCTAGCAATAAGATCTGATAGGGCACGAACAACAGCCGGTTGAGGGTGCCCTCGCTCGCCGAAATCCGCTCGGCCATGGCGAACTGCGGCCAGCCATGAACAGCCTGCCACCACAGGTTCGGGGCGGCAACCACAACGGCCAGCCCGAGGCCCGCCCACAGCCAACCGCTGCGCAGCACCCGCCGCGGCCCGGCCAACGCTATGCCGATGAGCAAAGCCAAACCCAGCAGCACCACCAGATGCTTGCCGAGCAGGCCAACACCGGCCACCATGCCGACGGGCAGCCACCATCGATTATCATTGGTGCGCAACGCACGCAGCACCAACCAGCACATGGCGACCCAGACCGTCATATCGAAGGTTGCCGTGTGCAGAATGTGCCCGACACCGAGCAGGTATGGTCCGGCGACCACCCCCACTGCGGTGAGCAACTGCGCAGCGCCGCCGCCACCCAGCTCTCGCGCGGCCAGCACCGCGAAGACGACCGTGAGCACCGTGAGTCCGATCGCCGGAACGCGCAGCGCCACCAAGCTATCGCCGAACAACGCTGTCGACACCCGGCCAAGCAGCGGCACCAGCGGCGGCTGATCTACGTACCCGAGGTCCGGATGCGCCCCGGCCACTCGGAAGTACAGCTCGTCGCGGTGATACCCGTAGCTGCCGCTGGTAATAAGCAGAAGTCCCGCCGCCCCACCGATCACCGCGGTCAAAGGCTTCCACGCCAAAGGCTTCAAGGCGGCGGACCCGGCGGCGCGTCGTTTCCACCAGTGCATTCATTACCTCCCGCGAGAACTGGTCGCTCGCGATCGGGCCGCTCTGGGGTAGGCGGCTCGATGCGACAAACCCAATGAGTCGTAAAGGCATTATGAGCGCATCGAATCCACACCAATAGATTGATGGCATCGACCCACAGCAATTTCGTGCCGCGATTCAAAGATTGCTCCTGAGTTTCAGGTTCAGGTACAACACCGGCAACTTTGGTGATGATTGTCGTTAGTGGATTGTGGTGCATCCGGTCAGGTCAAGGTTCCTGGTGATCGTCTTCCTGATCGGGTGACGATCGGGGTGCTGACTTCCACGTTTCCGCCTGCTTCCGGCACATGTCGCCTGCCACGAGCATGCACCCGGCAGCCGACACCCAGCTCCCACGGCACGTCATAGTTGGCCCGATGCGGCGTCGACCGGCCATTGGGCTCTCGGAGATCGAGCCAGCCGCAGGATCGCGCCATCTCGATAGAGGGTCGCGATGATGGCCGGTGGTGGGCGGGCGAGTTCTGCTTCAACAGACGTCCGACACCGAGACCGGTGATGGATGCGCCAAATATCGGAGCTGTTTGAGAACAACAGCCTCGATCATCCAATATGGATCATCGAGCCTCCACCGTAACGGTTCCGAGCCCCCGATTGAGATGCCGGCCAAGGAGGCGATCCCGGTGCGATGCATGGAAAACCGGATCCCTTGGCGATCAGCGGTGGCAGGGTTTGAGGGTCCAGGTCGCGGTGACCGTGCGCTGGGTGCCGTCGCGGTATATGCCGTGTGCGGTGAGCGTGATCGGGCCGCCGTCGGCGTTGCTGGGGTTGGCCTCGAACGGGCCGATCATGCCACGCCAGACCCGGAAGTCATTGGCCACACTCGGGCTGCGGTTCACCCCGTCAAAGGGTACCGGGGTATCTATGTGGTACTCGTACCAGACGCTGGTGATGGTCGCCGGGTCTGCGACGTCGATGTAGACCAGGGCGCGTGAGGGATCGCCGCACAGGTTCTGGTAGATCGCGGTGATCTGGCGGCCCTGGATCG
>Ga0075418_10000165_pt1 | contig 61528 bp, 92 predicted proteins | sample SoiMetdeltSBSDD2_FD_81776 | JGI IMG/M metagenome (GOLD analysis project Ga0075418, IMG submission 81776) | Bulk soil microbial communities from a Populus tree surrounding site in Tennessee, USA - Soil MetaG P. deltoides SBSDD2 | ecosystem: Environmental > Terrestrial > Soil > Tree plantation...
CTGGCTCCACGATGGAGGTTCGCCTAGCCTCCAAGAGTCCGCAGTGGGTTGCCAACCCTGAGGCCGGCTGATGCCCCCGAAGCTCCCACGGGCGATTGTTGACCCGGCTGAGCACCGGTCCAAGCATCCGAACATCCTCATCTACGGGCCGAGCGGAGTTGGGAAGACCCCCTGGATCATGCAACTCCCAAATCTCCTGGTTCTGAGCGTCGACCCAGAGGGAACCATATCGGCCCGGACCTGGGGGAAGGGCACGAAGATCTGGCCCATCCGCCGGTACCCGGACTTCGTGGCCGCCATGGAGTACCTGGAGAAAGGCGAGCACCCCTTCAAGTACGTCCTGGTAGACACCATCGGGACGCTTCAGACCCGTCTGCTCCGCGAGATCCTGGAGGCCGCGCACAGGATCAATCCGGCGAAGTACCATCGCGACATTCCGCAGATTCAGGACCATCAGCACTGGCAGCTCGTGCTGAAGCGGATCGTCATGGATCTCAACGACATGCCGATCACCGTCATCTGGACCGCTCACGAGATGCTGCGGGAGGACGCCAACGGGGATGAGATGACGCTGCCGCTGTTGCCGGGCGGCAAGAACCAGTACGAGATCAGCATGTGGGTCCTGTCGATCATGCATGTGGTCGGCCGGGTCGGTGTGAAATCCGTGGAGCTGAAAGGAGGTAGCCTGCGGTACGACCGTGGGGTGATCTTCGCGAACCGTCCACCGGTCGTGGCGCGAGATCGGACCGGGACGCTCCCGGAGTCCCTCCGCATCGCAGCCGGTCCGCGAATCGAGACCACCTTCAGTGAGATCATGGACATGATCGAGGCCGGAGGTGAGGCTGCGCTGGAGCGGGCCGAGGCCATGGTGGAAGCTCGCACCGACGATCCGGCCGAGATCGCAGGCGACATGATCGACGCACAGGATGCGATCGACATGCAGGACCGTGACGAGTCCGAAGCGGACGGACAGACTGAGACCGACCGGATGGTGGCCGAGCAGAACGGCGACGATCCGTACGACGAAGCTCCGCCAACCAAGACGGCCGCGAAGAAAGCGGCCCCCAAGAAGTCCGGCCGGAAGTTCCAGCCGGCAGATGAGGAGTAGGCAATGCCGAAGGCACGATGGGCAGTCCCGTCCGAAGAGCCGGAGGACGTCGAGAGCTATGACGTCTATGACGGTGAGAAGCCGCCAGCCGGCGTGTACGCGGTCCGGCTGACCCGGCTCACCGTGAAGGCCAACAAGAACGACGACCCGATGCTGAATGGCCTTCTGGTGGTCGCCGAGCCGAAGGGGAGCACCAAGTCCCAGTACAACGGCTACCCCATCTGGTTCAACCAGAACGTCACCGAACAGGGCGCGCCGTACGTCAAGCAGTTCCTCGCTGCGCTCGGCATCACCTGGGCCGAGTTCCGGACCAAGACGGTGACCGAGGGCGACATGCCCGAGCGCAAGGGCGAGCCGGCGACCCGCATCATGAAGATCGGTTCCGTCAAGTTCAACGACGGGAACGAGCCGGCCCTGCGGGTCGCCACCAAGGAGGACAGCTACAACAGCGCGCCGAAGCTCTCGGTGGTCCAGTTCATGAAGCCACGCGACCAAGCGAACGAGGAGGACGACGCGGACGAGTCCGGCGACTCGGACGACGACGACAGCGCTACCCCGGGCGGCAAGGCGCCCTTCTAGGGCGCCGAGCGGTCCTGTCGTCCGTGGCAGGGTCTTGGGGCGTAGAGCGGCGACCCGAGACCCTGCCAGTCCGTCTCGCTCCAAACTAGGGGGCACGCCGGTGTGTACGAGGATCGGTCGGAGAGTCTTGCTCCGCGCGCTCGCGCGTAGGCCCCCGCCCGCGAGGCTCAGGGCTCCAGTACCGCGAGAGAGTTGTGATCACTCCTACGCGCGTAGGAGTGATTGCGTTCCGGATGAACTAGGGGTTGTTGTTTCTTCGCGGGCCGGGGCGCTCGCGCGTACGCGAGAGGCATGAGTATGGCCTGGTCATCAATGCCTCGCGCGCTCGCGCGAGAGCAATTCGCGCCAAGTCGGCCGGTCGTAGGCTTCCGGTCCCGCTAGTCAAGATCGCGGATTCCCGAGAGGGTGCATATAGATGAATGCCTCACAGCAACGCTGGACCCGGATCGACCCGGACGACGGCACCACCCGGCTCGGACCCTCGCCGTCGCAGAAGGAGTTGTGGGGGAATCTGATCACCGGCGACCCTGACCCGCACGGCTGGTACAACGGTTGGTGTCCCGTCATCGATCCGGGTGGCTCGGACCCGACCCGGCCGAGCGCTCAGTTCAACTTCCTGGCCGGAGCGTTCCGCTGCTTACACGAACCAAGGTGTCACGATCGACGGTCGATCTCCCTGAACAACCTTCTGGTTCTGCTTTCCCGGACCAGGAGTGAGTGACGCGCTCGCCCTGCTGGACGAAGACGAACGCGAGTTCATCGGTCCGCTTCTGTCTGCGAGTCGGCCGGGCAAGGGTGGGGAATGGCGCGGATTCTGTCCGCGTCACGAGGACCCCAAGACATCGGGTAGTCCGAGCGCCTCATTCAACTTTAACCGGGACCTTTGGCATTGCATGGGTTGTAATGAGGGTGGGAAGATTACCACTCTCATCGCCGAGCTTCGAAGTGATCGTGACCCGGACTCGGCCAATGTGGTCGACATCAAGTCCCGGCAGAGGAAGGCCCGTGCCACCCCGCTCCCAACCCGCAGCAACTTGGAGGGCTGGCACAATGTACTCATGGGCGATGACAAGCTGCGGAAGATGCTCATGGACCGGCGCGGCTTCACCCGGGAAACTCTGAAGCGTTGGCTCATCGGTTGGAGCGCGGCCGACTCGCGCTACACCATCCCTGTGTTCTCCCCGGACGGCGAGCTACTCGCCGTGAAGCTCTATTGGCCGAACGCCAAGGCGCCTTCCCCCAAAATGTACTTCTGGGGCGAGGACAACGACACGACTCTGTTCAATGCGAGGGTGTTGAGCGAGGCAGACAATGTGGTTTATACCGAGGGTGAGTTAGACTGCATACTCCTTTGCCAGAAGGGCATCCCGGCCGTCACCTCTACCGGGGGCGCCAAGGGATTCCAACCAGACTGGGCGCGCTCGTTCGAGGGCAAGAACGTCTGGATCACGCCGGATGACGACGCGACCGGCTCTGAGGGAGCGGTCCGGACCGCCGAGATGTTGGAGGGCATAGCGGCTTCGGTTCATATTGTCCAGCTTGACACCGGTATCAAGGGTGGGGATGTCACCGACTACTTCATCAAGAATGAGGGGACAGTTGAGGAGTTCCGTCGGTTGCTGGATCGGGCCGAAGAGTTCACGGCCGTTCCTCCTCCCCGCGAACCGCCTACAGAGGGACGACCAGTTTCCCTCGTCAAGTCGCAAGATCCGGCGCTGAACGGTGAGCCTGTAGAGGTCACGGTGATGGTATCTGGGAAGATCACCCCGCCCATCATGGCCCCGAAGAAGTTGGAGGCGACTTGTGATCGAAAGAAAGGTGAAGTCTGTAAGTTCTGCGTGATGTACCGATTTGGTGGCGAGCGCGAGGTGGAGATACCGAGCGACGATCCAACCTTGTTGGCGTACAACGGCGCTAATGTCAATATGAGACAGGCGCTCATGGTCGAGGCGACCGGGGCGAAGTGCTCGACAAACATCAAGTTCGTTGTCAAGGAATCGACTGGATTGGAGGAGTTGATCGTCACTCAATCGGTTGGGCACCGTACCGAGGGAGCTGAGCAACCGCTATCGCGCAAGGTGTTGAATGTTGGTACCTTCGAGACCGGAGTCAACTCCACAGTGAGGATCGTTGGGACGCAACGACCCGACCCGCGCGACTCACGGGGCATCCTTCATGGTTGGAAGCTAACGCAAGTCGCCGTTGACATCGACACCTTCGTCCTGTCCGAAGAGGACCTGGACGAGTTGTCCATCTTCCAGAGGGAGTCACACCAGACGCCACTAGAGAAGTGTTTGGAGATCGCCGAGGACATGGCGGCCAACGTGACGGGTATCCGGGGCCGGCCATACCTCCATGTTGGGTATGATCTCGTCTGGCATTCTCTGCTTGGCTTTGAGATGTTGGGGAAGCCAGTGCCCAAAGGCTGGCTCGAAGCTCTCGTGATCGGCGACACCCGGACCGGCAAGAGTGACACAGCGCTCTACCTCTCACAGCACTACAACTCCGGGATCGTCAAGAGCTGCGAGGGCGCGACGTTCGCCGGCCTCGTGGGTGGAGCCACTCAGACGCCGCAGGGGCGCGGGTGGATGATCACGTGGGGCACGATCCCGTTGCACGATCGACGGCTTGTGGTACTGGATGAGTTCTCTGGCATTAAGGACAAGGACATCATCGAGCAGATGTCCTCCATTCGATCGAGCGGAGTGGCCAGTCTTCAGAAGATCATCAGCGAGGAGGCGTCAGCGCGGACTCGGTTGATCTGGATCTCCAATGACCCGGACGGGAAGCGGATGCCGGAGACGGACGGTATGGATGCTCTGCGCCGTCTCGTTCACCAGCCGGAGGACATTGCTCGCTTTGACTTCGCAATGGCGTTGTCCAATGCCGAGGTTCCGTCCTCGCTCATCAACTCCAAGGTCGTGACCCATCCGGAGAATGCCACATATACCTCGGAGCTGTGTGCGAAGCTCGTGTTGTGGGCCTGGTCCCGCCGGAGCGACGCTGTGCGTTGGCACAAAGGGAGCGACGACGCGATCATCGCCGCAGCTGAGGCGATGGGATCCAAATACGTCAGCACGCCACCTTTGGTGCAAGTAGAGAACATCCGTATGAAGTTGGCCCGGATCGCGGTAGCGCTCGCGGCTCGGACGTTCTCAACCGACCGGACCGGGGAGCGCGTCGTGGTGCGACCGGAGCACGTCCGCTCGGCCGTCGACTTCCTGGACGCGCTGTATGGATCGGAAGTCTTCGGCTATCTTCGGCATTCGCGTCGTGTCCTCGCCGGCCGCGAGCAAGCGGCCCAAAACCATGATGCGGTGCTGGCGTACCTCCGCGAGAATGCCGGCGCCTTGGTCGCCCTGCGGACAGTCTCAGGCGATAAGTTCCGGCTCCGGGACTTCGAGGACTTCGGAGCTTTCGACCCGGACAGCGGAGTGGTAGATGCCCGGTCCCTCGTTCACTCCCTCCTGAAGTGGAAGATGATTCGGCGCTTGGAGCGCGGATACATCGCTATGGAACCGGAGCTGATCGCCATCCTCAAGGAGATGGAGGACGAAGGACTGTGACCGTAATGACCGTCGAGTACGACTGCGGGAAGTCGTACGAGATCCCTGTGGCTCTGCGCGAAGACCAGACGCTGCTGGCTAATGCACCCCTCGGCGACACGTTGGTCGCCCTTTCTGATGCATCTCACGACCAGGAGTGCAACTGTGGCCGTGATTGAGGTTGTTCTGGTGCCGGCGGCCGACGACATGGATGACGAGACCATGTGTAAGCACATCAACGCTCGACACAGCGAGGATCACCTCACGACGGTGGCGTACATGCCACTCGCGCTGCCGAGCTACATGGGGTCGGTCCGGGCCTTCCACGCCCGGCTCCACGCTCTCGCGACACCGGGCCAGTACGACCACGAGCACGACGAACCCAGCGGCAGCTGACAGAGTCGAGGGAGACTTCACACCGTGACATTCGTACCCGTCGAGGACGACATGCGGCAGCATGGCTCGCACACCAAGCCATTTCGGGTGGCTATCTTGGGTTGTGGCCCAGCCGGCTTAGTCGCAGCCCATGCGGTCAATACTTGCGGTGTACGGGAGTTCGGGATATTGTCTTATGCACGCCCCTCCCCTCTGTATGGCGCACAGTACCTTCATGCTCCGATCCCAGGTGTCTACTTGCCCGAGCCGGTGATGATCCATTACCAGATGCGAGGAACTTCGGAGCGCTACCGGCATCGGGTCTATGGCCTGGACTGGGATGGTTCGGTCTCGGCGGACGAGCTGGAAGAGCACCACTACGGCTGGGACATCCGCTCGGCTTATCAGTCCCTTTGGGAGAGCTACTCGGACTACATCTCAGCCCGTGAGGTTCGGCCGAGGGACATTCAAGGGATATCTGATTCGGTCGATCTGGTAATCAACACCATCCCCCTCCCTCGGGTCTGCATGAAAGGTCATCAATTCAAGGGCCAGAAGATATGGGCCGCCGGAGACGCGCCCGGTCTCGGTATCAAGATCCCCTACAGCTGCCCCGATGGCGTTATCTTCCTGAATGGTGAACCGGAGGGCGACAGTCCGGCTTGGTACCGGCTCGCGAACATCTATGGCCACAAGACGATCGAGTGGCCGGGCCGGATACCGAAGCCACCGATCAAGAGTGTCGCTGAAGTCACAAAGCCGTTGGAGACAAATTGTGATTGCCATCCGGGAATGATGCGGGTTGGGCGCTTTGGTTCGTGGTCCAAGGGAGTACTGGTACACCAGATCTTCGAGCAAGTGCGTACAAAGGTCCTAGCAATGCGAGAGGAATCGCCGGTATGAACAGTCCTTGGCTAGTAGTGAGCATAGTGGTGTTCGCTTATCCGGTAGCTCTCGTGCTACGGCGCTTGCTGGGATTCCTTTTGGCATCTGTAGACGAGAAGCGCGCTATGAGTCAGTTCCGGGAGTGCTACCGGGCGGCCAAGATTCTGGCGCTTCGGGAGTACCGGACCACCGGTGTCCTCATGACAGAGAACCAGATTGTGTCGGTGGCCATTCACAGTATGAGGTTGCGTGAAGATGTGAATGTCGGGAGACATCGCTTCGGCGAGAGCGCGACCAACATGATGGGTCGCATTCCGACCGACAACCGATTCCTCGTGGCGTCCTAGATGGCCAAGCTCGCCGAGTACCGAGGACGCTGCGGCGCATGCGGTGAAGACATCGAAGAGGGCGACCCCATAGTGCCCGATGAGGACTACGGCTGGGTTCACGAGGACTGCGCCGAAGATGACCCGACCGATTTCGAGGGGACAGTGTGGTACCGTGGCCGAGACTGAGATTGAGGAGTACAAAGACTTCAGCGAATCCGAGTATGTCAAGTTGCTACTCGTCTTTGCCGTCGACTCAAATACGGCTCGCGAGTTCACGGTCACATCCTTCATCGAAGTCGAGATGTCCAGCTCATTCTTGCGGGCGATCAAGGCCGACCGTGTCCGCGTTCGGGAGTTCAAGGTGGTTGGCGAATGACCGGCCAACCCCGGCCAGTGGTTGCTCTCGACATCGATGGGACGTTGGGCGACTATCACGGGCACTTCACGCGGTTCGCCGAGGCGTGGATTGGCCGGCCGATGCCCGACCCGAAGGAGATCAACCCGGGCCAGCCTCTGTACAAGCACTTGGGTATGAGCAAGGCTACATACCGTCGATGCAAGGTCGCCTACCGTAGCGGTGGTCTGAAGCGCTCCATGCCCGCCTACGAGGGCGCAGCCGACTTGGTGCAGTACCTCCGAGCCGAAGGGGCAGAGGTCTGGTTCACGACTACCCGTCCCTACCTCAAGTATGACGGTATCGACCCGGATACGCGACACTGGTTGCGACGGAATGGCATCTACAAGTACGACGGATTGATTTTCAGCTCAGACCGAAAGTATGTGGACCTCATTCGTGCTGTTGGGCGGGAACGTATCATCCTTGTTGTTGACGACTTGCCGGAGCAGATCGAGGCTGCGAGGCGATTGAAGCTCGCGAAGCTCGTCATCAGGGATCAACCGTACAATCAGCACTATGAGACTCAGTGGCGGATTTGGGATGTGGATGCGATCCGCTACCACTTCAAGGATGCACAGTTCCGTTACCGGATAGGACTCCCACTGCTATGAACCAGATCGCCGGCTGGATCACCGACTCGGTTGCTGACCCGGAGCCGGGTGACTTCCCACTCTCGCACTACCCAACCGATCAAGCTGAGGACATCATCGAGCGTCTCGTGCCGGAGTGGGCGCGGCTCTTCCTCGTGAAGAACAATGCATACGGGAGGGTCGACAATCATCTAGGTCCGGCCGGAGTCTTCCCGGACATCAACCGGAAGACCGGCCGGCTGGAGCGGGATCTGTGGGACAAAGAGCCGGTTGCGCCGGGTATGGAGCCGACTCGGCGCGTCATCCTCGATCTCATCGGGCATCTCTTCCTCGCGCTCCACATGTTGGATGATGAGGAGTTGGCCGAGATGGCCACCAAGTACAGCCGAGGCGATGTCCATGATGCCGTGGCCGAAGAGATCGCCCTGGGGGAGACAACTCCAGACGATCTGGAGAGCGTCATGGAAGCTCTCCGGCGTGTCCTCGCCGGCTCCCCTATCACTCCAGAGCAGGGCGCGTCCATCAAGCGCTTCATCGCGGAGCGCCCGGACCCAGATCGTCCCGACACCGGGGTCAATTTGCCGGGCGGGATCTCTTATGCGGAGCACGGTATGCCCTCGCCGTCGACTCGGCATCTGTACGAAAAGCAGACTGTCATTCCCTTGCCGGACTTCTATCTTGGTGCCGACGGGATGGTGACACCGGTTTCGGACCGCGCTCTTGATCTTTGGCGTGGGACTATCGCGGCTCAGTCGAAGTTGCCGGATGCTCCGACTTCAGACGGTTGGGATACTCTCCCAAAGCCGATCCAGGACATCATCCGGTTGCTCGCCGAGGGGTACGAAGTCACAGCGGACACGGAGACGCGGAATGCGGCCTCGCAGTACCTCTCGGATGTAGGGCAGGATGGGCTCTAGCGTGGACGCTCGCCGACTGTTAGAGGCGGTCTGGTCCGACTATGCACAGGACCCGGCATTCAACAGCTTACGGTCATGGATGGACCCGGAGGTGGGTACCGTCCGGTTTGTTCCGGGCGAGGGTTCAATGCGGCCATGGGTCACATTCATCGGCGAGGCTCCCGGCGCAGATGAGGACCGTATGGGCCGGCCGTTTGTTGGCCAGTCCGGGCAGCTCATCCGATCACTCATAGCCGAAGAGTTGAAGCTGGACCCGGCCGACTGTTGGATCACGAATGTGGTCAAGTACCGGCCGCTCAACAACGCCACGCCGAACATTCGGGATCAGATCAACTCCTGGCCCTACCTTCGGCGCGAGCTAGAGTGCCTGGCACCGCGCGCCAAGGTGGTCGTCCCACTCGGCGCAGTCGCCTGGTCGGTATTCGATCCTTCCATGTCGATCTCTTCTGTGGAGGGGACTATGCGCATGGGCAAGAATGGTTGGTTGATAGTCCCGATGTTTCACCCAAGTTTTATCGGGAGGAATCCCAAGCAGCGTCTCCCCCAATACCGCAAGCGCTTCGCGGTCATCCGCGAAGCCATCGACACACCTGAATAAGTGCCTTGCGCGAAGGGGATGCGAGCTTGTAAGCCGAGCTGTCTCCATCGCGATATGGTCGCTGGCTACCGGGCGGCAAGAGCGAGCTACGTCGAGAATCGAGAAGCGGCCGGCCTCGGGTACGACACCGAGACTCGTGAGTATGACGAATCCCATAACGGCGGAGTCACATTCAAGAATTGGTTGTGCTGGAACAAAGGGAGCGGCGATGAGGAGGGAGGTCAGTCGGTCTACTCGTAAGGCGGCATTCCCAAGTCGTTGCCGCATTTGCGGAGATAGAAACTACAAAGGCGACGAGATCGGATTTTTGGAGGTACCGGATCTTGGTTGGAAGCCGATTTGTCTACGGTGTTGGTCGCGCGAGCATCCCGAACCAGAGCCAGAGAAACCGAAGACCAATAAGGATTACTTGGAGTGGAGCCGTAAACAGCTAGCCAAGCTTGATTCCGAGACGGGTCAGAGATCTGACGACTGGAGAGAGAATGCAAGATTAGGGATACCGGCCTTGATTGATACATTCTCGGACTACGAGGCGTATGTGAACTTCTTGCGGAAGAGATGGGAGAGCGGCAAGCGATGAAGTACGTATCGCTACACCACCACTCGACCTTCAGCTACATGGATGGCTTCGGGACGCCGGAGCGACATGTGGAGCGAGCGGTGGAGTTGGGAATGTCGGCGCTCGCGTTGACCGAGCACGGCAACGTCTCGTCCCATGTCCAGCACGAGAAGTACGCGACCAAGGCCGGAATCCAGCCCATCTTCGGCTTGGAGGCTTACACCGCGCCCGACCTACAGACCCGGCGAAAGTGGCACCTCACGATCCTCGCGGAGACGGCCGAGGGTTACCGCAACCTGATGAAGCTCGTGACGCGCTCGTATGCCGAGGGTTTCTACCAATACCCAACCATCACCGGACCGATGTTGGCCGAGCACGCGGACGGCCTCATCGTCCTTTCGGGATGCGCCGACTCCAAGCTGGCTTGCGACCTGCTAGGCGGGAAGGGCGTGAACCCCCACCCTCCCGACCTACCCGCAGCCGAGCGCACCGCCTCCGCGTTCAAGGCGTTGTTGGGTGACCGGTACTTCATCGAGGCCCAGCAATTCCCGGAGTTGGAGCGGACGCGCACCCTCAATCCGATCTTCGAGGACATCGCTCGCCGGTTGAAGATCCCGCTAGTGGCGACGGCCGACGTTCATTACCCGATGCCCGACGACAATGAGATGCAGGTGATTCTCCATGCGGCCGGCCGAGGGACAAACAACGTCGCCCAACAGGTTGAGTCCTGGGAATATGACATCCGCCTCACTCATCCTGCTTCTGATGCAGTCGTGTTGGAGCGGCTACGTGGCACTGGTCTTAGCCGTCGCGCTGCTGCTTTTGCGATTGCTTCGACAGAGGACATCGCCGCTCGCTGCCGCATCGAGCTACCCAAGGTCGACCGACTTCGGTATCCGCTCCCAGACGGTCAATCTTCACGAGACCTCATATGGTCTTGGCTCCGCGACGGCTGGAGCTATCGCACGCGCAGCAACCGCCGAATACAACAGCATGAAGCGGAGTATGTTGCGCGTCTGAAGTACGAGATGGACCTGATTACCGACAAGGATTTCATCGACTACTTCCTGATGTTGAGCGATGCGGTCCGCTGGGCGAAGGATCGCGGCATCCCGGTCGGGCCGGCTCGTGGCTCGGCTGCGGCCTCCCTCACCTGTTACCTCTTGCGGATCACCGAGGTTGATCCACTCCAATTCCCCATGATGTACTTCGAGCGTTTCATCGCTCACAACCGGACCGACGTCCCGGACATTGACCTGGACTTCTCGGATGAGCGCCGGGACGAGTTGCGGCAGTACTTGGTCGAGAAGTACGGTGCGGACCGCGTTGGCAACATCGGTACGTACACGAAGTACAAGGGCAAGAATGCGCTCATCGACGTCGCCCGGGTGAATGGGGTGCCGGACTACGAAATCAAGGTCATCAAGGATCTGATGATTGACCGAAGCTCCGGCGACGCGCGAGCTGAGGGAACGCTCGAAGACACCATCGCGATGTTCCCCCAAGCGCAAGCCGTCATGGAGAAGTTCCCAGAGCTATGGAAGGCTCTGCGGTTGGAGGGGAACTATCGAGGCTCTAGCGTCCACGCCGCTGGGCTCGTAGTGGCCAACGAGCCGCTGACTGATGCGGTCGCAACATACGAGCGCACGAGCGGTACCGGCACCCACCGCGTGACACGTCAGGTGGTCTCGGCCGACAAGTACGATGCGGAGCACTTGGGCCTGATGAAGATCGACGCGCTTGGACTCTCGACAATGGGGATGATCCAGCACTCGCTCGACATCGTCGGGATGACCCTGGATGAGTTGTACACCGAGACGGCCGACCTGGACGACCAGACCATCATCCAAGCCTTCCGCGACGGCGATGTAACGGGCATCTTCCAGTTCGGCGGAGGCGCGACCCGCATCGTCAACGCGGATGTCAAGCCAGATACATTCCTGGAGTTAGCCGACATCAACGCGCTCTCGCGCCCCGGACCGCTTCACTCTGGATCGACTCAGGACTACATCGACATCAAGCACGGCCGGAAGCGTCCGCCCACCCAGCACCCGGCCGTCGCGAAGATCACATCCTGGACCAAGGGCCAGATCATCTATCAGGAGCAGATCCTGGCGGCAACGCTAGAGATCGGAGATATGGGATGGGTGCACGCCCAGGAGATTCGCAAGATTGTTTCGTTGAAACACGGCGTGGCCGCGTTCAATATGAAGTTCCCGATGTTCGCCGAGGGTGCTCGCCGGCTCCATGGGATGACGGAGGAGGAGGCATCCGACATCTGGCGCCGGATGGCGACGGCCGGGACCTACGCATTCAACATAGCGCACAGCGTGTCATACGCGATGCTGGCCTATTGGACGATGTGGTTCAAGGTTTATCACCCGGCAGCATTCTACGCAGCCTCACTACGTAAGTTTCCTGATGAGCAATATTGGCTATTGCGCGATGCCTTGCGGCACAGTATTGACATTCTCCCGCCCGATCCAAATCGCAGCCCGATCCACTGGGCGGTTGAGGGCACGTCCGTCCGAAGCGGACTGTTGACGCTCCCTGGGGTCGGTGAGGCGCTCGCAGCGGAGATCATCCGGGACCGGAAGGTGCGCGGGTCGTTCGACAATTGGGGGGAGTTGATACGAGTCAAGGGCATCGGGCCGGCGAAGCTCGCGCCGATTCTCGATCGCGCTGGCGATGACCCGTTCGGGATCTATGCAGTAGAGCGCAAGATCCAGACCGTTCGTGATTGGCTCCGCTCCAACCCGGGCATGCCCTACCCAACGCACAAGGGGACGGAGATCCCAACCGAGGGTGACCACGACATTGTGTTCCTCGGGTTACCGGTCAAGCGCGACTCTCGTGACGTCATCGAGGATGAGCGCGGCCAGACCGGCGAGGACTATGAGACCATTCGCGGCCGGATGAAGGACCCGGACAAGATCAAGCGGATGATCGTGCACGTGGTCGACGACACCGACACTACCGTGTACCTACGCTGGAACCGTTGGAACTTCGCTAAGGGCAATACTGAGCGAGCACTATGGGACATGAGGCTTGGAGAGGACCTGATACTGGTACGGGGTCGCAAGCGTTCCGGCTTCGGGACTTCCATACAGGTCAAGGACTTCTGGATCATCAATCCGGACGACTGAGGAGAGTTGTGATCATCCCCCGCTCTATAGCAGAAGAGATCCGCAAGCACTCTCTCGAAGCTGCGCCAGCCGAGGCGTGCGGGGTGCTGAGTGGGCCTACCCTGGTGTGTCACCCGGTGAAGAATCTCTCAACAGTTGAGGGGTACTTCGAGATGGACCCGGACGAGGAGTTGGAGGTGTTCATCTCTGCGGCCGAGCAAGGGCGAACCATTTGGGCCGTATGGCACTCTCACCCGACTCAGCCCGCCATCCCGTCGCCGGCCGACATCGAAATGGCCCTGGATCGAGACATCATTTACCTCATATGCTCGCCAACTCGCGAAGGCAGCGGGCAACTACGAGCATGGAGGATCGTCGCTGGAGCTACCGCCGAAATCCCGGTGGAGATCAACGAGGAGGAATGAAAGTGATCAAGAAGATTCTCTTGAGTGTCATCGGGACGATGACGCTCCTTCTGTTCGTTCCGGTCGACGGGGCCGGAGCTTCGCCGACTGGGCCGGTCCCGATACCCCAGGTGGACCCCAACGCGACCGTCGAGGTGATGCCGGAGGTCATGACCCCGGAGATCCTCGCGTACAAGCGTGCCAACCAGGACGCCCGACCGCTTCGAGCGGCGCGAGCGATGTCGGCCGGCCCGGCCGGATGGTCGTTCAACTGGTACAGCTACAGCGACACCTTCGTGAACGGGGGCGGCCACACGATCGCCAAGTACGTCGTCGCGGTCGAGGAGTACCGCATCGGTGAGAACTACGGCGTGACCCTGCATCGCGGGTATGCCTCCGGACGGCGCTACCCGGAGTACGGCGTGACTGGCATCCTGGTGGACCGCTCAGCGTACAGCCTGGCCGAGCCGCCCGGATCGACGCAGGTCCTTCGGGCCGAGACGCTCGCGGACGCGCTGGATGGCGGAACCTGCTGCGCGACTTCGCGTACCACCAGCGTGGGCGTTCGGGAGTGCTCGTTCTGCGGCGAGGCGCGAGCATCCGGGATCTTCGTGATCAAGTGGAACGGGACGTACTACAAGAGCGCCAACACCCTGAGCAATCTCACGCAGGCCAACTACGCCCTCCGCTGATGGCCGGCTACGCCGATGAGATCGGCATCGTCCCCGATCGGGCCAGCGCTCGCGACATCCTGAGGCGAGCAACCGAGCTGGATGCCCGGCGGTTGTGGCGGATCTCCAACCAGGTTGATGCTATCAACCGGCTCCTTGCGGCGAGCGCTACGCCGGAAGGAGCCAGCTATGGGGCGGAGATGGCCGCTCTCCACGAGCGGCTCGCTCTCGCAGAGCGTCGGTCTCAGCTGCTGATTCAACAACTACGGTCCAGCTCGCGGGCATGGGGGCGCCCGGAGGCTCTCGCGCTGGAAGCGGTCATAGCCGAAGTCGAGAGAATCACCAATTTGCCGGGCGCGCGGGGTAGCGCCAGCGCGGCCGGCGAGAAAGGCTAGGGGAGCCGAGTCGGGCGAGGTTACAAAAGCAAGCGTTGTGTCGGCGAGCGCAGATAGCGGCGTGAGCGACCGATCCGTGACCTAGGCACGGGGAGTTTGCGAGTAGTGCTCAGTGGAGGTTCCGACTCGGCCCCACCGACCGGAGGGTGGGGGTGGCGTTCCCCGTGCGCTGCCCTCGCCCTCCTCCCAACAGAAGGATCGGAAATGCCGGACATGGAGCACGGAATGAAGGCCGACCCGAGTCAGTGGAGCGCGCGCGAGGAGATCAAGAGGGCGATAGAGGGAACCGAGGACAATCCTCGCCTCCCGGACACGCCGATCTTCGATCTGTTGGCGCGAGCCAACTCGATCCGGAGGGAGGTCAATTCCACTCAGGCGCAGGCGCCGGAGGACACTCCGGACATCACGCGGACGGCCCAGATGCTGGACGGCGTGATTCAGTCCGTGGAGCGCGCGGCGGCCGAGCTGGTGGCCCGACTCGCGCCGGTCCTGACCGATATCGACGTACCGACTTCGGTGGCGTTCGATCGGGATCTGCATCCGGCCTCGACTCACGGCCAGGCGCTCTGGTCGTTCTGCCTGCGGCTGTCGGCGGTCGAAAGCGTGCTGGTGGTTACCGAGTCGCGTCTGGCGGTCTGACGTGCCTCTCCTGGAGCCGACCGGCCTACCGCAGTGGTACATCGACTGCTGTAACGAGATGAGTGCCCGCGCCAGCGCTCTGGTCTCTGAGGCCGACAACGCGTCCAACGTCCTCTTCGGACGGTCGCTGTACGGCGACCGGGTGTACGTCGGCTCGCGCGACGTGGATGACGACCGCGTCACGAACCTGCTGCGGGATGTCGCGTTCAACCGGCATTCGATGAACGACGGGCAGCACGTCTCGCCACTCGACAACGGCCGACTCCAGGTCGGGACGGATGGGATCATCGTCAAGCTGGTCCAGGGCCTCGATGAGGCCGCATTCAAGCGCACGCTGGACATGGCGACCCGCGCGACGATCGGGATGGACCTCTCGCAGCCGATCCCGGGCGACTGGGAGCCATGCCCCGAGTTCACCGCCGCGCGGGCGAGGCAGCTCGACTCGCCGGCCGATCCGTCCAACCGGGGTGACGTGATCGAGCTTCGCTGCGGCCATGCCAGTCACCGATCGACCACGATCAACCCAGGCTGGCAGGGCGAGGAGACCTCGGTGGGCCTCGCCCTGCTATGGGAGGGACAGGTGGCCGGGGGCGAGTGGGAGGAGATGCTGAAGGGCGGACTCCAGACCGCGCTGGAGTCGCAGGTGATCGTGTTTGCCGTCTCCGGCATCTCGCGTACGTGCACCCACCAGCTCGTGCGCTCCCGTCGGGCCGCCTTCCACCAGCAGTCGCAGCGCGCGAGTTTCTACGGTGTCGCGCCGGAAGTCCGGATGCCCGAATCGGTCTGGCTCAACCCGCGCGCTCGGCGGGCCGCACTGGACGCCTATGCTGCCGCACAAGAGGCATACCGGATCATCTGCGAGGAGGACATCAGCTACCAGGACGCGCGATTCGTTCTCCCGGAAGGGACGACCAACTACATCCTCTGTGAGTACAACGTCAAGGAGTTCCGCGATGTCTTCGCCTATCGCGGTTGCTCGATGTTCTCCTGGGAGATCGTCCATGTGATGCGGGAGATGCGGCGCCTCTTGGTCGAGGCCCATCCATTCCTCGCGGACTTGATCAAGATCAGCTGCGAGAAGACCAGCCGGGCAAAGGATCGCGACCCTGGATATGCGACGCTTCCGGGCGGGGAGGGCGCGGCCCACACATGTACCTTCCAGGGGTGGGAGCGCGTCGATGGGCAATGCGACTTCCCGTGGGCGCGCGACACCAACCGCACGTTCCGCTCGGCCACGTACGAGATCGGGCGGAAGCCGGAGACCTACAGTCCGGCGGGACTCCTTTCGGATGCCGAGGCGAAAGAGCGAGCAGCTGAGCTTCTGAAGCGTCGTCGTCCCGGATCATCTCATCCCGCAGCCCAAGCCATCGCGAGGCACCCGGAGGAGGATGGGTTGGCCCACGAGTTGAGGGAGATGGCGCGTTCGGATGGAACCATCGGCGCCGGAGACCCCGGGGAGCCACGCGTGCCCTCCACGGACTCCGAGGCTCGCCGGCCGGACCACTACCCGGGGCGAGGTGGGTGGTAGTGAGAACCGCTGACGAGATCATCGAGGAGATCAAGGTCAGCTCGCTGTCGGCCGAGGATCTCGGCCGGATCATGTCGGCTGCGACGACCAAGATGATGGCCAATGCCTTCGTGGATGGCGGTCTCGACATGATGAGCGACCCGGGGATCTGGGGTCGGTTCAATACCAGCACCGGTCTCATGCCGGAGATCTGTGGCGCTCGCGGGGTGGGCGAGCACCGAGGGAAAGTCTGCGTCCGAGATGCAGGGCATCCCGCTATCGAATCGATGTTCGGGCACCGCGACAAGGATGGGAATGAGTGGTAATGAGTCGAGTTGTTCGTCAAGGTGGGGGTTCACTCGCCAACCTTCACCTGGTCGTACTTCCCCAGCTCTCCGGCATACGGTCCATCGTCAACGAGTCCAAGGGCCGGGTCGAGCTACGGACTGTCTTCGGCTCTCTCTATTTTCAGGCCGAGGACCGGGTGGCCATCGCGGCCTACCTTTCCGATCTCGCCGACGCAATTCTCAGCTCGGAGGCCAAGTCATGAACCTCACCCTGGCCACCCTTGTATCGGTTGAATGGCCGACCTTCAGCGTCGCCAATGGCCAGTACGAAGTGACAGTGCATAAGGGAGTTCTGACCTGGGCGGTGACGGACGGTGTGCTGTTGGTCGAGGAGTACCCCGAAGGTGCCACACGCATGTTGGTCGACCAGTGGGATTACCTCCCAAAGCAGACTTTCATCTACCCATTGACTTCTGTGCGTCGGTTCCGAACCGAGCCGGCTTCAGAGATGGTGAAGTAGATGGATGTCCGGCGTGACTTCGAGGCGCGCCCTCCGCGCGAGCCGTTGATGTCGCTCGCGGCCTATGTCCGCGACTTCCAATGGCGTTTCCCTGTTGATCGGCGGGACATGGTAGTGGAGTTCTGCCGGACTGCCCCGGACTTCCGCATGGCTGTTCGGCGGGCTTGTGCCAGCCGGAACGCTCTAGGGAAGATGCACAACCACCAATCCCGGGTCCGGGAGTCGGACCGAGTGATTTTTGGCGATGAGATCATCTCCAATGCTCGCGCCGTGGAGGACTTCGCCCGGCTCGAAGGATTCGACTCCATGCATGACTACTTGGACCATATCAAGCCGCAAGGCATCGGCCCGGTGACGGTGTATGACGTGGCGGTCCGGTTGGGCGCCTACTTCGGGGTGGAGCCGCAGTCACTCTACCTCCACGCTGGAGTACGGCAAGGATGGATCTCGATGAAGCTCGCGCTCGAAGGAGTCGCATGGCCAACGAGGGGAGCCGGGTCAATTCTCGCACAGATTCGTGCTGAAGCTCGCCAGCCGTACATTCGGCGCGAAGACTGGCCCAAACCGCTACAGGTACTCACGGCGGATGAGGCCGAGGACTTCTGCTGTACGTACCGCGAAGAGATCCGACGGTACCGGAATACGCACGGCCGACTGGAGGAAGGGCAATGACGCCAGAACAGATGTTGGAACGCTCCTTGCGATTGAGCGTTCAGGGCCACCAGATCATCCATCTGGAATGGGAGCCGGCCGAGAATCCGGGCGAGCCAGACAAGCGAATTGTCAAGAGCGCCCGACCCGCCACCTCTGTCGAATTCAAGATGTGGGATCGACTCCTCATCTTGGAGCGTCTCGTGAATGGTTACGAGCGCGACATCAACGAGTTGAGGGCCGAGATCGACCGTCTGCGGAGACCCGCTAGTTACCACGCGAGTGAGCCGAAGCGCGTCTGAGATGCTCGGCCGGTTCTTGACTTGGTACGGTTGGCGCCGTCTAGAGCGACATGTCTTCGTCCGGCCGAGGCATTACATCCAGTACAGCGCGCGTCATCGGGACGGCAGCCGGACCATCTATCCATCCGAGGCTGCATATCGGAATGACCCGGTCTGGGACCGGGGTGGCGCTGTGACCGAAGCTCGCGCCATAGACGCCGAAGGTCGACCATTGACGGGGTGGACCGGGGTGTATCCAAAAGATCCCAAGGCGATACGTAGGGAATGGGATGACTGATGCCGCGCTGGGTTGCGTATGGGGTAACTCTGTTGGCCGTGTCCGAAATCTGTAGCGGTCGGGATTGGCAATGGATCATCGCCAGCATCATATTCGCTTGGTGCGCCGTGTTTGAGAGCGAGCGAGCCGATGTCCGGAAGTAGAGCATCCTCACCTCGCCGGCCCAAGAAGTTCCGAGGCCTGGAGGCCGAGCTACACGAGCAGGCGCGCGAAGGCAAGTTGGACGCCGTGCGGCACGGCCATGGCGTCTGTGAAGATTGTGGGGGAGAGCAAGCAAAGGGCATCAATGTGGTCTACAAGAAGGGCCATGTGAAGTGCCATAACGGACCGGGTTGTAGGGCGCGCCAGAAGCGCGCTGCGCGGAAGGCAGAGCGCGATGACGGATGAGTTCATGACCGAGGCGATGGTGGATGTCCTCATCCGGGAGCGCTGCCCGGCGTGTGGCGGGGAGCTACTGCCGCCATGGCTCTCGGTGACCGGCTCGGAGCGCTCCATACTCCAATGGCGGTTCTGTGCGGCTTCGTGTGGGCTATGGTCGGCCGTCTGCGAGCGCGTTCCGCTCCGGCCGCACCTGATCGTGGCAACTCCCGGCCCGCTTGCCTACGCGGCCGCAGCTTTGTCCGGGGAGATGTTGTTCCCGGAGCTGGTCAAGTATGAGCGGTCCCGCTGCGGCCGGGAGGGGCATAGCATACCTGTAGACATGAACTGATTTCGCCGGGTCGGGTCGGCACGTCCGAATGCGGGCGGCCGTCCTGATGTGTCCATAGAGGGAGTCGCCGTGGCAAGAGTCGCTGGGTGGGAGATCGAAGACACACCCTACATCACCGCCATCTGGTTGGACCCGGGAGGGACGACCGGGTGGTGCGTCATGTCCGTACTCCCGGAGGCTCTGTCTGATCCGGATATGCGCATTCTGGACAACATATATCACTGGACGTCGGGCCAGATCGTTGGCCCGGAACCGGATCAGGCGGACGAGATCGCTGAGTTGATCACGGCTTGGCCCGGCGCTCTAGTCGGCATCGAGAGCTTCGAGTTACGGCAGTTCCGGAAGGACCGGGATCTGCTCTCTCCGGTCCGGATCGGCGCCATGGTGGAGTGGGCTGCGCTACGTGGCGGGGGAGCCGGTGTCCGGGCGGACGCTCCCCCGGCCGTGGTCGAATGGCAATCGCCGTCGCTCGCCAAGAAGACCGCATCTGACGACTCCCTCAAGGAGTGGGGCCTGTACCGGCGGGAGGGTGGTGAGGAGCACGCCCGAGACGCTACCAGGCACGCCATCACTTTCTACCGGCGTTGTAAGTCCGGGGCGCAGGGCTCCAAGGCCGGCGAGACCCGAGCGCGGCACCTACGGGCGCGAGCATGGCCGTACCGCTTTGCGGAGGACGAGGGGCCGGACGGCTCGGCTACGGGTGCGGGCATTGGCTAGCGGTGGAACGGGAGGGCATAGCGTGGGCGTCTCGCTCGTTCGGGCGGTCCGGCGGACGGGAGATGCCCGCCGGACCTTCCCCGGCGCGCCCCCGGTGCAAAGGGCGCCTGGAACGACAAGGGGTCGCAGCCTTGTCGTCCGCGCGTAAGCGTACGCGCTCGCGCGTCCGTCCCAACCGGCGCGAGGCACAGAGGGCTTGGGTCGTTCGGATTGGTGATCACTCCTACGCGCGTAGCTCGCGCGATACGACGCGAGGCGGACATGTTCCTTACGCGCGTAGGAGTGATTGTGATTTTTTGAAAATCCATGTTAGTCGTGCCGCGCGGGTTGGGGCCAGCGAGCGCGTACGCTCCCGGGTCGGTCGCGCGTAGGAGTGAGGGGCGGGTCGTCATGCAGATCAGCGAGGCGCAAGCCAAGTCGGCCGAGATCGGTCTAGAGCCGGGATCATTCATCCGGGTTGATATCTCGGCTGAAGTGGAGAAGGTTGGCCGGAGTGGAGCGATGCGACTCCGGGATACTGGGTTCAAGTCGGAGAGTATGGTCAGCTCGCGTCATGTCGCGGATGGTGACTTGAAGATCCGAAAGGACCGAGACGAGTTCACCGGGACTCTTCACGGCTACTTTGAGGAGTGGCTGGGTGGGTCTACCGGGGTGGCACTTCGGATCTCTGGGAATGGCGTGGTCTCCCGGATATCTGTGCATCACATCACCGACTTCCGTATGTTGAGTCCTACCCTCGGCGCATGACGACTTTCGGACCGTTCGATGAGCCGGTGGATCTGGTCAACTCGGAGTACGGCGGGGGACGCGGCCTGGTTCAGCTCGGCCCGGAAGGGCGCGAGCTGTACGGAGGCGAAAAGCTCGGCATCATTACCCGAGCTGCGAAGCGGATCGAGCGCGACCCGGGAGCGCTAGGCGTCGAGGACGCTGTGGACCCGGTGACGGGGATCTCGGTGACCGAGGCGCAGGCCGAGGGAGTTGTGGAGCCTAGGTAGGCTCGCATCCCATATTGCGGGGCCTAGAATGAAGAGAGGGGCGGTGACCTCCCATTGACCAGGGACAAAGATCAGGAGGGCAGGCCATCAGCCGCTGAGAAGTCGCGTGATGGGCTCCCGGACAACGTCACGACGCTCACACCGCGAGAGCGGTCGAGCGCAGTCGGCCGGGCCAATTTCGCCAAGGGCACCGAGGCCGCAAAGGAGCGCGGACGTGTGCCGCGTGATCCCGACTACGTGAGCCGTCGTCAGCAGTTCGTGGATGGCACGTTGAAGGTCGAGGATCTGGAAGACGAGGAGTTGGAGAAACTCCAGTTCAAGGATCGTCACGGAAACTTCACAGGGCGCCCTCCTGCCCTCACGACCGCGCAGCAGCGCCAGCTCCATGTCGAGTGGCGAAAGCGCATTGCCCGACGTTTCGAGGCCGAGGCCGCTGCGGCGATGGAGGTCATGAAGTCCATCATGAACTCCAGGGGCGCCAAGGATACGGACCGCCTACGTGCGGCCGAGATGATGCTGGCGCGTGCTATTGGTCGAGAGCAGCAGACGGTCGTGAATGTGAATGCGACCTGGGAGGACTTCGAAGAGGGCACGATTGTGGAGATCAACCGGGAGGATGTCGGATGAGTACCCCGGGTCGGCGCCGGGTGTTGCGGGCGCTGGCTGCTCGGAAGCGAGCGAATGCCGCGCGGGTAGCACGTGGGCAGAAGCCCATCCTTCAAGGGAAGCAAGTAGCTCTGTCGACCTTCAACTGGAAGACCGGAGCCGGACTCACCAAGAAGAAGGCAAGGCAACGAGTCAAGAAGCGCGGATGATCGCCGAGCGGGATGGAATTTGCGCTCGCAGGGATCTCCACTGGGACGCGCCAGAATCCGCGCGGTTCGAAGAGGGAGACTCAATCGCCTGGTCCTTCGTCGGCGCCGGATGGGCTCACATCCAATGTGTCCGGGATGAGGAAGAGCCAGAGGAATTCGCCGGTACGCCGCGCTGGAAGTCGCAGGCGTCCTAAGTAGACGGAGGGGTAATGATCAAGAGCAAGAGAGTTCTGAAGCTCCATTCCCAGTACGCGGGCGTGGTGCTCTTCACGAATGGTGAGGAGGGGATGGCGGAGGAGCATATCAGCCAGGTCCGTCTACCCGAGCAGGACTGGATGGATATGCTGTGCCCTCGTGAACTCACTGTCACGATCGAGCCGGGCGACAAGCTCAATGTCCCGGGTGTGGAGGGAGCGGATGAGATCGCGCGCTCGGTCACGACTCCGGCCAAGGAGCGTGCGGGCGGCCCCTCGGACCCGTACGGAGTTCGTCCGAATAGGACGGACTGATGCCCGACAGCGATGTCATTGGGGCCGAGGACGGCGAGAGCGTCAGTGACGCCGGTCATGGCCCGGCTGTCCCTGCTCCCTCGGTCGAGCCGGAGGACAGCTGGCTGGGCGCGGATGAAGTCATCCGCATCCTGAAGTTCTGCGGGCAAGTAGGTCGGCTACTCGGTCTGCCCGACTTCCGGTATGTCTTCGCGGCTGATCCGTCCGAAGAGGACTGTCATGCGTCCGTGACGGTTGCCTCGAAACGGTACGTTGCCGTGGTCGCCGTGAACAAGGAGTGGGGCGGCTACACGGTACGGGCGAAGGCCGAGAGCCTGGCGCATGAGGTACTCCATTGCTTCATGGCTCGGCTCGATGAGATCTGGGATCAGGCCTGCTTCAACGACTTCATCCCCTCGCCGACCGCCCAGATGCTCCAGCGGGTCTGGGTCCGCGAGATGGAGCTGGTCGTGGATCTCCTGACCATGTTCGTCTACAACACCAAGGATCTGGAGAAACTCTGGGACGACTGCGGACCGTCCGAAGAGGACGAAGTGACACCCATAGGACCGTCCTGAGAGGACCGTTATGGCATTCCAGGAAGTCGGCAAGCTGTTCCATTCCCAGGATGGGCTCTACTTCGGACGCACGGAGGACGGTTCGGTGTACGTCCGATGGAATAGCAATGAGACCACACTACCCGAGGCAAGCTGGGCGAGCGTTGTAGCCTCGGTATCGGCGCGCGGCGACAACTCGAAGACGTGGGCCGAGGCTTGCGACTTCCACAATGGTTTCGAGGATCATTCATGAGGTTCCCGCCCGATGGCATAGGCAAGGTCGACATCCTAGTGGTCCTGATAGGACTGTTGGCCTTGATCGCGATTATGGCCGTGCTCTTCACTCGGATTCCCGGATGACCGGGGCGCGGCTCGAAGCTCGGCTGACGGTATCGGGCAATCACTGCACCGTTCACGGATACCACTGGCCTGAGCCGCTTCGGACCGTCAAACACCACATTCTTCCGGAGAGCGAGGGAGGGAAGGCGACCCCGGACAACCTTGTCCTGGTGTGCGATACCGGGCACTACAGTATTCACCACATCCTCGACATAGCGTTGGCGACCGGGAAGCTCCCCGCGCTCGGCACCCGCAAGGAGCGCGAGATCGCATCCGAGGGTTACCGGCGGATCAAGGCCAAGGCCAACAAAGCTCCGAAGTAGACGGACGTGACCGAGCTGCCACTTTGGTTCTGGGCCATCCCCGGTACCGTCTTCCTCTTGACGGCAGCGCTGCCGCTCATATCGCGAGCGCTGTACGGGAGGAGGGTGTGGGGCGATGCCGAAGATTCTGGCGGTCAGTCCGAAGAGGACGTTTGAGGCCGTTGGATACTACCCACACCCGGGCCAGGCCACGATCCACCGCTCAAAGGCGCGTCATCGGGTCGCCTCCTGCGGTCGCCGGTACGGCAAGACGAACGTGGGCGGGGCCGAACTTCTGCTGGAGCAACGCCGCACCCGGCTTCTCCTGCCACAGCTCTACCACACCGGAAAGCGCCGGGAGTTCTGGATCGTGGGGCCGGAGTACACGGATGCTGAGAAGGAGTTCCGTTGGCTCTATGACCGGTTGAGCGCTCTGGGCGCTCCATTCGACCGACCCGGCACGTACTACTCGGCCCATGACGCGGACTTGGTACTCTCCATGTACGGCGGGAAGTTCCTGGTTCAAGGCAAGTCCGCAAAGCATCCGGAGCGCCTTGTGGGTGAGGGTCTGGCCGGCGTGATCATGGCCGAGGCCGCGAAGCAGCGCGAGACAACGTGGACCAAGTACATCCGGCCGACACTTGCCGATGACCTAGGTTGGAGCCTCCATACTTCTACCCCAGAGGGCCGCAATTGGTTCTATGACTTGTGGGTTCGTGGTCAGTCCGACCGATTCGCGGAATGGGAGAGCTGGCGCCGACCGGCCTGGCTCAACTCGTATGTGTACCCGCTCGGTATCCGGGACCCAGAGGTCAAGTCACTCCGAGAGGATCTGACCGTGGAGAGCTTCAACCAAGAGATCGCGGCTATGTTCACGGAGTTTGCCGGCCGTGTGTTCAATGAATGGGATGACGAAGTACACCTGAAGGATCTCAGCTACAACCCGGCCTGGCCGGTCTATGGTGCTTGCGACTACGGCTTCACCAATCCGTTCGTCTGGCTCGTGATCCAAGTCTCCCCGGTCGACGGTACGGTGTATGTCATCGATGAGTTCTATCAGGACGGGCTCACGATCGATGAGATAGCCGCCGCGTTGTATTCCCGGCCCGGATTGGTGCCTACGGCCATGCGGGAGTTCTTTCCGGACCCGGCGTCCCCCGGAGACTCCCGGGTGCTGGAGCAGCGCCTACGGCTGCGCTCGCGGGGCGGTACCGGTGGGGAGTTGAATGACCGGCTGCGTTTGATTCGCGCCGCGCTTAAGGTCCGCAACCGGCGTTTGCCCAACGGCGACTCGGAGCGGCGGCCGAAGCTGTTTGTGGATCGTACCAAATGTCCCAATCTCGTCCGTGAAATGAACATGTACCGGTACCCCAAGAAGAAGGGCGAGGTTGACAAGAATTCACCCGAGCTACCCATGAAGAAGGATGACCACGCGCCGGAGGCACTTGGCCGTGCATTCATCGGTTTGTTTGGCCGGGGCGGTGCTGGTCGCGCGTCGGTCGAGGATGCCGACCTAGCGGCCTAGACTCCGCGCACCTAGACGTCGGAGGGGACGATGACATCACCGGGCGCAGCCGCGTTCACGCCATACAGCACGGTGCGCTCGTTGCTCGGTACGCTGCCCGAATGGATGGCGCTGCTTGACGCGGAGCGGACTCGGAGCTACGCGCTCTATGAGCAGATGTACTGGAACGTCCCCGACACTTTCAAGCTTGTTCTTCGCGGTACTGATGCATCACCAATATATATTCCAACTGGTCGTCAGATTGTTGACACGGTTGACCGGTATGTGGGCGCCAACTTCGGCTGGACCATTGTCGGCGCCGAGGGAACTGAGGCCGAGTCGGCTCGTGCCGCATTCCAAGCCTTGTTCAACCGTGAGCGCTTCATGTCGTGGTACTCGGCCAACAAGCTCTTCGGGATCATGCGGGGAGACTGGGCCTGGCACGTGTTCGCGAACGCCGACAAGCCGGAGGGTGCGCGGATCTCCATCCGCGCCGTGGACCCGGGGTCCATGTTCAAGATCACCCATCCGGAGGACGTCGACCGGGTCATGGGCATCGACCTGATCGAGAACTTCACGGATGGTGACGACGAATTCGTCAAGGTCCAGCGCTACAGCAAGGGCGCTAACCCGTACGACCCGGCTACCGAGGATGGCCTGATCTGGTCCGCCTCCTTGATCTACACGCTGGATGACTACGGCGATCCGAAGGCGACGAAGACCATCCGCCCGGCCTCGCCTCTCCCGGCGCAGATCACGGCTCTGCCGGTCTACCACATTCCTCACAATGAGCAGCCGGGGAATCCCTTTGGATCGAGCGAGTTGCGGGGCCTGGAACGAGTCATGGCCGCCGTGAACCAGGCAATCTCGGATGAGGAGTTGGCTCTGGCGCTCGAAGGTCTGGGCGTCTACTCGACTGACGCGGGAGCGCCGATCGACCGCGCGACCGGCCGGACGACGACATGGAAGCTCGGCCCGGGGTCGGTGGTCAACCGGCCGGCCGGCACGACCTTCGAACGGGTTAGCGGGATCTCCACAGTTCAGCCCTACATCAATCACTTGGACTGGTTGATCAAGGCGCTCCGCGAGACGTCCGGGGCGAGCGACTCGGCCATGGGCAAGGTGGACGTTTCTGTTGCAGAGTCGGGCATTTCGCTCGTCATGCAGCTATCCCCCATTCTCGCGAAGGCGGCCAAGTACGACACGACCATCGGCGACATCCACCGTCAGATGTTCTTTGACCTCAAGGGATTCCTGGAGGCTTACGAAGGGATCGGGACCGGCCTGGCGCTGGTGGAGCCGATATTCGGGGCGAAGCTTCCCACGAACAGGCCCCAGGAGATCACGAACATCCTGGCGATTGTTGAGGCGACCGGGATGATGGAGTGGGGGATTCGCGAGCTGGCGAAGCTCGGATACGAGTTCACTCCAGAGGACATTGCCGCCGCGCTCGCGGACCGGCAAGCGCGCAATACCGATCCGTTTGCGGCTCGTGCTGCTGCGGAAACAGGAGGGGAAGAGTAGATGGCCACCGTCACAGTCACATTCCAGCGAGAGGACGGAGTGCGCAACTTCGATCTCTCTCAGTACGGGACGATCACCAGCCGGTCGGCCCCGGCTCCGCGAGCCGCTCATCCGGACCAGGCGCGCGACCCGCTCAGCCGCCAGACCGTCATCGTGGTCAACACCGGGGCGATCACTCTGGCGGAGGTCCAGCGAGCGCTCCTGGCGGCCGGAATCAAGGCGTCGGCGGTTTGAGTGACCAACGCACAAGCGGCCATGATTGCTGCCACATCCGGTGTCAGTTGGGACACTAAGCAGGCGATTCGACGCGCCGAGGAATTCAAAGCCTGGCTGGACGCCCAGGATGCCAAGCCGTACTCGGAGACCCTGGAGGAGATCCTGCGCGCCAAGGCCAAGTCGGTCATCTCGGAGGAGTTGCATGGGATCAGTCGATCCTCGTGAGCCGCTCCGGGCGGTCCTGGGGGTCCATCGCGTCTCGGATGCAGAGATCCGGCGTCTACTTAGGACGGCTGCGGCCGACCTGACAGACGTCATTCTCGCCAACCCTCTGGATACCGGGGTCGGGACGGCGCTCCGACAGGCCCAACTACGGATCCAAGCCGATGAGATCCTCCGGACACTTTGGCTCAACACCGGGCGGACCGTGACGCGAGGCCGGCTGGCCGCCGTAGCTCGCGCGGCGCAGCTCGGAGAGTCCCAGATGCGCCAGCTCCTGGGCGATCTCCCACCCCGGGCGGTCCAGCAGCTGCTAGATGGCACACGTATGGCAGCTAGGATGGCCGTAGCTCGCGCAACGGCCCGTTTGGCAGGCGAGGGTGCCTATGACCTGTCCGTTCGCGTCTATCGCAACTACGCGCTCATGCGGGGGCGCGTCGATCGCATGGTCAACTCGGCTATCGCCCGCAACCTGGGGGCGCGAGAGCTGGCGCGGGAGGCTCGCGCCTACATCCTCCCGACTGCGCCGGGTGGAGCGAGCTACTCGGCGCTGCGACTCGCCCGGACCGAGATCAACAACAGCTTTCACGCCATGACGACCGGCTACTATGCGGACAATCCGCTCGTGGACCAGATGCGGTGGCAACTATCGAGGTCTCATCCGCGCGCTGACACCTGCGATGACTTGGTTGGGGATTACTCGAAGCTTGAGGTGCCGTCCAAACCGCACCCACAGTGCTTCTGTTATGTCACACCAGCTCCGCTCAACGAGCGCGAGGTCTTGCGGCGTCTCGATCGCGGCGAGTTGGACAGTTGGCTGCAGCGTATGGGAGTCTAGTTCGGACTGTTGGCTCGTGCCCCGGTCCCCACCGGCACCGCAGCTAGGATCGGCCGCCATCGGCCCGACCGCCACGACCAGGGAGAGACTGAAACATGAAGCTGAAGATGCGTCCTCGTCCGCTCGCGTGGATCGACGGTCGGCCGGTGTGGCCGTTCGCCGGTGCCGAGGGTGAGGGCGAGGGCGACAACGCGACCGGTACACAGGGCGGTACTGGGGGCGCCGGCTCCACACAGAGCGGTGGTACGTCGGATGGTGGGACGTCGGACAAGAAGGACGACGCACAGAGCGGCGGTCAGTCCTCTTCGGACGACAAGGTGGAGCGCTCCGAGTTCGAAGCGATCAAGCAGAAGATGATCGCTGCGGACCGGCGTGCGGAGGCCGCAGAGAAGAAGGCCAAGGAGTACGAGGACAAGGACAAGGGCGAGCTGGAGAAGGCCACAGAGCGGGCCGAAGCAGCCGAGAAGCGCGTCCAGACCCTCGAAGACGAACTGGCCGACATGCGGCTCAACCAGGCGATGTTGACCGATCCCAACTACGGCGCGGACAAGTGGCACGACGTCGAGGACGTCCTGACGCGACTTCGCAAGGCCGTGAAGGACGACGGGTCATCGGTGACCATCGCCGAGGACGGCACTGTCAAGGGCGTCTCGGCGTTCCTGAAGCAGCTGGCGACCAACAAGAAGTACCTGCTCAAGACCGCAGCGCAGAACGCGGGTGGGGGAGCTTCGGGCGACCCGGCCAACGGCGATCGGCGCGGCGGTGGTGGCGGCTCGGACGGCGCGGGCACCGGCAAGTCCGGAGTCAGCAAGGAGCGTCGCGCGAAGCTCGCTGAGACCTACCCATCCATCCGACGCTGACGCAACTTCAGGAGGGCGCGTGAGCAGGTTCGACAAAGTCGAGCCGCTGGGCGGTAGCTTCAGGGCTGCCCTTGCCGCAGCGGTCGTCATTGGCGACGTCGGTGTGATCAAGGGCGTGTCGCTGAACTCCAGCGGTCGGCTCGTGCAGGGCGCTGCGGCGCTCGGCGCCTACAAGGGCGTCATCTGCGCGGATTACACCATGGCCGCCACCCAGCCCATCGACGTGATGACGGACGGCGAGATCGTGGATCTCCCGGCCGGTTTCACCGCTGGGGCCGACATCTTCATCGCCGTGGCGACCGGTCTTCTGACCATGACCGCGACGTCCAACCAGTACCTGGGGCACATGGTCGAGACCGACCGCCTCATCGTGCGGATTGCGAGGTGAGGGACGTGACCAAGGTCCTGGACCCCATCTTCGATCTGTCCCGGGTGTCGACCCTCGTGTACCCGGGCATGCGCCCGTTCGTCATCCCGGCCGGAGCGCTGCGCGCGCCCCGGTCCGAAGAGGACGCCGCACGGATCGTGGAGCTTCAGCGGCTCGGCGTGGTCCCCGGCTTCGCGGGTGGCGAGTACGGCTACAACTCCACGGGCGACTTGCTCACGCGGACGTCCGACGGATTCGACCTGAACGAGCTGTGGGACGAGTTCGTGGACGTCGTGAACCTGAACAACGAGCCGCGCGACAACATGGTCTCCTTCCTGACCTTCCCGGTGACGGAGCCGGTGGAGCGCGTTCCTCAGGCCGGAAACCTCGTCAACTTCGAGGTGGCCACCGAGTACGGCGAGCCGCGCGGCGTGCGCGTCAAGCTGACGTACTTCTCGCTGGCCTACGACATCGAGTGGTACGACGTCGGCGTGCGGTACACGTACCGCTTCCTGGCGACCGCTCCGGCGTCGCAGCTCCGGGCCATCGCCAACTCGGTCAACGAGGCGGACAACCGGAACGTCTTCACGAAGGTCATGCGGACGATCTTCAACTCCGCCAACCTGACCGCGACGATCGAGGGTCAGCCGTACACCGTCTACAAGTTCTACAACAACGACGGCACGGTTCCTCCGGCGTACAAGACGAACACGTTCCTCTCGACCCACCAGCACTACGTCACGAGCGGTGCGGCGACGGTGGACAGCGAGGACGTGGAGCGCCTCATCGGTCTGGTAACCGAGCACGGCTACGAGCCGGCTGTGGGTTACCAGCTGATCCTCCTGGTGAACAAGCAGGAGGGGACGCAGATCCGGAAGTTCCGGCTGGGGCAGACAAACAACAACGCGGCCGTGGCCAACTACGACTTCATCCCGGCCGTCAACCAGCCGGACTTCCTGCTGTCGGCAACGCAGCAGGTCGTGGGAGCGCGGCCGGCCGGAACGCTCCAGGGCCTCACGGTCATTGGGTCGTACGCGGACGTCCTGGTCGTGCAGGACGACTACATCCCGGCCGGGTACATGGTGTGCTTCGCGACCGGTGGGCCACGGAACCTGCAGAACCCTGTGGGCTTTCGGCAGCACGCGCAGGCCGCTCTTCAGGGCCTGCAGCTGGTTCGTGGTCCGGTGCCGGACTACCCGCTCATCGACTCCTTCTATCAGAGGATCTTCGGGACGGGCATCCGGCAGCGCGGCGGTGGCGCGGTCATGCAGGTCACCGCTGCCGGTTCGTACACGGCCCCGGCCGCGTACACGTGATCTCCGGGCGGGGCGCCCAAAGGCGGTCGGGTCTGCGGGCGCTCCGCACGGTTCCAACAGTCCGAAGAGGACGGAAGAGGACAACATGAGGCAGATCGACATGAGCAAGCCTCTCTCGGACGACGACCGGGACTGGCTGTTGGCGAACAACGGCGAGGATCAGGTGCGCCGGAACGCGGAGGAGCACGGCCTGGAGCTTCCGGAGGGGATGCCCAACCGTCCCGCCGGTACCGTCACCACCGGGGCCGAGCCGGCTCACCTCTCCGACCGGCTCTACCCCACCGGTCTCACTCCGGCCACGGCCGAGGCGGATCTGGATCGGCAGCGTCGGGAGGCGCAGTTTCAGGCCGCTCTGGATGCCGAGCGTCCCGAGGACGACCCGGACGTGGACCAGAGTGGCGAGGCTTCGCCGCTCGGTACCCGTGGGCTCACCGTGGAGACGGACGACAACCCGTACGAGAGCTGGAAGGGCGATGCCCTCAAGGCGGAGCTGGAGAAGCGCGAGCTGAGCAAGTCCGGGAACAAGGACGAGCTGGCGGCGCGTCTCCGGGCCGACGATGAGGAGCGTGCGGCAGCGGCCGAGGACGAGACGGCCGAGTGAGGTCTGGGGAGGGGCCGGGAGCAACCGTCTACTTCGGACGGCCCGGTCCCTCCCAACTGCAATAAACCAAGGGAGCGCTCAGCATGTTCACCGACTTCGCCAAGGGCCTGATGCTGGACGCCCTGGACGAGAGCCAGACCAATGGGGCCAAGTTCTGGTCCCTCCATTCGGCCTACTCCGCGACCGGCACCAGTGAGCTGTCCGGCGGTTCCTACGCTCGGCAGGCTGCGACTTGGGCTGCCGCGAGCGGTTCGCCCCGTACGAAGGTCTCCACCGGCTCGCCGGCCGCCTCATTCTCGGTGCCGGCCTCCACCGTCGCCTGGGTGGGGCGATGGGACGCGGTCACGGCCGGGAACTTCCTCGGCATGGGCCCGGCCGGTGGCGGAGCGCGTCGGCAGTTCAACGTCTCGGATGCGGCCGATGTCACCGCCAACACGATCGACTCTCCGGCGCACGGTCTCTCGGCTGGCAACCAGGTCGTGTTCTGGGCCGCTTCGGGCGCGGCTCTTCCGGCCGGTCTGACGGAGGGCACCATCTACTTCGTCATCGCGGCCGGCCTCACCACCGATGTCTTTTCCGTCTCGACCACGAGCGGTGGCAGCGCCGTCGACATCACCGGCAACGGGGACGGCGAGTTCCAGACGATCACACCGGAGGTGTTCGCCGGACCTGGTACGTACCAGCTGACGAGCGACACGCTCGCCCTGCCGTAGCTCGCGGCGTACGGTTCGGCCGTCCTCGGCCCGCACGGGGCCGACCAACAGGAGGATCCATGAACACCTTGAGGCGATGGCTCATCGTCTTGGCCGGAGCGCTCACGATCGTGGGCATCTCGCCGGCCGTCGCACACGCGGCGGTTACGAACACCCTGGGCAATGCGACGGTGGACAGTCCGAACGGGACGGACTTCACCTGGACGTGCACCGTCAACCCGGGCGGAGCGAGCATCTGGATCACCGGGACGTCCTGGAACGACCCGAGCAACCCGGCGTATCCGCAGCAGTTCACGGGCGCGGACGGGATGCCCTCGACCAACAACCGGACGAACGTGACCGGCAGCTCGCCGATCGTGCTGACGTTCAAGAGGGCGACGACGCTGGAGAACCAGTCGATGGGGTACCGGTGCATCTGGTACTCGTCCGCGACGACCAGCACCCAGCTCGGCAAGGACCCCACTGCGAAGTACGTCACCACGACGTTCGACAACGACCCGCCGAATGCGGTCCTCACCCAGCCCGACCCGGTGGACGAGGACGCCAACACGACTCTGACGGCGATCGACTCCACCGACCCGGACGACGGGATCGCCACGTATGACTGGGACTTCGGCGACGGTACGTCCTCGCAGAACCACGCCTGGTGGTTCGTGGATCACGTCTATGCCGATCCCGGGACCTACACGGTCACGGTCACTGTGCAGGACAACGGCGGTTTGACCGACACGGACTCCAAGTCGATCGTGGTCAACGACGTGAACGATCCGCCGGAGGCCGGCTTGACCGCCAGCCTCACGACCGTGGTCGAGGGCAACGCGATCATCGCGGACGCCAGCACCTCGACCGACCCGCAGCCGGGTGATGTTCTCAGCTACACGTTCGACTTCGGCGACGGGACCACAGTCGGCCCGCAGTCCGGAGCTACGGCCTCTCATACCTACACGGACGAGGGGACGTACAACGTCAGCGTGACCGTCTCGGATGGGACGCTCAGCGATACGGCCGGGCCGGTGGCCATCGTGGTGAAGACCACTACGATGTTCGGGTCCAACGTGGACGGCTCCACGGGTACCGAGACGTTCGCCCAGGCGCTCGCGCGGCAGGACGCAGCGTACGCGCCGGAGGTCATGCGGCTGTTCTTCAGCGGGCTGCCGTCGACTTCATGCACGGGGAACGAGCGGAACGCGCTCGCCCGGCAGCGTGCGTCGATCATGTCCTGGAAGGGCTCCGCTGCGACGCTTCTCACGGGCGGGTACGACTCCACGCTCAACGCGTGGTTCGCGTGCATGAACCGGCCGACTCGGGTGACGTACTACCACGAGCCGGAGAACCCCACCAAGCCGTTCCAGACCACCGCCGAGAAGGCCGAGTACCGTGCGGCGTCCCAGTACTTCTACACGCTGGCGCACAACCACGCGAACGCGGCCAACCTGATCGTGGTCCAGATCTTCATGGACTACACGCTCGATCCGACGTCGGGACGGAACATCCTCGACTGGTACGCGGGTGACGCCTACGTGGATGAGCTGGTGTTCGATCTCTATAGCTTCAAGGAGGAGGACACCAACGCCACGAACGACGAGACGATGGCCATGCACCAGGTTCGTCGTCCGTCGCTGGCGTTCGCCCAGGCGCACGGCAAGCCCTACTCGATCGGAGAGCTGGGATATGACGTGACGACCGGTCGGCCCGAGTTCCTCGCCGACGCAGCGGAGTGGGCTCGGGACAACGACGTGGTGGCGTTCTGCTACTTCGACAGCATCGGCAATCTCGGTGACCATCGCCTGCTCGACACAGCTTCGCAAGAGATCTGGGCGGCAGCAGTCGCCAGCTAGTCCAAGGAGGAACGGTGGCGGAACGACCAGTTGGGGTCACAGATCAGGCCTCAGGTGCGGGAATTGCGCAGGTCCGGACGCGTGAGCGCGTTATCGGCTCGGACACGATAGCTGAGCAATATGTCATCCCGGTCATCGAATATCTTGAGGGATACAAACTGTCCTATCGAGGTATGGTGGCGTCGTTCCGCATCCCTGGGCTGGCGACCGGGAACCACAACCTTTTCACGGCTTTCAACAAGACCGGATCGACGAAGATTCTGGCGATTAGGAGAGTCATCCTCCAAGTAGACGACACAGGTGCCTTGCTGACTGTCGCGCCGCTCATTCAGTCGTCCCGAATTACCACGTTGCCGACTGGCGGGACTGTGCTAACAAAGGTGCCATTCGACACTGCATTGACTCCAGATACAAACTGTGAATTCATGGGAGGCGCCTCTGCGGACGGTACTGGCGCAACTATCACAAGTACGGCCGGGACCCGAGCTTGGGCGCAGTTTAAGATGCGAGCTGCAACGCAGGTCGGGCAATTCCTCTACCCGGATGAGCCGATGATCCCGTCAATCGCAGACGACACCCCAATCCTGCTACGAGCATTGGAGGGTATCAATATACAGGTTGTGCAGGCTGCTGTGACAACCGCGCACTATGTGGTTGCCTGCATGTTCGAAGAACTGGTGGCAGTCTAGTCAGGAGGAGAAATGGCAGTCGAGATCACCCAGGCTACGTACGATCAACTCTCTGGCTTGCAGCAGTACGCCCAGAATGAGGCGAATCAGTCGGCCAATGTGTCGAACCTCGAAGGAATCAATCGCGATGCAGCGCAGGCCAGAGCGGATGCGCTTGCGGCCATGCTCGCAGACGCAACCATCGTCGGCTGACCTATGGCTCTGCTGACGAGTGATCAGGTCGCAAAGGTCTATGGACCTTTTGCGGATAGGGTGTGGCTACTCGCGGTGGGGGTGTCGGCGTAGATGGCCGAGCGGCCAGTTGGGGTCAGTGACCTCGCATCCGGGGCGGGTGTGGCACGATACCGCACTCGTGAGCGTACTGTCGGCGGAGAATCTGTTGTCGAACAGTACCTAATCCCACTGGCCGATCGAGTGCTGTCTTACCAGGGTCTGGTATCGACTTTCCGGACTCCAGGATCTGCGGCACTTCAGGGCGTCATGTCGCTCTTCAACAAAGCTGGGTCTGGTGTACTGGTAGCGGTTCGATTCGCAATCCTCCAAGCCGATCGGACTGTGAACACAAGTACAGTAAGGTGGATCGGCGCGAGCCGAATTACTACGGCTCCAACTGACGGCACTTTGTTGACTCCTATAGCTCTTGACTCTGCGGACTCGCATTCCTCGTCTGTTGAGGCTCGTGGCTTGGCATCCGCAGATGGTACCGCAGGGACCCTTACAGTGACTCCTGGCGTGTCTGGGTGGAGGACTTCAGCAGTGAGGCACACAGATAGTACAACTGCTGCACAATCGCTGTATCCTGATGGGTTCCTGTTGCCTAGAGCAGCGAATAATGACCCGGTTGTTCTCCTTGAGGGAGAAGGGTTGCTTGCGTACTTCATTGACGTTTGGCCTAACACAAGCCACTTTGTAGTGCAATTGATGTTTGAGGAGTTCACAATATGACTCTCCTCAGCATTCTCCGCGATACATCAACTCCAACTGCTTCAGGTTCCTCCCTGTCTTCGTCCTCGCCCGCAGATAGAGCGCTGGGTGTCAAGATCGGCATTGGATCTTCAAGGTCACAAAGCACGCCAAGTGACTGGCCGATTGGCTCGGCTGTTGGGCCATCCGGAGCATCGTGGTCGAGCTCAGCGCCTTCTGACCGTCCTCTGGGGACGAAGATTGCTGCTGGAGCGTCTACCTCCTTTGCATCGGTCTCAGATCGGCCGGCCGGGGTCAAGATTTCGGCGAAGACCACAGTTAGTTCCACAACCCCGAATGAGCGAGCAATTGGGTCCAAGGTTGCCGCAAATACAACGGTCTCTTCCTCCACACCCAGCAGTCGGACCGCTCTTGGTGTGAAGATAGTCGCTCGCGCAACGATTTCTGCGACGACCCCGAATGAGCGGCCGACTGGGTTGAAGATTGTCGCCCGTAGCAGCTATACGAGTAGCACGCCCTGGGATCTCCCGAGCAAGGGCATCATATTCGCGCATAGCTCGCTTTCTTCAGCAACGCCGAGCGCGCTGGCGGCCGGAACAAAGGTTGCAGTAACGGTCTCGCGCTCGCAAGGTACGCTGAGCGATCGGCCGGCTGGGGCGAAGTCGGTAGCTCGTACATCCTTCTCCAGTACTCCGGCTGACGATCGAGGTATTGGTCGCAAGATCGTAACTGTATCCAGTGTATCGAGTGGAACGCCGAACGACCGGCCGACCGGGAGACACATCGCGGCAGGGTCTAGTCGTGTGTCTACGGGTGCGGAGGACCGACCCGCAGGACGGAAGGTCGGCCAAGGCGTCAGCTACAGCTCGGGCACACCAGCCGACTGGGCTACTCGGGTGTTGTTCTATCGCAATATCACCATCAGATCAGGGCGAGTTTCAGGAAGAGGACCAATCGGAACACTAGTCCGATCTGTGCCAGATGGATCAGTACGCCCGGCTACCCTCTCGGGGTCGGTATTCCATAGGATCCGTGGAGGGAGGCTCCAGCGCTATGGCCGTTCCTGACGAGATCCCCCACGGCAGCAAGGAGTTCTTGACTGTTGTTCTTGACTCGACGGATGATCTCACTACATCGTCTGTGGAAATCGGTGTGACGGTTGACCCAGTGGGACAGCCTAGCAGCTACATGGCAGCGGCCTGGGTGCCGTTGCCTGCGAAGAACACTGCTCGCACGGCATCGATCTGGGACACGACCAACGTCGCCCTGGGATTCTATGCGATCTGGGCCAAGGTGACTGACTCGCCAGAGATCATTCCTCGGCGCTATGGGACGGTGAGGGTGGTATGACACTCGAAGATATTGCCCTAGTCCGTCACTACATCGATGAGCAGGATGAGGCTCAATGGGGAAACTCGCTCATCGAGGATCTCATCGAGCGTCTGCCGAACCTGTATGCGGTCGCGGCCGAGCTTTGGCGGATGAAGGCTGCTCGATGGGCTCGACTCGTCACGACGGCTGAGGCCGGAGCGAGCAAGAACCTCAGCGATCTCGTGTCGCACGCGAAGACGATGGCGGCGGAGTATCAGGCGCGGTCGGATGCCGAGGAAGCTGCGCTGCCCCCGGAGGAGATCGTCACCGGTGCGTTCGTCGTCCCGATCGAGCGACGCTGATGACCGCGCCCTTGTCCGATGTTGAGACGGCCGTCCGACGGAGGCTGACGGATGAGTTCATCGCGGCCAATCCTCGCACGATCGTCCTACAGCGACCGTCCCGAGTAGACGATGGTGCGGGTGGATTCACGGACGGCGCGCCGACCGCCGTCAAGTCCCAAGTGATGCGCTTGGTGGCGCTCAACCGAGAGGTGCCCTCCCGGACGACTGTGGATGGGCGCGAGGTCTCACCAAGCTACCGGCTCGTGGCGGCCAACGACGCAGACCTACTACCCGGGGACTATTGGATGGACGGCCCGGTCAAGTACGAGGTTGTATGGGTCGAGCCGGACCGGTTGGACGCCACACGAGCTGAGGTCGTGTACGGGCGATGATGGTCTGGCGCGGAGAGCTTCCGGCGAACATCCGGAACCTGGACCGGCACATACTGCGCCGCTCAGCTGTTGCCGCAGCTGGATTTGCGCCTCGCGTCGAGTCACATATGAGAAACACGGCTCCGTGGACGGATCAAACTGGGAATGCCCGGGCCGGTCTGTTTGCCCGTCCGGAAGTCGAGGCGAGTGGCGCCAAGATCGTGTTCGGGCACAGTGTGTACTATGGGATCTTCCTGGAGACGCGCTGGAGCGGTCGGTACGCGGTTGTACTTCCGACGCTCGAAGAGTTGGGGCCACAGTTCATGAGCTACGCGGCGCGAATCATCTTCAGGGGTTGACATGGGAGCTAGGTCCTGGATCGTGAATCGTCTTCGCGGGGATGCGACATTCACGGGCATCCTCGGGACGGTGGAGGGAGTAGCTCCAGCCGGGCGCATTGTCTCGTCTGGGTCCATAGGGATACCGGGGACCACAAACGCCGAGATCAAGCGTCCCTTTGTCGTCGTGCGAGCGAATCTGGCCGGCCGCGCCTTGAGCGGGGCCGACAAGCGCTATCCGGCCCAGCCCTGGATGTTGTGGATGCACGATTCGCCCGGCTCATATGAGGCCAACATCGCCCCCCTCCTCCGGCGCGCCGCAGTTCTCCTGGATGGACAGCCCTCTGTAGACATGGGCGATGGCGAGTGGTTGATCAGTTGCGCCTGGGAAGTCGATTCGCCTGACCTCTATGACGACGGGCTGGGGACCGCCACTCGTTACTCGTCCTACCGACTCGTGACACGGGTCGGATAGCTCGCCAGCTAGATTCTCGCCACGCGATACCCATGGGTCCCGATTCCCGGGAGAAGGAGTAGCTGTGGCGAAGATGCTGGTTCGGTATGTCGGCGGGTCGACGTACCGGGGCCTGACCGAGAGTGACCTGGCCGGCCTCGGTCTCAAGGTGGACCTGCCTCCCACGGCCGAGTTCTATCGGCGCGTAGTGGGTGCCAACTCCTGGGTGGAGAACGAGCAGCGCCCGATGGACCCGGCTCGTGATCTCGTGTGGGGTCCGCACAACCGATGGACTTTGGAGTTGGACGTCTCTCCGGAGCTGGAGACGGTTCTGCGGGAACAGGACCACTTCGTCCTCACGGCTGTCACGGACGAGGGCGCCCCAGGCGAGCGCGTGGCTGACGCTGGCCCGCAGGTCAACCATCCGGGTGACACGGTCGTGACGCACGTGGAAGGCGAGCCGAGCCAGAAGGCGGAAACCCCGCGCGAGGAGGATCTGCCATTCACTGTGGGTGGCGAGACCATCACCCCGGAGCCAGCCGCGACCGAAGGGCCGGTGGAGCCGGAGCCGACCGCCGAGACCAAGACCAGGCGCCGCGTCAAGGACGACCCGCAGGCGTGATGGAGCTTCGTTGCGACTCTCGCCTTCATGGACGGTTGTCCGAAGTAGACGGACGGCCGGCTGTGGAGGTCATGTGTCGCAGCGCCTTCTGCGGGCGAACCGAGGGGCGGGTGGTGCTGCATTACTTCGATGTGACCACCGGTGATCTGATCACCACCAAGCGTTACAAGCAACCAATCCCGAGAGGGGAGGAAAGCCCAGATGGCTTGGGATCTCGCACTGCCGTACGGCATGCGTGACGTCATGCTGAAGCCGTTCACGGACTCCGGCCAGACCACGCTCGGCGCCGGCATCGACCTGCCGAACAGCCGGACTCTCAGCTTCGAGGAAGCGGAGGAGTTCGAGGAGCTGCGCGGTGACGACAAGGTCGTGGCCATCCGTGGTCGTGGCGCCGTCGTGAACTGGGAGCTGGAGAGCGGTGGTATCTCCGTTCCCGCCTACCGGCAGATGGCCGGTGGTTCCACGAGTACGACTGGAGTCACGCCGAACCAGGTGACCTCGTACAACAAGAAGGTCACGGACTCCCGTCCCTACTTCCAGCAGGAGGGGCAGAGCATCTCCGACAACGGTGGCGACTTCCACGCGCGCATCCTGCGCTCGCGGGCGAACGACACCCTGTCGGGCGAGCTGTCGGATGGGGCCTTCTGGCTCACCGGCGCGAGCGGCCAGGGCCTGCCGGCTCTCACGACCGGCAAGACCGACTGGCTCTACGAGTTCATCCTCAACGAGACCGCGACGGCGATCGCATGACCGCCATCACTCCGGTGGCGCTCGGCCAAGGCCAAGCCGTCACTCCGACCGTCATGACCGCATCCGACACCATTCCCGTTCAGTCCACCGGTCGCTACCTCATGGTGACGCGCAACACGACGGCGACTCCGCTGGTGACGACCGTGGATGACCCGAACAGCGCGGGACCTGCGGGCGCGCAGGCGTTCAACCCGGACATCCAGGTGACCACACCGATCACCACCGGAGTCCGGGCGACCGTTCTGGACGCCCAGAGGTTCCGTGATCCGGTCACCGGCAACATCGCGTTGACCAACACCGGCTTCGCGGCCGGTACCACGGCCGAAGTGTACGGGCCGTTCTGATCAGTCCGAAGTAGACGAACCACTCGGAGTCCAAGGAGGCCAGAAGTGGCTACTGGAACGAAGCGCGAGAAGGCCAAGGATCTGGGGCGAGTTTCCCAGGCCAACAAGCAGCGAAGCTCGGCGGCGGCCTGGCGTGAGAAGTCAGTCGGCATCGAGATCGAGGTGCCTTCCGGGAACGTCGCCGTGGTGCGCCGTCCCGGGCCGGAGATGTTTCTGAAGACCGGTCGCATCCCGGACGCTCTCTTGCCCATCGTGATGGAGGGCATCCGCGAGAAGCAGGGTCTGCCGCCGGAGAAGGCGGCTGGTCTGATGAAGGACCCTGCGATGTTGCCGCAGGTCATGGAGATGGTCGATGCCGCAGTGGTTGCGGCGTGTATCGAGCCGGTTGTCCGCGAGGACCCACCGTGTGTCCGTCCGTCCGAAGAGGACGCTGCGGTGTTGTGCCGTCGCGCTCTCGGAGACCCGATCCACTCCGACCCGAAGAACCCCAAGCGTCACGAGTTCATCCCGGGTGACGCCGAGCCGCCGGAGGATCGTGACCCGGACTTCCTGTACACGGCCGAGATCGACTTCACCGACAAGATGTTCATCTTCCAGTTCGCGCTCGGAGGTAGCGCCGACCTGGAGCGATTTCGTGAGGGACTCCAGCAGTCTATGGAGGGCGTGGACGCTGTCGCAAGCGGTCCGAAGTAGACCGTCGAACCTGTACGGAATCGAAGATGAATACGGACCGTATGTCGCCTACTGTTTCGACAACGCTGTGGTGGCGTTCGGCCGAGCACTCGAAGCCGAGCTTGACGCGGTGGAGGGGAAGAACAGCAAAGAGATCAACAGGAAGCGTGATCGAGTCTTGCGGAAGTGGCTTGACATGCCGATGAAGTTCCGGAACCCTGGGGGACCGACCACCTCCAGTCCGAAGAGGACGGACAGCACCAGACGTTGAGGAGCTGGCGGTGGCGGATTACAACCTGGGTCGTGCTGAGGGTGAGATAGCTCTCAAGTACAACCGTACCGGCGCGACCCAGGTCAAGCGCGATGTTGACGATCTCCAGGCGCGCGGTCGGACGGCCGGTGCGAGCATGGATCGTCTCGGCCGTACCTCCACCATCGCCGGAGCTGCCATCGCGGGTGGGCTTGCCCTCGCCATCAACGCCGCAGCTAACTTCGAGCAGCGCCTATCCGGGATCAAAGCGGTCAGCGGTGCTACCACGTCGCAGATGGAGGCCATTCGAAAGAAGGCGCTCCAACTCGGCGCGGATACCAAGTTCAGCGCGAGCCAGGCCGCTCAGGCTATGGAGGAGTTGGCCAAGGCCGGCTTGACCATCCCGGAGATCATGAATGGCGCGGCCGACGCCACGGTGGCGCTTGCGGCGGCCGGCGAGATCGACCTGCCGCGAGCGGCCGAGATCGCGGCCAACGCGATGAACACCTTCAACCTGTCGGCCGAGGATCTGCCGAAGGTTGCGGATCTAGTCGCCGGAGCGGCCAATGCCTCGGCCATATCGGTTGAAGAGTTCGCGCAGTCCCTTCAGCAGTCCGGGGCGGCAGCGAATCTGGCCGGGTTGAGCTTTGTTGATCTCTCTGCGGCTATTGCATTGATGGGTAATGCCGGTATCAAGGGCTCGGACGCCGGTACATCCCTCAAGACCATGCTGCTGAACTTGAACCCGAGCACCAAGAAGCAGATTGCTCTGTTCAAGGAACTGGGCATCATCACGAAGGATGGCGCCAATCAATTCTTCGATGCCCAGGGTAAGGCCAAGGGTCTCGCGGACATCGCAGGAGTCCTCTCGAAGTCTTTGGAGGGCATGACACAGCAGCAGAAGCTCGCTGCTCTAGAGGTCATGTTCGGCTCGGATGCCATCCGAGCGGCGGCAGTATTGGCCAATGCCGGCGCCAAGGGCTTTGAGAACATGGCAGGTGCAATGACTAAGGTCAAGGCGGCTGATGTCGCTGCGACCCGCATGGATAACCTCAAAGGCAAGATCGAGCAGATGCGAGGCTCGCTGGAGACAGCGGCCATCGTTATCGGGTCTATTGTCATCCCAGCGTTGACGACATTCGTCAAGTACATCACCGGGCTCGTGAATGCCTTCGCTCAGCTATCGCCCGGAATGCAAAAGGCAATTGTGGTTGTTGCCGGCGTTGTCGCCGCATTCTTGCTGATACTTGGCGTTGTCATAAAGATCATCTCGATCATGACGGCCCTTCAGGTGGCAATAGCGGCTGGGTTCGCACCCTTCCTGATCGTGGCCGCCATCATAGCTGCTGTCATAGCCCTGGGCGCCGCAATCTATTTGCTGTACCAAAGGTTTGAACCGGTACGGAATGTTGTAGATGCCGTCGGCCACGCCCTCAAGACAGCATTCATCGCCACCCTCCCTGTGATACAGAGGGTCGGCGAAATCTTCATGACGACCGTCCTGCCGGCTCTGATAGCGGTGGGGAAGTTCCTCGCAACGACGTTCGGCCCCATCTTCGTCCGGGTGGGGGCGATCATTGCCGGTTGGGTCCGAGCCATCATCGGATACTTCCAGTCGATCAACCCACAGTTGACGGCCATCTTCAACGTTCTGCGAGCTATCTGGAACGCGGTCTGGCCGCCCTTGCTCGTCATCGTCCGGTTCATCTTCGGCCAGGTCTTGTCGTTTGTGATCTCGACGCTCAAGCTACTCGCGACCGGCATTATGCTGGTGTTGAACGGAATCGCAAACATCTTCCGTGGCGTGTTCAACATCATCGGCGGGATCATCAAGATATTCCTGTCGCTGATCACCGGGCAATGGGGCGCGGCCTGGGAAGGCGTCAAGCAAGTTGTCCGAGGAGTGCTACAGATCATCCTCGGTCTCATCCAGACCATTCTGGGTGTGGCGATCATCGCAATTGTGGTCTCATCCGTCAAGGCCATCGGAGCGGTGTTCAAGGCCGGCTGGGCGATCGTGCGCGGAGTCGTCACGAGCGTCATGGGAGCTATCCGGGCGGTCATCAGCGGCGGTATGAGCTTCGCTGGCGGGATCGTCCGGCGCTACATCTCCATCATCGTCGGGACCTTCCGAACGATGACCAATCTCATCGGAGTGGTCAACGGCATATTCGCCCGGATAGTCTCGGTCATCGGATCGGTCTTTGGTCGAGCCGTCTCGGTAGTGACTGGAGTCCTGGGCCGAGTTGTCGGCGCCGTGACCGGGTTCGGCGGCCGACTCTTCGCGGCCGGAGCGGCGATCATTCAGCGTCTGGTGGCCGGGATCACATCAAGGATCGGTGCCGTGATTGACACCATCAAGGGTGCTGTGTCCAAGGCGATGTCCTTCCTGCCTGGCTCCCCGGTGAAGGAAGGACCGGCGCGCGTCCTGAATCGGGGGCACGCCGGAAAGCAGATCATCAACATGCTGATCGACGGGATCAACGCCCGGCGCTCCGACCTTGCCGCAGCCATGCGGAGCGTGGCGCTAAGCGTGCCGACGACCGTGGATGCTACGGCGGGAGCCCTAGCGGCTTCCGCATCGCGTACGGGTACGGGAGCGCCCACGACGCTGGTGGCTCCGGCGAGCGGACCGAGCGCCGAAGCTCTCGCGGAGGCCGTCATGAAGGGCCTGGAGGGCGCTCGCTTCGAGTTCGGACCGGATGGGCTCGCCCGGATTGTCACGGGTAGCCTGATCCCGGCATTCGTTATGGGAGGGCAAGCGTGACCGTCAACACTTTGCGACCGAATGCGCTTAGTTTCAGCACTGGCGGGATAATTGGTGTTGGCGGCGGCGTGACGATCCATGGCGCCACTTCGGACAATAACGACACTACAGGCGTGCGAGCGAGCCAGGACAATGCATATGCCATACTGGGGTTGACCGACCCGACTGCTCTTGCATCAAATCAGAGGGTGCGAGCTTGGCGCATTCGGGGTCGTGTAGCCCGTACCGTTGCTGATTCGGGACATCTTCAGCGGGCTCAAGTCCGGCTCCGGGACACCGACAATACGCTGAGTGAGTATGACGAGTGGCGGTATGCCAGCACACCCATCAAGGAGTTCATTGGTCTTTGGCGGCCAAATGCCCCCGGCAAGAAAGCATTCAGCACTGCCCTGAACAATCGGCTTCGGCTTGATATCGCCTGGCCTACTCGGACTGGCGGGGCAGTCGAGTGGCTCGAAGTCCGTGAGCTATATGTGGACTTGGACTACAACGACCAGCCCGTGGTATCGGCCGTCGACCTAACTGGGTACACGACTACCAGCTATCCGGATGTGGTCTTCACATACGGCGACACCGAGTTGGACCCACAGGTCCGATTTCGGGCCAAGGTGTTCGTGCAAAGCGACACGACCGCTGGCGGTTTCAATCCTGAGACTTCAACTCTCGCAGCTTGGGATAGCGGTGAAGTGTCAGGGAATGCCCAGGCCATCACTCTGACAAAGAGCTTGAAGAACGGTGTCGCATACGTCCCATATGTCAAGGCGGCCCAGGCTTGGAATGGACCAGAGGGACCATACTGGTGGAGCGCCTGGGTTGCCGGAACGGCGCGCACCGTTGCGCTCACTCCGCCCGCAGTTCCGAGCGTCAGCCTGCTTCATTTGACGACTCTTCCAGACTACCGAGTTCTGCATGATGTCACGGCTGGAAGTCCGGGCGGTGGGGCGTCCAATACGATCCAGCTTCAGGTATTGGAGAAGTGCTTCCGGGACCGTGGGCCTTTCTACAATTGGGTCCATCCGCAAATTCAAAGCTGCGGTGGAATTACAATTGGCACAGATGGCTTCTACAGTCGACAGGCCGCATTCCTGTCGAGCCTCCCTCTGGATGGAGCAGCGCCGGAGACCGGCAAGACCGGCGCCCGCATGATCTCCTGGCTACCGACTGTGGGAGCTTTCTCTGGTCTCGATATCGGCCTGGACAACAATGCGACCACGGACGAGCAACCGCCGTACCTGTGGCCGTCAATTCCAGGGCTCGCTATGCGGGCGAGCGTGTGGATGCGTACGCGCTCCGGGACTTTCTCGACTCGGCTTCACCATCTCAGCGTGGATGCGACGAACACCCTCGTGTCGGGTGGCGATCAAGTCAGCGGTGGTGGGGTAACCCTTACTGCGGCTTGGCAACGCTTGGAGTTGGCATTCACTCCACCGGCAAACTCCATCTACGGTCGGTTGTCCATAGAGAATGTGACTCCCACAACCGGGGTCGAGGTACTACTGCATGGGATTCAGGTTGGCCCTGATCCTGGTGTCGGCGCTCAACTTCAAGGTGGAATCGGCAAGTATCTGGCGTTTCCGCCGGATACTTCATGGGTCAACTTGCGTTCCCGCGAGGTGATGTCGGGTATCGCAAGCGGGTCGCACGTCTATGTCCACGACAACGAGATCATTCCCGGTCGGCCCGTCATCTACCGAGCGCGCTCTGTGACGACGGTCAGTGGGCAGGAAGTAGTTGGACCTTGGGTGTACTACAACAATTACGAGCCAATCCCGGCGACCACACTGCTCCGTGACCCATACGAGGGCGAGAACGTCCTGAAGCTCAAGAGGGATGGAAGCGCCAGCGAGAACAATGAAGAGGACATGTCTGTATGGCATGCGTCCGGCCGAAACGAGGACCCAATCACGCTGAGTGATTGGCGGGGCGGCCAGGATGGCTCTATCAAGCTTTCTTGGGATAGCGCCTTGGAGAAGAAGATCATCCGGGATCTCGTTCGCAGTACCCGCCCCCTCCTCATTCAATGGTTCGATGGAGGCGCCACATACATCCGATTCACCTCCCGGAGCTACGATGTTGTGGCTTCTGACTTCGGGTACTTCTCCGGCGACTACATCGAGACGGAGCGACCCTGATGTGGTATGGAACTGACCGTCTGTTCCAGTGTTTGACCAAGAATCATCACCAAGTTCGCAGCATGGTCGAGATCCTTGTGGACGGGAAGGTCGAGCTGGTCATCAAGGGACGTGCCACAGTCGATCCCGTCACCGGAAAGAAAGTCGCGGCCATCGATGGCGGGGTGAAGGTCTCGCGGACCCAGGTCCGGCGCGAGGGCGACTTGCGGATCGTGGACCTATCAGATGTCGCCGGCTCTTTTTCCGTGCGAGATGCGAGCGATCTGTTTGCTCCGCTCCGTACTGAGTTTCGGCTATGGCGCGGATATGAGTACTGGGATGCGACTCCATACGAGCGCATGACCGGGACCGGAGTGGAATACTGGCCAATCGGCACTTTCATCATCAACAAGGCACCCATGTCTTGGCCGACGATCGACCTGCATGGATACGATCGGTTGTGGAATCTGCGGGGCCGATTCCAAAGACCGTGGATCGTCGCCGATGGCACTCCGAATATGGTGGAGCTAGAGCGACTATTGCGGGCGATCATTCCGTCCGCGCAGCAGGACATTGATCTTCCGGTGTCGGATTCCACGGCTGGCGCTTTGGTATGGGAGCAGCAGGACGATCAGCTAACGCGGGCCCACGACTTAGCTTTGGCGGACGGCAAGGTCCTGTACGCGGATCAGATGGGAACGATCCGAGCTGCTGAAGAGCCATTCATCGACGCTTCGCAGGTGGTCTGGACTTTCAAGCCAGACCGTTACAACATCGGCGCTAACCCGAGCCGGGACATCGACGCAACGGACGCCGAGAATGTCGTCATAGCCACGGGCGAGAGCGACGGGACCATCCCGCCCGTCTCCGGCCGCGCAGCTGATGAGAATCCGGCGAGCTTCACATATATCGGCAAGACACCAGAGATTGCCCATTTCTATAGTTCGCCTTTGTTGCGTACGAAGGGGCAATGCGCGGCGGCAGCACGGACCATCCTCATGCGGGAGCTGGGGGTATCCGATCAGGTGGTCGTGCCGACAGTTCCCCTCCCGGGGTTGGAGAGCGGGGATGTCCTTCGGGTCGAGGACCCGTTGACACGAACGAACGACTTGTTGATTGCTGACGTCTTCAACATCCCGCTGCGGGCCAACGGCATAATGACGATCGAGTGCCGAACACAAAGGCTGATCTGATGGACACCAGAGCTTTGATGTTGCGTATGATGCGCAAGGAGTTCGGCAATCTTCTCAATATGGCTCGCATCAAGGTTGTTACGGTCGCATCAGTTGATTGGAACACCTTATCGGCCGTGGTCTCCTTTGCCGAGGGTGACGCGATTGACCCGGCCACCGACCAGCAAACCGTACATTGGATTGAGAGCTATACCCCAACCGCCGGTGATTTGGCATATCTCCTTATCGCCGAGGGTGCTCCAGTCCTGATTGGCGTTGTGGATCTGAAGGTATGGAATGACTTCAGCCTGCCCACTGGATATACCACGGTTGCTGGCTACACTGTTCCTGGGTACCGCCGAGACTCCAATGGCCGGGTTTGGCTTAGAGGGGCATGCAACGTTGCTGCTAGTAACGGGACTGGTGTCAAATTCACATTCCCGGCTGGCTATCGGCCTACGAGCGGGACGCGGATGTTGTCGGCACCCTATTCCAATGGCACAGCCATTCTGGACCATCTTCGTTACAATGTAGCAACTAACGGAAATATGTCGTCTGTGTTGGCAACCCCGGCCGCTACCGTGTTCATGGGGTTTGAGGGACTGAGCTTTGATGTCTTCTAGAAGAATGAAAAGGGGGCGAAGTGAAGATACCACGATGGTTGCTCATACTGTTGGTCTTAGTGATCTGCGGGGTGTGGGTGACATCGTTTATCGCGGGTCTGGTCAACCCGGGATATCAACCACCCGAGTCCATCAACCTGGTGTTCTCGGCCATGGTGGCGGCATTATTGGCACAGCTCGGGCGTCAGAATGGAGGAAAGGGAGATGACTCCAAACGGGACGATTGAGTACATCGTCAACTCGTTGGCATGGTCTGTTGTCGGGGCGGCCATGGTCCTGTTGTACCAGCGAGTTCGCGGGAACGGGAAGGCGAGGAAAGCCTCAATGGCAGGAGAGAACGAGACGCAACCACATCGCGTCAATTGGGTCTTGGTGATTGCGATGTCGATACTGGTATTTGCAGTGATTTCGACGGTGATTACCTGGGATGTCGACCACAGGTATCGGCAATTCGTAAGCTGCCAGGCCATGGTCAACCAGGCCCGTAGTGACGCTCTGGTAGCGCTTCAGGCCATCGGCGCCCAAGATAGGCAGGCTGTGGACAGACTTGTCTTCTCAGTCGCCAATTCGACCAGTCGGGAGCAGACTCGCGCTGCCTTCGCTGACTATCGAGCGACCCGGGAGCGTCTGGAGAGAGAGCGCAAGGAGCATCCTCTACCCGAGCCAGAGAATCTTTGCGGCCCGGAACCCAGCTCGATGGGCCCGGCGTTAAGCTCTTTGCTGCGCCGGAGTCGATGACAAGGAAGTGTTACCGATGACCCAACCTCAGATCGTCATGGGACGGACCCTCGACTGGAGGGGCCACCATGATCCAGCCTCCCGCAACTACCCGGTTCGAATGGTCATCCGGGAGCTGGCCGGCGAAGCTCCGCCGGTCCAACCGCGCTTCTGGACTCCCCCGCCGTTCGTGCTCAATCAGTTCAGCGAGGGTTTCTGCGTCGGTTTCGGCTGGTCGGCCGAGCTGGCTGCGTCGCCGGTCCGGATCAGGCGCGTGGACAACGACTTCGCACGTGGGCTCTACTTCGGAGCGCAGCGCCACGACCGGGCCATGGGGAACATCTGGGATGAGGGCGCATCCGTGCTCGCCGGAGCGCAGGAGTGCGCCGAGCGCGGCCTGATCCCGGAGTACCGCTGGAGCTTCGGACCGGAGGACCTTCGTGACGCTCTGATGCATGTCGGTCCGGCTGTGATCGGCGTGCCCTACTTCGGCTCCATGTTCACGCCGCGCCCGTCCGGACTCGTGGAGGTGGACGAGGAGACCGACCCACCCGGACACTGCATGTGCATCATCGGCTACCACCCGAGAATGCGTCTCCCGGGCGAGTCGTGGCGCAAGCGCTTCGCCGTCTACAAGCTGCGGCAGAGTTGGGGCGGCGCCTTCGGTCGCAAGGGTGACATCTATGTCCGGGAGGAGGACATGGCGAACAAGCTGCTCGTGAAGCGGTACTGGGGCGAGGCCTGCATCCCCGTGACTCGCCGGTATGGTCCCCAGTCCTGAGAGGAGAGACATGACCGGATCGAAAGGTCCCATGACGGCCGAAGATCGGCGGTTGTGGGAGGCAGCGTCCGAACAGGACCGAGCACGGTCCGAGAAGACGCTGGCGGATCTCATCGAGGAGGACCGTGCCGACCCCACGACGCCGGACCACTTCGACGTCCCGCTGAAGGCGCTGGAGCAGGTCGAGGAGGAGTTGGGGGACGGTAGGCGTCTCGGGATCGGCGGGAACACCTACAACATCCAGAAGTTCAAGGAGGCGGCGCAACTCCTCCGGGAGTGGGGCTGGACTGTCGTCTTCATGGATGGGTGGTCCACCCGGGGCGCCAGCCGCCGGCAGCTGAGCGTTCAGTACATCGGCGATCATCATACCGCAGCCGAAGTCGACGTGGACCGCATCCTGCGCGACGGGCGGTCCGATGTTCCGGGACCGCTCTGCGAGGTGGCGGTCCACGCGGACTCGACCATCGTCATCGTCGCGGCCGGGCCAGCGAACCACTTTGGCGTGGCGACCATCGACAGCTCGGACGCTTTGGGTGTCGAGAACACTGGACCGATCCCGATCAATGCGAGCGGCAAGAGCGCCTTCCCCAACTACCGCGCCACTCTGGCTGTGTACGTCGCATTCCGGCGGGTGTACGGGTTGGGCACAGCTCGCATCGTGCTCCACAAGGAGACGGCTCGCCCGATCGGGCGCAAGATCGACCGCGCGGTGGATGGAGATACCGTGCGGAGGGAAGCCGCAGTCACCGAAGTCCTCGCGGACGGATCAGAAGGGCAGGACGAATTCGACATGCGTACCGATGCGGAGATCGTGGAGCTGGCGCGGCAGGGAGCCGCGAAGGCTCTCAACGCGCTGACCGTGTTCGGCCAGCCGAACTTCGTGGAGACGATCAAGGCCCTGTACAACGAGGTTCGGGCGCAGGCAGACGACCAGGCGCGCATCACCGATGCCATCGCGGCGGCCCAGGGAGCCGTGCTCGGGGCGCTCACCACGGTCGTCGTGGATCTCTCGGACGCGGACATCGATCGTCTCGCCGAGCAGACCGGCCTCACCCCGGACGCCATCGAGGCGGCCGTGCGCCGGGTGTTCGCCGATGCCGGTCAGGCCGAGCCGACAAGTTGACCGTCTACTGAGGACGGTCCGAAAAAGGAGGTACAGATGGCCGAACCAGGAGCGCCGACCAATCCGCTCCCGCCCGATACCAAGAAGCCGGAACCGAAGGTGCTGAATGCCACCGTCTCGGTCGGCGCTGTGATCGGAGCACTCGTCTGGTTGGCGCAGCTCCTCTACAGCCGCGCCGATCTGATCGCATTCCTGCCGGACGAGGCGGAGCCGATCGTGATGTCCATCGTGGCGATGATCGCGACGTACGGCGCCGGTTACGTCTCGCGGCACCAGTACCGGTACCGGCCGGACGAGACGGGCGTGCCTCGCGGGAGCATCGGCCGGAGGACCGGACTCCCGTAAGATCCGCTCGCGCGCCGTCCGAGTCGCGCGGCACCTTCCCGGACCGTCATGCGCCGGGCGCGTAGGAGGGGTGGGACCCACCGGCGAGGGTCCTGCCCCTCCGCCATCTGCAAGATTACTCCGTTCGGCGGTATTGCAACCCCAATCTGGCCAGTAGCGTCAGAGGCGCTCCGCGCCCGACGCGGAGCGGACGAGGGGAGCGGGACGATGGCGAAGCGCCACGGAGGCGAGAAGCGCGGGAACAGCTACGCCCGGCGCGCTCGCAAGCTGTGGATGCTCGCGACGTGGGGCGATGGCGAGAAGTGCCCGTGTGTCTTCTGCGGGATCTCGCTCAGCTTCGAGACGGTAGAGGCCGACCGGATCATCCCGGGCGGGACCTATCGGCGCGAGAACGTTCAGCCGGCTTGCCGCCCCTGTAATCTCTCCAAGTCCGACAACCCGAATTGGGCGCCGACTCTGGCGCTCGCCATCTAAGGGAGCCACCCCGATGACCACTCGAATCAACGCTCCGCACGATGCCTCCTATGACGACTACCCGATTCCCGGCGCGCCGCAGGGCCGGCAGCGCGTCCCGCTGACCGACAAGCAGCGCAACTTCATCTTCTCGCTTTCGGCCGAGCGGTCGGCCGGTTGGACCGCTTCGGCCGAGCAGGTGGCGGTCGTGGATGGTCTCTCCAAGGCCGAGGCATCCGAGATGATTACGAGGCTCCTGGCGCTCCCGAAGCTCGCGAGCGCCAAGCCGACGCGCGAGCCGGCCAAGCCGGTCGAGATCCCGGACGGTCGGTACGCGCTCGCCGGCGATGACGGCGTGGTCCGCTTCTACTCCGTGAAGGCCGGCAAGAACCGCTGGGAGGGGTACACCTTCGTCAAGGGCCTCATCGGCTCGCCCGGCTCGTGGACGGAGATCCGTCTGGGTCGCGTGGAGCGCGAGGAGATCCAGAAGAAGATCGCGGCAGACGTCCAGGGCGCGGCGAAGCTCTACGGCGACAAGTTCCAGCGCTGTGGCTTCTGCGAATCCCCGCTCTCCGACCCGCGCAGCCGGGCGGCCGGGTACGGCGAGATCTGCGCCGGGAAGCACTCCCTCCCGTACCCGTCCCTTGCGGACGCTCTGGTCCAGCTCGGAGAGAGCGCCTAGCAGCTCAAGCGCCAGAGGCGCGCGTCCGCTAGCGTCGGGCGTGCGTCTCTGGCTCGCCGGCCGTCAAGGAGGAGACAATGGACACGGTTGCCTTTGGGCACATCGAAGAATCCGACATCGCGGAGCGCGCGGTGGAAATGCTGGAGGAGTGGATCCACCGGTACAAGCGCGCCCGATTCAAGACCCCCAACAGTGAGCACAGCCAGGGCCGGGCAGAGGCTTACCTCCAGACCGTCGCTTGGATGTTGGACCTGCCCGTGAAAGAAGTCCGCGAGGCGCTGGACAAGGGAGAGTTGTGAGTCCGCTGGAATGGCTTCTCTTCCCGTTCATCCTTATGGTTGCTGCATGGGACATTATCCTTTCGAAGATCCTGGACTCGGTTCGAATTGCATTCGCATTCGCCGTCTTGAATCCATGGATCTCCTTCATAGCAATAGGGGTGGGCGCGCTCGCGCTGCTTCTCGATACCGCAAGTCGTCGCCGTCGGAGGGAAATGTAATGAAGCTCACTCAGATCACGCCGGAGATCCGGAAGCGTGACAAGCTCGGCGCGGCCATCGAGTACGAGCTGGAGCTGGACCACTTAGGAGCCGCCGTAGGCAAACGGACGGCGAGCGTGTACCTCTCTGGCGCCCTCGCCGTCGACATCCACGACGTGACAGATCAGGCCGCATCGCGAGTGCGCGGGACCATGCTGGAGCAGCTCTGGGACGATCTCATGGCGACCTACGAGCGGCTGACCGGCGAGTACGGTGACATGGACCTACCGGACGAGGACGAGAGCGGACATCCCCACTCCTACCTGCTGTGGGGCGAAGCTCGCGGCCGAGCGCAGGGTCTCGCGTTCGCCATCGCCATTCTCGTCAACCCGCTCCATCCGGACATCGAGGCCGTCCGAGAGGAAGCCAACGAGCGCTGGAAGCAGATGCTATCTGCAAGTTAGGCCGATCGGCGGTACCGTTGCAGACGAACTGGACATACGCTCGGGCAGTACCTGCCCGAGCGAGAAGGAGCCACCGATGATCCGGATCCGCCGGAACGAGACCCGGAACCTGGACGGCCGCAAGGTCGTGCGCCTGTCGTCTCCGGTCGCGTCGTCGCGGCCGACCTTGCGAAGCGCTCGGACGCCGAGGCGCTGCTGAGCGTGACCCGATGAATGAGTCCCCTGCCTTCCGTGCTCTGATGGACCGATACTCGCGCGCCGTCCGCGAAGGCAAACCTCAGAAGGCCGCGCTGGTCGTGGCCGAAGCCGCCATCGGTCTCGCGAGCTTCGCGGAAGTCACCGAGTTCATGCGGCGAGTCCGTATCCGCTCTCGCGTCCAGGACCCCGAGATGCTGCCCGAGGACACCTACAGCCTGTCGACTCGCGTCGGCGCGGAGTCCACGGTGGAGATCGACCGGGCGCACCTCCTCGCGGACATCGAGACGGCTCGCGCGCAAGGCGAGTCGGTCTACATCGATTGGCCGTCCGTCACTTTCCACTGGGGCGTCATGGTGATCTACGTCATCGATGGCGTTCAGTACCGCGCCGTCTCTTCCGACTACCAGCTCAGCGAGACCTACCTGTCCTCCTGAACGTCCAACCCCGAAGGAGCCACCGCCATGACCACCACCGCTTCGAAGGGCGCCGGTCGCGCCCGTCACTCCGCGCGGACCACCAAGGCCGCTCAGCGCACTCCCCTCCCGCCCCGCGACGGCTCGCAGAACGCGACTCCGGCCGAAGTCGAGGCGAACGCCAAGGCCCGTCGTGCGGCCGTCAAGAGCGCCCCCGCGAAGCCGGCCGAGGCCACCGCTCCCGTTGCTGCTGCGAAGCGAGGCGGGAAGGCGACCCAGGCCGCGAAGGCAGCGGCAGCCGCCATCCCGGAAGGCACCCCGGGCGCTGCGAAGGCGACCCGCATCATGGAGGCCGCTGCGGCGTCCGGGTGGACTGCGAGCTTAACGGTCAACGGGACGACGCTCCGCGTTCACGTGGAGCGCGGCAGCGAGGCCATCGGAACGACGTTCGTGGACGGCAAGCTGGATCTCTCCGAGATGCCGACCTACCACGACGGCGACCGCTCCGTGAAGCTCAAGAACGTCTCGGCCGTCCTGAAGCAGATGACAGGCGAGAAGCCGACAGCCAAGCCGGTCACGGAGCGCCGGACCCGCACCCCTCGCCCAAAGGCCAGCCCGGAAACCGCCGCGCTCCCTTTCGACCCTGAGGCATCCAGTGATGAGGAAGTCCTGGATGCTATTCGGGGTCGGTCAATCGAGTGGATGAACATGATCTCCCGGAACGTCGAGCACGCGGTTGTGCTGGCGTCTCGGACGATTCGCGGAAAGATGGGGGAGCCGGTCGAGCGCCCCGTCAAGATCGGCATCGCCCCGCACCCCCAGCGGAACACCCGGGTCGTGACATTCACGGACGGCGAGGCGACCGGCACCCGCTCCGTCGCGCTGGACCGGATCACCCGGGTCGGCCGGTAGCTCGTGGCCGGGCGCCCTTCCCTTCCCTTCCCCGGAGGGCGCCCGGCTGCAGGTTACGCCGTTCAGCGGTACTGCAACACCAGATCTGTGACTAGCGTCGGGCGCGTACCGCCCGACGAACCGACCGAGGGAGCCACCCCGATGACCGAGACCACCGAGACCACCTTGAACGGCGAGAACCTCGACAAGTGGCTGGAGCGCATCGATGCGCTCCACCGCCAGGCCAACCACCCGAACACCGGCCCGGCCGAGGCCGCATCCTTCCGGGCGAAGGCCGAGCAGCTCATGAACCGGTTCCGCGTTACGGAGTCCATGCTGGTAGGCGAAGACGGGCGCGCGGCCGTGACGCCCGGGGTCGGGACCATCGTGGTCTGCCCCTCCTCCAGTTCGCCGTACCGTGGGGTGTACCGCAAGATCGCCGGCGACATCCTTTACCACGTTGGCGCTCGCGGCGTGTGGAGGTACACGCTGGACGTCGAGGCCGGCATTCGGTACGACTCCCTGGAGATCGTGGGATTCGAGTCCGACATCGCCTATGCCAAGATCCTCTACACCTCCGCCCAGACCTACTTCGCCAGCCGCATGGAGCCGTCAATCCGGCCGGAGCTTTCCGACCGGTTGAACGTCTACAACCTGCGGAATGCCGGGATGGAGCGCATCGAGATCGCGCGGAAGATGGGTTGGGGCGAGTCCGGGAGTGCTACCGCGAAGGTGACCCGGCTCTACAAGGAGGAGTGCGCGCTGCGAGGCGAACCGGCGAAGCTTACCGGGCGCGGCAACTCCGTCGCCACCTACCGCGAAGCGTTCCGCACGGCGTTCCCGGACACGCTCTGGGACCGGCTGTGGACCGCGCGCCATGCCTCGGATGGCGGTAGCGGCCAGCTCGTTCTGGCCAACCGCGAGGAGCAGGTGGAGGAGGCATTCTATGAGCGCTTCCCGCACCTGCGCCCCACCCCGGACGCGGAGATCAGCGACCCGAAGCCGCTCACCCCGGCCGAGCAGAGGAAGCGCGAGCGCGAGCGCGAGCGCGAGCTGAAGCGAATTGTGCGCGAGGCGACTGAGCGCGAAGCTCGGCTTCGCGGCACGCCGGCCGGGCGGCTCGGGACCGCAGCCGGTGAGCACGCCGCGCGCCAGGTCGACATTATCCCGTCCGGTAGCTCGAAGCGCTTGGAGAGCTGACATGAGCAAGTCGAGCGATCGCAAAGTCTGGGAGGCCATGCTGAAGAGCGGCTCCGAGAGCCAAAAGAAGATCGCTCGCGAGAAGTTGGCCAAGCTGGATCGGCAAGAGGCCGGAGCGAAGCGGTCCGGGGCAACCCGGGCCGGTCGTTACCGCATTGACTCCGGTCGCAAGAAGAAGACGTCATGGCTTCCTGGCGCTTGGGGCAGTCCTAAGCGTCCTCCAGCGGACGAAGCCCATCTGTGGGTGTCCTGTCCAAAGAACATTCTGGTGCGTGGCGCACATGGCGGGACCGAATGGGTGCAATGTCCGAACTGTGGCGGGACTGGTTGGAAGCGGAGGTAAGGATTGACATGGACCCGATTGGCATACTCGGCGTCATAGTCTTTTTGCTGATCATCTTGAATCAGCCCGTCCGGGGCGACGCGATGCCGGCTCGAAAGGATGTGGTCAAGGGAAGCGGTAACGGCCTGTTGATAATCGCTCTTATCATTGTGCTAATTATCATCGCGGCGTAGCTGCGGCAAACAAGAGGGAGGATCTCCGAATGAAGACGAGTCGAGCTATTGGAGGAATGGTCATGCGAGGAATCGGCGTCACGTTGTGCGCCCTGTTGGGGGTGCTGTCCGGGGGAGCTACCGCCGAGGCATATCCTTCAACCCCATCGGGTTGGGCCGCGCTCTTCGCCGGTCTGCCGATGTCCGGCGATGGCATGGTGAGCGTGAAGCTCGATTCCAGCCGGGTCGCCTTCTTGACCGGCGACTCCATCCCGCGTGCCGGTGGGCAGTGGGCGCATTCGACCATCACGGTGGTCTCTGGATCGACCGCGACCATGATGCAGCCGAACTACCCGAATCTCAACCCATATCAGGTGATCAACGAGACCGGCGAGGTGTACCACTGGCTCGGCCCGGCCGCTGCGCCCGGCAACAATCGGATCTACGTGCTGGCGCCGAAGGTGAAATCCACGCCCGGCGTATGGCCCGGATTCGCCAGCGTCGGGATGGACGTCGCGGTGTTCAGTTACACCGCGACAACCGGGCCGGTCTTCATGACCTTCGTGCCGGCTCCGTCCGGTGGCCCGGTGGCCATGGAGTGGAGTGGCGGTTTCGTCGCCAAGGGCTCCACTCTGTACGCATTCGGCGTGACCAAGGATGCCACGGATGGATGGACCGGACGGGACGTGTACGTGGCGCGGATCTCCTCATTCGACGTCGCCAGCGGGGCCTGGAAGTACGGACACGCGGATGCGCTCGGCGTGATGCAGTGGAGTTCCGACGCGGGCACGGCCGCTCCCATTCTGCGCAGCAGCGTGGATGGCGGTGTGGAGAACAGTTTCTCCGCCACGTGGAACGGCACGGGATGGAAGCTCGCGAGCCGGCACGGCGGTCGGTGGGGACCGGGCCAGGTCACCGAGTGGTCGACCCCGGTACTCGGCTCGCCGTGGCTCCAGACGACCATCGCCACCGTGCCGAACGACGATCCGTCCACGCCCGAGAACGAAGGCGCGTACCTGGCCTGGAAGCACTACGCCGTTCCGGCGCTCCCGTCCGGGCAGCGGCTGATGACGTACAACGTCGAGGGGCATGACGCGGTCTGGGCCAGCGTGCCCTGAGCCGCCATGGCCCTACGATGGACCGAGGGCAACGATGCCTGCAGAACGGTACGAGGAGACCGGCCCGGCCCTGATTGTCCAGGAGGGTCCAACTCCGGCCCAGCGCCGTGCAGTCCTGCGTAGCCGCGCCCCCGCTACCCGGGCCATCGTCCACCGCGTCCGTGTCCGGCGACTCCAGGAGGCGCTCCGCCAGGCGCGCCAGTCGCTACGTCGAGGTACGGTCAGACGCGCACGACCCTTCGCCGGAGGAGCCACCGTGGATGTCACCATCGAGAAGTTCGATACTCCAAATGGGCCGCGCATCTACATTCGCAGTCCGTACTCCGAGATCAATCGGGATCGATGCAAGGCCATCCCGGGTGCGAGGTGGAACAAGACGGCGAAGGCTTGGAGCTACCCACTGGATCTTGAAGTCTGTGCGGAGGCGCGCCGGTGGTTCGGTAGCTCGCTCCAGATCGGGCCGCAGCTTTGGGCATGGGCGGCCGAGGAGAAGCGTCGCGAGGGCGAGCTGATCAAGACGGCCCGGTTGGACCCGACCGTCAAGCATCCTTTGCCCGGTGTCGAGGCGCTCGCCCCGAAGCTCGCAGCCGCCATGTACTCCCGTGGCTACCAGACCGTGGCCGCAAAGTTCGGCGCGCTCTCCGGGACGCACATCAATGGCGATGAGATGGGCTTGGGAAAGTGTGTCGAGTCGATGGGCGCCCTTCTGGAGCGCGGGACATACGGCAAGATCCTCGTTATCGCTCCGCTCCGCGCGCTCGCCGGTACGTGGATGGGCGAGATCGACAAATGGCTGGATGACGCAAAGCTCTCCGTTGTCGCTATCAATTCCACGGTCCAGCCGTACAAGACCAAGCCGGGACTACGGTCGGCGACATCAGCCGAGCGTCATGAGGCCATAGCTCGCTATCGGCGCGAGGCTGAGACGGCCGGCATGTCCTTCCTCTTGATCAATCCGGAGATGCTCCGGATGAACAAGATCAAAAGCGAGGAGACCGGGAAGCTCATCGCCTGGGAGCTGGAGTATCCGGAGCTGTTCGAGATTGAGTGGGATGCCGTCATTGCGGATGAGACGCATCGGTACCTCCTGAACCCTTCGAAGCGCTCGAACAACTCCAGCCAGGTTGGTCAAGGCGCAGCTTCGCTCAAGACTTCGCGTGACGGCGTCAAGATCGCGCTGACCGGCTCTATCCTGAAGGGGAAGCGTCGGAACCTCTGGGGCACCCTCCACTTCCTGTGGCCGGAAAAGTACACGAGCCGGTGGCGTTGGGTCGGCAAGTTCTTCCGTCGCAATCCCAACCCGTGGAGCGATTACGACTACACGGATGACTTCATCGATGAGGTGGCTGAGAAGGAATTTGGTCGTGAGTTGGATGCCATGATGATTCGGCGTACGGCCGATGAACTTCACGCGATCAATCCGGAGTGGGCACCTCCGCCGGTTCAGTACTATGAGCGCTGGGTGGAGTTGGGACCGAAGCAGCGGGACCAGTATGAGCAAATGCTTCACGAGCAGGCGGTGGAGCTAGGTGATCGGACCTTGCTAGCCAATGGGATTCTCTCCCATATGACCCGTCTTCGCCAGCTCGCAAGTTGCTGCGGTGAGATGATCGGTGATGACTTCCGGCCGACTCTTCCGTCCGCGAAGTTCGATGAGCTGATTGAGGTCCTGTACGAGCTGGGGATCACCGGTCGGCCCGAGACCGAATCCGGCGACGGCAAGGTGATCGTTGCGTCGCAGTTCACCAGCATGATCAAGGTCTGGTACAGGGCTCTTCTAGATCGCGGTATCCCGGCATTGATGATTACCGGCGAGACCAATGTGGGTGACACCGAACAGATTCGGAACGCTTTTCAGAACGACGAAGAGCACCGAGTCATTCTTCTGAATACGAATGCGGGTGGTGTCTCGTTGACACTGGACCGCGCCGACGATGTTGTGATCATGGATGAGACCTGGGTGCCGGACGATCAAGACCAGGTCATCGGCCGGGCGCGTCGAGCGTCGAATGTTCGGCATCAGGTCCGAGCTACGTTCATCCGCTCTCGCGACACCTTCGAAGAGGACATTGCCCGTGAGGTCGGCGAGAAGGATTGGAACCAGTACCGAGTGTTGGACGCTCGGCGCGGAGTCGAGTGGGCAAAGCGCAATCTGCGGGTCAAGGAGGAAGCAGCATGAACACGGTCCGAGGCGAATGGGGGAAGGTCCCTAATGTAGAAGTGGAGTACGACGTCACCGAGCACGTCAAGTTCGGCCTGCGATGGTGGACGGGTCGGAAGACCACCATGAACTGGTTCACGGTCGGACCCATGCGAGTGGACGACCGATTCAAAGGCCAGATCGTCGGTGTGATGGTGACGGTCGCCGGCCGCGTATACGGAGTCTCGTTCAACGAATGGTGGACATGATGCCCGGGTCGCTCCTCATACTCCTACTGGTGCTGGCGACCCTGTCTGGCGGAGCTATCGGCTTCGTCATCGGCAGTTCGCGAGGACGCAAGCTAGGGCGCAAGAGCGCCTGGGACGAGTGGGCGAGGCATACGGGGCATGAGCCGCCTGTCAGCCTCAACCAGCAACCCGCGCTTCCTCTGCAGCCCAAACCGGCAACTCAGGATAGTGCGGAGTTCATGCATTAGATATATGCATAGATATGCCGAATCAAGCTGAACGCCAGTTCGTCTGGAGTAGTAGGTTCGATCCGAACGCAATACCCGCCGGAACCAGCCAAGGAGAAGACATGCCTCCCAAGTCCAAGACCACGCGCGAGCCGCTCGTGGAGATCGACCCCAGGTACGAGCTGTTCAAGCAGTACCTAGTGGAGCAGGTGGACGAGAAGTTCGCCGAAATCCCGCCCGATCACCTCCAGATCGCCATCCGCAACTACGGCGCGTTCCAGCGCTCCGACATGAACCGGCAGGCGAACGAGGAGCGCAAGGCCGGCAACGCCGAGGAGCGCGAGGAGCGCGCACGGAAGGCCGAGGAGCGGCGCCAGGCCGCAGCCGAGAAGCGCGAGGTGGCCGAGGCGCGCCGGGCCGAGCGCGAGGCGGCCAAGGCGGCCAAGGCCGAGGCGAAGGCAGCCGAGCCTGCGAAGGCCACGAAGGCGGCCAAGGCCAGCAAGTCCACTCCTGCTCCGGTCGCCGACCCGACCGCGACTCCGGCGAGCGCTCCCGCTCCGGCGAAGGCCGCGAAGGCGACCAAGCGCGCGGGTACCGGGGCCAAGGCGCCCTTCTGAGGGCGCCGACGATCGGTGCGGCGCTCCCCCGATCCCGGGCGCCAGGTAGAACGGGGGAGCCGCACCCCTAGCGGACGGGTGGGAACCGGCACGGACACCGCCCGTCCGTCTAGGAGATCGGCCGAGGGGTTGGGGTGGCTCCTCTCTCGGCCGGTCCCCTAGGTGCAACGCTAGGGAACAGAGAGACAGAGATACAGTGGATACAGAGCCTGAGGGCGAACAAGTTCAAATACCGACCTTCACCACTTCGGAGCGGCGTGCTGCGAAGCGGTGTATTGCTCGGTGGTGGTGGGAGTACCGCGAGGGATTGCGACCGCCCGATCCAAACATCAAGCTGTGGTTCGGCATCGGAATCCATGAAGCTCTCGCCGTGTACTACGGACGGACCGGGTACAAACGCGACCGGAGCTACATCGACCGCTGGCGTGAATACTGCGACGCGGATGAATACTCCCGAGCCATCAGGGTCCGGTTGGACGACACCGGCAAGGATGAGTCCGAGTGGATGGACGCTCGCGCGCTCGGTGAGAACTTGTTGTTGGAATATCCGGAATGGTGGGGCGGTGACCCGAATTGGGACGTCATCGCCACCGAGCGGCCATTTGCCATCGAGATCCCGGACCCCGATGATCCGGATCAGACGGTCGGCATCTTCAAGTCGACCTTCGATGGTGTCTATCGCGACAAGAGCGATGGCCGCATCCGATTGATGGAGCACAAGACCACGACGGATACGAACACGTCATGGCTCGCCTTGGATGACCAAGGTGGCGCCTATTGGGCTTTAGCGCCGCTCATCCTCCGCGACTCGGGTGTACTCGGACCGCGCGACTCCATCCACTCCATACAGTACAACTTCATCCGCAAGGCCAAGCCGGATGACCGTCCCCGGAACGCGGCCGGCCTCTACCTGAACCAAAATGGCTCCGTCTCCAAGGTCCAGCCCAAGCCGCGTTTCTTCCGACCCGACCCGGTACGCCGCACCAAGCGCGAGCAGGCTACACAGATCCGTCGCATCGCCGATGAGTTGCTAGCGTTGGAGCGCTTCCGGACCGGCGAGCTACGCATCACCAAGACTCCCACTCGGGACTGCCACTGGGATTGCGCATTCTTCCAGATGTGTCAGCTTCACGAGATGGGCGGTCCAGACTGGACCGAGTACCGGGATGCCGTGTATCTGGTCGAGGACCCGTACAGCCGGTACAAGCTTCGCAAGTCCGCATCGTCCTAAGAGGACGGTCAACCCGGAGGAGAGTCATGGCCAATGTGAGTCCGGACTACGGACTGTCAAGGGAGACGCGCGCCTATGCCATCTGGCTCGGTGTACGGCTCGGAAAGCACGTCGCGGAGTCAGACAAGACGGCCGAGATGGACAAGTGGAAGGGGTGGTGCTTTGAGGCGTTCCGCCTCAACGGACTGAACTGGACGCCGGCCGGCTCGGACTTCGAGTCCCAGGTGCGGTTCATGGTCGACACCATCAATGACGTCCTGCTCGCTGGCTCCACGATGGAGGTTCGCCTAGCCTCCAAGAGTCCGCAGTGGGTTGCCAACCCTGAGGCCGGCTGATGCCCCCGAAGCTCCCACGGGCGATTGTTGACCCGGCTGAGCACCGGTCCAA
>Ga0075418_10000166_pt1 | contig 61481 bp, 55 predicted proteins | sample SoiMetdeltSBSDD2_FD_81776 | JGI IMG/M metagenome (GOLD analysis project Ga0075418, IMG submission 81776) | Bulk soil microbial communities from a Populus tree surrounding site in Tennessee, USA - Soil MetaG P. deltoides SBSDD2 | ecosystem: Environmental > Terrestrial > Soil > Tree plantation...
GCGACGACGAACAGAGTCACGAAGACCGGGCACGCCAACCAGAATGCTTTCATGGTGTCCTCTGCTAAGACACCGGGTGTGATTTCACATGGTCACCTGGAAATCACGGAAATCACACCCGGTGTCATTTTTGTGTTGGGGGCGCCGTGTCGTTGGAGGCGACTCGACGCTTGAATCTCCAGTGGCCGTCTTCACGCACGAGCGTATCGTCGTACCGGCCGGCTTGAGAGATCACCGCGCCGCGTTCGGCCGGGACGACGAAGGCCCAGCGAGACCAGGCGGTGGCGGTGTCGCCATTTACGCTGATGACGAAGTTCGAGAGCAGGTGATAGTTCTTGGCGCGATTGGGCCCGGTTCCCATGTTCTTCTCCATGAACGCCTGGATACTGGCGGGACCGGATACCGAGCCGAAGCCGCCGACCCATTCGCCGTCTTTCGCGAACAGGAGCGAGTAGGCGGCGAAATCGCGATTGTCGAGATGGCGACCGTAGTCGAGGAGCAGATTCTGAATCTCTTCTTTGTCTTCAAACTTCTGCAGTCGCGCTGAAAGAGTGGCGGCCTCCTTCGACTGAGCGGCGGCCGGGATCGCGACGAGGCAAAACAGTGAACCCGCGAGGACGAGTCGAATCATAGCGTTGCGGAGTGTAGCGCCGCGCTGGCCAGTTGCCAAGCGCGCGCGGTCTGGGTATTGCACTTTTTGACACTGCAGCGGTGTAGGCCGGGTCTTGTTTGTAGACCCGGCAACCCGTAGCCGTATGGAGAATACTGGTGGAATGAAAGTCGACAATCACGGCGTGCTCATGCGATGTCCCTCATGCGACAAGACGAATCGTCTTCGATACCCGCATCTGAATCGCCCCACTCGGTGTGCAAACTGCCGGACGATGCTGCCGGCCCCGGCCCGGCCCGTCGAGGCACCTGATGCGGCGTCGTTCGATTCGATGCTGCAACAGTCGCCTGTCGCGATCGTGGTGGACTTCTGGGCGCCATGGTGCGGCCCGTGCCGAATGATGGCGCCGCAGTTCGAGACAGCAGCCCGCAACCTGGCGGGGCGCGCGCTCGCGGTGAAGGTCGACACCGATGCCGTGCCCGAGTTGAGCGAGCGCTTCCGCATCCTGTCGATTCCGACGCTGATGATTTTTCGCGACGGTCGCGAAGTCTCCCGCGTCTCGGGCGTGCAATCGTCTGCCGACATCGAGTCGCTCGTCGCGCAGGCTGACGCGCACGTGGGCGGCCGGTAGGAGCCTGTTGGCTAGTTAGTCGCCGTAGCGAGAGCCAATCTTCTCGACAATGAGCGCGAGCGAGGCAGGCATCAGTCTTCCTCGCGGCAGAATCAACGTGTCGCTCTGTGAATTTCCGTTTGAGAACCAATCGGTGCCGCTCTTGCTCATCTGTATGGTGAATGCCAGCCTGGCTCTCCCCCCGTGTCCGGCTGGGCGTGATGGTGTCGGTCATTGTCCTGATCGTGTGCGCATTTCTGCTCACGCCAGGTCGATCGGATGGCGACGACGATCCGCCCGATGCTCTCGCTCAATCTACTGCGGCGAGTGCACCAGCGACCGCTACTCCGCTCGCGACTTACAAACCGCGGGCGGTGGCGCTTCCGCAAGCTGTCATCACTACGCTCCGTCTCAGATCTTCCGAATCGTCAAACGACCCACTGCCAGGCGCGTCCGGTTCCGGGCACTGGGGTAGCCCCGAGCCCGAGACCTGGTCGAGCCTTCCAGGTGCGCCCGACATGTTCGGCGACTTCGTCCTGGCGGATCGAGGCATCCTGCTGAACTGGCCTGAGTGCGCGGACTGCGATGGGTCGAGATTGCGCAGCATCGGTCCGTGGGGTGGCGTCGGTTGGTCCGGCGCCGGTGGTGGGGTAACTGAAGACGGCCCCCTTCCCGATTTGACTCCACCAAACGGTGTAACCGAATTAGCAAGTCTGTCCCTTGAAGGGACCGGCGACGGCGATGGCGACCCGTCAACGCCACTTCGGTATCCACGAATCGACCCGCCTCCAGGCGCTGATGACGACTCGGATACGCGAACGCGCGAATCGATGCGCAGTCCGGAACAGCCACCCGTTGTTCCCGTGCCAGAGCCGTCGACCCTAAGTCTCATGACGGTGGCCGCTTTCGGCCTAATGGTCCGGGCTCGACGCATGCCAAAACGGAATCGCTAAGGCGCCTTTCGGCAGGCACCATTTCACGTTAGACTCTGGCGATGGCTCCCGCGCCGAGTCGACGGGACGTGCTTCGTACGCTGGTCGGAAGTGCTGCTGCGCTGTCTCTTCCGCTCGGGGCGGCGACGCGCGCGCGTGCGCAAACCAACCATTCGGCCCTCACGACCAATCGACTCACTGACACGCTCACTCTTGTCTCAGGCGCGGGTGGAAACGTCGTCGTGGTGACCGCTGATGACGGCGGCGCGTTGGTGAACGGTGGCCTTCACGACCACGCCCCGGAATTGGCTCAGACGGTGTCGGGCCTCACCGGCGGCAAGCCCGTTCGTTACTTGTTCAACACCGACTGGCACGCCGAGCACACTGGGTCGAATGAGACCGCCGGCCGAAGCGGTGCGCAGATCATCGCGCACGAGAACACGAAGCAGTACCTGGCCAACGATATCTTCGTCGACTGGCAGCATCGCAGCTACAAGGCTCTTCCGAAAGTTGCCTGGCCAACCAAAACGTCTTACACGGCTGACAAGATGACGTTCGGACGGGAGCGGATCGAATTCGGTCCGCTGGGGCAGGCGCACACCGACGGCGACATCTATGTCTTCTTCCCGGAAGCCAACGTGCTGGTTGCCGGCGATGTGCTGGCGGTCGGAAGCTACCCAATCGCGGACTACATCAGCGGGGGCTGGCTGGGCGGCCTGATGACGGCGACGAAAACGCTGCTCGACTTGACCGACGATCAGACCCGCGTCATCCCGGGCACCGGGCCAGTGCAGACACGCGCCGATCTCAAGGTGCAACACGAGATGCTCGTCACACTACGCGAGCGCCTGCACCAGATGATGCGCAAGGGAATGGGAACCAGCGATATGCTCGCAGCGGGCGCCACAAAAGAGTTCGACGAACGGTGTGGTGATCCGTCCCTTTTCTTGAACGTGACTTATCGCGGCATGTGGTTGCACGTCAGAGAGCTGGGCGGGATCGTGTAGGTCAAAGATCAAAAGTCAAACGTCAAGGGTCAAAGGTCAAAAGTTAGAGCAAAGGTGCAAGTTGCAAGGAGCAAGGGTGTAAGGTGCAAAGTGCTAAGTACTAGGTACAACGTCCATGTCGTGGCGAGCGTTGCGCTCCTTGCTGCTGTTTCAGCAACGGGCTCTAGTCGCGCCACTTTGTCGGCCCAGGCACCGATCGCACAGTCGTCTGCGCCCCTTGCACCGCGCGCGCTGCTCGATACCTACTGCGTCACCTGCCACAACCAGCGAACGAAGACCGCCGGTCTGATGTTCGACACGATGGATTTGGCAAAGCTCCCCGAGCATGCCGACGTGTGGGAGAAGACGGTTCGCAAACTCCGCGGTGGCATGATGCCGCCGCCCGGTGTGCGCCGGCCCGACCAGGCGAGCGTGGATTCGATGGTGTCGTGGCTCGAACAGTCGCTGGACGAGGCGGCCGCCGCGCATCCGAATCCAGGCCGCGTCGCGCTGCATCGGCTCAATCGCGCGGAGTACGCTGCCGCGATTGACGATCTGCTCGGGATCAAGATCGACGCTGCCGCCCTGCTCCCCAAGGATGATGAGGCCGAGGGATTCGACAACGTCGCCAGCGTGCTCACCGTGTCGCCCTCTTTCCTCGATCAATACATATCGGCGGCGCGGGTGGTGAGTGCTCGGGCAGTTGGCAACCCGGCGGCGCGGCCAGGCAGCCAGACCTATCGTCCGTCACGCGGGACCGATCAGTCTCTGCGCGTCGATGGTCTTCCGCTCGGCACGCGCGGAGGATTGCTGGTCGAGCACCTCTTTCCCGCCGACGGCGACTACAAGCTCAATATCCCGAACATGGCTATCGCCGGCTATGTCCGCGGGATGGAGTACAAGCACACGCTCGTGGTCACCATCGACGGCGTGAAGGTGTTTCAGAACACCATTGGTGGAGAAGACGACATCAAGGCGATCGATCAGCAGCAGGCTCCGGCAGTGGCCGCGATCAATGCCCGTTTCATCGACATCCCGGTCAAGGTGACGGCCGGCCCGCACAAGGTCGGCGTGACATTCGTGGCGCGCACGTTCGCCGAGCCCGACGAGTTGCTGCATTCGTTCCGTCCGTCACCCGGCGAGGATCGCATTCCGCGAATCGGCAGTCTGGAGATCCAGGGACCGTTCAACCCGAGCGGGATCAGCGATACGCCGAGCCGTTCCCGTGTGTTCGTCTGCCGACCCAGGAATCAGAATGACGAACTCGCGTGCGCGAAGACGATTCTGTCGACGATCGCGCGCAAGGCGTATCGTCGCCCGATTACGGATGCCGATCTCGACGCGCCGCTCCAGTTCTACAGCGCCGCCCGGGCGCTCAGCGACTTCGACACAGCCATCCGCGATGCGCTGCCGACGATTCTCGCCAGCCCGAAATTCCTGTATCGCGCGGAGCGGTCGCCGGCAGGTCTCGCGCCAGGCAGCATCCACGCGATCAGTGACGTGGAGCTGGCATCGCGTCTCTCGTTCTTCCTGATCGGGCGCGCTCCCGATGACGCGCTGTTAGCCGCGGCGGAGCGCCGGACCCTCACGACGCCCACGGTGCTTGAAACACAGGTGCGTCGACTGCTGGCCGACCCGCGGTCCGAATCGCTCGTGAACACCTTCGCCTTCCAGTGGCTGAAGATGCGCGCGCTCGAAGAGATCGATCCGGACCCCATCATCTTCCCGAACTTCGACGACAGCTTGCGCGGGGCATTCCGGCGCGAGATGGAGCTGTTTATTGGCAGCATCCTTCGTGAAGATCGTCCGGTTCTCGAGTTGCTGACGGCCAATCACACCTTCGTCAACGAGAGGCTGGCGCTCCACTACGGTATTCCCAATGTCCGCGGCGATCGGTTCCGCCGGGTCACGCTGACCGATGCAAACCGTTGGGGCCTGCTGGGCAAGGGTGCCGTGTTGTTGACAACGTCCTACGCGAACCGCACCGCGCCGGTGCTGCGAGGCGCCTGGATTCTGGAAAACCTGCTGGGCACGCCGCCATCGCCGCCGCCACCGGACGTGGAAGCATTCCAGGAGAACAAGGACGGCGAGAAGCAGCGCTCGGTGCGCGAGATCATGGAGCAGCATCGCGCCAAACCGTCATGCAACGCCTGTCACGGCGTGATGGACCCGCTCGGATTCGCGCTCGAGAACTACGACGCGATTGGCGAATGGCGCGCCGACGACCGCTATGCCGGAACGGCGATCGACGCGTCCGGCCGCCTCGTTGATGGCACCACGGTCAACAGCCCTGCCGACCTTCGCGTCGCACTGACCAGGCGACCTGAACAGTTCGTGCAAACCCTGACCGAAAGATTGATGACGTATGCACTGGGGCGCACCGTTGACTACTACGACATGCCAGCGGTGCGTAAGATCGTTCGAGAGGCGGCGCGCGACAAGTACCGGTTCTCGTCGATCGTGATGGGAATCGTCCGCAGCGATGCATTCCGGATGCGGATGGTGCCCGAGCCGGAACGGGCGCCATCGTCGACGGCGTCGCTGACGACGCGTCGCTGACGACGCGTCGCTGACGACGAGCGAAGAGCGGAGACCGTAGTCATCGACCGGGTCGAGAGACCGGGCGCGGAGCGCGTAGAGCGGAGGCCTTGGCCTCCGAGACATCAGGCAGACCGGAGACGAGTCATGTTCATCACGAAGAAGCATCTCTCACGGCGTACCTTCCTTCGCGGCGCAGGTGTAGCCGTTGGACTGCCGTTCCTCGACGCCATGGTTCCCGCGTGGACCGTGCTGGCGCAGACGGCCGCGGCCGCGAAGCCGCGTATGGGCTTCATGTATCTGCCGCACGGCGCCATCATGGAGCACTGGACGCCGGCCGCCGAAGGGGCGAACTTCGAGCTGTCGCCGATCCTCCAGCCACTCACGCCATTCAAGAAACAGCTGACGATCGTCAGCGGACTCGAGAACAAGCCAGCCATTGCGCCGCCGGTTCATGCGCTCAACCCGGGCACGTGGCTCAGTTGTGTCACGCCGGAAGCGAGCCAGGAGCCGCATGGCGGCGTGACGATCGATCAGATGGCGGCCGCCCAGATCGGTCAGGACACGCCGCTGCCATCACTTGAAGTCGCGACCGAAGGACGCGGTGGAAACGGGGCATGCGATCGCACCTACGGCTGCAGCTACGGCGCGACGATCTCGTTCCGGACACCCACGACACCGCTGCCGATGGAGTCCGATCCGCGCAAGCTGTTCGAACGGCTGTTCGGCCAGGGCGACACGGCACAGGAGCGCAAGGCGATTACGAAGCAGTTCGCGAGCATCCTCGATCTCGTCAACCAGGAGGCGCGCGATCTGCAGCGCACACTCGATGCGCCCGATCGCGCCAAGCTGGGCGACTACCTCGAGAGCGTCCGCGAGATCGAACGACGCGTGCAGAAGATGGAGGCCCAGGATCTTTCCAGCCTCGATCTGCCGGAGGTGCCGGTCGGTACGAACTTCGATCAGCGTCTGAATCTGATGTTCGACATGATCGCGCTGGCGTATCAAGCCAATCTCACGCGCGTGTTCACCTACATGATGGCGGGCGAGGGGAGCAACGTCACCTACAACCACATCGGGATCTCCGACGCGTTCCATCCACTGTCACATCATCAGAACGACAAGGCGCGCAAGGACAAGCTGGTCAAGATCCAGAACTACCACGTCCAGGCGTTCACCAAGTTCCTCACGAAGCTCGCGGCGATGCCCGACGGCGAGGGATCGGTGCTCGATCATTCGATCCTGCTGTACGGCAGCAACATGAGCAACAGCAACGCGCACGACGAGTTCCCGCTTCCGACGATCATCGTCGGCGGTGGTGCTGGGAAGCTCAAGGGCGGACAGCACCTGAAATACGAGGACAAGACGCCGCTGGCGAATCTGCACCTGACGCTGCTCGACCGCGCCGGCATCCCGGTGGAGAAATTCGGCAACAGCACGCAATTGTTCTCAGAACTGTAGGTAGAGGCGGGTCTTAGACCCGCCTTGGAACACACCCAAATGCAGAAGACGTTTTTGGTTGCATTGCTTGTCTTGGGCGGGTTTGCCTTCGACTCTGCTCAGGCCAGGGAAAACCCGCCCCTACGTGCGGCCGCTGCCTCGCCACCCCTCGTCGAAGCCGTCAAGGCCGGCAATCGAGAGGCGGCACTGGCGCTCGTCGCCAAGAAGGTCGACGTCAACGCGGCCGAACCAGACGGGACGACGGCGCTGCATTGGGCCGTGCAGCGCAACGATCTCGATCTGGTGACGCGATTGATCCGTGCAGGCGCGAAGGTCAACGTGAAGAACGATTTCGGTTCGACGCCGATGTCGGAGGCGGCAATCGTTGCGAGCGCGCCGTTGCTCGAAGCGCTCCTCGAGGCCGGCGCCGATGTCGAGTCGCCCAACGCCGACGGTCAGACGGCGCTGATGGTCGTCGCACGCACGAGCCAGGTTGATGCGGCTCGCCTGCTGATCCAGCGCGGCGCCAACGTCAATGCCGTAGAGAAATGGCGTGGGCAGACCGCCCTGATGTGGGCAACGGCACAGAAACAGTCCGAGATGGTGCGGGAGTTGATCGCACGCGGCGCGCAGGTGGATGCGCGCTCGATCGTGAACGACTGGCAGCGACAGGTGACGGCCGAACCGCGGGCCATCTATCGTCCGGCTGGTGGACTCACTCCGCTCCTGTATGCCGCCCGCGAAGGATGCGTGGATTGCGCCCGCGCCCTGGTCGAAAAAGGCGCTCAGTTGAACCTTGCCGATCCCGAAGGACTCAGCCCGCTGCTGACCGCCATCATCAACATGCAGTTCGATACCGCCGCGTACTTGATCAGCGCGGGCGCGAATCCGAATCAGTGGGATCTGTGGGGGCGAGGGCCCTTGTACGCGGCGGTCGACGTCAACACGATCCCGCGCGGCGGGCGACCCGATCTGCCATCGCTCGACGAGACCAGCGCCCTCGACGTCATCCGTATGTTGCTGGACGCGGGCGCCAACCCGAACGCGCGCTTGCGCCTCCCGCCGCCCTTCCGCAACGTTGGTAACGATCGCGGACTCGATGGAATGCTGACGACGGGGTCGACGCCGCTGCTGCGCGCGGCCAAGGCGCTGGATGCTCCCGCCATTCGTTTGCTTCTTGGCAAAGGCGCCGATCTGACGCTCACCAACACCCGGGGCATGACGCCAACGATGGCCGCCGGCGGACTCGGATCGGTGGACGCCGACACGCGCGGCTTCTACCTCAGTGAAGACACGCAACAGCGATCGATCGAGTCGTTGAAGCTACTGCTCGACGCCGGTGGGGATATCAACGCGAAAGACTCGCGTGGTCTCACTGTCCTGCACGAGGCCGCGCGCTGGGGCTGGAATGATGTGGTGACGTTCCTGGTCTCGCGGGGCGCCGACCTCAACGCCAAAGACGCGCGCGGCAACACTCCGGTTGATTCAGCGCTCGGCAAGGCCGGCGGCAACAGCCGCGGCGGCGCGCGAATCGATGTTCACGAAGACACCGCAGCGCTGCTGAAAAAATTGGCGGCCGAAGCGTCGCCTCGGGCCGCCAATCAGTAAGACCGAGGCGGGTCCACAAGCATGACCCGCCCTACGGTTCTCGAGTGGGCCGGGTCCAACGTGAAGGGAGGACGCTATTCCTGCAACACCCCTGCAGTCGATAAGGATTGCGAGAGACTTACGCCATCAGTTTTGCAATCGCGCCAGCGCCGGCAGAATTGGGAAATACCCGTTCGAGTTGTGATGCCGTGAGATCGAACGTTCCGGCGAGCACGGTTTTGAGCGCGGCCCGAGTATCAAGCGTGGGTTTCAGGTCGCGGCCTTCGTACAGGGCGCCTTCCGCCAGGCCAGGCCAGTCGGCGATCACGTGCGCGCGTGAGAGTCGTGGCCCGAGGATAAATCCCGCTCCAGCAGTTCCATGATCGGTGCCTCTCGTCCCGTTGGGACGAGCCGTACGCCCGAACTCGGTCATGACGACGACGCTCGTTGTCTGCCACGCCGGGCCCATCTCGGTGCGGAAGGTGACCAGTCCTTCTGCGAGCTGGCCGAGCAAACGGTCCAATGCACCGCCAGCCATCCCCTGGTTGGCGTGCGTGTCCCACCCGCTGAACTCCATGGCCGCGATGTTCGGACCTTGCTCCTGACGGAGAATGCGAGCCGCTGCCTGCATCAAGGGCGTGATGCCACCGCGCCTTGCGTTGCCTCCCGACATCGGCTCCTCGCCCACGAGGTTCTGCTGTTGCAACGCGGCTTCGAAGCGCCCCTGCAGCGCAGCGTCCGACCGATACAACACCGCCAGCCTCTCGAGAAATGCATCGTCGACCACACCGAGTTTCGTTGGTGACCAGCTCTCCACTTCGAACGCGCCCGTGAGTGAGAGCGGCATGCCCGCGGCAATTGCGATCCCCGCGCGCCGGCCGGACATGACCTGCAAGAGGCGATTGAGCCATCCGTCCGAGGATCCAACTGGGTGATCGAGGCCGGTCTCGAGGATGGCCTGGCCGTCGAAGTGGCTGCGCGTGCGATGCGGAATCGCCATCGCGTGGAGCACGGCGAGTTCGTTGGCGTCCCAAAGGGGACGGAGCGGGGACAGACCCGGAGCAAGCCCGAACGTCTCGTCCAGGGGAGTCAGCTCGGACTCACTGAAGGCAAACGTGCCGCGCAAGGCGCGATAGCTCGGGTCGCCGTACGGGACGACCGCGGCAAGGCCATCGAAGCCCCCGCGCAACAACACGAACACGAGCCTGCCCGTTTGCCCGACCTGCGCGAAGCTGACGCGTGGAAGCGCCCACGTGGCGATTCCGCCGTAGCACATGTTGCGAACGAAATCTCGGCGGTTCATCGTCATCTCCACTGAAAAGCGGGACCGGCGATGGCGAGCGCCACCCGCTCACGTGCCGGGATCGAGGCGTCCGCGATCAGCGTCTGCAGCGGATTTCCGGCTGGAACATCCACCACGTCGAGCAACGAACGAGGGTCGACGGCGGCTACTGAGGGAAGACGCGAGATCGTTCTCGCAAGCTCTCCGCGATTGAGAAGCGAATCCGGGTCCGCCCACTCCTGCATCGTGTCCCCGAAGCCCTTCGGAGAAGGAGGCGCCCAGAGCGGCTGGCGCAATTGCCGCAGCACCACCGGCGCATTCGGGTTGACCTCCATCGATCCGAATGCACGAAGTACGGCAACGAACCAATCCTGAGGTGTACGGAACTTCCGCGCATCCTCACGCCAGGCGTCGGGTTCGTCGACGATTGCGAGGGCGACGGCCTTCAAATCACCCTCGCTCGAGCGGAACGCGCGAGCGAGTCGATCGACGGCGGCAGGTGAAGGATCGTCGCTGATGAAATGCGTGGCAAGTTTCGTCGCGACGAATTTCGCCGTGGATGGATGCCCGCACAGCGCCCTGATCGCACGTTCGCCTTCGGCAGCACCGGCTTCCTTGTAGCGCTGCTTGAGCACGGTCTTCTCACCAGGCTCGTGCAGGAATTCTTGAAAGGCGAAGCCAAGCGGGCCATCCTGCTGTGGTCGCGCCTGGCGAACCACGCCCCGGCCACGCGTGTTTGGACGCGGTTGGATCCGTGCACCGGGGCCCGGAATGCCAGCGATCGTCCACCCGGTGAGAATGCGTGCGAGTTCCTGAACGTCCTGCTGCGCGTAACCGCCGTTCACGCCAAGCGTGTGCAGCTCGAGCAATTCACGTGCGTAGTTTTCGTTGAGACCGCGCTTCGCCCCATTGTTTCTTTGGCCGGCGCGCGCCCCGGGCGACGAAGGGCCGATGGATTGAAAGTTGTCGAGATACGCCAGCATCGCCGGGTGCTTTGCCGAGGCCAACACCATGTCCTCGAATCGTCCCAGCACGTGCGGCCGGATGACATCTCTCTCGTAGGATCCGGCGAGCGGCGCGACCAGAATCTTCGCGCCGGAAGAAACGCATAGATGATTCGACCAGAACGTGACCAGCCGTTCAACGAACGGACGGTCGCTGGTGACGCGCACATCCAGCGCGGCGCGCGCTTCGCTGGCCGCAAGTTCAACGAGACGACGACGCGCTTCCCGGCGTTCCTGTTCGTCACGTTGTCCCGGCATGCGGAGGGCGCGGACGGCGTCGGCAATCGCCGTTGGCGAGGTGCTCTCCGTGGCGCGGAGAGTAGGCGCGCCAGCCTCGAGCTGTGCCTTCAACCAGCCTCGGGCGTCCGAGATCCGTTGGCGCTCTCCCTGGCGAGCGCCCAGGCCGAATCGATTGAGTGCACGAAGCGTGACATTCATTGAGCTGCACCCTCCGCACGAACCCCTGGGGTGATTTCCGTTCGGGTCGGGGAAATCACCCCCGGCGTCGTTTCAGCATGACGGGCCCTGGCATCTGAGTCTAAGACGAACTCAGCGCTCGGAAGCGTTGCTCGGCGGCCTGGATTTCGATGATGCGGCGCGACGCGCCGGTTGAGGTCGGATGCTCCGGCATTGCGCCGGACGCCTGTGCCAAACGCATAGACGAGAGGGCTCCGCCCTCTCGTTCGCGTGCTTGCTTTTACTCGTCGAGGCGCTGAAGGGCCGCTTCCGCCTCTTCGTCTCGCTGCCGGACATGCCGGGCGAGGGCCAATGTGGACGTAGCAAACAGCGCAACCCACGCGGCTGTCGGATGCACCCAATAGGTCACGAGCAATGCCGCCAGAAGCCCCGTACCAACAGACATACGCACCATGGTTCCTCCGCTTGATGTGAGACAGAGCAAATCGTGAACCATTTGGAAGCGATGGTAGTTGGCAAGACGTAAACGACAGATAATATGGGCGTTATAAGGGGTGCGCGATTCAGCGCATGGGTATAGTCGCGCAAACGGCACGCGCCGTTTTTGAACATAGGCCACCGGCGTTCTCTAGAGAAACCACTGAGAGCATTAGTCTTAACGTGAATAGTCCAGGTACATGTCTCAGATACCAGAATTGAACAGGGCTCGCTCGGTCGCGTCGAGGCTCGCCAGTCTGTCCTGCACGGTACTGCTCGTGTCTTCGGCCTGCGCGTCTCCCACGGAACCGCCGAGGCCTGTACCGCGGGAGCGCGAGGCCATGCGGCAGCTTGGACTTCGGCACAAAACTGCATGGGAGCTCTATCAGGCGCTGCGCCAGGAAGCCGGTGGCGGAACGCGACCCGGGCCGAACGACGTTCCCGACTGGACGGGCCTCTGGGTCTGGAACTCGAGCCGCGGGTTCCTGTTCGACCCCGACACACCGCCTGGGGTCGTGACGACGGCGAAACTGACACCTGAATACCAGCAGAAGCTCGACCAGGAAATTGCGCGCATCAATAAGGGGATCGAATACGACCCAATCAGTTCGTGCGCACCGCCGGGTCATCCGCGCTGGTTGGCGATTCCATTTCTTCGCGAGTTCATCGTCACTCCGGACCAGACGTGGTTGTCGAGCGAGACGGTGAACAACGTCCGTCGTATCTACACCGATGGTCGCGATCACATTCCGGAAGCCGATCGCTATCCGCTTTATTACGGTGACTCGATCGGGTTTTGGAACAATCAGACGCTCACCATTCACACCAATCAGCTCAGGGCTGGCGTCTATCAACGCGGAAATCCCGAATACACCGATCAAGTTGAAACCGTCGAGATCTGGGAGAAGGTCGATGACCGCACTCTAGAGGTGGACGCGTGGGTCTACGATCCCCCGGCGCTCGTCGAGCCGTGGTACGTCAAGCAGCGCTACTCCAAGGTCAGCGACCAGGACAAGCAACTGCGCATCCGGTACTGGGACTGTCTCGAGAATCCGAACAACACCGTCTTTAAGACTCAGGAAGGGAGCACGCAATTCAAGGACTTCACCTTCACGGAGTCTGACAACGAGAAGCGCAAGTAGAGGACGTGGTCATGCAGCGCTCCCCCTCGAGCGGCGGCAACGAGATCGTCGTCAGGGATCTATGGCCGCGCCTGCTCCTCAGTCCGATCATCGGCGCCGTAATCCCGAATCTCGCCGGCTTCATCGACAACACACGCTACGGGACGAGCCAGCTCCTCGGGCACTACCTGTACTTCTGGGCAGTCTCCCTGACGATCTGGGAAGGCAATCGACGGTTGCACGATCGCTTCCGCTCGCGCTTTGCCTGGTTCGAACAGCCATGGATGCGGGTTGGCCTGCTCCTCGGCACCATCGTCCTGTTCACCGTGCCCGTGACGTGGGGATTGTTGTGGGCATGGGGACGGGTTTCGGGCGATCCTCACCTGACGGCACCGCGCCTCGCATTTGCCACTGCGCTCACCGTGACGTTCGTGGTCGTCATCGCGCACGTCTACGAGACGCTGTTCATGTTTCGTTACTGGGAGCGAGATCGTTTATCGAAGGAGCGGCTGGAACGCGGCCGGCTACAGGCGGAGCTCGACGCGCTTCAGCGCGACGCTGATCCGCATTTTTTGTACAACAGCCTGAACAGCCTGCTGCAGCTGATCGAGACGAACCCTCAGCGTGCGATGGTGTTCGTCGAGGCGCTATCGGCGACGTATCAGTACGTCGTCGATACACGAGGTCGAGCGTTGGTCCCCCTGGCCGACGAGCTCGCCGCACTCGAACGGCAGCGAGTTCTGGCAGAGATTCGATTTGGCGATTCGGTGCGACTCGACGTCGTCGTCGATCGTGCAGCTGCACGGCACTGGCGTCTTCCTCCGCTCGTCCTGCAGGAACTGTTCGAGAACGCGGTGAAACACAATGCATTCGATCGACAGTCGCCGCTCGATGTGCGAGTTGAACGCGCGGGAAACGATCTGGCGGTGAGCAATCGGCTGCACCCCCGGACCAGTTTCACTCCGTCCACGAAACTGGGTTTGCGCAACCTGGATGAACGTATGCGGCTGGCGGTTGGCCGTCCCGTTCGGTGGGGAGCGGTCGGCGACCGGTTTGTCGTGCACGTGCCGCTGGCAGGGGCAACGATTGACCAGCAGCATGCCGATCAGTTCGGCAGCGAGATCGCCTCCTGAGCCGCCCCACTACACCTTTACACCATGATTCGTATACCATGGTGTAAACATGGCATTGAATATCAAAAACGGCCAGGTTGAACGGTTGGCGGCCGAGGTTGCCCGGCTTACTGGCGAATCCAAGACGGAGGCGATCCGCCGGGCGCTCGAGGAGCGCCGCAATCGCCTGAAAGCGACGACGACAAAAGATACGCGCCGGACACGGGTGCTCCGTTTCCTGGAGAAGAGCGTCTGGACCACGCTGCCAAAGTCGCAGAGAGGTCGGCGACTCTCCCGAGCGGACGAAGACGAAATACTCGGCTACGGACCAGGCGGGGTGTGACGCTCGACTCGTCTGCGCTGATTGCCGTGCTCTTTGCTGAGCCCGGCTATCTCGATCTTGTCGACCGGATCCTCGAGGCCGACCACGTACGGGTGGGTGCGCCAACGCTCGCCGAAACCAGCCTTGTGTTCACCGGGCGCCGCGGGAGGGCCGATGCCCGAGCCGTCGAGGATCTCGTGAGGGAACTCGGGATCACGGTAGTGCCATTCGGCGAAGCCGAGTGGCGAGTGGCCGTCGATGCGTTTGTGCGATTCGGTCGTGGACGTCATCCGGCTGCTCTGAACTTTGGTGACTGCCTCGCCTACGCCAGCGCCGCTGTCGCCGGCGACCGACTCCTGTTCGTGGGGGAGGACTTCGCCCGCACGGACATCCAGCCGGCGTAAGGCAGTCTGCGACGCGGGGAACCGACGGTTCGATTTGCGCCCGTCCCGTATTCCCGATTAACGTGATCGGACCCGCAATGCCCACCGCTACCCTTACGCCTTACAAGATGTACATCGACGGCCAGTGGGTCGATGCGGCATCCACTGATCATTTTGAAAGTGACGACCCTTTCTGTGCGGCACCGTGGGCGCTCATCCCGCGCGGCACCGCTGCTGACGTGGATCGCGCAGTCCGTGCGGCCCACAAAGCCTTCACATCCGGCGAATGGCCGAAGCTGACGGCCTCGCGTCGCGGCGCGCTGCTGCGCAAGCTTGGCGATCTCGTCACCGAGCGGTCGAAACAGTTGGCCGAGATCGAGGTCCGCGACAACGGCAAGCTCTACGCCGAGATGAGCATGCAGACGGCGTACATGGCGCAGTGGTATCACTACTACGGCGGCCTCGCCGACAAGATCGAAGGCGCAGTGCTTCCGACCGATAAACCCGACACCTTCAACTACACGCGTTACGAACCGCTCGGCGTCATCGCCGCGATCGTCCCGTGGAACTCGCCGCTGCTGCTCACTACGTGGAAGCTTGCGCCCGCCCTCGCGGCCGGCAACACCGTCGTCATCAAGCCATCGGAGTTCACGTCGGCCTCGGTGCTCGAATTCATGAAGCTGATTGAAGATGCCGGCTTCCCACCCGGTGTCGTCAACGTAGTCACCGGCTTTGGCGCCGATGTGGGGGCGCCGCTCGTCGAGCATCCACTGGTCGCGAAGGTGGCGTTCACCGGATCCGACGTGACTGGCCAGCGCATCTACGAAGCGGCCGCTCGGGGTCTCAAACACGTGACGATGGAACTAGGCGGCAAGTCGCCGAACATCGTCTTCGACGATGCCGAGATCGATAACGCGGTGAAGGGAGCGATCTCGGGAATTTTTGCCGCAACCGGCCAGACGTGCATCGCCGGTTCGAGATTGCTCGTGCAACAGAGCATTCATGACCAGTTCCTCGACAAGCTCGTCGCGTTCGCGAAGACGGCGAAGATGGGAAACCCGATGAACGCGGACACGCAGATCGGGCCAGTCACGAACAAGCCGCAGTTCGAGAAGATTCTCAAGTACATCGATGTCGCGAAGGGCGAGGGCGCCCGGGCGGTGCTTGGCGGCGCGCGTGCCGAACGACCGGAATGCGGGAGCGGCTGGTTCGTCGAGCCAACCATTTTCGAAGGCGTGAACAACCGCATGCGAATCGCGCAAGAGGAGGTCTTCGGCCCTGTGCTCTCAGTGATCCCGTTCAAGGACGAAGAGGAAGCGATCGCAATCGGCAACGACGTGGTATATGGTCTGGCCGCCGGAGTGTGGACGCAGAACATGCGCCGCGCGTTGACGATGGCGGACAAACTCCAGACGGGTACGGTGTGGATCAACACCTATCGTGCCGTGAGCTACCTCTCGCCGTTTGGCGGATACAAACGCTCTGGCATCGGGCGGGAGAGTGGCCAGGAGATGATCAAGGAATACTTGCAAGTGAAGAGCGTGTGGATTTCCACCGCGACGACGGTACCGAATCCTTTCATCCAACGGTAGGTCGGTGTGGTTTGTGGATAGCGGTAGCGGCGAGTCTTCAGACTCGCCGATCCCAGGCGGGTCTGCCTTCGACTGGCGCTCAGGCCACGGAAGACCCGCCTCTACCAGCAGTTAGGTGGAATAGAGAGGACAGATGAGTGAACAGGTGTTGGGGTTTGTGGGAGTAGGGCGCATGGGCGGGCCGATGGCGAATCGGCTGATCGATGCTGGACAGACTCTGTGTGTGTTCGACACCGATGCTGAGACGATCAAGCCGCTGGCAGCGAGGGGTGCCAGGGTGGCTGCATCAGCCGAAGAGGTGGCTTCGTCGGCGGACATGGTCCTGATCAGTCTGCCCACACCGCCCATCGTGCAGTCGGTGTGTCTGGGCAGCATTCTCATGGGCAACCGCTTGAAGACACTGGTCGATCTGTCGACCACTGGACCGACGGTTGCCGGTGTCGTGGCAAAGGCGGCATCTGAGCGGGGCGTTGCCTGGGTTGATTCGCCGGTCAGCGGTGGCATCGGCGGAGCCGTCAAGGGGACCCTGGCCGTCATGGTCTCATGCAAGAAGGACACGTTTCCGGTCGTCGATCCCGTGCTCAAGACATTTGGCAAAACGTTCTACGTTGGTGAGAAACCGGGCCTCGCGCAGATCGCAAAGCTCGCCAACAATCTGCTCGCTGCTGCCGCCATCGTGCTTTCCTCGGAAGCGGTGGCGATGGGCGTGAAGGCCGGCCTCGATGCGAAGACGCTCTGCGACATCATCAACGCAGGAAGCGGGCGCAACAGCGCGACGCAGGACAAGTTTCCGAAATCCGTGATCCCGAGGACGTTCGATTTCGGGTTCGCGACCGGTCTCTCGTACAAGGACGTTCGACTCTGTCTCGACGAGGCCGAAGCGCTCGGCGTACCGATGGTGGCCGGCTCGGCTGTTCGTCAGATGCTCGCGATCACCAACGCCAAGTTCGGCCCCGACTCTGATTTCACTTCGATCGCGAGGGTCGTGGAGGAGTGGGCGGGGGTGGAGATCAAATAGGTCAAAGGTCAAAGGCTCTGTCATCGTAGAGCGGAGGCTTCAGCCTCCGCGACACACGGTCAATCACTGGAGAACAAATGGATAAAGCGACGTTCGATAAGGGTCGGGAGATTCGTAGTGCAGTGCTCGGCAAGGAGTTCGTCGATGCGGCATTCAAGGCCGCCGACAGCTTCAGCATGCCGATGCAGGAGCTCGTCACCGAGTACTGCTGGGGCGCGGTTTGGGGACGTGACGGTCTCGACCGGAAGACGCGCAGCATGCTCAATCTCGCGATGATCAGTTGCCTCAATCGCCCACACGAACTGCGATTGCATATCGCCGGCGCGTTGAAGAACGGCGTCTCGCGCGACGAGATTCGCGAGATCTTCATGCAGGTCGCGATTTACGCCGGTGTGCCCGCCGGGGTGGATTCGTTTCGCGCGGCGAAGGAAGTGTTCGAGAAACTGGACGCAAAGTAAGGCAGGTTCCGGGTTCCCGGTTCCGGGAGGTTGAGATGTTCGCGGACCGACGATGGTGGGCAGCTGGTGTAGTCGTGACAGGCGTGCTCCTGGCGTGTTCCAGCGCGCTCGGACAATCCGATCGCTGGTATCCCTCACGGTGGGGAGCCGACGATCAGCGCGGTGCTGCGAACCGGCTCACTCCGGCCAAGGTGCTCGAGGCGAAGAACCTGATCACCAAGGGCAACGTGTATCAGCTCGGTCACGTGTACGAGCCGGGTATGCCGATGTACGGAACACGGCACTTCAGTCTGCGCATCCCGCAGGCGTTCAAGATGCCGGGTAAGAACGAGGCCGTGTACCACGACGAAATCATCAGCGGCGAGCTGGGGCAGATCGGGACGCAGTTCGATGGCCTGGGTCACCTGGGTATCGGGGATCTCTTTTACAATGGCAATCGCCGCTCAGAGTTCGCGCAGGCGGAGGGGCTGACGAAGCTCGGCATCGAAAACGTCGGCGCCATCGTGACGCGAGGTGTGCTGATCGACGTTGCGAAGTTCAAGGGAGTCGATCAACTGCCCATGCGGTACGAGATCACTCCCGCCGACCTCAAGGGCGCGCTTCAGCGCGAGGGCGTTCAGATCCGAAGCGGAGACATGGTCCTTATCCACACTGGCTGGAGCTCCCTCTGGATGAAGGACAACGCGAAGTACGGTGACAGCGAACCCGGTATCGGCCTGGCTGCCGGCCAGATGCTGGTCGATGCGGAAGTCGTCGTCGTGGGGGCTGATACGTGGGGCGTCGAAGTAATGCCGAATCCCGATAGCTCGCTTTCGGCTCCCGTCCATCAGCTGTTTCTCGCGCGCAACGGGATTTATCTCCACGAGAACCTGATTACGGCCGATCTCGCGCGCGACACTGTTTACGAGTTCGTGTACATGTTCGCGCCGCTGCGATTGAAGGGAGCAACCGGGTCGCCGGGAAATCCGATTGCAATTCGGTAATTCGCGCCGGCCGCGGTGACACACTGGTGACAGAGGGGTGAACCAGGCAACGAGCTGATTCGAGAAACCGACAGGCCGATGACCGAGTCCCCTCCTACGCGGATCCCGCTCCTCGTCGATCGAGATGCGGCGGATAGGCCGCTTTGATGCGACGACGATCCGGTTTCACGCGGAGGTAGTAGGTCGGTCCTTCTAAACCTATCTGGTCGCTGACACGTAATGCGTCGACGGGACCCCTGTCCTGCCCGATCAAACTGGTCAGGTGCACGGCCTTCGCCAATGACGACTCAAGCCCATTTCCAGACGCCATAAGAGTTGAAATTGCTGGTAAGGAGACGCGAAGAATCTATGCGTTTGTGTGCAAACTGACTATTGGGAACATGCCGCAGGGTCTAGGGGAACGCCCTTAAGGTGATCTACGTATCGCTAAGCCAGCCCTGAAGGAGCGCGTACTTGACGATGTCGATGCGCCCTTTGAGACCGAGTTTGCGGGACGCGTTGGCTTTGTGGACTTCAACGGTTTTTACACTCAACGCGAGTTGCGCCGCAATTTCCTTGTTGCTGTAGCCGGCGGCGATGAGACGCAGAACTTCCGCCTCGCGGTCACTCAGGCTCGCGCCAGTCGCTTGTGCCTTCCGGCCGCTCCTGGCGAGGAATCCCGCCGTTACGCGCGCGGTCAGCGCTGAATCGAGGTATCGATTGCGCGCCGCCGTCGCTCGGATTGCCTGCACCAGCTCCGACGCGGCGCTTTGTTTCAAGACGTAGCCGTCCGCGCCGGCGCCTAGCAGCTCCTGGAGGTAGGCGTCATCCCCGTGCCGCGTGAGAATCACGATGACCGAATCCGGCTGGATGGACTTCAGCGTGCGGGTCGCTACCAGGCCATTCATTCCTGGCATCGAGATGTCCATGACGACGACGTCCGGCCGCAAGGCGCGGGCCTGCTCGACGGCGGCCGTCCCATCACTGGCTTCGGAAACGACCGTCATGTCGCCCTGGCTCTCAATCAGCATCTTGAGGCCCTGGCGTACGGTGACGTGATCGTCCGCCAGCAGAATGCGCAGGTTCCGTGAATCGTCAGTCATGGTTGGGCGTCCTGTACTGCGACGACCGGCATTCGAACGATGATGGTGGTCCCTTCCCCCGCCGCCGACTCGATCTGCACCGTGGCCCCGACCAGGGCCGCACGCTCCTGCATCCCGAGCAGCCCGAATCCCTGATGCCGAGCACCGTTGCCCTGCTCAAACCCCACACCATCGTCCTCGATGATGAGCGACACGTGATCGGGCCGCCGTTCGAGGATCACGTCGACATTTTCGGCTCGGGCGTGTTTGGCGATGTTATTGAGCGCTTCCTGGGCAATGCGGTACAGGGTCGTTTCGACCTCTGATGTCAGTCGATCGGCGGTGAGTCCTGTGGTGTGGAGATCCGCCCGGACACCGGCGCGAACCGACCAGTCCTGGACGTAGTTGGCAAGCGCCGCGCGCAGGCCCAGGTCATCAAGCGCTGTCGGACGGAGCTCCCAGACCAGGTGATCGACATCCTGATCGAGTTGCTGCGCGACTCTCTCGAGCGCAGCGACCATCGGGCCCAGTTGCTGGTCGGTTCCGCAACCGTCCCTGAGTGCCCTGATTCCCAGTCCGAGCGCCGTCAACTGCTCGCCGAATTGATCGTGCATCTCGCGCGCGATCCGCTTCCGCTCATCCTCCTGCGCGAAGACGAGACGCGAGAGCAGCTCGGTTCGAGCGCGCTCCGCACGCTCGCGCTCGATCATCTCGTCCCTGAGCGAGGCGTTGGCCAACGCGAGCTCCGCCGTCCTCTCCTTGACTCGGATCTCCAGCTCTTCGTGGGCGCGCTTCAGCGCTTCCTCCGTCCGCTTGCGCTCGGACAGATCGAAATGAGTGCCGACGATGCGGCCGACGAAACCATCGGGTTCACGACGGACCGGGAAGCCGCGCGAGAGGACGTGCACGTAATGGCCGTCCTTGTGCCGGAGCCGGAATTCGACGGTGTAGTCGCGCTCGCCGCGCAGGACGCCCTCGACCACCTCGCGCACCACGGCTCGATCGTCGGGGTGGAGCAGCCGCTCCCAGGCGCTCACATGAGGCTCGATCTCGTCCTCGTCGTAACCGAGCATCTTCCTCCAGTGCGGGGAGTACACCACCGCGCCGGTTTCGAGATTCCAGTCCCAGACCCCTTCCTGCGCGCCGGCGAATGCCAGCGACAGGCGCTCCTCGCTCTCGCGCAGGGCGAGCTCGGTCCGCTTCCGTTCCGTGATGTCGCGCACGATGACCTGAATGGCGCGATCGGGTGGATCCTCGAACAAGGTGCCGATGATCTCGACGTCTCTGACGCTGCCATCGAGCCTGAGGAGGGTCTCCTCGACCGCCGGAACGATCCTGCCCATGAGCAGTTGGCGAACGCGTTCGCGGATGTGGGCGTGTCGATCGGGCGGAAAGAATCGGAGTGGCGACTGTCCGACCACTTGATCGGGCGTGAGGGCACCGAATAGCCGCAACGCGGCCGGGTTCACAAAGACAATGACGTTGTTGCGGCTGACGAAGATGCCGTCCGGCGAGAGATCCACCAGTTGGCTGTAGTCCATAAATTCGAGACCTGTAACCTGACGCTGAACGTGAAGCTGCCTACTGTCCGCCGCTTAGTCGATCGGCTGCCCGCTCTGGCGCAGTTCGCGGCCGTCCGCCAAGGTCGCGCGGACGAACATTCCACCGGGCGAGCCGTCGCGCATCGGTCGCACCACGATCGAAACCCTGTCTCCGGGCTTCAGCGAGTTTTTCGTCCAGCCGCGTCTGCCCAGGTAGTTCGGACTCATCCCCTCGATGCCCCACGTTTCCACCGTCCCTTTGTCGTTGGTGACGTCGAGCCAGATCCAGGTGTGCGGGTTGGTCCAGTCGAATTTCTTGATCGTGCCGCTGATGGTCTTCTCCGACTCCATGTTGAATGGCGCAAAAGAGTGGTGAGCGCCTGCGTCGCGGGCGCCGGCTGCCACGAGTATCACCGCGACGAGCGTGAGGGTCAGACTGCGCATTGGTCCCACATCCTTACTTGCGTGGGGCAGCGGGGTCATCGAGTCGGATGCCCGCCTTGCCCTTCTCGTCAACGAAGTTGCGATTGTTCTCCTGACAGACGTATTCGGCAATGGTCCACGAACGATGCCGCTGCAGCACGCGCGTCGTCGTAAACGGAGCCGCCAGCACGTCCGGATCGGTGACGGTCGATTCAATGCTCATCGTGTCGGGACCGGTCAGAGTGAACCGTTCGCGGATCCGCATCTTGTCGCCGTGCGGCACGTTCGCCGCCAGAGCGGTGAGTGGCGAGAAGCCGATGGTATCAACCGCCAGCGTGTTGCCCTCCCAGCGTCCGACTGAGGTCCCATGAAATTTGAGATCCGGGTCCTCGGGGAGCGGCCGACCGTCGGTGTAGATGTGGCGGACCTGCGTGTAGGCTTCGATGACGATCGTCACCTTGCCCGGCGTCAGCAGGAACTCCATCGGATAGGGTTGTCCCATGATGCCGGGCATGCCTGGAGGCACACAGTTGGCGGTCTGATTGTCTTCCCGTCCGAGCGCCTGCAGTTCCTTGCGCTTTGCTGCGGCAGCCGGTGTCAGCGATGGTCCTTGTGGGGCACCCCGACCTCGACCGCCGCCCCCGCCGCCCGGCCCGATCTCCCAGACGCCGGTGAAATCAGGCAATTTGGCGAGCGCGGCCCAGTCGGTGGCCGTAGGCGCGGACTTAGCGGCCGTAGCCGCGGACTTTGCGGCCGTCTGCGCTTCGGCCGGGCGATTGCCAGGCATCATCGACAGCAGTGCTGCCACAGATACCAGAACAGGAAGAGGGGTAGCCCGCATCAACGCGTCTCCAAGCGTGAGAGTCTACCCCTCTCGCCGCGTTCGTGTCAGGTGGGCGCCTGCGCAAATCCGTAAAGGGGTCTGACCCCTTTACATTTACAGATCGGCGCGGGCGAAGACGCTCACCTGCTCGCTGCCATCTCGTCCAATCGCCGACAGCGTCAGTGAGCCTCCGTCGGGTGAGACGACGTAGTGCACTCGGCCTTCGAATTCGCCATCCCTGGAGACGACCGCCTCCAGGCTGTGAGAGCCAAGCCATCGCGCGCGCATGATGTAGCCCGCCCGTTGCGCTGAAGGTCGCTCGTTGCCGTCGGCGACAAATGTATTGAGCCCGCGATCCGTCCTCCCGGAGGCATCCACCATGACGTAATCAATCGTGACCGCGTCGCCGGCAACGTCGAATCCAATCGAGGCGCTGTGGAGTTGGGTGAGCGGATGCAGCTTCGATCGCGACAGGTCCGCCGTCCAGGACCCCACGAATGGGTTGCGCGCAACGCGGGTGGTCGCAGCATCCACGTACAATTTGAGCTTCGGCCAGCTTGCAAAGCCGTACTCACGTGCGAGTTGATGCTGCGCATCAGCGAGGATCGCACCGGGGTCTCGTTGCTGCAGCTCGCGAAGCAGTTCTTTCGCCTGCTTCTTCAGGTGATCGAGGTTGGCGTGGGCCGGCAGATCGCGAGACATGGCTCCTCCTCTGAGCCCGGCGTCCGCTCACGGGCGAAGAGAGTCTCGGATCGACTCGGAAACGCGCGGCGTGTGCCGCACGCGACTTCACAGGTGGGATCGTCCCTTCCCGCGGTCGGGATGCAACCTGCCTTGCGTCTACCATCCTACAACATCGGCGATATTGCTGATTGGATGATCTCTGATTAGTGGTTCGTTGTTGATTGCCGATTCTTGATTGCTGCCGCCTCGCGCGCAACCATTCATCAATCAACATTCATCAATCAACAACGATTCAACAATCAAAGATCATCAATCAACAATGATCTAATTCGTTCCCTTCGTCGGTGCGCCCTGACCGATCGCCGTCCGCAGGTCGGTCATCGTCGTCAAACGTGGCCCATGGAGCGCGGCAATCTGCCTCACATCCAGCTTCAGCCGCTGAATGTTGTCGTTCAGGTTGACGGAAAACGGATTCGGCGCCGTAGGTGGTGGCGCGTCGGCCGCCGCGGGCGTGTACGCATCACCCTCGACGAGGATCTTCTCCGTCGGTAGATACACCATCGCGAAGGCGTCGTTGTGGCCGCCGCCCGCGATCTTGTGAATCTCGATCGTCCGGGTTCCGTCGGTCAGCACGTGCTTGTCAGTAAACGTCTCGAACATCGCCGTCTTCTTCGACTGCGCCAGCCGATCGGGGTTGATGGTGTGTGGCGCTGCCCATGCCTGCTCGTAGTACGGCTTGTTCATTTCGTGCGTGACGATGGTGGCGCCCTCATCGACGTAGGTGCGCACCCCGCCTGAGTGATCGAAGTGCACGTGCGTGTTGATCAAGTAGCGGATCGGCTTGTTCGGGATTGTCTCCTTGACCTTGGCGATCACGGCCAGCGATCGCTCCTCGTTCTGCGGGCCTTCGACGACGACGATGTGATCCTTCTGATCGATGGCAACGCTGTGATGCGTTCCACCCTTCAGGTAGTACACGCCGTTCGCCAGTTTCTCGACCGTGACCGTTACAGGTGCGGGCGCCGGAGCCGCCGCTGGCGGTGTCGCCGTAAAGTCGGGATTGGCGGTCACGGACGAGACCGTGACGTCGAGCACCGGGTGCCCGCCCTGCACACGCACGATGCGCGAGGGGAACCTGACGCCGTTGAAGTCCTTGTAGTCGGTGTAGCTGAACTGCACTTCCGTGTCACCGAGCACCGGGTTGTCAATCCACGTCCGGACGACCGCCACCTCGTTCTGCTCGTTGATCGTTCCTACATAGCGATTCTTCCCCGCTGTGAAGGACACTTCCGAGCCGCCTTCACCGGGCTGGGCAGTGGCGTTGTTCGCCGCGGCAGCTTTCAGGAAGCCATGCGGCGTCGTCCAGATCTCCATCACGCGCTCCTCGACCGCGGCAGGCTGCGGTTGCGGCACGGGTGCGGCATCTGCCGGCGCGCCGGCGGGCGGCGCCATGTTCCACGCCGTTGTTCCGCTGACGTACTGGTCGGGACGTTGTGGAGCCGGCGTCGGTCGCACACGATCGGGTTCGACGGTCTGGAGCCGAGTCATTTGCACGCGCGCGGCGGGGGTGGAGTAGTTGACCGTTGCCGTGTAGCTGCTGACGTCGAACTGCGGCCACGGAAGGGTTGGATTCGGAGCCTGACCGAACTGGTACCAACGCCCCGCTCCGGAGAACTGGATCGAGGTTATCTGCGCCACCCCGAGCGCATCGTTGGCGGCCTCGACGGTGCCGGCGCGTGGGCTGCACGAAACCGACGCGAGAGCGGTCAAGGCAACGACTGGAATCATGAGTCTGCGCATATATGCCCTCCAGTGAAATAGAGGAAAGCGAGCGGCAGTATAAGCGAGCGGCAGTATAGACGCGCACTTGCCACCTAAACAACCAATTCAGGTAGGGTCAGCTGATCGAGGAAAGGCGTTAGGATTACTCATGGTGTTGCGAGTCCGCGTTCCGGCCGCGGCGGGCATTCTGGCTGTGTGTCTTACCGCGCTCGGGCTCGGCTGGCCGACGCAGGCGGCTCAGCAGGTGACACCCCCGTCATCGTCCGCGCCGCAAAAAACCCTGTTGGATCGCTATTGCCTGACGTGTCATACCCAGCGGCTCCAGCAGCGAGGAACGGTTCCTATTGCGCTCGACACGCTCGACCTTACCAACGTCGGAGCGAACCCGGGAGCGTGGGAAAAGGTGGTGCTGAAGATGCGCGCGGGCCTGATGCCTCCGGCTGGGGCGCCCCGGCCGGACAAGGCCGCGCACGATGCATTTGCCACTTGGCTTGAAGCTGAGCTCGACCGCAACGCTGTCGCGCGACCCAATCCGGGGCGCACCGAATCGTTCCATCGGCTGAATCGCGCAGAGTACCGGAACGCGATCCGCGACATCCTGGATCTGGACGTCGACGTCGCCGCGCTGCTGCCTGCTGACGATGTGAGTTACGGGTTCGACAACATCGCGGGCGTGCTCAAGATGTCGCCGACGCTGATGGAGCGGTACCTGGCCGCCGCGCAAAGAGTCAGCCGGCTCGCCGTTGGGACGCCGCCGCCTGCTCCGAACATCGACTACTTCCGGGTAACAGACGATTTGTCGCAGGACGAGCAGCTTCCCGGGCTTCCGCTCGGCACTCGTGGGGGCACGCTGATTCGCTACACATTCCCGATGGATGGCGAATACGAGTTCAGGCCGCGCCTGACGCGTGATTTGAACGAGAGCGTGCCGCTTTACACCGAAGAGCAGCGGCTCGAGATCAGCATCGACGGCGAGCGTGCGGGGCTGTTCACGCTCCCTGGTATCGGCGGGGCCGCCAACGCGGAGCCACCGGAGAATCCCGATCCCCAGCCCGATGCGGCGCAAGTCCCCGAATCCGGCGCCCGGGATCCGGGATCCACGTCGAGCCCCGAGCCTCGAGCCCAGGCTCCGGCAAATCGGGCGCCACAGCGGCCGGGAATCTCGCAGATTCAGCAGACTGTTCGTGCCGGGGCGCGCGAGCGACAGGCGCGCAATCGGGCAGACGAATCATGGAATCTGCGCGTGCCCGTCAAGGCCGGCGCGCGAGATGTCGTCGTCACGTTCCTCAACAGCGTGTCGGCACTCGAAGAAACACCGCGGCTTCCGTTCGAGCGGCCCTTCCCGGCGGGAGTGAACATCCCGGAGACGCGGCGAGGCGTATACCTGAGGAGCGTGGAGATCAGCGGTCCTCACAATCCGATCGGTCCTGGAGAGGGATCGAGCCGCAAGCGCATCTTCGTCTGCACTCCTTCGCTTTCGGAGGCTCGGCGGACCGGATCTGCGCGCGGGGCCAACGACACAGAGGCGTGCGCGAAAACGATTCTGTCCACCCTGGCACGACGGGCGTACAGGCGCAACGTGACCAACGCCGATGTCGACCCGTTGATGGCGTTCTATCGCGAAGGTCTTGCGCAGGGTGGATTCGACGCCGGAGTCGAGAACGCGTTGAGACGTCTGCTCGTGAGCCCCGAGTTCCTGATGCGGGTCGAACGCGATCCGGCGGGCGTGGCGGCCGGCGCCGTGTATTCCGTCAACGACGTCGAGCTTGCCTCGCGGTTGTCTTTCTTCCTGTGGAGCAGCGTTCCCGACGACGAGTTGCTCGACCTTGCGGCGAAACGTCAGTTGAGTGATCCGGCAGTGCTGGGCACGCAGGTGCGCCGGATGATGGCGGACCCTCGCGCCGATGCGTTCGTCAAGAACTTTGCTGGCCAGTGGCTATTCCTGCGCAACCTCGATGCGGTCGTGCCGGTGCAGAGCGTGTTCCCCGATTTCGACGACGCGCTCAGGCAGTCGTTCCGGCGCGAGACCGAGCTCTTTTTTGACAGCATCGTGCGCGAGAACCGTAGCGCGCTTGATCTGTTGCGCGCCGACTACACCTTCGTCAACGAGCGGCTGGCCACTCACTACGGCATTCCGAACATCAAAGGCAATCATTTCAGGCGCGTTACGCTTGGTCCCGAGAGCAAGCGGCGCGGGCTGCTTGGGCAGGGAAGCATCCTGACGGTTACCTCATATCCCGATCGGACGTCGCCCGTCGTTCGGGGTAAATGGATTCTCGAGAATCTGCTCGGCACGCCCCCGCCCCCGCCACTGCCGAATGTGCCACCGCTTCGAGCCACCGATACGTCGGGTATCGTGCTGCCGATGCGTCAGCGGATGGAGCGGCACCGCTCGAATCCCGTTTGCGCGTCCTGCCACGCGATGATGGATCCGCTCGGCCTCTCGCTCGAGAACTTCGACGCGATCGGGCGATGGCGGACCCTCGGCGAATCATCGGCTCCGATAGATGCCAGCGGCGCGGCGCCCGATGGGACCCGGTTCGACGGACCGGACGGGTTGAGAAACGTGCTGCTCCGATCGGATCGGTTCGTCGCGACTTTGACCGAGAAGATGATGACGTACGCACTTGGCCGCGGTTTGGAGTATTACGATGCGCCGTCGGTCCGCGCGATTCTGCGTGACGCGGCGCGAGACGAGTATCGGCTGTCATCGTTGATCGTCGGAATCGTGCAGAGTCCGCCATTCAAGATGAGGAAGGCGGGAGGGGCGTAGGGCCGGGCGGAGTCGAGCCGACAAGGACCATTATGTTCATTACCAAACGCGCGCTTCCCAGACGGACCTTCCTGCGCGGAGTTGGTGCGACGCTGGCGCTGCCATTGCTCGACGCGATGGTTCCCGCGTCCACCGCGCTGGCGCAGACGGCGGCTAACCCGGTACGGCGGCTCGGGTTCGTCTATCTGCCAAATGGTGTCGCGCGGAACTTCACCGGCATCAACTACTGGACGCCCACGGGCGAGGGCACCGGGTTCGAGCTGTCACCGATTCTGAGTCCGCTGGCACCGTATCGCGATCGCCTGGTCGTGATCAGCGGCCTCGCGCAGCATCAGGCGGATGCCTTCGACGATGGCGCGAACGGCGATCACACGCGCGGCACGAGCTCGTGGCTTACCGGCGTGCACTGCAAGCGAACCGAGGGCGCCGATGTGCGCAACGGCATCTCGGCCGATCAGATCGCGGCAAAACATCTGGGACAGGCGACGGCGTTGCCATCATTGGAACTGGCGATCGATCTCAACTTTCTGGGCGGACAGTGTGAGAACAGCTATAGCTGCGCGTATCTCAACACCCTCGCCTGGAGTTCGGACACGACGCCGCTGCCGACCGAGAACAACCCACGAATCATCTTCGAACGGCTCTTTGGCGATGGCGGGACGCGCGAGCAGCGGGTCGCGCAAGCCAAACAAAACCAGAGCATCCTCGACTCGGTCATGACCGACCTCGGGAAGCTGCAGGCGTCGCTCGGCACCGGCGATCGCACGACGGTGACGGAATACCTCGATTCGGTGCGCGAGGTGGAACGGCGCATCCAGCGCATCGAAGCGAGTGACGGTTCGGAGCTTTCGACGCTCGAGCGTCCGGCTGGTGTTCCGGATCGGTTCGACGAGCACGTCAAGTTGATGTACGAGCTGCAGTGGCTCGCCTTCAGGTCAGACATGACGCGGGTCGCGACCTTCATGCTCGGCCGCGAGCTGAACTTCCGCACGTATCCCGAGATCGGCATCACCGAAGGGCATCACGGTCTGTCACACCATCAGGACAACCCGACGCAGCTCGCGAAGTACGCCCGGCTCAATACGTATCAAACCGAGCTCTTTGCATGGTTCCTCGACAAGCTGAAGTCCACACCTGAAGGTGATGGCACCCTGCTGGACCATTCGCTGTTTCTCTACGGAGCGGCTCTCAGTAATCCCAATCTCCACGCGCACTACGATCTGCCGATTGCCGTGGTCGGCGGTGGCGCTGGTACTCTGCGCGGGGGGCGTCACCTCGTATACCGCAGCGAGACGCCGATGACGAACCTTCTCCTCAGCCTGCTCGATAAGGCGGGCGTCCCGGTGGAGAAGTTGGGTGATAGCACTGGGCGGCTCGAGTTGCTGTCTGGAATATGAGTGTGAGATTCGACACGCGTAGGCCGGGTCCTGGTTTGTGGACCCGGCGTGTATCGCGGGCTCCTGTCCGGCGGGTCTACAAAGCAGGACCCGCCCTACCTGTCGTGTGCGGGATCGCGTTGGCGTGCGTCATTGCTTTTGATGCTGGGGTGTTCGCCGACATCACGCTGGTCGACGCCGTCAAGCGTGGCGACGGCCAGGCAGTTCGCGCGTTGCTACAGGCGAAGGCGGACGGCAACAGCGCTGAGCCTGACGGAACGACTGCCCTTCACTGGGCGGTAAGGCGCGCGGATTTCGCGACGGCGGATTTGCTGCTGAAGGCGGGTGCGAAGGGCGGCGCTGCCAACCGCTACGGGATCACGCCTCTCTATCTTGCGTGCATCAACGGGGATGCCGCGATGGTGGCCCGGCTGCTCGAAGCTGGCGCCGATCCCAATACGACACTGGGCGACGGTGAAACCGTGTTGATGACCGCTGCGCGCACGGGAAACCTTGCCGTGATCAAGGCGCTGCTCGCCCGCGGCGCAAACGTTCGCGCCCGCGAACGCCGCAAAGGGCAGGACGCGCTCATGTGGGCTGCCGCCGCGAACAACGCCGCCGCCGTGACTGCCCTCATCGAAGCCGGCGCCGATCGTGATGGCCGCTCGACCGGTGGATCCTTCACGCCATTTCTGTTTGCCGTCCGTGGCGGACACCTCGAGGCGTCGCGCGCCATGCTCGATGCCGGAGTGGACGTCAATCAGAAGCTGTCAGACGGCACCAGCGCGCTCGTGCTCGCTGTCATGAACGCGCACTACGAGGTGGCCGGTCAGCTCCTCGCGCGCGGAGCCGACCCGAATGCCGACGCGCAGGGGTGGACGGCGCTCCATCAAATCGCCTGGTCGCGTCGACACAACGCCGGTTTCAATCTCCCGGGACCGGTGCAAACGGGCGGTCTCGATCCCCTGGATCTGGTTCGACAGCTCGTGCAGCGCGGCGCCGATGTGAACGCGCGCACGACGAAAGAGCCTCGCGATGGCAACAGGAACATGCTGAACCGTATCGGTTCGACACCGTTCTTGATGGCGGCGAAGAACGACGACGTGCCGCTGATGAAGATGCTGCTGGAGGTCGGGGCGGATCCATCGGTCAAGACCAACCGCGGGACGACGGCGTTGATGGTGGCTGCTGGCGTCGGCATCTGGGCGCCGGGTGAGAACCCGGGCACGCACGAAGAAGCGCTTGCGGCCATGAAGCTTGCGCTCGAAGTGGGTGGCGGTCAGGTCAACGACGTCGACATCGACGGCGAGACCGCACTGCACGGCGCCGTCTATCGGGGTGGCAACATCGCCGCCATTCAGTTTTTGATCGAGCGAGGCGCGAAGCTCGATGCGCGCAACGCGAAGGGATGGATTCCGCTCACGGCTGCCGACGGAGTGGAGTACACCCCTGCCGTACTCAAGCGATATCCGGAAGCGGCGGCGCTGCTCCGAAAAGCGATGCGCGAGCAAGGACTGCCGATTCCAGAGGGAACGCACAGCCCGGAGCGGTCGGCTGCGGCGGGGCAAGCAGCGGCCAGTGCCCGGACGATCTGGGATGGCGTCTTCACAGATGCGCAAGCCCAGCGTGGCCGTGACGAGTACATGAAGTCATGCGCCTCGTGCCATAAGGCGGACCTGCTCGGTGAGTCTGCGGCCCCGCCGTTGGCTGGCCCCGACTTCTCGCAACGTTGGACCGGCTCGAGTATCGACGATCTGTTGACGACGATTCGGCGATCGATGCCGCAGGATGCGCCAGATAGCCTCGGGACGCCGGCCTACGCCGACATCGTGAGTTTTCTGCTCAGCGTCAATGGCAGCCCCGCCGGAGCGAGCGAGTTGCCGCTGGAATCCGGGGCGCTCAAACAGATACAGTTCACCGGGCGCTGACGCACGCAGGCCAACAGTCAAAGGTCAAAAGTCAGGTCAAAGGTTTCAGGTTCAAGGTTCAAAGTTCAAGGCTCAAGTTCATAGTTCAAAGTGCAAGGTCCAAGCTAAAAGGGCTCAGGTCAAAGTGACAGAGGGCGCACATGACTCATAGAAGAAGTGTCGTTCTGGCGAGTCTCGTTATCGCGGCTGTCTGGTCGATGTTGGCGGCCGCTGCTGCGCAGCAGCCCGCGCCGGGGCAGGCGCCGCCGGCCGGCGGTGGACGAGGTGGCGGTATCGCCTCGCGCATGACCGGAAAGATTGAAGTGGGCGACACCAAGAACATGAACATGTCGCGCATCCGGTTCGAGGCCGGGGCACGCACGAACTGGCATATCCACTCAGCGGCCCAACTGCTCCTCGTCGAGGAAGGCCGCGGGCGCCTTCAGGAACTTGGCAGCGGCATCGTCGATGTCCCTGCTGGTCAGCCGGTCCTCACCAAGCCGAACGTGCTGCACTGGCATGGTGCGGCGCCCGATCAGGCGGCCCTCCAGTTCAGCGTGTACAGCGGGACCCTCGAGTGGAAGGATCCGGTCACCGACGAACAGTACTTAGGAAAGAAATAACGGCGGGTCTAAACAGCAAGACCCGTTCTACGACTGCAGACCATCATGCATCTGACACTTCGAATCGTTGCGGCGCTAGCGTTGTCCATCGCCGTTGCCGCGTCCCTCGCCAGCCAGGCGCCAGGCCAGGCGCCGCCGCAGACCGACACCAAGCTGCCACCGCTTCCACCACCGAAGCTTCCCCTGGTCACGGCGCAGGATCTTCTCGACGGCTTCAAGAACCCGGCACGATGGCTCACGTTCTCCGGCGACTACTCGGGGCGGCGACACAGCCCGCTGAAGCAGATCACACCTGAGAACGTGAAGCGCCTGGCGCCGCTGTGGACGTTCCAGGCCGAAGGCATGGTCATCAACCGTGGCTACGAGACGACGCCGCTCGTGCTCGATGGCGTGATGTACATCACGGGGAACAACAACTACGCGTGGGCCGTCGACATGCGGAGCGGCCGCCAAATCTGGCGGTATCGGCGCGTGCTGCCGCCGGGCCTGACCTACGGTGGCGCCAATCCGTCCAATCGAGGGTTTGCTGCGCTCGGTAACCGGTTGTTCATGGGAACCGTGGACGCGCATCTCGTTGCGCTCGACAGAGACACTGGCGAGGCGCTGTGGGATGTCGCACTGGACGACTACAAAGTCGGACATGCCGTGACCGCCGCACCGCTGGTCATCAAGGACAAGGTGATCACGGGCAACGCTGGAGGCGACTTGCCGACACGCGGGTTCCTGGACGCCTACGACGCGGCGACCGGCAAGCGCGCGTGGCGCTTCTACACGATCCCGGGGCCGGGCGAACCGGGGAGCGAGACATGGTCGGACCCTGACGTCCTCCCGCGGGGTGGCGGTGCGACGTGGATGACCGGCAGCTACGATCCGGAGCTGAACCTGATCTACTGGGGCACCGGCAACCCGAATCCCGACTACTACGGCGGCGACAGGAAGGGCAACAACCTGTACACCGCTTCGCTCATAGCGATCGACGCCGACACCGGCAAGCTGCGCTGGCACTTTCAATTCACGCCGCACGACCTTCACGACTGGGACTCGACGCACGTGCCGGTTCTCGGCGATGTCACCGTCGGCGGTCAGACACGCAAGGCGGTGATGGTCGCCAATCGCAACGGATTCTTCTATGTGCTCGACCGTACCAGCGGCAAGTTAATCCACGGCAAGCCTTTCACACAGACGAAGTGGGCGAGGGAGCTCGGTCCCGACGGGACACCGATCGTGCTCAACGAGGGCACCATGCTGCCGGGCGACACGAAGGAGCCGCAGTGCGTGCCAGACCTGCGCGGAGGCACCAACTTCAACCCACCATCCTACGATCCGTCGCTGCAGTTGTTCTTCGTTATGGCGCGCGAGACCTGCGCCATCTACACGCCGTTCAAACAGGAAATGGTGCCGGGTCGTAGCTTCACAAGCGGCGGTGTACGGAAGCTGCCCGAACCCGACCACGGCGCGGTGCGCGCGATCGACGCGAAGACGGGAGCGATCAAGTGGGAGTACGTGCTTCCGACTCCGTCGTTGGCAGGCGTGATGTCGACGGCGTCAGGACTCGTCTTTGCCGGTGACAACGAAGGCTACTTCAACGCATTCGATTCGCGCACGGGAAAGAAGCTCTGGAGCTATCGCACCGGATCCCTCATCTGGGGAGCAGCGCCCACGACGGTGATGCTCGACGGCAAGCAACTGGTGATGCTGCCTTCGGGAAATACGCTCGTGGCGTTTGGCTTGATGGAGCAGTGAGAAGGCCCGTGTGGAAATTGACACTGACGGTGGTGCTGGCCATCGCCGCCGCATCGTTCGCGTCTGCGCAGGCGCCGCGTTCGTCGCCGCCGCCGCCAACGCTGCCGCATACGTTCTTCTCGTCGGAGCTTCCAATTCGTGTCGTCCCGGTGGCGACTGGCTTGTCGCATCCGTGGAGCATGGCATTCCTCCCTGATGGCAGCATCCTGGTCACGGAGCGCGAAGGCCGACTGCGGATCGTTCGCAATGGAAAGCTCGAACCCACCCCGGTCGCCGGAACGCCGCCGGTGTTTGCCCGAGTGCTCGCCGGCCTTCTCGACGTCGCGCTGCACCCGCAGTTCGCCGAGAACCACGTCATCTATCTGAGTTACTCGAAAGCTGGTGAAAACAATCTCACGGCGACAGCACTGGCGCGTGCCGTCTTCGACGGGACCTCGCTTCGGGACGTCAAGGACATCTTCGTCGCCAAGTCGTGGAGCAAGTCGAACACCAACTACGGTGGACGAATCGCATTCGACAAAGCCGGCCTGTTGTATCTAACCGTTGGCGAGCGTCAAGAACAAGATCGCGCTCAGAAGCCCGATGACCATGGCGGCAAGGTGCTACGACTTCGCGACGATGGCAGCGTGCCGCCGGATAATCCGTTCGTCAGTAAAGCCGGCTACCTGCCCGAGATCTATTCGATGGGACACAGGAGCCCGCAAGGGTTGGCCTTGAATCCCGCGACCGGCGCGATCTGGGAGAACGAGCACGGGCCGCTCGGCGGCGACGAGCTCAACATCATTCTGCCGGGTAAGAACTACGGCTGGCCTCTCGTCACGTTCGGCACCGACTACGACGGAACGAAAATCAGCGACTCGACGTGGCGTGCCGACCTCGAAGGACCTTTCGTCTACTGGGTCCCGTCCATTGCTGTGTCAGGGTTGACGTTCTATACCGGTGATCGCTTCCCGGCATGGAAGGGGAACGTCTTCGTTGGGGCGATGTTCCAAGGCCGCACGCGCGGCACTGGCCACGTGCAGCGGATCGTTCTCAATCAAGCCGGGAAACCGATCAATCGTGAGCCGCTGCTCGGTGAGTTGCGCCAGCGGATTCGCGACGTTCGACAGGGCCCGGATGGATTGCTCTATGTGCTCACCGACGAGGACGCCGGCATGCTCCTGCGGATTGAGCCTGGTAACTGACATGTTTCGCGTAACCACACTCCTGCTGGCTGTGCTGACTGCAACGCCGGTGTTCGCCCAGTTGGCCTCGCCCAACAAAGCCGGCGTCTCGATGGGCCACCTCCATTACGTCGTGCGCGACGTTGACGCGAACAAGCGCTTCTGGGTCGCGCTGGGAGGCACGCCCGACACTTTCAACGGCGCTGTTGTCGTCAAGTTCCCCGACGTGCTCGTGTTTCTTACTCAGGGAGAATCGACCGGCGGGACGGACGGCTCCATCGTCAACCACGTCGCGTTTCGAGTGCAGACGTTCTCAGCCGTGGAAGCCGCTGGGCTGAAAGTGGCTCGACTCGCCAATTTCCCTGGAGTCGGCTCCACGAACACGCCTGAAGGCGAACGCATCGAGTTGTTTGAGAACGCGGCTCTCAACCTGACGTTTACTCAGGACGCCGGATACAAGGACGCCACGGCAGAACGTCATAACCGGCCGCTGCCGATTCCGATCGCATTCCATCACGTACATTTGTATCTGCCGGCAGGGAAAGTGGCCGAGGCCAAGGCGTGGTACACGAAGATGTTCGACGGCGTGCCGGGCAAGCGCTCCAACTACGACGCGGTCGATCTGCCGGGCATCAACCTGAACTTCAGCGAAAATCCGAAACCAACCGTATCGACCAAGGGACGGATGCTCGATCACCTTGGCTTTGAAGTTCAGGACCTTCAAGCCTTCTGCAAGCGACTCGAGGCACTCGGTATAAAGTTTGACGAGCCCTACGCGAAGGCTGCGGCAGGCACGGCGAGCGCCCGGCTGACTGACCCGTGGGGGACGTCAATCGAGCTGACCGAGGGCCTGAGGTCCGCCACATCCACTCGGAGGTAGTCACATGCGCGTTCGACATTTGTGGTCAATCCTGAGCGCGGCGTGCACAGCAGCGCTGATGAGTGCGATGGTTGCGCCTCTCTCGGGCCAAAGTGCTCCTCGAACGCCCTGGGGCGATCCCGATATTCAGGGCACCTACACCAACACCTACGAAAACGGAACGCCGCTCGAACGGCCCAACGAGTTTGCCGGACGAAAGCTCGAAGACATCAAGGGCGACGAGTTGGCCGCAGTCAGAAAGAAGATCCAGGAGCGGACGGTGAACAACTTCGAGGGTCCGATTCATGCGCCGAACAACTGGTGGCAGGACAACCTCGACTTGCACCGCGGCAGCCAGGCGTGGCTCGTCGTCGACCCGCCCGACGGCAAGATCCCGCCCATGACGCCAGAGGCCCAGCGCCGGGTCGCTGAACGCGCTGCGGCGCGGAAGTCCAGCGGACGTGGACCGGCAGACTCGTACACCGATCGCAGCCTGTACGACCGTTGCATCACTCGCGGCCTGCCCGGCTCGATGATGCCGGCAATCTACGGCAACCAGTATCAGATCGTGCAGGCACCCGGTTACGTTGCCATCCTCTACGAGATGATCCACGAGACGCGCGTCATCCCACTCGACGGGCGCGCGACCATCAACAAGAGCATCACGCAGGACATGGGCGACGCCCGTGGTCATTGGGAAGGCGACACGCTCGTGGTGACGACCAGGAACTTCAAGGAGCGGAGCGTGTATCGCAACGCCAACCCCGAGACGCTGACGTTGACCGAGCGATTCCAGCGTATCGCTCCAGACAAAGTGCGCTGGACGGTGACCGTCGAGGATCCCTCCACCTGGACGAAGCCGTGGACGTTTTCATTGCCGTTGACGGCGGACTCCAACCCGTTGCCCCTCTACGAGTGCCACGAGGGCAACTACGGGTTGAAGAACATCCTCAGCGCCGCGCGCGCCGAAGAACAGCAGAAATAGCGACGTCAACTCCCAATTCCCAACGTCTGACGCTGGCCCAACTACCAAGCGTTCTCATTTGAGAGTTGGGAGTAGGAGTTGGGGGTTGGAAGTTGGTCGTTGGGAGTTTTTTCGACATGAATGAAACCAGAACTCTGGCCTCCTACATCGTCTCGAACCGATGGGAGGACGTCCCCGCTGACGTCCGCCACGAAGCGAAGCGGGCGATCATCAATGTCGTTGGTTGCGCCATTGGCGGCAGCCCGCATCCGGCCGTCACGACCGCGATTCGAGCGCTGAGTCCGTTCTCGGGCGAACGGACGGCAAGTGTCATCGGCAGGGTCGAACGGCTCGATCCGCTTCATGCCTCGCTGATGAACGGCATCAGCTCGCATGTCGAGGACTACGACGACACGACGCCCAAGAACTACAGTCACACGAGCTCGCCGGTTGGCTCCGCACTGTTTGCCTACGCGAGCGCCAACCGAGTGCGCGGTCGCGATTTCGTCGAGGCGTTCATTCTGGGTTTCGAGGCGGCATCGCGCGTGGGCAACGTCGTGTATCCGGCGCACTACGACGTCGGCTGGCACATGACCGGCACGATTGGCGTCTTCGGCGCGGCGGCTGCCATCGGAAAACTCATCGGCCTCAACGAACAGCAGATGGTCTGGGCACTGGGTCTGGCGGCAACGCAATCGGCCGGGTTGCGCGAGATGTTCGGCTCGATGGGAAAGGCGTTTCACCCCGGCCGTTCAGCGCAGAACGGCTATGCGGCGGCGCTCCTTGCCCAGGCAGGATTCACCGCGGGAGAGCGCGGCGTCGAAGGTCCCCGAGGCTTTGCGCATGTGCTTGCGGAGACGCGCGATTTCTCGAAGATCCCGACGCGCCTCGGCGTCGATTTCGATCTTCGCGAGAATACCTACAAGCCGTTCCCCTGCGGCATTGTCAACCATCCAACCATCGATGGCGCCATTCAGATCCACGACGAGCAGCGGCCGGATCCAGCCTCTATCGTTGCCGTACGGCTGCGCGTCGCGCCGCTGGTGCTCGATTTGTGTAATCAGCAGAACATCACGAAGGGACTGCAAGGAAAGTTCTCCGTGTATCACGGTGCGGCCGTCGGCCTGGTCAGGGGCAAAGGCGGTCTGCGTGAGTACACCGACGAGGCGGTGAACGATCCCGCCATCAAACGCGTTCGCGAGCTGACGACGGCCAGTGGCGATGCGTCGATCACCGAGGACCAAGCACACATCGAGGTTGAGCTGAGCGACGGCCGGCGGCTCTCGAAGTTCGTCGAACAATCGCTTGGCAACATCCATCGTCCGCTGACCGACAAACAACTCGAGGAGAAGTTCCGCGATCAGGCCCTGCTCGTCCTGCCCGCTCGTGAGGTTGAAGCCGTTATCCAGCAGTGCTGGCAGATCGACCAACTCGATGATGTGGGTGAGTTGGTCAGGACGACCGTGCCCCGCGGCGCCGCCGTAGAGCCCGCCGTCGTTTCTTAACCGTGCGCGCGCGCTGCTCATCGCTGATCGTCGTCGCGCTTGCGGTCGGTTGCGGGCGGGAGCCATGGCCCACTCCGCCCGTTGTCGAGCAGACGAAATACGAGGCCGACCATCGCGCCTGGCGCGAAAACCAGCGTGGCCTTCTCAGCGACGTCTTGTCGATCGTCGGCGTCTGGCCTCTGCAGGAGGGTGAGACGGCGTTTGGCTCAGAAGCCGCTCTTCCGATCGTCTTGCCGCTATCCGGGAAGCCAATGCAGGCTGGGACATTTCGGCGCGAGGGAAAGACGATCACGGTTATTCCCGCACCGGGTTCCGCGCTGCGGCTTCCCGATGGCCGTCCGGTCTCGGACGCCATGCCACTACGAGACGACATCTGGATCGGCTCGCTGCTCCTGTTCGTCGTCGATGCCGGAGACGATCGACGCTGGATGACTGCGCGCGACATGAAGCACCCGGCGATCGCCAATCCGCCGGCGCTCGACGCCTATCCGCTGGATGCTCGCTGGAGAGTGTCGGCCCGTTTCGACGCCTTCGAATCACCGAAACCAGTCCAGGTACCTGACGTCCGTGGCGGGTCCATGAGCTTCCTGTCGCTGGGGCAATTGGTGTTTCAGTTGAACGGGCAGGAGCATCGACTGACTGCCTTCGGCGAACCGGGCGGCGGAGAATTCTTCGTGATGTTCAAGGATCCGACCAATCAGAGCACGACGTACGGCGGCTACCGCATCCTGACACCCACGGTTGTCAACGGCGGCGAATGGACCGTCATCGACTTCAACTTCGCTTTCAATCCGCCGTGCGCGTATTCGCGATACACGCTCTGCCCGTTGCCCCCGCCAGAGAACACGGTGCCGGTCGCGGTGGAAGCGGGATTGAAGCGCCTCCCGTCAGCGCAGGGTTATTCACCCTCCTAATGGCTGCGGGGGACGAGCTCCTCGTGTTCGTCCGCGAGGCCCTGGGTCACGGCGTGCCGCGTGAGCGGATCGAGGACGCCCTTCGCAAGAGCGGCTGGACGACAGACCAGATACAGGGCGCGCTTACGGCGTATGCGGACATCGACTTTCCGATTCCGGTGCCGCGCGCCCGGCCGTATCTCTCGGCGCGCGAAGCATTCATGTACCTCGTGCTGTTCGGCACGCTCTACGCGAGTGCCTACAACCTGGGCAGCCTGATATTCGAGTTCATCAACCGGGCCTTCCCGGATGCCTCTCAGACGTTCCCGGGCTACGAGCAGTACTCGAGACAGTCGATCCGTTGGTCAATCTCGTGGCTGATCGTCGCCTTCCCGGTGTTTCTCTACCTGTCGTGGCTGACGGAACGCGATATCAGTCGCGACCCGATGAAGAGAGCCTCGAAGGTCCGTCGCTGGCTGACATACCTCACGCTGTTTTCGGCCGCGTGCGCGTTGCTTGGTGATTTCACGACACTCGTCTATAACGTGCTTGGCGGCGAACTGACCGTACGATTCCTCCTGAAGGTCATCACCGTTGCGCTCATCTCCGGGACAGCGTTCATCTATTACCTTCACGACATCCGGCAGGACGAAGTGGAGAGCCGGAAGTGACAGGTAAGCGAACACTGGCAATCGTTCTCGTAATCGTTGTCGCGGCTGCGGTGACGACGGGCATCGTCATCATCGGGTCGCCGGGCGAGGAGCGCACGAGGCGTTTGGACACGCGGCGCGTCGAAGACCTGCAAGCCATTTCGTCGGCAATCGAGGTCTTTCACAAGCGGCATCAGCAGGTGCCTGGGTCGTTGGACGAGCTGTCCAAGGAAGGCGGTCTCTCAGTAATCCCGCGCGATCCCGTGACTGGACAGTCATATGGGTACCGGACGTTCAACGCGAATAGCTATGAGCTCTGCAGTGCGTTCGATCGCGAAACCGCCGACGCGCGCGCAGACTTCTGGTCGCATGGGGCCGGGACACAATGCTTCACGATGAACGTGAAACCAGCGCAATGAGCACACCGACCAGCGCAACGACACCGCAAGCGAGCGAGGCACCGAAACCTTCCGTCGACCTGAAGGAGGCCGAGCGGCGCGTCTTCGCCAAGATTGGCTGGCGGCTGATGCCGGTGCTGATCCTCGCCTACATCTTCAATTACCTCGATCGCAACAACGTCGGTTTCGCCAGCTTGACGATGAACCAGGCGATCGGGTTGACGGCGACGCAGCTCGGCTTCGGTGCCGGCGTGTTCTTCGTCGCGTACTGCTTCCTGGAAGTCCCGAGCAACATCATCCTCTATCGCGTCGGCGCACGCGTGTGGCTGTCGCGGATCATGATCTCGTGGGGACTGGCGTCGGCGGCGACTGCTCTAGCCGTTGGACCGAGCAGCTTCTATGCGCTCCGGCTGCTCCTTGGTGCCGCGGAAGCCGGTTTCTTTCCCGGCGTGGCGTTCTACCTCGGGACCTGGTTTCCCGCGCAGTACCGGACACGCATGATCGCGTGGTTCATGGTGGCGATTCCGGTCTCCTCCGTGATCGGCGGACCAATATCGGGTTGGCTGCTGGGCATGAACGGCATCCTGGGGATCGCGGGGTGGCAGTGGATGTTCATCATCGAAGGCCTGCCCGTTGTGTTGATCGGCATGAGCTTGCTCTGGCTCCTCGCCGACCGGCCCGAGGACGTGTCCTGGCTCTCCGACGAAGAGCGCCGCATCGTCCGCGAGCGATTGCTGGCCGAGAAGCGACCACGTGAAGTTCGTCACCTCCGCGTTGCGATTCGCGACGTGCGCGTGATCATCCTGGCGCTCGTCCAGTTCGGCTTCCTGGTCGGCTCTTATGCGATCGGCATCTTCCTCCCGTTGATGTTGCGTGAAGGCAAGCTGACGGACATCGAGATCGGGTTTGTCAGCAGCGGTTGCTACATCGTCGCGGTGATCGGCATGATCCTGTGGGCCCGCCACGTCGACCGAGGTGGCAGCAAGGTCGTGAACCTGGCGCTTTCGTGTGTGCTCTCGGCGTGTGGGTTCCTGGGCGCGATTCTGTTCTCGGGAAACTTCTGGGTGTCGGTGGCGGCCATGGCTGTGGCCATCACCGGTATCAATGGCGCACGTGCGATCTTCTGGACGATTCCGCCGCGATTCCTCACCGGGATGGCAGCGGCGGGCGGACTGGCCTTCATCAATTCGATCGGCACGACCGGTGGATTCGTCGGGCCATATGTCATGGGATGGCTGACAGACGAGACGGGATCGTTCTCCGCGGGGCTGTTGGCGATGAGCGGATTCCTGGTGCTCGCTGCGGTGCTCGCGTGGTCGCTGCGCCGCTTCGCGCCGGGAGAGTAATCGTGACGCTTGCCAGCCAGGTCGCCGAGTGGGTTGCACGCGTCCGATTCGAAGATCTTCCAGCGGACGTTGTTGAAGCGACGAAGCTCCGAATCCTGGACGTGCTTGGGCTCGCGCTCGCCGGGGCCGAGACGAGATTCGGCCGTGCGATTCGGGCCGGGACGACGGCGGTGTCGCCAGCCGGTCCCTGCCGCATCCTGGGAACCGGTGACAAAGTCGGCGTCACGAGCGCCGCATTCGCGAACGCCTCGTTTCCGCAGGCGCTCGAGTTCGACGACACGCACAACGAGTCGATCGTTCACATGAGCAGCCCGTCGGTGGCGGCCACACTTGCGCTGTCGGAAACGCGGGTCGTCAGCGGCAAGGATGCCATTCTCACGATCGCGCTCTCGAACGAGATCGCGTGCCGCGTCGGCGTCGTGGCACCGGGACAATTCCACCGGCGCGGCTTCCATCCGACCGGGTTGTTTTCTCCATTCGGCATCGCGTACGGCATCGGAAAACTGTTGGAACTGGATCCGCAGACGCTCGCTCATGCCGCGGGGACGTGCGGCAGCTTCGCGGCCGGCGTACTCGAGTGTTGGGTCGATGGCACGGACACGAAGTTTCTGCATTCCGGCTGGGCGGCGCAGAGCGGTCTGTCAGCGGCGATGTTCGCGGCAGCTGGTGTCACGGGTCCGCCCAAGATCTTCGAAGGACGCTTCGGACTGTTCTCATCACACCTTCAGGATCCAGCCGCGGCGAAAAAGCTGAATCGCATCGTGGATGGACTCGGGTCGCAGTGGGAGAGCCGCTACTCGTCTTTCAAACCGTTTCCCGCGGCGCACGTGCTGCACCCGTACATCTCAGCTATCCTGCGGCTTCGAGATCAGGGTGTTCGACCCGATGATGTGCGGCGAATCGAGTGTCCGGTGGCCGAATTCAACGTGTCGATCGTCTGCGAGCCGGTGGAAGAGAAGCGTGCGCCGGCATCGCAGGCGCATTGCCGCGTGTGCCTTCAGTACACGCTGGCCGAAGCCCTCTATTGCGGGCGTTTGGGAAGAGACGCATACGAGGATCGCAACCGTCTCCACCCGGAGATTCTGTCCCTGGCTCGAACAGTCGACTACCACGTCGACCCCGAGTTCCCCGGGCCTGGGCGCTTCAAGGGGGCCGTCCGCGTCACGCTGAAGGACGGACGCGTGCTGACGGAAGTCGAAGAGTACAACCGCGGCTCAGCAGAGAATCCGATGACCCCGTCGGAGCTGCGGGCGAAGTTCGACGACAACGCCGGTGGAGTCCTCACGCTGGAAGAGCGTGACCGTCTTGCAACCGAGATAGGACGGACGGAAAATCTTTCCGACGTGTCGACGCTGGTCGGATTGGCCGTCAGGTCGATCAACGCATCGTAGGGCGGGTCTTGCTTTCTAGACCCGCCGGGTCCGTAGAACAGGACCCAGCATACGTCAACCATGCGGGGTGAAAGGTGAATCGATTTCTCAACACGCTTGTGATCTCGTGCGGTGCGTTCTTGATCGTGGTCGCCGAGGCAGCTGCCCAGGCGCCACGCACGCCGTGGGGCGATCCGGATCTGCAAGGCGCCTACACGAACAGCGATGAGAGCCTGATCCCGATGGAGCGCCCGGATTCACTGTCCGGGAAATCGCTCAAGGACATCAGCGCCGACGAGCTCGCCAAACTCAACGAACAGCGCAACGAGGATCGCCTCGAGGCCGACAGGCAGCGCTGGGAACTGCGCAGCCCGCTCCACTGGTTCGAGAATCACAATCCCAAGAACAGCCGTGCATGGTTGGTTGTCGATCCGCCGGACGGCAAGATTCCGCCGCAGACAGCGGAGGCGAAGGCGCGTGCGACCGCGCGCGCTCAGGCCCGCCGCGGGCGCGGCGATGCTGACTCGTACGAGGATCGCAGCCTGTACGATCGTTGCATTACTCGAGGACTGCCCGGATCGATGATGCCCGCCATCTACGGCAACTCATACGAGATCGTCCAGGGCCCGGGGTTCGTTGCGATTCAGTACGAGATGGTCAACGAGCTTCGCGTCATCCCGCTCGACGGGCGCCCGCATGTGGGCTCGGCGATTCGTAATTACATGGGTGACGCGCGCGGACGTTTCGAAGGCGATACGCTCGTCATCGAGACGACGAACTTCACGGACAAAGTGCCGTATCGCGGGTCCAGTCCGAACCTCCGGCTGGTCGAGCGATTCACGCCTCGCGCACCGGGCGTCGTCGAGTGGTCGGTGACCTTCGACGACCAGGACACCTGGACGCGTCCGTGGACGTTCGCGATGAATCTCACCCAGACTACCGAACGCCCGTTCGAGTACGCGTGTCACGAAGGCAACTACGCGATGCGGAACATCCTCGGGATCGCCCGGCAGGAGGAAGCAGCTGGCGCGTCATCGGGACGATAGGTGTCAGCTGCTAATAGCCAATTCCCAACGCCCAATCCGTTGACCCTCGCCATTGGAAGTTGGGAGTTGGAAGTTGGGAGTTGACGTAATGGACCTCGTCGGTCCCCTGCAAAAGTACTTCGGTCACTCGTCGTTCCGTGACGGCCAGCAGCAACTCGTCCAGTGTGTTCTGGACGGTCACGATCTGCTCGCCGTCATGCCGACCGGCTCCGGCAAGTCGCTCGGGTTTCAGTTGCCAGCTTTGTTGCTGCCCGGCACCGCGCTCGTCGTCTCGCCACTAATCTCATTGATGAAAGATCAGGTCGACGAGCTGAATCGGCGCGGGATTCGTGCAGCGGCCCTGCACTCGGCGCTGTCGTCCGACGCCCGCCGGGAAGCATTCAAGATGGCGCGCGCGGGCGAGTGTCGCCTGCTCTACGTTGCGCCGGAGCGATTCGCATCGGACCACTTCGTTCGCACGCTGCAGGACATTCCGGTTTCGCGCTTCGTCGTTGACGAGGCGCATTGCGTGTCGGAGTGGGGGCACGACTTCCGTCCGGATTATCGCTTTCTGAAACAGGCCGCCGCGGCCTGCCGGCGAAGCGATGGTCGCGGCGGACGCCCGCCGATGGCGGCATTCACCGCGACGGCGACCCCGGAAGTGCGCGACGACATCGGGCAGCTCCTCGGTCTTGCCGATCCGCGTGTCGTGGTGGCTGGCTTCGATCGCCCGAACATCACCCTCGCCGTTCGGCCGGTGTCCGGTGACATCGAGAAGCACGAGCTGCTGCCGCAACTGGTGGGCCGGGGACGGGCGCTCGTCTACGCGTCGACCCGGCGCAAGGCTGAAGCCGCTGCCGACACACTGACGTTAGCTGGTATCGATGCGGCCGCGTATCACGCCGGCCTTGCCGACTCGGCTCGTTCGAAGGTGCAGGAGCGATTCAGTTCCGGTTCGCTTCGGATCGTGTGCGCAACCAATGCCTTCGGGATGGGCATTGATCGACCGGATGTCGAGACCGTGGTTCATTTCGACATCCCGGGATCGCTCGAAGCGTATTACCAGGAAATCGGCCGCGCGGGTCGAGACGGACGGTCGGCGACGGCGACGCTGCTGTGGAACTACGTGGACGTCAAGACGCGCGAGTTTCTCATCGATCGCGAGAACGAAGAGGACGCAGACCGGGAGGCGCGCCGGCCAGACCCGGTCGAGGTAGCGCGCCGCAAGGAACTGGATCACAAGAAGCTTCGACGGATCGTCGCGTATGCCGACACGGTCAACTGCCTTCGGTGGACGATCCTTCAGTACTTCGGAGACCCGGCAGCCCGAGCTCTGTGCGGCTCGTGCAGCAGTTGCGCGCGGCTCAAGCCAATCGACGATGACGACTGCCTGCTCGTTCGCAAGATTCTGTCCGGCGTCGCGCGAGCGGGGGAGCGATACGGCAGGCGGCGAGTTGCCGCAATGCTGTCTGGCCAGCTCGAAGATCTGCCAGAGCCGCTCACGCGTTTGTCGACCACCGGGCTCCTGCGCGATGAGCCGCTCGTGACGATCGAGCGCTGGATCGATGCGCTCGGCGCTGCCGGATTGTTGCGCTCCTCCGACGACAAGTACCGCACGCTCAGCCTGACCCCGCTCGGCCGCGAAGTGATGGCGGGTCGAGTTCGCGACGTGCTGATTGCAACGCCGGGAACCAGGAGTGCGGCATCGACACGAGGCACGCGGCGGCGTGTTCGGAAGAGGCTTGGCGAGCCCTCCATCGATGTCAGCGTCCCACCGACCTCGGTTGTCGATGCGCTCCGTGCCTGGCGGCTCGACCAAGCGAGGCGGAACGCAATCGCGCCGTTCGTGATCCTGCACGACCGCACGCTGATGGCCATCGCATCTCACCTTCCTCGATCAGCTCAGGAATTGAGTGAGATCCCCGGCATTGGTCCCGCCAAGCTGGCAGCGTACGGCGAAGCAATCTTGAACATCGTGAAAGGGTCGGGCTAAGCTGGCGCGGCGTGCCGGTTGCCCAGCGTTCGAGCCCACCGTCTGAGACCAGAGCCTCTCCTCACGAAGGGCACGCGCGTGGGACGCTCTTCAAGACCCTCATCCCGGTTGCCGTTGGTGTGTCCCTCCTCCTCGCACCCGTGCCAGATGGTCTGTCGGTCAACGCGTGGCGGTACTTCGCTCTCTTTGCCGCCGTGATCGCTGGACTCATCACCGAGCCGATTCCACCAGCCATCATCGGCATGGGTGGCGTCATCGTGGCCGCCGCGCTCGGCCTGGTTCGCGAGACACCCGCGCAATCGGCGCAATGGGCGTTGAGCGGATTTGGCAACGCGACCGTCTGGCTGATCTTCGCCGGGTACATGTTCACGCTCGGCTATACACAAACCGGGTTGGGCCGACGCATCGCGCTTCATCTCGTACGTCTCCTCGGACATCGCACCCTTGGCCTTGGTTACGCCGTGACGCTGGCCGATCTCGCGCTCGCCCCATTCACCGCGTCCGCGACCGCTCGCAGCGCGGGCACCGTCTTTCCGATCGCGCGGCAGATCCCGGAGCTTTACGCCTCGCGTCCCGACGATGGGACCGCGCGCAGGCTTGGGGCGTATGTGTTGTACACCGCGCTCGTCGCGAGCATGATCTCCAGCAGCATGTTCATCACCGCCCTGGCGCCGAACACGCTTGCCGTGAGCGTGATGCGCCAGACGGCAGGCGTCAGTGTCTCGTGGTTCGAGTGGTTCATAGGCTTTGCGCCCGTGGGTGTGCTGTTGATCGCCGTCGTTCCGTTGTTGCTCTACAAAATCTATCCGCCCGAGATTCGCACGGCTCCCGAAGTGCCGCGATGGGCGCACGAGCAGCTTCGGTCGATGGGTTCGATGTCGCGCAGGGAACTGACACTGCTGGTCCTGGTCTGCTCCGCCCTGGGTCTCTGGATTGGGGCAACCGCTCGAGTCGATCCGGCGGTGACAGCGATGTTCGTCGTGCTGCTGATGGTGATCTTCGGCGTCGTGTCGTGGAACGAAGTGATCGGGCACTCCCAGGCGTGGAACATCCTGATCTGGTTCGCGACGCTCGTCACGCTCGCTGGCGGACTGGCAGAAACGAAGTTCCTCGACTGGCTGGTGCAGTCGATTGCCCCGACGCTGCAGCGGCTCAGTCCTGCGGCTGCCGCCGTTTCTGTCGTCGGTGTGTTCTTCTTCCTGCACTACTTCTTCGCGAGCATCACGGCGCATGCCGCGAGTCTGTTGCCAGTCTTCATTGCGATGGCTGTAACCATTCCAGGGCTGTCGACGAAGGAATGGGCATTGCTACTGTCGTACCCGCTCGGACTGATGGGGATTCTGACGACGTATACCGCCGGGCACAACCCGATCTACTACGGGAGCGGGTACATCAGCCGCCAGGCATTCTGGGTGCTCGGGCTGGTGCTTGGTGTCTTCTTTCTCGCCACTTACTTGATCATTGCCGTTCCCTGGTTGAACTACCTAGGCTACTGAAGGCCGCGATTACATATGAGTCAGATTTTTCAGGCGGCCTTCGGGAGCCTTGCCCGCGCGGAGCGCGGGCAAGAAGATACTGTGCCTCTAGCGAGGCGGAGCCACTAGCTTGTCGATCCGAGGCGGAGCCTCGCTAGACTTCTGAGGTGCCCGTGTCCGATATCAACCCGAGGTCTGCCGAGCACGGCGAGTATCGTCGTGCCGTTCGAGAGCTGTGCGCGGGCTTCGACAGCGCGTATTGGCGCTCGCTCGACGAGCGCGCCGAGTATCCGGAAGCTTTTGTGAAGGCACTGACCGATGCCGGTTGGCTCGCGGCCTTGATCCCTGAAGAGTACGGTGGTGGCGGGCTTGGTGTGACTGAAGCATCGGTCATCCTCGAGGAAGTGAATCGATCCGGCGCCAACTCTGGCGCCTGCCACGCGCAGATGTACGTGATGGGTGCACTCGTACGGCACGGCTCCGACGCGCAGAAGCGAGCCTACTTGCCGGACATAGCGGCCGGGCGACTGCGGCTGCAGTCCTTTGCAGTCACCGAGCCGACGACAGGCACCGATACCACCAAGACGAAGACCATCGCCGTCCGCCACGGTGACCGCTACATTGTCAACGGCCAGAAGGTGTGGATCTCGCGGGTGCAGCATTCCGACTTGATGCTGCTGTTGGCGCGGACGACGCCACTGCCTGACGTGAAGAAGAAGACAGAGGGGCTGTCGTTGTTTCTCGTCGACCTGCGTGATGCAGAGAAACGTGGGATGACGGTTCGTCCTATTCGCAACATGGTCAATCACGAGACCAACGAGGTGTTCTTCGAGGATTTCGAGGTCCCGACGACCAACCTGGTCGGGCAAGAAGGGCGGGGTTTTCGCTATCTGCTCGATGGCATCAATGCCGAGCGAATTCTGATTGCGGCTGAATGCATCGGAGACGGTTACTGGTTTATCGATAAGTCACGCGAGTACGCGAGCGAGCGCGTCGTGTTCGATCGCCCCATCGGACAAAATCAGGGCATCCAGTTTCCGATCGCTCGCGCGTACGCCAACGTGCGCGCGGCGGACTTGATGCGCTTCGAGGCGGCTCGCTTGTTCGACGCGGGCGCCGCCGCCGGCCCCGAAGCGAACATGGCGAAGCTGTTGGCGGCCGACGCAAGCTGGGAAGCGGCCAACGTATGCCTGCAGACATTCGGAGGATTCGGCTTTGCCGCGGAGTACGATGTCGAGCGGAAGTTCCGGGAGACGCGGCTGTATCAGGTCGCGCCCATTTCCACTAATTTGATCCTGTCCTACATTGGCGAACACGTGCTCGGCATGCCGAGGTCGTTCTAAATGACTCCCGACCCCATTACAAGACTGACGCGTAGCATGCTGTTCGTGCCGGCGTCGCGGCCGGCCATGATTCCCAAGGCCGCCGCTAGCGCCGCTGATGCCGTGTGCATCGATCTCGAGGACGCGGTTGCTCCGGATGAGAAACCCGCCAGTCGCGGCAACATCGTCCGCGCTCTCAAGGAACTGGATTTCGGTCGTCGCGTTCGCATCGTCCGAATCAATGGGCTCGATGGGCCTTTTGCCTATCGCGACCTCGTCGAGGTCGTCGAAGCGGTGGGCGATCGCCTCGACCTGATCATGATCCCGAAAGTCGGGTCGCCCACAGACGTTGTGTTCGTCGACATGCTGCTGTCTCAGATCGAAGCCAGTCTTCGATTGCCGAGGCGCATCGGGATCGAAGCGCAGATTGAAACCGCGGCCGGCTATTTGTACGCGAGAGAGATCGCCGAGTCATCGCCGCGACTCGAAGCCCTGATCTTCGGCGCCGGCGACTACGCCGCGTCGATGCGAATACCGTCGGCGGCCATTGGAGAGCGCGATTCATACGACGAGTCGTATCCGGGGCATCGCTGGCATGCCGTGATGCACACGATCGTGGCCGCCGCGCGCGCGAACGGTCTGCGATGCATGGACGGCCCGTACGCTGGGTACACCGACACCGCCGGGCTCGAGCGCGCGTGCCAAATCGCCCGCGCTCTTGGCTTTGACGGCAAGCAATGCATTCACCCCGCGCAGCTTGCGACCGTCAACGCCGCGTTCACGCCCTCCGACGCCGAGGTCGCGAAAGCGGCCGCGATCGTGGAGGCCTACGACCAGGCGGTCAGCGGCGGTCAGGGCGCGGCCACTCACGACGGCCGCATGATCGATGCTGCCAACGTCCGCATGGCTCGTACGACGCTCGAGCGACAGCGATTGATTTCAACGACGTGACGTCGCAGCTCCCCCTCGAGGGTCTCCTCGTCGTCTCCGTTGAGCAAGCCATCGCGGCGCCCTTTGCGAGCCGTCAGTTGGCTGATCTGGGCGCGCGCGTCATCAAGATCGAGCGCCCTGGCGTCGGCGATTTCGCTCGTGCATACGACCACACTGTCCGCGGGCTGGCGAGCCATTTCGTGTGGACGAACCGATCGAAGGAATCGCTGACGCTCGACCTGAAGCGTCCGGAAGCGCTCGATGTGCTGCGCCGTCTGGTGTCACGCGCTGATGTGTTTCTCCACAACCTTGCGCCAGGCGCGATGAACCGACTGGGATTGGGAGCGGCAGCGCTGCGTCAGCGGCATCCGCGGTTGGTGATTTGCGAAATCTCTGGCTACGGAGCTTCCGGCCCCTACCGTGACAAGAAGGCCTACGACCTGCTGGTACAAAGCGAGGCTGGCCTCGTCTCGATCACCGGAACGCCGGAGACGCCATCGAAAGTCGGCATCTCGATCGCTGACATTGCGGCCGGCATGTATGCGTTCTCGTCGATCCTCGCTGCGCTTGTCCGTCGTTCGACGTCCGGTACCGGCGCACTGCTTGACATCTCGATGCTGGACGCGTTGGCCGAGTGGATGGGATATCCAGCCTACTACGCCGGTTACGGTGGCACCCCACTGCCCCGGACCGGGGCCCGTCACGCCGCGATCGCCCCGTATGGACCCTACGCCGCGGGTGACGGCCACGTGGTCTACCTGGGATTGCAGAACGAGCGCGAATGGGAACGGTTCTGCGCGGACGTACTCGAACAGCCGACGCTCGCCACCGATCCGCGCTTCAACTCGAATGCCGCGCGCGTCCAGCACCATGACGAGCTCGAAAAGATGATCGTTCGCGCCTTCGCCGGCAAGACCGCCCAGGACGTGATTGACCGCCTCGACGCCGCGCAAATCGCCAATGCCCGCATGAACACGGTCGACGAGTTCATCGATCACCCGCAGTTGTCGGCCAGAGGGAAGTGGCAGGAGGTCGACTCACCGGCCGGACCGCTGCGCGCACTCGTGCCGCCGTTCGGGTTCGACGATGTGTCTCCGAGGATGGGACGTATTCCCGATATCGGTGAGCACACCGACAAGATCCTGACCGAGCTCGGTTTCGACGCCGACACGATTGGGCGCTGGCGTCGCGAGGGAATCGTTTAGCAGGATGCTGATAAACGTGTCAACGCCCAACGACTAACTCCCAACGCCCAAGAGCAAAGTGATTGTTTGGGATTTGGAAGTTGGAAATTGGGAGTTGACGGCCGACGTTCTCTCCCTGCTCCAGACGGAGCTCGTACAATAGAAGAGTGCTGCTGTTCGAGTTCTTTCCGCTGTTCGTGGCGCTCGTGGGCGTCGTGGCAGCGATTTTTCTGTTCGTGAACGATCGACGGTCGCAGCGCGATCCCAACGAGAAGGAGTGGAAACGGCCGCGCCGGCAGCCACGCACGTCGTCTGGTCCTGAACGTCCGGGACGACGGCCAAGCATGATGCCTTAGCCTTGGGAGTTGCGTCTTCGCGAGTTCGGAGTTGGGCGCAGTATATAGTGTCCGGCTTCAGCCGGACTTTCATGCGCTCGACCATCCCCCATCGACTGGCAGCACCGCGCCTGTGATGCTGCCGCTCTCCGGCCCACACAGGAACACCATCAGGGTTGCGACATCGTCGGCGGCGATCAGTTTCCCTGTCGGCTGTTTTCCCGAGAGGAGACGCCGCTCCGCCTCCAACCGTGAAAGACCTTCTGCGATTGAGGCCAGCACTGTTGCTTCGTGCACGGGCGTTTCGGTCGTGCCGGGGCAAACGGCATTGCAGGTGATGCCGTGCGAGACCGTCTCGAGCGCCACGGCGCGAGTGAGCCCGATAAGAGCAGTCTTGCTCGTCACATAGTTCACGCGGTTGACGGTGCCGCGCAGGCCGTAGATCGACGAGACGTTGATAATCCGCCCCCAGCCGCGCCCCTTCATTCCAGGGACCGTCAGCCGGATCGTGTGGAACGCGGCGGAGACGTTGACCGCAATGCCATCGTCCCACTCCGACGTGCCGAAGGTTTCAACCGGCGCCGTGTGACGCATGACGGCGTTATTGACCACGATGTCCACTGTGCCGAAGGCGTCGATGGCGGCGGACACCATCGCTTCGATGTCCGCGCTTCGTCGCAGGTCGGCTCCGTTGTAAATGGTGCGTACACCGTGACGGTCCTCGATCTCACGCTGCAGTGCCGCAACGTCCTGCGATCCATTGAATCCACTCAGGACCAGGTTGCATCCAGCTGCCGCGAAGCGATGAGCCGCCGCAAGGCCAAGGCCACGGACGGATCCGGTGATGAGGGCACATTTATTGGCGAGATGGAGCATGGATGGTTTGGCTTCGGCTACAGGCTACAGTGCCAGCCTGTTGTATCGTAAAGCACGAAAGCGAGATCACATGACCAGACGAACACTCGCAGTAGTTGGCGGGCTGGTGTTGACGGTGGCAATCGTGCTGCCGGGTTCAGGTGCCCGTGCCCAGGGTCAGAGCTCCGGTCAGAGCTTTCGAACGCCCTGGGGTGACCCTGACATCCAGGGACTTTTTACGACCGACGACGAGCTCGGCGTGCCGTTCGAGAGGCCGGAGCAGTTCGGGGATTGGGCACTTGTCAGCGAGGAGGAATTCGCGCAGCGTCAGACGCAGGCCGTGCGCCAGGCCGAGGTCGATGCTGAGGAGTTCGTCGCGCCGCGAACCGCTGGACGAGGCGGCGACGGGACCGGGCCTCCTGCCCATTGGCTCGAACGCGGCCATCCCTCGCGGCGCACGTCGGTCGTGATTTCTCCGGCAAATGGACGCATCCCGTATCTCAACGACGAAGCGCGCAAGCGCGCCGCCGTTGCCGTCAATGCACGTACCACCGGCAATCGTCCATTCGACGGACCGCAGGCGATGGACCTGTACGATCGCTGCATCACGCGCGGGCTGCCGCACGTGATCTTCCCCACGATTTACAACAACACGTCTCAGATCGTGCAGGGCCCAGGCTACGTGGCGATCCGCTACGAGATGATTCACGACGCCCGTGTCATCCCGCTCGATGGGCGGCCGCAACTGTCGTCAGCAATCAGGCAGTACTTCGGCGATTCGCGCGGGCACTGGGAGGGCGATACCCTGGTCGTGGAAATCACCAACTTCCCGACGAACATGGTCAACTACCGCGGCGCGACCGGGGCTCTGCACGTCACCGAGCGCTTCCGGCGCGTTGACGCTTCGACGGTTCGTTACGAAGTCACGGTTGCCGATCCTGCGACGTTCTCCTCACCGTGGACGGCCGCACTCAGCTTGAAAGTATCCAGTCAGCCCGACGTGTTCGAGTATGCCTGTCACGAGGGCAACTACGCGATGCGGAACATTCTCAGTGGCGCGCGCGCCGCTGAGAAGGCAGCGGCCGCTTCGACGACGCGCTAACGCGTAGAACGGAGGCTTTAGCGCGCTAAAGCCGTGGAGCGGTGGCTTTGGCCTCCGCGGAACAGGGTATCGATGCCGATCAAAGAAGGGTGGACGGGCAGGGTGTACGAGGACTTCGAGGTCGGGGATGTCTACGTGCACCCACTCGGAAGAACTGTCCTGTCAGTAGACAACAGTTGGTTCACGCTGCTGACCCAGAACGTGAACCCAATTCACTTCGACCATGCCTATGCGGCGCAGACCGAGTTCGGTCAACCGCTCGTCGACTCGACGTTCACTCTTGCGCTCGTCACCGGGCAGTCAACGATTGATCTCTCGTTCAACGTGATGGCCAACCTCGGCTGGGACGAAGTCCGGCTGCCGAACCCGCTGTTCGAGGGCGACACCGTGTACTCGCGCAGCGAAGTCCTGGAGAAGCGCGAGTCGAAGTCACGCCCCAACGTCGGGATCGTCCGTGTGCGGACCACAGGCTTCAAGCAGGACGGCCAGGTCGTCATTGAGTTCCTGCGCACGTTCATGGTGTACAAGCGCGGCCACGTTCCTGCATCCGCGCGCGCGCGTATTCCGGAGCCGCGAACCTGAAGTGATCCGTGACGTCGACGTTGCTCTCGTCCGCGAGTCGGTGGCGCGACTGCTCGTCGAGGCAAACTACGTTATCCCTTCCGATGTGCTCGACGCGTTGAAAGCCGCGATAGCTTCAGAGCCTTCGCCCCTGGGACGACAGACACTCGAGCAGCTCGTTCGAAATTACGAGGTCGCTGCTGCCGAGCGTGTTCCCGTCTGTCAGGACAGCGGCGTCGCCGTCGTGTTGCTCGAGATCGGTCAGGATGTCCACCTCGTTGGCGGACCGCTGACGCAAGCCATTCACGAAGGCGTTCGAGACGGCACTCGTGCTGGCTATCTCCGCTGGTCGGTGACCGGCGATCCGGCGCGGCGTCTTCGCATGGCCGGCGACGAGGCGCCGGCCGCGATTCATATCGACCTCGTTCCCGGCGATCGCATTCGCCTCACGGTCGCCTCGAAAGGCTTCGGCGCCGAAAACATGAGCGCGCTCAGGATGCTCGTGCCCGCGGACGGCGTCCGCGGCATCGGCGACTTCGTGGTCGAGACCGTCGATCGCGCCGGCGCGAACGCCTGTCCACCGGTCATCGTTGGTGTCGGCATCGGCAGCACGTTCGATGGGTCGGCTCTTCTGGCCAAGCGAGCGGTATTGCGGCCGATCGATCAAAGACATCCTCGCCCCGACCTCTGTGAGCTCGAACGCGATCTGCTCGCGCGTGTGAACGGGCTGGGCATCGGACCACAGGGATTCGGTGGACGTACGACGGCCCTTGCGGTGAACATCGAGGTACAGCCCACTCATATCGCGGGCTTGCCGGTTGCTGTCAACCTTGGCTGTCATTCCACCCGGCGCGCGGAGATTCAACTCTAGCGAGGCGCTGCCTCAGACTGCCTCGCTAGAGTCACAGTGTTAGCTTTGCCCCGCTTCGCGGGGGAGCCGTCTTGACCGGGGAAGGCTTGACTTATTCGTCAGCAATCGGGCCGGTCAAGCCGGCTAAGGAGACGTCATGGAGGTGTTCACGATCGCACCGGCGGACACGAAGTTCCTGTGGCTCATCGGCCTCATCCCGCTCCTCGTGCTCGTCCTCGTCGTCGGCATCCTGTGGGCCAGCATCACCAGCGCACGATCGGCCACGTTCGAACTATCGTCCGACGGGCTTCGCCTTCGCGGTGATTGGTACGGCCGCTTGATTCCGGCGAACCAACTCGTGCGAGGCATGGCCAGGCGAATCGACTTTGCAGTGTCGCCGGAGCTGACACCACGCCGCCGGACGATGGGCACAGGTTTTCCCGGCTACCAGGCTGGCTGGTTCCGTCTTCGCAACGGCGATCGCGCGCTCTTGTATCTCACCGATCGCAGCAAGGCGGTGTATGTCCCGACGACGGAGGGATATGGCGTGCTCCTCAGTCCGTCGGAGCCTGAGAAATTCGTCGCCGCGCTGAACGCGCTCAGCGCGCGTCGATGAGCAACCCGCGCAGAATCGAGTGGCAGCACACCGCGCCTGACGCTGAATTGGCGACACTCCGCGCTGGTGATGCCGTCGAGCTGAGCGGACGCGTGTTGACGCTTCGAGACGCCAGCGCGGCGCGGCTCGCATACGCGCTCGGACAACGAGAAACGCCGCCGGTCTCGCTCGAGCATCGAATCATGTACGCGGTTGGACCTTCACCCGCCAAACCCGGCCAGGTGATCGGATCGGCGGGTCCAACGACAACGGCGCGGATGGGGCGTTACCTGCCCGCGTTGTTCTCGGCAGGTGTGCGCGCCATCATCGGCAAAGGCGAGCTTCACGACGCGGACATGACTGCATTCACAGAGCATGGAGCGGTGTACCTGGCGGCGATTGGCGGTCTCGGCGCGTTGCTGGCCAAGCAGATTCACGAAGCCCAGGTCGTCGCATACCAGGACCTCGGTCCCGAGGCTCTGTTCGAGCTCGAATTGACTGCTTTTCCAGCGATCGTCATCATCGATCGTCTCGGACACAACCTGCACGATACGGCTCGGATGCAGTGGCGAACGGAACCGTGAAGATCGGCTGACGGGAGTCTTCGTAGGGCTGGTCTTATTCTTCAAGACCCGCCGCCCTGGCGAAACCACAGATCCGATATCCCGTCACTGTGCTCGTCATCCGGCCGTTCCGGTGAAATCAGAAATCCCGTGAGTCCGGGCACTTTTGCGAAGTCGGGGTGCGGTATAGGTCTTGCCTTACCTGTAACCCATGTCCGCTCCATCGTCTGTGACCCCACCTCACTACAACATTGCTCAGACCGATCGGGGCTGGGTCCTGGTCATCCAGAACGAGCACTGCTCGGTGATGCAGGTGTTTGAGACGGCGGCCTCCGCGCGCCGCGCCGTGGATCGGATGCTGGAGTTCTTCGAAACGATGAGCGCCCAGCCGCCACGCAGCCGACGGGTGGCGTAGTTTTCCGCTCTCGCTTCGTCACGCGGGTCGTCACTCAATCTCTGAAATGTTGATCTTCGATGGTTGATTTCTTGTTGATTGAGGATCGTTGATTGGTGATTTGGCGTCGACGATGTGCCAATCCATCAACCATCACAAATCTCTAACAACGATTCAACAATCACAGATCCCAATTCGAGAATTGACGCGGGCCCCTGATAAGTGGTCATAATATTCTGGTCATGTCGAAGAAGCCGCCTGCCAGGGCACGGCCGCCGCGGAAGCGATCCGCGCACTATGCGGCGGCTGAGTTCAAGGCCCGATGTCTGGAGTTGATGGATCGCGTTCGCGAAACGGGCGTCGAGTACGTCGTGACCAAACACGGGAAACCCGTCGCCAAACTCGTTCCGTTTACAGAGGGGACTCGACCCTCGTTCTTCGGCGCTCTGAAGGGCACGGTGTTGAAGTACGAGCGCCCGTTTGATCCGATCGACGGCAAGTACGACATCGACGTGTAAGCCGTGTTACTGCTCGATACGCACGTCTGGGTCTGGAGTGCGAACGGCGATACGAGCCGGGTTGGTCCACGCTCGCGATTGCTCCTGCTCAAGGCCGAGGCGAGGGAGGCGATTCGAGTCTCGCCCGTCACAATTTTCGAGTTGTCCGCGCTACATAGGTCAGGACGGCTTCGGCTGGCGCGGCCACTCGAGCAGTGGGTGGGTGATTCACTTGGCGCCGCCGGTGTCCGCGTCGCCGAATTGACCTCTTCCGTGGCGGTGGATGCCGGATCGATCCCACGCACGGCGCTGGCCGATCCCCTCGACCGCCTGCTGGTCTCGACGGCTCGCCATCTCGATGCGGTCTTTGTTACCGCGGATCGACAGATCCTCGAGTATGCGTCCGAGACGGGCAACGTTCGCGTCCACGATGCCAGCCGATAAACGACATTCTTGATTTTGCGGATTTTTGATTATTGATTCCTTGGAGATTGAGGATTATCGATTGGTGATTCGCCGCTGGTGCTCAATCCCGGATAATCAATGATCAGCAATCCCCAATCAACAACGATTCAACAATCAAAGATCCGAAAATCGATATGCGGTTATCGGCCTGCCGTGAGGTCGACGACCCAATTGTCCAGCCCCGTTTTTGCAGCGGGATAGCGCTCGAGGACCAGCGGATCGTGCCCCGGGATGATGTGGTCTGGTGAGTCGGCCAGCTTCTTCAGCGTGGCGTAGCCTTCGAGCGTCTCGGCGACGCTATACGTAATCGGAAACACGCGCCCTTCGTTCACGTGTGAATACAGGTGCGTGGCATCAGCAGCGAGCACGACATGTCCGCGTCGTGTATTGACGCGAACACACTGCAGTCCCTTTGAGTGTCCGCCAATGTGGTGCAGTGTGACGCCCGGAACGAGCGAGTCGACGCCGTCGTGAAAGACCACGCGCCCGTCGAACACTTTCCGGACCATCGCGACCACATCGTCCACCTCGAACGGAATGCGCTGGTGCGCGTGACACATGCAGCGTCCGGTCCCGTACGCCATTTCGCGATCCTGAAGGTGGTATCGCGCTCGTGGAAAGAGGTCGTGGTTGCCGGAATGGTCGTAGTGCAAGTGGCTGATGATGACGTCGGTGACCTGTTCGGCATCGACGCCGATCGCCTTCAACCCTTCGGCAACCGGCTTGACGATGACGCGACCGCGTTTGGCGGCCATCGCCGGATCAAAGCCGGTGTCCATGACGAAGGTGCTGTGCGGCCCCTTGATCACCCACACGAAGTACGCGAGCGGCTCATTGGTGTCGTGCGGATCACCGCCGATGTAGTTTTCGTGCTTCGGTCGGTCGTGATGCGCGTAACGGACGGCATAGACTTCGTGCACAGCTGTCATGGCTCGACTTAGACTTGGCCTTGAACCTTGAACGTTGGACCTGGCACCTAGTACCTAGTACTTGGCTCCTGTCACGTTTGACCTGACTTTTGACCTTTTACTCTTGACCTACGTGTGAATATCCCGTCCACGCGTCTCCGGGCCGAGCCAGATGATCATAGCGGTGAGGCCGGAGAGCACCATGGCGGCACTCATGGCGTTGACGAGTTTGAATCCCTGGTCCTGCAGTGCGCCGAGCACGTACGGCATCAAGGCACCGATGGCCGCGGCCGCGTGGTAGCAGAACCCGGCGCCAACGCCGCGTACGTCCGTGGGGAAGCGTTCGTTGCTGTAGGCGGGCGCCATGCCCCAGATGCCCATGCCGAAGAACCCCATCATCAACGCGCCAAGTCCCAGTGTCAGCGAGTCCGTCGCATGGAGATAGAAGGGCAGCGACGCGATGCCCAGGATCATCGTGATCGTCGCGGCACCGCGGCGCCCGAGACGCGTTTCCGAGAGCCGGCCCCAGATGGCAGTGCCGGCGATGGCGCCGATATTGAACGCTGCCAGGTAGGGCAGCGTGGTTCGACCGGTGTCGCGCAGGAACGTCGGATACCAGTAGTTGACCGAGTAGTAGATGCACATGAACGACCCGATCACCAGCGTCGTGTGGACGGTGGTGCCGATCAGATCGCGTTGGAAAATTCGCCCGACCGACAGCTTGCGCGTTGACGTCGTCGGCTTCTTGGAACGCTCCAGCCAGATCGGACTCTCGGGAACGCGGGCGCGAATCCACAACGTGAAGAGAGCCGGGACGATGGCGACCCAGAACATGACGCGCCAGGCGAGATCAGGTGTCTCGTTGAAGAGTGGGTAGACGAATTGGAATGTCACCGCGGCCAGCAGGTATCCCCAGTACCAGCCACCCAACATCAGGCCCGAGGCCAGGCCCCGGAACTTGGCGGGCCAGTGCTCGAACACGAGCGGCATGCCGGCCGCCCATTCGCCGCCCATGCCCAACCCAAAGAGGGCCCGCAGCGCGAACAGCATGGCGTAGGACGTGGAGAACCCACTCAGGAACGCAAAGATCGAAAACCACAACACCGATAGCATCAAGGGAAGCTTGCGTCCCCACCGGTCGGCGGCCGTGCCGGCGATCGTGCCGCCGACGAGCCGCATGATCAGTGTCACCGTGCCGAGAAGCCCGGCGAGCGCGCGATCGACTGTGAAGCTCTGTTGGATGTCGATGATGATGAAGGCGAGGATGTTGAAGTCGAATGAATCGACCACCCAGCCCAGGAAGACTGCCCAGAACGCTCGCCATTGCTCGCGCGTGACCTGCCGATACCATGGCAGATCCGACACGGTTTCACGGTGAAGCGCACGATGACCGACTTCGAGCGGTGTACTCACGAGCCGCGATTTTACTCTACTGCTCGCTCGTGCCCGGTCGAGGCCATGTCTGGCTCCTGCGCTTCGTGCGGTAACGACCCGATAAGATAGGGAAGTCTTACCTCCTGGAGCGTCTATGAAACGCGTGATGGCCATGGTTGTGGCCGCGGCGACACTGTCCATTTCACTCGATGTCGGGTCAGCACAACAGTCGTCGACGCTGAGGTTCAACGCAACTGGCAACGACCTCCGCGTCTGGGATCAGTTCGTCACCGCGCAAGAGCGCGCTGGCGCTCTGCGCGTCGAGCAGGCGACGCAGGATCCGTCGGTTCCTTCTCGCACCGTCGAGCGGCTGCAGCAGTACTACCAAGGTGTGCCCGTGTGGGGCGCCGAGGTCGTGCGAGATTTGGACCGCGGCGTGCCGGTGTCGATCTTCGGCGATCTGTCGACCCAACTCGATCTCGACACCCAGCCGGGAATGACCGTCGACGCCGCGTCGCAACTCCTGCTCTCGCGTGCGGCGTCAGGCGCGGCGTTACTGCGCCCACTGACTCTCGTGGTGCTCAGGCAGGAGAGCGGTGAGCCTCGCCTCGCCTACACCAGCGTGGTCGCAAGCTCGAACCAGGTATTCCGCGTCTTCATCGACGCTCGCACCGGCGCCGAACTGCTCCGCTACTCGTCGATTCGCAAACAGGCGTCGATTGGCACGGGCCGTGGGGTAATCGGTGACACGAAGAAAATGTCGGTCCGGCTTCAGGGCGGCGTGTATCTGGCCGATGATCCGATACGCCCGCCGGTGTTGTTGACGTTTGACATGCGAAACAACAAGATCCGCGCGCTCGACGTGTTGTTTGGCGCGCCGCTCTTCTTGTCAGACGTCGCCTCCGATACCGATAACAACTGGACCGACGTCTCGGCCGTCGACGCTCATGCGTTGGTCGGCTGGACCTACGACTACTACTTCAAGCGGCATGGCCGCCGTGGATTGGACAATCGCGATCGTCCCTTGATCTCGCTGATCAATGCCGTCAGTCAACAGGACGCGGTCACGCTGCCTCCGGAGTGGTTCGATTTAGCCGTCAATGCGTTCTGGTGTCCTGACTGCGGGCCCGGCGCCATTGGCGTCATGTTCTTCGGCAACGGCGTGCCGCCCGGCCTCTTCCCAGGGCTGAACATCAACCCGCTTGCTGGATCGCTCGACATCGTTGCGCACGAGCTCACACACGGTGTGACGAGCGCGACGTCCAACCTACTCCCGACGAACGAGCCCGGCGCCCTCAACGAAGCCTTCTCCGACATGATGGGGACGTCCGCCGAATTTTTCTTTCAGCCCGTCGGCGCGGGGATCGGGCAAGCCGACTACCTGATCGGCGAGGACAGCTTTCGCGCCGTTGGCGGTGGCCTCAGCGGGATCCGATCGCTCAGTAACCCGATCGCATTCGGCGACCCCGATCACTACAGCCTGAGATTCACGGGTCCTGAGGACGATGGCGGAGTTCACATCAACTCGACGATCCCGTCTCATGCCTTCTACCTTGCGATCGAAGGAGGCCGTAATCGGGTCTCGGGCATCACGGTGCAGGGTGTCGGCGCAGCCAATCGCGAGCAGATCGAAAAGTCCTTCTACCGTGCCTTCGCCTTCCTGCTCCCCGCGTCGGCCAATTTCTCCACTGCGCGAGCGGCAACGATTCAAGCGGCGCGCGACCTCTACGGGGCAAACAGCGCGGCAGCGCAGGCGATCACGCAAGCCTGGACCGCTGTCGGCGTCAATTGAGGAAAATGCTCATGAAGTCGCGTGCCTTTCTGTGTGTAAGCCTGACGTTTGCCCTCTGCGGCGCCGCTGAAGCTCAGACGCGGCCTGTAGCTCGCCCCGCGCCGCCTTCAACGGTCACCGAGCGCGTGTTCTTTTCGGCCGGCGTGCTGTTCCAGGTCAACTCGAACGACTTCACCGACACGGCGACGATTCGCAGGAACGTCGAGAACGGACGGCTCGAGACGTCGTACGACGTGGGCGGCGGACTGGCCTTCGACGCATCGGGCTCCTTCCTGGTGTGGAAAAACCTGGCGCTCGGAGCCGGTTTGACCCTGTTCTCCGCGTCCACCACGACAACGATCGATGCGCAGGTGCCGCATCCGTTCTTCTTCAACCAGCCGCGTTCCGTGACCGGCGAATTCGACGGCGATAGAAGCGAGACGGCAGTGCACATCCAGGCGAGGTGGCTCGTGCCCGTGAGCGACAAGATGCTCCTCACCATTTTCGGCGGGCCATCGTTCTTCAA
>Ga0075418_10000170_pt1 | contig 61232 bp, 50 predicted proteins | sample SoiMetdeltSBSDD2_FD_81776 | JGI IMG/M metagenome (GOLD analysis project Ga0075418, IMG submission 81776) | Bulk soil microbial communities from a Populus tree surrounding site in Tennessee, USA - Soil MetaG P. deltoides SBSDD2 | ecosystem: Environmental > Terrestrial > Soil > Tree plantation...
CACCGCGGCCTGGCAGCTCTCGATGACCGCTTCGATCCCGAGGGCCAACAAGTCCGAGATGCCGAGGTCCAGCCTTCCCCGCGTGGCCTCGATCCGCCGCCACAAGCTTTCCCGCGAGCGATGGGGCTCGGTGGCTGCGGCGATGCGCCCGAGCGTCGCTACGGCGTCCACCGGGAACTGACCCATGGCGGACTCGCCGGAGAGCATGACGCAGTCCGTCCCGTCCAGGATGGCGTTCGCCACGTCCGTGGCCTCGGCGCGGCTCGGCTGGCGGCTGTGTGTCATCGACTCGAGCATCTGCGTGGCGGTGATCACCGGCTTGCCCTGGCGCACGGCCTTGCGCAGCAGCTCCTTTTGGATGATGGCGATCCGCTCGATCGGCACCTCCACGCCCAGATCGCCGCGGGCGATCATGATGCCGTCGGCGGCCGCGAGGATCTCGTCGAAGTGCTGCAGCGCCCGCTGGCGTTCGATCTTGGCGATGATGAAGGGAGCATGGCCCAGAGCGGCGGCGGCCGCCCGCACGGCCTCGATGTCCGCCGCCGACTCGACGAAGGACTGGCTCACGGCTTCCACGCCCTGTTCGAGGGCGAAACGGAGGCAGTCGCGATCGCGCGGGGTGAAGGCGGGAATGCCGAGCTCCAGGCCCGGGAGGTTGAGGCCTTTCTGTGAACGCAGCTCGCCGCCCACGAGGACGCGGCAGCGCACTTCGGGCCCCTGCACCGCGACGACCTCGAGCTGCACGAGGCCGTCATTCAGGAAGAGACGGTTTCCGGGGCTGACGACGGCAGGCAAGCGGTCGAAAGCCACCGAGGCCCGGGTGGCGTCGCCGACGATCTTCTCCGTCGTCAGGGTGAACGACGCTCCGGCCTCCAGCTCTACCGGATCCGTAGCCAGCCGCCCGATCCGCAGCTTCGGTCCGGAGAGATCCGCCATGCAGGTGACCTCGAGACCGGTGGCGTTCGAGGCGGCCCGCAGGGTGGCGATGGTCTGGGCGTGGGTGGGGAAATCGCCGTGGGAGAAGTTGAGCCGCGCCACGTTCATCCCGGCACGGAGCATGGCCTCGAGCACCGCGGGCGTGGACGACGCGGGCCCCAGTGTCGCCACGATCTTCGTTTTGTGCGCCGGTAAGTTCATGGTGCCGACTCCTTCTAGCCGATCCTTGCACCCGCGGCTGCCGATCCCGGTCTCCAGTCACTCGCGGACGAGCAGCGCCCAGACCGGGCAATGATCGCTGGCAGCGCGATTCTCCTCCACGACCCCCACGGTGGAATCGCCCGCGGCCAGCCGCAGTCCACGAGCGAGCACGTGATCGTAGCGGAAGCCCACGCCGAGGAAACGCGTGGTGGGGACGAGATCGCGCGTCGGCCAAACGAAGCCGCTGCGCGCGAACGTCTCCCCCGCAGCCTCGGAGTTGAAATCTCCCGCCAAGATCACCGGATCAGGGGACGCCAGAGCGTCGGCGAGGAGGGCCTCTAGCTGCTCGTGCCGGGCGCTTTTGGAGATTCCCATGGGCGAGGGGAGGTGCACGGCGTAGACGCGGAAGCGCTGGGCGCCCCGCCGCAACGTGGCCACGGTGATCACGCGTGTGAGTCCGGTGAACCGGGCGCGTTGAGGCATGACGATCTTGCGCGGCTCCTCGAGGGGCCAGGGAGAGAGAACGGCGCAGCCGAAGTCGCGGCCGTAGCGCGGATGCAGCCCGCTCGGATAGTAGATGTAGTTCATTCCCAAGGTGGCGGCGATGCGTTCCACGCTGGGGGCGTCCATCTCCTGCAAGGCCAGGAAATCGGGCCGGCGGAGCGGTGCCGCCTGCCGCAGCACCGCGAGAGCGCTGTCGATCTGCAGTGCGAAAGCGATGTTGAAGGTGACGACGCGGAGCGGAGCTGCCGCAGGCGGCGCCACGTCCTGTGCGCTTGTCGGCTCCAGAGGAGCCGGTGCGCTACCAGGAGAGTCCGCACCACTTCTCAGGCTCCGTGATTCCCCGTGACGCCCGGTGTAGAGCGGGCCCGACGCCTCGGGATAGTTCGTGGCGGCACAGGCGCACGCGAGCACGAGGAGGATCCAGCCAAGCAAGACTCTTCGCCATGGCCTGCGGACTTCTAGTCCTGGGTGGCGGCGCTCGCACTCGAAGGGTGGTCGCCGCCGCTGGGTCCGCGCGGCTCTGGAAAGCAGGGGGTGCATGCCACCTCCGCGCCTCACTCTACACGGAGCGAAACGCCGGCGCTGGAACCTCTGCCGGACTGGTGCGTACGTTCGCCCATGGGCCAGCCCGGGCCCCGCCCCCCTGGGCCCCCGTTACGACCAGGACGGCTGGGCCCGCCCGCGCGGAGCCATTTGCACCGGCGCGTGGGAGCCACCCCGCGTGGAGTCACCTGCACCAGGCGCTTTGGAGTCACCTCGCGCCGTGCCACCCGAACCAACACAGGAGTCATGATGCCCTCTGTCGCGATTCGAGCCCGTGTTCGCCCCTTGGAGCGCAGCGGTGCGAGCAGTCTTCTCGGAATCCTCCTGTTCTTTGCTGCGGTCGCCCCCGGTGCCGCCACACCTTGGAGCGGAAAGGAAGTGGTCGAGGGCGGCGTCACCCAGGTGAAGAACCCCGCCACACCCATGGAGAAGCCGCTCGTGCTCACCTTGGACAAGCAGTGGCGCATCGGGGGCGAGAGCGAGGGCGAAGGCGAGTTCTTCGGCCTGATCACCGATATCGCCCTGCACCCCAAGGGCGACGTCTACCTCGTCGACGCGCAGCTCTCGGAAGTGAAGGTCTTCTCCAAGGAGGGGAAATACCTGCGCACCATCGGGCGCGAAGGAGAGGGCCCGGGCGAGTTCCGCCGTCCGACCCGCTTGTTCTTCGATCCCGAGGGCAACCTCGGAGTCGTGCAGACGCAGCCGAGCCGTGTCGTCATGTTCAAGCCCGACGGCACACCGGGCACGCCGTTCCCCCTGAAGAACCCGGAGGACGGCGGCTTCCGCATGCTGATGAGTGCCTCCTATCGCGGCGGCTCCCTCGTGGTGCAGGGTAACAACTTCAGCCACAAAGAGGGCTCCATCGAGCGCACCAGCGCGCTGGTGCGGCTGGACCGGCAAGGCAACGAGGTGGCGCGCTTCCACCAGATGGCGAGCACTTCGAACATGGCCCGCCTGGTCCTCAAGGAAGACGAGTTCGGCGTGCCCTGGACCGTCGGACCACAGGGTGACGTCTACGCCTCTCTCGACCGCACCTGGAAGCTGAACGTCTGGTCGCAGGACGGCAAGCTGCAGCGGATCATCGAGCTGGAGTATCAGCCGGTGATGCGCACGGCGGCGGAGATCGAGAAGCGCAAGAAGGAAATGAGCTCGCAGATCCAGATCCGCACGGGCGCGGGGCGGGTGGAGCCTGAATTCGACATCAGCGACCGGGAGCGCGACATCCGCTGGTTCGCCGTCGCCGACGATGGAAACCTCTGGGTGCTTTCGAGCCGCGGCTGCCGTGACCTGCCGCCCGGGACCCTCGGCCATTTCGACGTCTTCGACCCCCAGGGACGCTACCTGCAGCGCGTCACCCTCAAGGGTGACGGGGACTTCGAAGAGGACCGGTTCGTGCTCGCCGGAGATCGATTCTTCGTGGTCAAGGAGTTCGCGGCGGCGATGCGCGCCATGGCCGGGAAAGAGGGAGGCCAAACCGAAGACGACTCCGCCGCCGTGCCCATGTCCGTCCTCTGTTACCGGTTGCAATGGGGACCGGCCAAGGGGGTGGCCGCCTCGACCCGCTGAGCCGCCGCGGGGAACAGGGTCGGTCGGAGGGATGCTACAATCCGGGCCTCGCATCCCGACCGACCCGTTGGCGCCGCACTGAGCGGGCGGCAGATTCCCGCAGGACGTGGCCATGAGTGCAGGCAAGACTGCCTCTCCACCGCCGGGCGGGCGCGACGAGGCGCGGATTCGGCTCGAGGCGCAGCACGCCATCCTGCGCGTCCTTGCTCAGTCGCCCACGGTCGCCGACGCGACGCCGCGGCTGCTGCAAGCCATCAGCGAGAGCACTCCCTACGACTTCGGCGCCGTCTGGCGTCTGGACCGCAAGGCCGGTGCGCTGCGCTGCATCGAGACCTGGCAGCGCCGCCGGCTGGACCTCGATGCCTTCGAGGCCATCACGCGCGAGACCCCTCTTGCCAGCGGCGAGGGCCTACCGGGACGCATCTGGGCCAGCGGCGAGCCCGGCTCGCTGGCCGACTGGGGCCGCGAAGACGCCGGGACGCGGGCGGATGCGGCAGTGCAGAGCGGCCTGCGGACGGCCTTCGGCCTCCCCATCTTCTTCGGCCAGCGCTTCTTCGGCGTCATCGAGTTCTGCGGCGTCGAGCCCGGAATCCCCGACCCGGCGCTGATGCAGGTGCTCAACGACGTCAACCGGCAGATCGCTTTCTTCGTCACCGCGAGGCGTGCCGAGGAGGAAATGCAGGAGCTCTTCGATCTCTCCATCGACCTGCTCAGCATTGCCGGCTTCGACGGCTTCTTCAAGCGCCTGAACCCGGCCTGGGAACAAGCCCTGGGATGGAGCCGCGCCGAGCTGCTGGCGAAACCCTATCTCGACTTCGTGCATCCCGACGACCGCGCCGCCACGAGCACCGAGGCGCAGGCGCTCAACACCGGCTCGGACCTCATCCATTTCGAGAACCGCTACCGCACCAAGAGCGGCGACTATCGCTGGTTCGCCTGGAGCGCCAAACCCTCCCTGGAGCGCCGCGTGGTCTACGCCCTCGCCCGGGACGTGACCGAAATCAAGCAGGCGGCCGCCGAGCTGGCCCTGGCGAAGGAGCTCGCCGAGAGCGCCAGTCACGCCAAGAGTGAGTTCGTCGCCAACATCAGCCACGAGATCCGCACCCCCTTGAACGCCATCATCGGCATGACCGAGCTCGCGCTCGACACCAAGCTCACGCCAGAGCAGCGCGAGTACCTCTCGGTGGTCAAGGATTCGGCGGATGCGCTGCTCGGCCTGCTCAGCGACCTGCTCGATCTCTCCAAGATCGAGACGCGCCGCTTCGAGCTAGAGCGCGTCGAGTTCGATCTCTGCGACACCCTCGGCGGCGCCATGAAAGCACTCGGCGTGCGGGCGGCGCAGAAGGGCATCGAGCTCATCTGCGACGTCTCTTCCAGCGTCCCCCATCGGCTCATCGGCGATCCCGGACGTCTGCGCCAGGTGGTGGTCAACCTGGTGGGCAACGCGGTCAAGTTCACCGACCACGGCGAGGTCGTCGTGCACGTCGTCTGGGAGCAAGGGCCCGGCGGCGAGCCGCGCCTGCACATGCGCGTCACCGACACCGGCATCGGCATCCCAGCAGAGAAGCAGCAGCGCATCTTCGAAGCCTTCGAGCAGGCCGATGTCGCGACCGCCCGCGACTACGGCGGCACCGGTCTCGGCCTCGCCATCGCTGCCCGTTTCGTCGAGCTCATGGGCGGGCGCATCGAGGTGGAGAGCGAACCGGGGCGCGGCAGCACCTTCCACTTCACCGCGCACTTGCCGGCGGTGCCGCGGCCCGCGACCGCCGCCGGCGAACCGAACGGCCTGCACGGACTCAAGGCCCTCGTGGTGGACGACAACGCCACGGCGCGCGGCGTGCTCTCGCGCACTCTGGCGGAATGGGGACTGCAAGTGGAAAGCGCCGCCGGCGCCGAAGAGGCCCGCGAGCGCGCCGAGCGCGCCGCCCGCGACGGCGCTCCTTTCCGTCTCGTGCTGGTGGATTCGCACCTGCCCGGAACGAACGGCACCTCTCTGGTGCGCAGCCTCCGCCGTATCCCCGGCGCGGCGCCGGCCATCCTGCTCCTGCTGCCCTCCATGGGCAGCATCCGCGAGGCGGCGGGCGCCTACCGCGTCGGGGCTTCCGGTTTCCTGGCCAAGCCGGTCGAACCGATGCAGCTCATGGCCTCGATCCGCACCGTTCTCGAAGGCCGCACCTGGGGGCAGGAAGAGCGGCCGGCGCGCCGCCGGCGCGGCGCCGTGCGCCGCAGCGCCTATCGCGTTCTCGTCGTCGAAGACAACCCGGTCAACCGGCGTCTGGTGCAGCGCCTGCTCGTCAAGATGGGGCACGTGGTGCGCCTCGCGCGTCACGGCCGCGAAGCGCTCGCGGCGCTCGAGCGTGACAGCATCGACGTGGTCCTGATGGACGTGCGCATGCCGGAGATGGATGGCATCCAGGCCACTCTCGCCATCCGCCGCCGCGAGGCCGGCTCCAGCGGCCGTCGCTTGCCGATCCTGGCGCTCACCGCCTACGCCCAGGAGCAGGAGCTCGACCGCTGTCTGGCGGCGGGGATGGACGGCTATCTCATCAAGCCGGTGCGACCCGAGGCTCTCGACCGTGCGATCAGCGCCGCGGTGACAGCTTCGGGGTTCTTCGGTACGGCGTCGGCGCCGGAGGCCGGAGCGTCGCGGCTCGATGAGGCGAGGATCCTGGAGAACATGGGAGGCAACGCGAAGCTCATGCGCGAGGTGGTGGAGCTCTTCCTCGACGACTGTCCGCGGCGCTTGGAGGCGATCCGCCGCGCTGTGGCCGCCCGGGATGCCGCCGGTCTCGCCGCCGCGGCGCACACCCTCAAGGGCTCGGTGGCGCACTTCGCGGTCGCGGAAGCGACGGAAGCAGTGCACGCGCTGGAGGAGATGGCGCGCCGCAAGGCCTGGCGTGAAGCCGCCTCCGGGCTCGCCACCCTGGAAGCCGAGCTGGGCCGCCTGCTCCCGGCTCTGGAGCGCATGGGCAGCCGGAACGCGCCGCGGCAGCCGTCGCGGCGCACGGGTCCGCGCCGGCGGCCGTCCCACACCGCTCCACGGCCACGCACGCCGGCTCGGCGCTCTCGGCGCACCACCGCCACGCGCTCGCGCAACGCCGGCACGACGTCGCGCCCGCCGCGCTCACGGCGCCCTCAGCCGCGCTCCTGAGGCGGCCGGGTGGCGGCGCCGCCTTCCAGGTATTTCACGAACAGGACTTCGTTCTGCTTCTCGTTGAAGAGGAGCTCGTCCACGAGGGCGCGGGTCAGCATGAGACCGTAACCACCGGCGCGCAGCCCCATCTTCTCCCTCTCCTCGATGTGTTGCAGGGGTTGATCGGTGGGATTCGTCACCGCCGCATGCCGCAGCTCCTCGAAGCGAAAGCCTTGGCCGGGGTCGGAGATGCGGTAGAGGATCATGCGCGGTGTACGGATGCAGGCGATGCGCACCTTGACCTGCGGGTCGCAGCGACCGCCCCATTCGATGGCGTTGCGCAGCAGCTCCTGCAGCGCCGTGCCCACGGAATCGCGCACGTCCTCGGGCAGCTCGGCGTCGAGGTGGGTCATGAAGTTGCGGATGCGGTCCGCCGCGTCGAAGTCGCACGGCACCAGGAGCTCCACCCAATCGGGGCGGGCGGAGATCACTTCGATGGGGTGGACGTCGGCGCGCGCTTCGAGCGCCGCGTTCACCGCCTCGAGGAGGGCTTTCGGGTTCACCGGCTTGGACAGATAGCGGTGCGCTTGCTCGCCGACGGCGCGGAGCACGGTTTCCGGCGCGTCGTCTGCGGTGAGGATGAGCGCCCGGGGGGTCGGGCCGTGCTGGCGCAGGCGGGCGAGGAAATCGAAACCGCTCATGCCGGGCATCCACACGTCGACGATGAGCAGGTCGAACTTCTGCCGCGCCAGCAGGCGGAAGGCGCTGTCGGCTTGGTGGGCCGTCTCCACTTCGAAGCCCTCGGCCACCAGGAGGCCGCGCACCAAGTGGAGCGTGACACGATCGTCGTCGACGACGAGGATCCGCTGCATCCCGCGACTCCGCGCTCCGGGCTCAGGTGCGGCGACTGCCGCGCACGACGCCTGCCGATGCGGCCAGGCTCCCACACCGGTGGTGCCGAGGGCAAGCGCCTCCCGTCCCCCTGTGCGCCGCCGTGCCGTGGAGTATGCTCTCGGGAACCCTAGGGAGAGGAGCGATCATGCGCGGCAACCTCGTGACCATTGGGATCCTCGTCCTCTGTGGCGCGCCGCTCGCCGGCGCCGAGACGCATTACAAGCTGCCGCCGCCGGAAGTGGTCGCCCTCGTCGATGCGCCGGTGGCGCCCATCACCAGTCTCGACCCGCAAGGGCAGCGTCTCCTGCAGGTGGAGATCGAGCCGAACCCGCCGCTCGCCCTCCTCGCCCGGCCGTTCCGCTCCCTGGCCGGCCTGCGCATCGACCAGGCGCTGCAGGCGCGACAGCGGACACGGCGCCTCCTGCAGCTTCGTTTCGTGGGTGTCGCCGACGGCAAGGTCACCCCGGTCGATCTCCCGCCGGGGAAGCCCTTTTCGATCCCGGTATGGTCCCCCGACGGCAGCCGCGTCGCCTTCGGCGTCGATGGGCCGCAAGGGGTGGAGCTCTGGGTCGCCGAGGCCAAAACCGGCGCCGCGCGCCGCCTCGCCACGGTGCGCCTCAACGACATTCTCGGCTCTCCTTTTGTCTGGCACGATGGCAGCTCCTCCCTCCTCGTCCGCATGGTGCCGGCCGACCAGGGTCCGGCTCCGGAGGCGCCGGAAGTGCCGGCAGGGCCGGTGATCCAGGAGAGCGCCGGCAAGCGTACACGGATGTTCACCTATCAGGATCTCCTGGAGAACGAGGACGACGCCGCTCTCTTCGCGCACCTCGCCACCTCGCAGCTCGCGGTGGTGGACGTGGGCACCGGGGCAGTCGAGTCCTTCGGTGAGCCGGGCCTGATCCTCGCTGCCGAAGCCTCGCCGGACGGCCGCTTCGTCCTGGTGACGAAGCTCACCCGGCCCTTTTCTTACCGCGTGCCGTACTACTACTTCGCCCGCCGCGTCGAGGTGCTGGATGGGAAGGGCACCGTGGTGCGCTCCCTCGCCGAGCTTCCCGTCTCCGACGAGGTTCCGGTGCAGGGCGTGCCCACGGGTCCGCGTGAGGTCGGATGGCAGCCGCTGCACGACGCGACGTTGCTCTGGGTCGAAGCGCTCGACGGCGGCGATCCCACACGGAAGGCGGCGCACCGCGATCGACTCCTGACCCTGGCGGCACCGTTCGAGGGAACCGCGGTCGAGGTCCTGCAGCTGGAGCACCGCTTCCGGGGCGTCGATTTCACCGCCCGCCAGGACGAGGTCTGGGTCACGGAGTACCAGCGCGAGAAGCGTTGGCGGAAGACCTGGGCGCTGTCGCTCCGCCGGCCACAGGAGCAGCGCCTCCTCTTCGATCTCAGCGTCAACGACGCCTACAACGATCCGGGCCAACCGGTGACGCGGACGCTGGCGAATGGATTCGAGGTTCTCCGTCAGGACGGTGCCCATGTCTATCTGTCCGGGAAGGGCGCGAACGCCGAAGGCCAGCGGCCCTTCCTGGACGCCTTCGACCCCAAGAACGGGAAGAAGACGCGGCTCTTCCAATCCGCCGCGGACGTGGTGGAAGGCTTCGTCGGTTTCAGCGGCGACGGCAAGATCGTCACGCGGCGCGAATCGCCGAGCGAGCCACCCAACTACGACGTAGTCACGCTGCAGGGCGGCGGGCGCCGGCACCTCTCGCGCTTCGACAATCCGTACCCGCAGATGGCCGGCGTGGAGAAGAAGCTGCTCAAGTATCGCCGCGCTGACGGTGTCGCCCTGAGCGGCACTCTCTACCTGCCGCCCCACCGGGCCCCAGGCGAGCGCTTGCCCTGTCTGCTCTGGGCCTATCCATTGGAGTACTCCGATGCGGCGACAGCAGGGCAGGTGCGGGCCGTACCCAACGCCTTCACCGTCTATCGCGGCCCTTCGCCGCTCTGCTTCCTCGCCCAGGGTTACGCCGTGCTCATGGACGCCACCATGCCCGTGGTCGGCGATCCCGAGACCATGAACGAGACCTTCGTAGAGCAGATCGTCGGCGCCGCCCAGGCGGCAGTGCACACCCTGGACTCTCTCGGCGTCGTGGATCCGCAGCGCATCGTCGTCAGCGGCCACAGCTACGGCGCCTTCATGACCGCGAACCTGCTGGCCCATTCCGATTTGTTCGCCGCCGGCATCGCCCGCAGCGGCGCTTACAACCGCTCGCTCACCCCCTTCGGCTTCCAGAGCGAGCGCCGCTCCTTCTGGGAAGCCCGGGATGTCTACATGCGGCTGTCGCCGTTTTCCTTCGCCGACCGCATCAACGAGCCGATCCTCCTCATCCATGGGCAGGCAGACAACAACCCCGGCACCTACACCATGCAGTCCGAGCGCATGTTCGAGGCCCTGCAGGCCAACGGTGCCACGGCGCGGCTGGTCCTCCTGCCGGATGAAGCGCACGGCTACGCCGCCCGCGAGTCGGTCCTGCACACCCTGGCGGAAATGCTCGAGTGGAGCGACCGTTACGCCAAGAACCGGACCACCGCGGACAGGAGCTCCGCCGACTAGCCGTCGGTCCAGGCCCGGAATGGGGCGCGCCCCGGTGCTGGACTCGGGTTTTCCCTGTGCGCTGCCCCAGGGCCTGGACGTTCTCCCTCTTGACGGAGGAGCGCCAGAGGAGGCGAGCCATGATGTACCGGCTCGAAGGCGCCGTAGACGGCCAGCACCTGGTGTTTCCGCTGCACGACGGCGCCAATACGATCGGGAGATCCACGCAGCGCGCCGAGATCGTCCTGCAGTTTCCAGGCGTCTCGCGGGTGCATGCGGAGATTGTCGTGAGCGGCGAGGAGGCCGAGATCCACGACCTCGGCGCCCGCAACGGCATCGCCGTCAACGGCAACCGCGTCACCAACAAGCGGCTGCGCTCCGGGGACCAGATCGCTCTCGGCGAGGTGGCCCTGCACTTCCTGAGCGGGAACTGCTCACCCGCGCCGCCAGCAGGGGACGACGGCCTCGGCAGCTCGCAAAGCTATCCCTTGGCCACGGGGCGTGAGCCTCGGCTCCTCGACCAGCTGATCCACTTCGGCGACTTCCTGGTGGCCGACGACGACCCCGAGGAGGCGGGGCCGCTTTGCCTCGAGCGGGTGGCCCGGCTCTTCAGCTTCCGCAAGGCCTGTCTCTTCCTGCTGAACGACGTGGGCGAGCTGGAGCTGCGCTGCTGCACTTCGCGGCGGGCCGGCAGCGCCGAGCCCCCGGTGAGCCGCTCGGTCATCGAATCCGTGCTGCGGCAGCGCCAGCCCCTGCTCGTCACCGACGTCGACGGGGGCGAGGCGATGCTCCACAGCGCGCGGAGCAAGGGCATCCGTTCCCTCGTCGCCGTGCCGCTCCTGCACGGCACCGACATCCTCGGCGTTCTCTACATGGACGAGGACGATCCGGTGCGCCGCTTCTGGCCGCGGCACCTGCAGCGCTTGCAGCTGCTCGCCAGCCTCGTCGCTGCCAAGCTGGCGAAATCCAAGGTCAGCATCGAGCTGCAGACCGCGGCGGACATCGCGCGGCGGTTCCTGAGCGAGCCCCAGTCCCCGGAAGGTTTCGACGTGGCGGTCTCGCTCGAGCCCTGCGCCAAGGTGGGGGGCGATCTGTACGAGACGCTGCTCCTCCCCGACGGCCGTTACATGTGCGCCGTGGGCGATGTGGCGGGGAAGGGAGTGGGGGCAGCCTTCGTCATGGCCGAGACCCTGGCGACGCTGCGCGCCTTGGCGCCCGCGGCGGCGACGCCGCGGCAACTGGCGCTGCGCCTGCACGACCTCCTCGTGGAGCGGTTGGAGGCGCACGTTTTCATCACTCTGTTCTTGGCCTATCTCGAACCGTGGACCGGGCGGTTCGACTTCGTCAACGCCGGACACGAACCGGCGGTGTTGATCGCTCCCGGCCTGCCACCGCAGACGCTGGCGTCCACCGGCCCTCCCATCGGCATGGATATCCCGGTGCCCTTGGGGGCGGACAGCATCGTCATTCCACCCGGCGCTTTGTTCGCCGCCTGGAGCGATGGCATCACCGAAGCGCTGCGGGTGGGTAGCCGTCCGGCAGAGATGTTCACGCGGGAGCGCTTGGTGGAGCGTCTCGAGGCGCTGCGCGAGGCGTCGGCGGACGAGGTGGCTCGCGGCGTCCTCGAATCGGTCGACACCTTCCTCGGGGGCGTCCGTCCCCAGGACGATCGCACCCTCCTGGTGCTCCGGCGTCACGCCGGGTGAGGCGCGGAGTCAGACGGCGTCGAGGCGCAAGTGATTGCGCTCGAGGAGGGCGCGGAACTCGCTCCGAGCCACGGCCTTGCTGTAGGCGTGGTGGGGCTCGACGATGCCCGCCTTGACCAGCTCCAGCAGGCTGTCGTTGAGCGTGGTCATGCCGCTACCCTTCCCCGTTTGCATGATGGTGGGGATCTGGAAGGTCTTGCCCTCGCGGATCAGGTTGCTCACCGCTGGGTTCACCAGCAGGAGTTCGTGCGCTGCCACCAACCCGCCGCCCTTCTTCTTGCACAGGGTCTGCGAGATGACCCCCTTGAGCGCCTCGGCCAGCATGCTGCGCACCTGATTCTGCCGGTCCCCGGGGAACTGATCGATGATGCGGTCCACCGTGGAGGCTGCGGTGTTGGTGTGCAGCGTGCCGAAGACCAGGTGTCCGGTTTCGGCGGTCTCGATGGCGATCTCCATCGTGGCCAGGTCGCGCATCTCGCCGACCAGGACGATGTCCGGGTCCTCCCGTAGTGCCGCCCGGAGCGCGCTCCTGAAGTCCTCGGTGTGACCGCCGACCTCGCGCTGATTCACCAGGCAGCGGCGGTTCTCGTGCACGAACTCGATCGGGTCCTCCACCGTGATGATGTGGGCGGCGCGGCCGGCGTTGATGGTGTCGATCATCGCCGCCAGCGTGGTGGATTTGCCGGAGCCGGTGGGACCGGTCACCAGCACCAGGCCCTTGGAGAGATCACAGAGCGCCAGCATGGCCTTGCTGAGCCCCAGCGCCTCGGCGCTGGGGATGCGGGCCGGGATGGCGCGGAAGACCGCACCGATGCCGCGGCGATCCAGGAAGAGGTTGCAGCGGAAGCGGGCGACGCCTTCGATCTCGTAGGAGAAATCCGTGTCGTGGCGGGCTTCGAACTGGGCGCGGTGTGCCGCCGGCGTGATCTCCCAGACGAGCTCGCGCACCGTCGCCGGAGCCAGGGGTGTCGTGCCACCGAGCGTGACCATGTCGCCGTCCTTGCGGAAGAGCGGCGGGCAATTCGAGGACAAATGCAGGTCGGAACATTTGTCCTGGATCATGCGACGGAAGAACTGCTCGAGTCGCGGCACCGTGACGACAGGCGGTGCCGGGTGGGTGACGGAGGGCGCCCCGAGGTCCAGCGGCGTCGGCCGCAATGACGCCGGCATCGCCATGGGCGGCGGCGACAGGGTCGCGGTGGACGCGGCGGCCCCCGGCGCGTAGGCAGCCACCGCGCTCGGAGAGAACGCCGTGGGCGTCGGAGCGTATGCCGTCGCGGGTGCGAACACCGGGGCCTGTGCCGGAGCGAATGCGGTCGGCGGTTCCGGCGCGAAAGTCATCGCGGTTGTCGAAGTGAGCGCTGCCGGTGCTTGGCCCAGCGCTGTCGCCGGCGCCGGAACGAAGGCATTCGCCGCCGCGGGGGCGAACGCCGGCGCCGGCGTGAACGCGGGCGAGGTCGGGGCGGGAGCGGCTGGCGCCACCGCGCCGAACGGGGCGTTCCCGAGTGAGTCGCGCGCGGGGGGCCGCTCTCGGCCGGTGGGACCCGTGGCGGCAGCCACGGTCTCGATGGCCGGCACCAGCTGCACCTCGAGGCTGCCGTTCTGCTGCCGCACCAGCACGCGCACCGGACCGGTGGGGGCGGTGTAGTCGAACTCGCAGGAATCCGCCTGGGACATCACCTCGGCGAGCGACGGCGGCGCGATCTCGCGCAGGAGGTGCATGACCTGGGACAGCGTGGTGGGCTGCGCCGTCACCGGGCGCCGGCCGCCACCCGTTTCCAGCATGGCCTTCGCATTGGAGCCGAGGCGGAGCCGCGACGCTCCGGCGCGCCGCATGACCTCGATGAAACGGTCCAGCTGGGCCATCCCGCGCTCCCCTCAACTCCGCCGCGGCGCCGAGGCGCCAAGAGCCATGTCTGCCTGCATACCTTCCACGCCCCGACTTTCCACCCAGACGACGCGACGCCGGTTGATCCAGTGGAGCCGCGGGCCGTCGTACAGCGGCAGAAAGCGTTCCGGCTGCCGCAAGTAGTTCTGCAGCCGCTGCTGTCCCTCGGGCAGCACGTAACGCACGACACCGCGGAGATGCAGGCCCCCCTCGAGCGCCACGACGACGTCCACGCAAGCGGCATCGGCCGCCTGGAACTCGAGCGCTCCCAGGACGCCTTCGTCCCTCGCCGTCACGGTCACCACCAGCACCGCGTCCAGGTTGAGGAGACGCGTGCCTCCCTGCGCGTCCAGCGCCGGGACATAGGACTCGCGGCCGTTGAGCACGTCGCCCGGGCGTTCGCCGCCCTCGTGACTCTCGGCGTACTGGCCGACGAAGAGATGCAGCTCCTGCGTCGGTTCGCCGACGAGCGTCACGTGCGCCGGGACTTGCCGTTTCGGAATGCGGTACTCGCCGGGCATGCGCGACCTTTCCGGACCTCGCGAGTCGATGGTGAGCGCGGTCTTCCAGCCGGCCGTGGTGTTTCCGGAAGGGCAAGATGCGTTCCTGCACTGGAGTGGAAGGGGTGGAACGGGGCGACGACTGGAGTCCGCTCTGTCGGCGTCGTTCTCCGGCGCTTGCTTGTCGTTTCCTGGATGCGTAGCATGCCCGCATGAACGAAGCCCAAGCAGCGCCGGGGCTGGTCCCGCCACCTGCCGCGCTCGTCACACGCCTCGCCCACTGGGTGAAGGCGATGCAGCGCGAGAGTGGTGCGGACTTTCGCGCCCTCTATCTCTACGGGAGCGCCTTGACGCCGCGCTTCGTTGCCGAGCAGAGCGACGTCAATCTGCTCCTCGTGCTGGCGGAGCTGTCCTTCGAGCGGCTCGAAACCCTGGCGCGCAGCGTCTGGGCGCTGCAGAAAGCTTCGCCGGGCGTGAAGAAGGTGGTGCCTCTGGTGCTCACCGAGGCGCAGATCCGTCGCTCCGCCGACGTTTTTCCCGCCGAGTTCCTCGACCTCGTCGGCCGGCGAGCTCTTCTCGCGGGTCACGACACTCTCGCCGGGCTCGACGTCGGGCTGCACAACCTGCGCCATCAGTGCGAATACGAACTCCGCTCCAAGCTGATCGGTTTGCGCCAGGCGTACCTGCTGGCGGGAGAGGGCCCAGGCACCGCGCAGCGCCTCCTCGTGCAAGCCGCCGGCGGCCTGGCCGCGGTGTTGCGCCAACTCCTCGTCCTTGCCGGCGAGACGCCGCCTGACGACGCCGACGCTTTGGTGAGCGCCGTCGCCCAACGCTACAAAGTGGACAGCACCGCTCTCGGTGCACCCTTCGCCGCCCGCCGCCGCCCGGACGCCGACTCCGCTGGCGCTGCGGCCCAGTTCGCCGCCCTCCTCGTCGCGCTGGAAGCCCTCATCGGTGCCGTCGATGCGTATCCGGCCCGCTGAGCGCCTTCTCCTCTCGTTCTGTCTCCTCGCCCTGGCGGGTGCGTCGGAGACTTCGCGCGCTCTGCGACCCGAGGATCTGGGACGGCCGCAGGGTTACCTCACGGACGAGGCGCGAGTCCTGGACAGCGAAGCGCGACACCGCATCGAGAACTACCTCGCAGCGATCGAAACAGCGTTGCAGGTGCAGTGCGCCGTCGTCACCGTGCCGAGCGTGGCACCCGGGACGATCGAAGAATTCGCCGTGAAACTCTTCGAGACCTGGGGCATCGGGGGCGCGAAGAAAGACGAGGGATTGCTGCTCCTGGTGGCGGTGGAGGAGCACCAAGTGCGCTTCGAGGTAGGCTACGGTCTCGAGGGCGTGCTTCCCGACGGGCGCGTTGGCGGCATCATCCGCCAGCTGATCGTGCCGCGCTTCCGGGAAGGTGACTACGCCGGTGGCATCCTCGACGGCCTCGCTGTCGCCGCCGAGCATATCGCCACCGCGAAAGGGCTCGCCGCCCCCAAACCCAGCGGCGGCAGGCCGCCCCCGCGCCAGCGCCGCGAGGGCTTGCCCCCCAGCACTCTCGTTCTCGTGCTCGTCGCCGTCATCGTCCTTGCTTCTCTCGGGAGCGGCAGCCGCCGTCGCCGGCGGCGCGGCGGCTTCGGAGGTCCGTGGTATGGTGGCTGGACTTCTGGCGGCGGTTTCGGTGGTGGCGGCGGGGGCGGTGGCTTCGGTGGTTTTGGTGGCGGCGCCTCTGGTGGCGGTGGCGCCACCGGGCGCTGGTAGTGCGCAGCGCCACGAGGTGCTGACATGGAGGAGGGATCCGATGCGCAAGGGCATGATCGTTCTCATCGTCGTCGTGGTGTTGCTGGGAATTCTCGCGACGCGGGTCGTCGGCAGCTACAACGGCCTGGTGACGAAGCAGACGCAGGTGCGCACCGCCTGGGCCGAAGTGGACAACCTGCTGCAACGCCGGAACGACCTCATCCCCAACCTGGTGGAAACGGTGAAGGGCTTCGCCGCCCAGGAGCAGACGGTCTTCGGCAACATCGCCGAGGCCCGCTCCAAGATGGCGGGGGCGCGCACGCCGGAGGAGCGCATCGCCGCCGGCCAGGCCATGGACACGGCGCTCGGCCGACTGCTCGTGGTAGTGGAGAACTACCCTGAGCTTCGCTCCAGCGAGAACTTCATGCGCTTGCAAGACGAGCTCGCCGGCACCGAGAACCGCCTTTCCGTGGGCCGCACCCGCTACAACGAGATCGTCGGCGATTTCAACGCCTCCGTCCGCCGCTTCCCGATGACCCTCTTCGCCGGCATGTTCGGCTTCGGCAGTGAGCCCTTCTATCCCGTGGCGACGGAAGCGAAGGAAGTGCCGCGGGTGAAATTCGGCTCCTGAGGAGAGAGAGCAGGTCGAGGTCCGTCGTGCTGATGGCACCTCTATACGCTGTTGCACGACCTCGCACACGACGAGACTCGGTTCTGGGTGGTGGCGATCACGAGATCCTGCCCGACGGGGAGTACGGCCTCGTCGAGTTTTTCTGCAACGACCCTGAATGCGACTGCCGCCGGGTCATCCTGCAGGTGGAAACCAACGAGCCGGTACAAAGGGTCTGGGCCTCGATCCACTACGGCTGGGAGCGGCCGTCCTACTACGCCCCTACGCGCTGCGGCTTCGCCGACACTACCGGCTCTTCAAAGCCGCGCTGCGTTCCTGAAGGGACTCGGGCCAGTGTCGCCGGGAACGACCCCGTTCCACCAGACACCTGGCTCGCGGGCGCCTCTTGACGGCCCGCGCCTCTTCCTCCAAGTAGGAATGGAGTAGGAATGGAGGAGGAATGGAGGAACAAGTGGCCATCTTGAACATCAAGAATCTGCCCGACAAGCTCTACCGACAGCTGCGGAAACGGGCCAAGGAGCGGCGGCGCTCCGTGGCCCAGGAGGTCACGGTGATCCTCGAAGAGGCGCTGGAGCGCTCGGAGCGTCTTTCCCTCCTGGAGCTACAGGGTCTCGGCAAGGAGCACTGGCAGGGCATCGGAGCGGTCGAGCACGTCGAAGGCGAGCGGCGCTCGTGGGACTGATGGAAGCGATCGGCGCCGGACCGGTGGCGCTCGACACGGTCGTTTTCATCTACTTCATCGAGGAGAATGCGCTCTATCTCCCGTTTGTCCAGCCGCTGTTCCAAGCCGTCGATGCACAGCGGGTACGTGCCGTTTCTTCCAGTCTCACCCTTCTGGAAGTCCTCGTCGTCCCTTACCGGGCGGGGAATCACGCCCTCGCAGACCGCTACGAGCAGATCCTCACCCGCGGGCGGGGGCTCGATCTCCTCGACATCGATCGTCATCAGCTCCGGGTGGGGGCGTACCTCCGCGCCGTCCATCCGAACCTGCGAGCACCCGACGCGTTGCAACCTGCGGCCGCACTTGGCGCCGGCTGCACCTCGTTTCTCACTAACGATCGCACCTTGCCCTCGCTTCCAGGCCTGCCCGTGCTCCAGCTTCGCGAATTCGTCGCTTCATAAGCCGAGGCGCCGTTGGCGTCGAAACGGCTGGTGCCTCCTGGATCCCAGCGCCGAGGAGAAGCTGTCTGCGGAGTGTTCGCTCCTCCGGCATGTTACGATGTTCGGCCATGGAACCGACGCCGAGCCACGAACCCCGGCGCCGCGGCCGGCCCGCCGCGCGGCGCATCGCCCCGGACGCCCTCCGCGGCAAAGTGCGCGCCCACGATCCCTTCGAGCTCATCCGCTGGCTCGCTTGCAGCCAGACCGATCCACGCAAGGCCCTGGCGGAGCTGGTGCAGAACAGCCTGGACGCCGGCGCCCGCCACGTCCGCATCACCAGGGTGCGCGAACGGGGGCTGCCGGCGCTCCGTGTCCTCGACGACGGCGAGGGCGTCATTCCCGAGCTCGGGCGCCGCGAAGCCTTGCAATACATCGCCACCAACATCGGTCATAGCCGCAAGCGCTCGTTGTCGCTGCAGGAACGTTACCAGCTCATGACGCAAGGACAGTAGCTGGTGGAAGTTGCCGCCTACGCCGACCGCAATCTCGCCACCGGCCGCCCGGGGCGGCAATCTCGGGGGGCACGCGCCGCCGTTTCGAAAGCTCCGGAAGTCGCGACCGACTGAGCGAGCGACGTCGACCCACCAGATGATGCGCATTCCACTCGTGGCGCCAGATGGACCCGCGCCGCACCGGGCAGCGGCGCGATCGCGGCACGATTTCGAGCCGGCGCGGAGGCCTTCATGTCCTGGACGCAGCTCTCCTTCGTCCTCCCGGCGCAGAGCGTCGAGAGCGTCGAGGCCGTGCTCTTCGCTCTCGGAGCGCTCTCGGTGGCCAACCGAGATGCCGGTTCCGATGCCTGGTACGTTGACGCGACCCCCGAGACGAGTCCGTGGGAAGAGGTGCGCCTCGAAGCACTCTTCGCGCCCGCGGTGGAACGGGAAGCGATCCGCGCCGCCCTGCAGGCCACCGCCGGCGCCGAGGCCATGGCGTCGCTCGCCTTCGAGACGCTGGAGGATCGCGACTGGGCGCGGGAGTGGATGCGGGACTGGAAGCCGCAGCGCTTCGGCCGCCGTCTTTGGATCTGCCCTACTTGGATGGAGCCGCCGGACCGGCAAGCGGCGACGGTGTTCTTGGATCCAGGGAACGCGTTCGGCACGGGAACCCATGCCTCCACGGCACTTTGTCTCGAGTGGCTCGCAGCCCATGATCTCGCGGGGCGCACCGTTCTCGACTACGGCTGTGGTTCGGGCATCCTCGCCATTGCAGCCCTTTGCTTGGGTGCCGAGCGTGCATGGGCTTGCGATCTCGATGCGCAGGCCCTCGCGGTGTGCGCGGAGAACGCGGCGCGGAACGCCGTCGCCGATAGGCTTTGGATAGGCTCGCCGAGTGAGCTCCCGGAGTGCAGCGCCGATGTGCTGCTGGCGAACATTTTGAGTCGGACCCTCGTTGATCTCGCCGCGGAGCTCGGGCAGCGCCTGCGCCCCGGCGGTGCACTCGCCCTCGCCGGCATCCTCGAGACCCAAGTCGAAGCCGTGATCGCCGCCTATGCCCCGTGGTGCCGGCTCGCGCCGGCGGCGACACGGGAGGAGTGGGTGTTGCTCACAGGCGAACGCGAGGTCGAAGGGGCGCGGAGCGACGGTGCCGCGGCCGATCGGCCCAGCGGCCGTCTGCCGCGACCCTACTCGTAGCGCAGGCACTCCACCGGGTCGAGGCGCGCCGCCTTGAGGGCCGGGAAGATGCCGAAGACGAGGCCGACAAAGGAGCAGATGCCGAGTCCGAGTGCCGGGGCGTAGGAAGGAACGCTCGCCGGGACCGGGGTCAACTTGCCGATGAGTGAGACAACGCCGGTGGAGATGAGCAACGCCACCAGACCGCCCATACTGGTGAGGACGACGGCCTCGACGATGAACTGCTGCAGGATCTCCGCTTTCCTGGCGCCGACGGCCTTGCGGATGCCGATCTCCCGGGTGCGTTCCGTCACCGACACCAGCATGATGTTCATGATGCCGATCCCGCCGACGAGGAGCGCGATGGAGGCGATCCCGGTGAGCCCGGCGGCGATGGCGCCGGTGGCGTCGCGGAACATCTGGGTGAAACGGTCCGACATCACCACATCGAAGTCGTTCTCCTGGTCGGCGCGCACGCCGCGGCGGCTGCGCATCACCTGGATCACCTGATCCTTGGTCTCTTCGATCGTGAGCGGCGACATGGCCTTGACCACGATCCAGTGCTCCTGGCCCCGGCCGTAGTGCTTGAGCAGCGCCTGCGCCGGCACCAGGGCCTTGGCGTCGAGATCGTTCCCCAGCTTCTTGCCGCGCTCCCGCAGCACACCGATGACTGTGAAGCGGTGATTCTCGATGCGCACCTCCCGCCCGAGATAGCTGCCTTCGGGAAAGAGCTTGTGGATCACCGTGCGGCCCAGGATGACCACCGGCCGGCCGCGCTCGGCCTCGAAGTCCGTCCACAGGCGGCCCTCGCTCACGTCCAGGTTGATCACTTCCAGGTAGGTCTGGGTGGTCCCGATGATCTCCACCTGCCGGCTCTTCTCATTGCCGTAGTAAACCGGTTTGTAGATGCCCAGGTACGGTGCCGTCGCCCGCACCATGTCGCACTGGCGCAACGCGTCGACGTCCTCGTAGGTCAGGTCGCGCCGCTCTCGCCACAACCGCCGGCGTTCTTCGTCGCTGTGGGCGGGTCCCCAGACCTTGCCTACCCAGAAGGTGTCGGTGCCGAGCTCCTCGTTGACGACGCCTTCCACCGTACGGTTCACGCCCTCGATGAGGCCGATCATGACGATCACCGTGAAGACGCCGATGAAGATACCGAGCGCGGTGAGCGACGAACGCAGCTTGTGGCTGCGGACGGCATCGAAGGCGAGCGTGGCATGGCGCAGCATCAGGACCTCACTCGTAACGCAGGGCCTCGACCGGATCGAGGCGCGAGGCCCGGACCGCGGGCCACAGTCCGAAAACCAGACCGACGGTGGTGGAAACGCCGAAGCCCAGGATGATGCTAGCGGGGGTCACCCGTGCCGGCACGGGCGACGCCTGGGCCACCGCCATGGCGATGCCACAACCGAGGAGGATGCCCACGGCACCGCCGAGGAGGCAAAGGATGATGGCCTCGATGAGGAATTGCGTCACGATGTCCCGCCGCCGGGCGCCGATGGCCTTGCGGATGCCGATCTCCCGGGTGCGCTCCGTCACCGAGACCAGCATGATGTTCATGATGCCGATCCCGCCCACGAGCAGTGCCATCCCGCCGATCATGATCATGACCGCGAAGAAACCGGCGGTGACGCGGTTGAAAGTCTGGATGAGGCGATCCGAGGTGTTGATGGCGAAGTCGTCGGGCGCCTCCAGCGGCACCCGTCGCACCCGGCGCAAGGCACCGCGGATCTCGTCGATGGTGTCCTGCCGGCTATGTCCGGCGGCGGGCAAGGCGGAGATGTTGACGTCCCGCCGGGTGCTCAGGCCCCAGTGCTTGGCGAAGGTGGTGTAGGGGACGTTGACGATGTTGTCCTGGGACTGGCCGAAGATGCTGCCCTTCCGGCCCAGGATGCCGATGACCCGGTAGGCCTGGCCGCCGATGCGGACTTCCTGGTCGACGCCGCCGCCGCCGGGGAAGAGGTTCTCGGCTACGTCGGCGCCGAGGGCGACGACGGGGCGGGTGGCATGGATGTCGTCGTCGGTGAGGAAGCGCCCGTCCGCCACGCTCCAGTTCTCGATGGCAGGATAGGTGTCGTTGGTGCCGCAGATGGTCACGCCGCCCACGCGCACGTTACGGAAGACCACGTCCCGGCTGGTGTACACCGTGGGCGAAGCGATGGACACGGAGGGCAGAGCGCGCACGGTTTCGTACTCGCGCATGGTCAAGGGCTTGCGCTTCTCGTAGTCCTCGTCGTTGCCCGACGAGGCCCAATCCCAGCGGTTGATGGAGATCATCTCGGCGCCGATGGAGCTGAACTGCCGCGAGACGCTGTCGCGGATGCCCGAGACGATGGCCAGCAGGCCGATGACCGCGGTCACTCCGATGATGATCCCGAGGCAGGTGAGGAGCGCCCGCATCTTGTGGGCCCGCAGTGTGCCCACCGCGACCTTCATGCATTCGCTCAACTGCATCCTCGGCCTCCGGCGCCGGAGGAATGCCTCCGCACGCGAGCCTCGATCTCGTCGGTACCCTGTGCACCGGCACCGTGCCTGCCGGCGCCGCGACTCACGCCTGGGCGAAGGCGCGGTCCGCGGTGGTGTCGAGCTCGATGTGACCGTCGCGCAAGCGCACCACGCGGCGGCAGTGGCGGGCGATGTCCGCCTCGTGGGTTACCATGACGATGGTGTTGCCGCCGCGGTACAGATCCTCGAACACTTGCATGATCTCCTCGCCGGTCTTCGTGTCCAGGTTGCCCGTGGGTTCGTCGGCCAGGATGAGCGACGGCTCCGTCACCAGGGCGCGGGCGATGGCGACACGCTGGCGCTGGCCGCCGGAGAGCTCGTTGGGCTTGTGGTGGCCGCGGTCGGTGAGCCCCACCGCCTCGAGCGCGGCGGCGGTGCGTTTCCGCCGCTCCCCGGAGCGCACGCGGGCGTAGACCAGGGGCAGCTCCACGTTGTGGAAGGCGCTGGCTCGGGGCAGGAGGTTGAAGGTCTGGAAGACGAAGCCGATCTCGCGGTTGCGCACCGCCGCGAGCTCGTTGTCGTTCATCCGGCTCACGTCACGGCCGTTGAGGAAGTACTCCCCGGAGGTGGGAGTATCCAGGCAGCCGACGAGGTTCATCAGGGTCGACTTTCCGGAGCCACTGGGGCCCATGATGGCGACGTACTCGTTGCGCTCGATCTTGAGGTCCACGCCCGCCAGGGCCCGCACCGTGGTGCTGCCCATGTTGTAGTCCTTCACCAACTCACGGATGTCGATGAGCGTCATGTTTGCGGTTTGCCCTCCCGCGCGGCTTCCTCGGGCTTGCGTTCCCGGAGCAGCTTGCCGCTGGTGAGGGTCCGCAGGGTTTGGTAGGGGCCGGTGACCACGCGCTCTCCGGCGGCGAGGCCGGTGCGGATTTCGATGAAGCGGTCGTCGCTCACACCGCTTTCCACCGGAACGAACTCGGCGCGCCCGTCGCGGAAGACGTAGACTCCTTCCTTGCGCTTGCTCTCGGCCGCCTCCTCGTCCTCCGGCGTTTCCGCCGCACTGGCGGTGTTCCCGCCTTTGTCGTTGGGTTTCTTCTCCTTCTCCAGCGCTTGCTTCTCCTTCTCCGGGTCACGGGCCACCACCGCCTGGATGGGGATGCGGACGACGTTGTCGCGCACCGCGGTCTCGATCTCCAACGTCGCCGTCATGCCCGGTCGCAGCGCCGGATCGCGGTCCACCATGACCACCTTGACCGTGAAGTTCGTCACCTCTTCCTGGGTGCCCCGGTTCCGGGTCACCGCGGTGTTGGCGATCTCCGTCACCGTGGCGCCGAAACTGGTGTCCGGGAAGGCGTCCACCTTCACCCGGGCCTTCTGTCCCAGACGCACGTCCACGATATCGGTCTCGTCGATCTCGGCCTCCACCTCCATGCGGGCGAGATCGGCGATGGAGAGCAGCACGGTGCCGGGGTTGTTCATGGTTCCCACCACGGCCATTTCGCCTTCCTCGACGTTGAGCCGCGAGACCACGCCATCCATGTTGGCGGTGTAACGGCACTTATTGAGGTCGTCCTGCGCCCGCTGCAGCGCCGCCACCGACTGCTGATACGCTTGCTCGGCGGCCCCCAGTCGGGACTCCTCCACTCGCGCCGTCGTTCGTGCCAGGTGCACCTCCTGGTCGGAGACCAGCTTGCGGGCGTACAGGTCCTCGGAGCGTTTCACATCCGCCTGAGCCTTCTCGTTCTGCGCGTGCGCCAGCTGCACCTGTGACTTCTGCGCCGCCACCGCCGCCTGCCCCTCTTCGACGCTGGCCTGGAACTTGGTGGGGTCGATCTCGAGGAGGAGCTGGCCCTTGGTCACCGCATCGCCCTCCTTCACCGCCAGCCGGGTGATCTCGCCGGGCAGGTGGGCGCTGATGTCCACGATCGCCTCGGGGTTCACCACCCCGGGGCCGCTCACCTTGCCCACGACCGTGCCGACCTTGACGGCGGCGAGCGTCACCGGCGTGCCCTTCTCGCCGCGCCCGCGCAGCAAGCTGACGGCGACGACGGCGAGGAGAACGAGCAGGATCCCGAGCCCGATGAACAGCTTCTTTCGCTTGCGCATGGAATCCTTTCACGGGAGCCGCAGCGGGAACCGGCGATGCATCCGGGTGCCGGCCAGGCCTCCATCCCCGCTCACAGAGAGGACGCCCACAAACCCAACAAGGTTCCGTGCGGCCAACACACCAGCTCTGCGGCGAGACTCAGCATAGCACCGGAGCCAGGAGCCATCGAATGGGGGAGGGGCCGACGCTGCTGGGTCCGAGGCCGAGTACGTGCCGGGCGCACCAGAGGTTACACCACCGCGCCCCGGCCCCGGGGGGTGGGCGGACGGGCCCCGGGTTTTCGCCCGGAGCCGCGGTCGGCGCCGGGTGGCGAGAGCACCTGCTGGGGCGGAGTGACGTCGCCGCTCTCGTGACGGGGGTGCCGTCCCCGCCGCGGTCACTCGTAGCGCAGCGCCACGATCGGGTCCAGGATGGCGGCGCGGCGCGCCGGCCAGATGCCGAAGAAGAGGCCGACGGCGAAGCTGAAGGCGAAGGCAAGCAGGATGGCGAGCGGCTGGATGGCGGTGTTCCAGTGCGCCAGCCGGGAGAGCGCCATGGCGCCGAGCGAACCGAAGAGGATGCCGAGCAAGCCGCCCACCAAGCAGAGGACCAGGGCCTCCACCAGGAACTGAAAGAGGATGTGGAAGCGGGTGGCGCCGAGGGCCTTGCGAATGCCGATCTCCCGGGTGCGCTCGGTCACCGACACCAGCATGATGTTCATGATGCCGATGCCGCCGACGAGCAGGCTCACCGCCGCGATCCCCGCCAGGAGGATGGAGAAGGTCTGGGTGGTCTCCTGGAAGGTGGCCATGACATCGGCCTGGTTGCGGATCATGAAGTCGTTGGCCTCGCCGGGCCGGATGTGGTGCTCCCGGCGCAGCACCCGCTCGATCTCGAGCATCGCCAAGTTCATGAACTCCGGCTTGTCGACCTGCACCGTGATCGACCGCAGCCGGTCCGTGCCCAGGACCCGGTAGCGCGCCGTTTGCAACGGCACCAGGATCTGCTCGTCCGGGTTCTGCCAACCCTGCGCGCCGCCCTTCTCCGAGAGCACCCCGATGATCTCGAAGGGGGTGCCGGCGATGTGCAGCTGCTGGCCGATGAGGGCGGTGGCGTTCGAGTTCAGCATGTCCGGGATGGCGGAGCCCACCACGGCGAAGCGCCGCTGCGCCTCGTCGTCGCCGTGGGTGAACATGCGTCCCGCGGGCAAGGTGTAGTTGCGGACCGGGATGTAATCGGGCGTGGTGCCGACGACGTTGACGTTGAGATTTTGGTTGCCCCGTTCCACCTGCAGGTTGCGCGACAGCTCCGGGACCACGGCCCGCACGTAGCGCGCTTCGCCGCCGAGGGCTTCGGCGTCGTCCAGCGTCAGGCTGACACGGACGTCTTGGGCAACGCCGCGCATCATCGACTGCCCGGGATAGATGCTGAGCAGGTTGGCTCCGAGGGCCTGGATCCGCGCTTCCACCGCGTGTCGCGCCCCGGTGCCGAGGGCGAGCATGGTGATCACCGCGCCCACGCCGATGATGATGCCGAGCATGGTGAGGAGCGAGCGCATCTTGTTGGCCCGGACGGCTTCGAGGGCGACACGCAGGATCTCCACGAGCAGCATGGCTACGGCGCTCCCCGCGGCGCTTGGCCGCCGCCGCCCCGCGGCGCCGGCTGCTGCTGCTGCATGCCAGGCAAGCCGCCGCCGGTCATGCGCTGGAAGCGCTCGCGGAACTCGCGCTGCGATTGCAGCAGCGACGCGCTCGGCAGCACCAGCACCGTGTCTGCTTCCGAGAGCCCCTCGGTCACCTCGATGTGATCCAGATCCGTGAGGCCGGTCTTGATCCGCTGCGGCGCCGGCTTGCCTCCGTGCAGGGCGAAGACGATGTAGTTGCCGCCGAAATCGTTGCTCCTGCCCTGGCCGTTCCAGCCGCCGCCGCCACGTCCGCCGCCGCCGCCGCGGCCGCCTCCACCGCCCCGGCGCATCTGGCCGAACACCTGCTGCATCATCGCCCGCTCCGCCGGCGCCAGCTCCTGTCCCGCCATGCGCTTCTGGAATGCGGCGCGCACTGCCTCCGCCGTGACCCCCGGGGGCAGCGGGATCTCCCGGCCGTCGGGGAGGCGGAAAGTCTCGCCCTTGCCGTCGGTTCCTGGCGTCGTGGCACCTGCCGGGCTGGCGCTTTCCTTCGCGCTGTCCTTGTCGCCGCTGCTATCCGCCGCTGCCGGCTTCGGGTCCGTCGGTGCCGCCAGAGAGTGCTGCACCTCGTCCGGGTCGAGCCCCAGCACCTGGGCCGCCGAGGCCACGTCGCGCTGCGTGCGCAGCGCCGCGTTGGGAATGGCGAGCACGCCTTGCCGTTCTCCGACGTGGATCTCCACCTCGCAGTTCATCCCCGGCATGAGGAGGTGCTCCGGATTCAAGAGTCCCACGAGCACGGGAAACATGGTGACGTTCTGCTGCACCGTGGCTTGCGGCTCGATCTTGAGCACCCGGCCGCTGAAGGGACGGTTGGGATAGGCATCGACGGTGATGGTGGTCTCGAGGCCGGGTCGCACCTTGCCGATGTCGGTTTCGTCCACCAGCGAGCGCACCTGCACGGAATCCAGATTGGCCATGCGGAAGAGCACGGTGCCCCCGCCCACGTCGCGCGTGGGGCTCGAGATCACCGTGCCCAGCTCGACGTTCTTCACCAGCACCGTGCCGCGCAGCGGGGCGCGGACCTGGGTGTCGTCCATCTGATCGCGGGCGGTCTCGAGGTCCACCTGGGCGCGCACGACCGCGGCTTTGGCATTGGCGGAGGCGAGCTTGGCGGTCTCGTACTCGGTCTCGGGGATGCCTTCGAGCTGGAAGAGCTTCTGGGAACGTGCCAACTGAGCGTCGGCGTTCTCTTCCTGCGCCTTGGCGACTTCGAGGTTCGCCTCCGCCTGCGCCAGCTGGTTGCGCGGCTGGCGGGGATCGATGCTCGCCAGCAGCTGCCCGGGGTCGACGTCGGCGCCGGTCTCGACCCGCATGTCGATGATCTCCCCCGAGGCCTTCGACTTCACGTCGACGGTCAGCACCGGCTCCAGCTGGCCGGCGGCGATGGCGGAGACCACGAGGTCACGCCGGGAGACCGGCACGGCCTCGTACAGCGGCAGGTCCTTTTGTTTGCCACAAGCGCCGAAGGTGGTGGCGAGACCGAGGAGAACGAGGAACACGCTGCCGCGGCGGTAGCGTCCGGGACGCCGCCGTGCAACCGCTGGGGTGGTGGGGCGAGTCGAAGGGGCCGCGGCAGTCGAAGTTCGCAGCGGGACCGCGGTTGCGGTCGTGTGCTGCACGAGCCAGGGCGAGGTCGGCATCCGTTGTTGTCCGATCGTGTTTTCCGCGAACGCAGGTCGCCAGCGCACGAGCGTTCGACTCCAGCACGGACCGTTGCTGGCGTCAAGCGTAGCACGTGGCCCGCGCCCCGACGGAACCTTCCACGCACCAGCCTTGCCTACATTCCCACCCGCCCCCGGGTTCCCCCCATCTCCCGGTTGTCCCCGGGACACCGGAGCCTCCATACTGCCGCGATGCGTCTGCCGCTGCACACGCGCATGCTTCTCGGGGGTGGGCTCGGCATTGTTGCCGGGATCACTGCCCACGAGCTCCTCGGCGACGCTCCGGGCCTCCAATGGTTCGTGCGCCACGTGACCCAGCCGGCGGGTCAGATCTTCCTGCGCGCGCTCCTGATGCTCGTGGTGCCCCTCATCGTCTCCGCCCTCTCCCTCGGCGTGGCCGGCATGGGGGAGATCCGCAGCCTCGGTCGCATCGGTCTCAAGACTCTTGCCTACACCGTGGTCGCCTCGTCGATGGCGGTCCTCCTCGGGCTCCTCCTGGTGAACACGCTGCGACCGGGCAGCGGCATCTCGGAGGAACTGCGGGCTCGCTTGAGCGCCGGCGCGGCGGAGCGTGCCGCGACGGTGTCGCAGGTACAAGCGCCGCCCTCGGGCTTGCAGCTCCTGGTGCAGATCGTGCCCGATAACCCGATCCGTGCCGCCGCCAACGGCGACATGCTGGCGGTGATGTTCTTCTCCCTCATGTTGGGGATCGGTCTGTCGCTCACCCGCACCGCCGCGGCCCGCCGTTTCCAGGAATTCCTCGAGGGCCTCTACGACGTGACCATGCGACTCATCGGCATCGTCATCTCTTGCGCGCCCTACGGCGTCGCGGCCTTGCTCTTCACCATCACCGCCGACCTCGGCTTCGAAGTGTTGGGGCACCTGGCGCGGTACGTCCTCGTCGTCGTCCTGGCGCTGGCCATCCATCAGTTCGTTTTCTATTCCTTGGTGGTGAGACTTCTCGGCGGCATGAACCCCATCGCCTTCTTCCGCGCCGTGCAGGCCGCCATGGTGACGGCCTTCTCCACCGCCTCCAGCAATGCCACGCTGCCTACGGCGTTACAGGTGGCGGAAGAGAAGCTGCGGCTGCCGCAGACGGTGAGCCGCTTCGTTCTCACCGTCGGCGCGACGGCGAACCAGAACGGCACTGCGCTGTTCGAGGGCGTGACGGTCCTCTTCCTGGCGCAGTTCTATGGCGTGCCGCTCTCGCTCGGGCAGCAAGTGCTGGTGCTCTTCGTCTGCATCCTGGGGGGCATTGGCACCGCCGGCGTGCCCGCCGGCTCGATCCCGGTGGTGTCCATGATCCTCGGCATGGTGCACGTGCCGGCGGAAGGCATCGGCCTCATCCTGGGCGTCGACCGCTTCCTCGACATGTGCCGCACGACGCTCAACGTCACCGGCGACCTCGTGGCGGCCGTCGTCGTCTCCCGCGGCGAAAAGCGCCTTCCCGAGGCGCAGAGCAGCGCCTGAGCCGGCGCCGGACGCGCCGGTGCGGGTCAGGCCTCAGCGTTGGACCACAGGCCCATTGCTAGCTTCACCAGGACAAAGTCATTGGGTGCGTAATCGAAAGCCCGGTGATACGGGAATACTTCAATCGAGAGAACCCAGTCGTGACGCAGAGGCACGAATGCCACCAGCATGTCGTGGTTCGGATCCACCCGGGCTTCGTCGCTCCGCCGCGAGCGCGAGTTCGGCGCAAGCTGGGAGGCCACGACGGCAGCGCCCACTGTACTCGTCGAGAGCAGGCGCCTTCGGAACCTGATCATCGCGGACTCGATGCACGCTCACGCGCCGGGCCAGGGACTGGTCGGGCAGGATCATGAGTGTTCCCGTCATGGCGTCACCGGACACGTTGAAGGCCCAGAGCCCGTGCGTCCGCCCCCTGGTGAATTCACAGGTCAGCTGTCGTTCAGCCTTGGCGTAGACGAACTCCAAGGTGCCCATCGGCACCCGCTTCTGATCGATGATCTTGTCGGCCAGCAGCGTGACACGGTCCGGCTGCCTCCATCCACATCTATCCGAGTCGGGCTTCGACCACGCTCACCGCCGATGCAGTAGGCACGAGCCGCGTGAGGCGCAGCTTCGCCTTCGCGAGAAGCGTGACGTACTCTTGTTCGGTCCGCTCCTGGCCTCCTGGTCCGACGAGCATCATCATGTCGAGCATTTTCCCCGGATGGAAAGTGTCGCCCGTGGGAAGCACCATCTCGATGATCAAGAGCCGGCTGTCCGAACGCATCGCGCGCCTGCAGCTGCCCAGGATTGTGAGGCACTGCTCCTCTGACCAATCGTGAATGACGTGTGAAAGAAGATACGCATCACCATCGGCGGGAACGCTCTCGAAGAAACTGCCCGCTTCGATCGTGACGCGGCCCGTGAGACCGCGTTCTGCAATGAAGGCGGGGGCATCGCGCACCACATGCGGCAGGTCGTAAAGAATCCCGCGTGAATGGGGAAAACGGCCGAGGATTGTGGTCAACAGATTGCCGGTGGCTCCACCCACGTCCACGATCGTTTTCAACGCGGAAAAATCATAGGCGGCGGCGACTGCGGCGGGTTCCTCTCCATGAACGCCAACCATGGTTTCGCTGAACAACGAAGCCGCCTCGGGATGCTTCGCCAACCAGTCGAAAACGGGCATGCCCAGAAGTTTTTCGAAGCCGCTCTTCCCGGTCCGCACCGAATACAGCAACTGAGCGACACCCTGTACCCACGTCTCGTTCGCGAGGGTCAGGATGGTGGCACGCGCCGAACCCGGTGCACCGGTCCTGAGCGCGTCCCCCAAGGACGTCAAAGCGAAGCGATGGGACCCGTCTTCGGTCATGATGCCGAGGCTCGCGAGCGTCCGCATGAGCCGATAGAGGGAGGGGGCATGAGTTTCCGTGGGTCCTGCGAGGTTGTCGGCGCTCTGCGGGCCTTGGGCCAGATGATCGGCGAGATTCAGTTTGGCGGCTGCATACACCACGTGAGACATCCAGTGCGCCGTACCCATCTGCACCAGTTGCACGTGAGGAGGCAAGGTCTGATTCGTGCTGTCTTGGGTCTCTGCCATGCTCAGGGACTCCTGGTTGAGGTGTATTTCGCTGCGATTCGATACTTCCTCGCAGCGGAACTGCCCGACTGGCGGCGTGAAATCCTTGGGTAGGCTGCACCTTACAGGAGAAGCACTTGCCCGGCAACGTCCTGCGTGGCCGACAGAGAATCGTTACGGGCACGTCGGGGGGGGCTTCCCGGATCCGCCTCTCGGCCGCGTGCTCGAGAGGCGGCGCGTCAGCCGCTGGGGCTCGTGAGGCCAGCATGTTCGTGGGCGATGCGAACAATCTCTTGCGGGGTACGAGCTGCCTCGAAGCGCCGAAGAAGCGTGTCCGGGGATTCTGGAAGATGCTCGCAAAACTCGTTCTCGCCGAGCAGCACTTGAGCGAGAGAGGAGACGACCTCCTGCACGTTTGCTTCGCGTCGCGGCCCCAGTGTGAGTTCAATGGGGACCCAGCGTGTTACGGCGATGCGCTCGAGAAACGAGAGGGGTCGTTTGAGTCGCGCCTCGTCAATGGGCCACAGACCGCCCGTGGCGTCGAAGCAGAAGGCGTCGCGATAGCAGCCCTCACGAAAAGCTTGAAGCCTCGCCGAACAATCGGCGGGAGCGTCACTCTCGAGCCAGAACGCGATGCCTCTTCGGATGACCAGGTACGGAGACGTGGGCTGGTTCGTCATGCCGCGTTCTCCGACTCACTCTTCCCGCAGCTTGGCGAACTCTTTCAGGCCCAGGTGCACCTTGAAGCGCGAGGCGCGGCTGTCCCAGCCGGCCTCGGGATGGGTGTAGTGGAAGGCCCAGGTGCTGCCGCCGTAGCCGCTCCGCCGTTCGTAGCCGATGACCGAGAAGCGATACAACGATTCCAGCGCCTCGTCGGCACCGACGGAGTTCTCCGCCGAACGCCGCCGTTCGTACTCCTCGGTGAACTGCTCGCGCTGGAAGGTGATGGTGCTGATCGATGAGCACGCCTGCAGCGCCTCTTCCCAGCGCGGCCAGTGGGCCACGATCTCGTCGTCCAGTTCCGCCTTGAGATAGGCCGAGTATTGCTCCCGGGCGTTGATCACGTCGGGATTGCTCAGGAGAAGGGGCTCCTCCTGCCGGCGCCGGGCGTGCTGCAGCGAGGAGTTCAGGAACTTGATCACGTCCCTCGGGCGCAAGAAGGTGCGCCCCAGGATGAAGGCCCACTTGGAAGGCGAGCCGCGCGGCGCGTCCGGCGTCGTGATCGACTCCCAGGTGGCCGTAGGGCCGAGCTTGGCGCGCAGGCGAGTCCCCACCAGGTCGAGTAAGGTATCGCCGTTCCATTCCAGACGCAGGGCCAGCGTCTCGCTGATCTTGTTCTTGTCGGAAAACGAGAGCTCGTCCCACAGGTCGGTCCGCAAGTAGACGACCGGGCGGATGGGGACTGGGCTGTGGCGGCAAGCCTGCCGCACCGAGCGGGCGGCGAGCACGAGGCCGGCGAGCATGCGTGCCCGCTCCTTGGTCACCGTCGAGATGCCCTGGTCGAGCTCGTCGAAGTGCAGCATCAGAGCGGGCAAGGACAGCTTCTTGGCCAGAGCGATGGTCGCCGAGAGCATGAGGTCCGAGAGGGCGTTGAGCTCCATGCCGAGCTTCAGATCGGCGCTGCCGCGATTCAGGGCGATGGCTCCCAGTTTGCAGCCGAAGACCTGGGGTTCGAAGGACATGCTCGAAAGGCGCAGCTTCGACGGCCGCAGCACGCTGTCGATCTGCGGTGAACCGGGACCGTAGTTGTCGGCGAGGAACTGCCGGATCGCTTGCGCGCTGCTCTCGCTCGATTGGGGTGCGCGCGACAGGGTCAGCCAGGCGAGCTGTACGGCAATCATGTAACGCCAGGAGGAAACGTAGGCTTCTACATCGGAGGCGCCTCGGTCGATGCGCTGGGCGTGCACGTTCCATGGGTACCCGCCCAAGTTGATCGAGCGCGACACGGTGTTGCCGTTCCCCTCCGCGAAGTGACGGACCAACGCGGTCTTGCCCGAGCCCTTGCGACCGAGGACGAGGAGCGCCTCCTGGTTGCGGATGCGGTCCACTGCGTCGGTGGTGAGGAAGTAGTCGAGAACGGCGTCGTCTTCCGCCGCCACGTCGCCGAACGAGCTCAGGTCCCGGAGCGATAGCGTCCGCGTGCCGCGCATGGCCCCTCCCGTGTGGCTGGGAACGGTCCGCCCTGCTGCAAGTTGCATACCGTCCAGAGGGGAGCGGAGGTGGCTGGAGACAGCGAGAGAACGCGCCATTTTGCTACCATGAGCGCACTTCTCGTTCGCGACGGCGTGCCGGCCCCGCGGCCGCTCGCGAGGAGGCGCGCGTGTCCCACGGACAATCGACGACACCGGAGAACAACGAGGCCATGCAGAGGCGTCTGGCGTCGCTGCGCATGGACCCGGAGGCGCGGGCCAGCCGGTCGCAGCGGCGGGCTCTCGTCGTTGCCGGTGGCGCGGCGGCAGCGGCCGCCGTGCTCGTCGCCCTGGCTCTCGGTCTCGGCGTGCGGCTGCCACAATTCGCTCGCCGCGTCCAGACAGCGCGCGTGCAGGCGGTGACCTCGGCCGAGGCCGCCGCCGTCCTCACCGCCGCGGGTTACACCTACGCGCGCCGCAAGGCGAGCGTCGGCGCCAGGATCGTCGGCCGCATCCTGGAATTGAAGGTGGACGAAGGCGACACCGTGGTGGCCGGTGCAGTCATCGCCCGGCTCGACAGCCGCGACCTCGAAGCGGCAGTGCGGGAGAACGAGGCCCGCCTCGCCGAAGTGCAGGCGAATCTGGCGGACGCCAAGCGGGAGAACGAACGGCAGCGCGCGCTCTTCGACCGCGGCGTGGTTCCGGAGGAAACGCGGGACGCTGCCGCGACGCGGCTCGACATGGCGGCGGCGCAGGTCGGCACCGCGGAAGCGGCGCTGGCGTCGGCACGGGCTCGGCTCGACGATGCCACCATCCGCTCTCCCCTCGACGGCGTCGTCATCGAGAGGAACGCCGAGCTGGGCGAGATGGTGGCGCCCGGAGGTTTCACCACCCAGCAGAGCACCGGGGCCATCGTCCGCATCGCCGATCCCGCTTCTCTCGAGGTGGAGGCCGACATCAACGAGAGCTACATCGCCAGGCTGCGGCTCGAGCAGCCGGCGCTGGTCCAGGTGGATGCCGTGCCCGATCGCGTCTATCACGGCAGCCTGCGCCAGATCGTCCCCACCGGGGACCGGCAGAAGGCAGTCGTCCAAGTGAAGGTGAGCATCGACGATCGCGACCGCCGGCTGGTGCCGGACATGGGATGCAAGGTCACCTTCCTGGAAGAGAGCGCCCCGGCAACAGCCACGCCGGGGGCGCCCACCGTGCTCGTGCCCGGCGCCGCCGTGGGTCGCGACGGCGCGGCCGCCCATGTCTTCGTGCTCCGCGATGGCAAGGTGCAGAAGACGCCCATCGTCCTCGGTGAAGCGCGCGGCGATGCCTGGGTCGTACAATCGGGACTCCGCGGCGGCGAGACCGTCGTCGTGGGCCGGCTCGACGGGCTCGCCGACGGCCGGCGCGTCCGTGCCGATTGAAAGAGAAGAGAGAAAGGAGGCTCGGTGGGACACCTCGTCGAAATCCAGGGAGTGAGCAAGAGCTACCGGCGCGATCGCTTCGAGATCCCGGTGCTGCAGAACCTCGACCTGAGTGTGGCGGCGGGACAGTTCATCGCGCTGCTCGGCCCCTCGGGCTCGGGCAAGAGCACGCTGCTCAACCTGCTCGCCGGCATCGACCGGCCGTCGTCAGGGCGCATCTTGGTGCAAGGGGAAGACATCGCCGGCTTGAGCGAGAGCGCATTGGCGCCGTGGCGGCAGCGCCACGTGGGTTTCGTCTTCCAGTTCTACAACCTGATCCCGGTGTTCACCGCCTACGAGAACGTGGAGCTGCCACTCAAGCTCTTCCGTCTCGACAAGAGCAAGCGGCGCGAGAAGGTGGAGAATGCGCTGGCCCTCGTCGGCCTCGACGAGCGCATGGATCACTATCCACGCCAGCTCTCGGGCGGCCAGGAGCAACGCGTCGCCATCGCGCGCGCTCTGGTCACCGACCCGACGCTCCTGCTCGCCGACGAGCCCACCGGGGATCTCGACGCCCGTAGCGCCGCCGAGGTTCTCGACCTCCTGGGTCTGCTGAATCGCGAGCACAAGAAGACCATCGTCATGGTGACCCACGACATGCGTGCCGCCGAGCGCGCCACGCACCTCTACCATCTCGACAAGGGGACGCTCACGCCCTGGGAGCGCCCGGCACCGGCGGCCTGAAGGGAGGCGGTCTGTGGGCAAGCTCGTCTGGCGGAATCTGCTGCGGAACAAGCGGCGCACGCTGCTCACCATCGGCAGCGTCGGCGTGGCGCTGCTTCTGCTCTCGCTCTTGCTTTCCGTTCTCGCTGCCATGGGGCGCGCCGAAGGCTCCGCCGACAACCGGCTGGTGGTGCGGCACGCCATCTCTCTCACTTTCGACCTGCCCGAAGCCTACTGGCAGCAGCTCAAGATGCTGCAGCACGTGCAGGCGAGCACGACCCTCGACTGGTTCGGCGGCACTTACAAGGACGACCGGCCACAGAACTTCTTCGCCCAGTTCGCCTGCGATCCCGAGACCTTCCGCAGCGTCTGGCCGGAGTATCAGTTCGACGCGCAGCAGTACGAGACTTTCGCCTCGGAGCGCACTGCGTTCGTCGCCGGCGCGGCGCTGGCGGCGAAGCATGGTTGGAAGATCGGGGACCGCATCGTCCTCAAGGGCACGATCTATCCCACCGATCTGGAGCTCGTCCTCCGCGGCACCTACACCGAGCCCAACGCGCCGGCGGCGGAGAAGCAGATCCTCTTCCACCGCAAGTACCTGCAGGAGTCGCTGGGGAACCCGGGCACGGTGGGCACCTTCTGGCTCCGCCTCGACTCGCCCGAGAGCGTGCCGTCGGTGGTGCAAGCGGCCGAGGCCATGTTCGAGAACTCGTCGGCGCGGGTGCGCGCTGAGACCGAGAAGGCATTCTCGCTTTCCTTCCTCGAGATGCTCGGCAACGTCCGGGTCCTCTTCGGTGCCATCGGCCTCGCTGTCGTCGTTTCCATCCTCTTCATGGTGGGGAACACCCTGGCCATGGCGGCCCGGGAGCGCACGCGCGAGGTGGCCATCCTCAAGACCCTGGGTTGCCGGGCCCACCAGCTGGTGGGGGCGGTCGTCGGTGAGTCCCTGGCCATCGGGCTTGTAGGAGCGTTCCTCGGGCTCCTGCTGGCGGTGGCGTTGCTCGCCACCGTTGGTCGTAGGATGGAAGAATTCTTCCCCGTCTTCGGCACGCTTCGCCTCACCCTCGGTGTCTGTCTGCTCGTGCCGCTCGTCGGCATCGGCATCGGTGTCATCGCCGGCTGGTTCCCGGCCTTCGAGGCGGTGCGCCTGCGCATCGTCGATGGTTTGCGGAGGCCGACATGAAGCTGCCCTTCAAGTACAACGCCAAGAGCCTTTTCGTGCGGCGGGGCAACACTCTGATGACGGTGGGGTCCATCGCCCTCGTGGTCCTCGTTTACATCGGTGTCCTGGGCATGGCCGCCGGACTGTCCAACTCGCTGCGCCAGAGCGGTGACGCGCTCAACGTCATCGTGCTGCGCGAAGGTGCCCGCAGTGAAACCGAGAGCGCCTTCGACCGCGAGCGGCAGCGGCTGGTGGAGAGTCTGCCCGGCGCCGCCACCGGCAGCGACGGGGCGCCGCTCGTTTCCAGCGAGCTCGTCACCTTGCAGATCTTCCCGCGCGCCGACGGCAAGGAGAGCAACGTGGCGCTGCGCGGGATGGGCGTGCAAGGTCCGGCGCTGCGCGCGGGTTTCCGACTCGTGCAAGGCACGATGTTCCACCCCGGTGTCGGCGAGGTGATCGTCGGCGACCGTTTGGCGCAGCGCTTCCCTGGCCTGGCGATGGGGGAGGAGGTCAACTTCGGCAGGCTCCGCTTCCGGGTGGTGGGGACATTCCGCACTGGCGGCAGCTTCGATTCCGAGGTTTGGGGGGCGATGGAGGACTTCGGCAACGCCTTCCGGCGCGAGGATGTGTCGGCGGTGTTGCTCCGCGCCGCCACGCCCGAGGGGGCGGATGCGCTCATCGCCCGGGTGCAAGGCGAGCAGCGCTTGCGCCTGCAGGCGAAGCGCGAAACCGAGTACTACGCCGACCAGACCACCGCGACGGCGACACAGTTCATTGCTCTCGGCACCGCGCTCGCCGTGCTGATGGCGCTCGGGGCCTGCTTCGCGGCGGCGAACACCATGTACGCCCACGTGGCGGCCCGGGCGCAGGAGATCGGCACGCTCCGCGCCCTCGGCTTCCGGCGCCGCAACATCCTCGGTGCCTTCCTCACCGAGGCGGCGCTGCTCGGTCTAGTGGCCGGCGCCGCCGGCGTGTTGTTGGCACTGCCGCTCAACGGTCTCACCACCGGCACCACGAACTTCGTCACCTTCAGCGAGCTCTCCTTCACCCTGCGCACGACGCCCTCGGTGCTCGCCATCGGCGTCCTGTTGGCTCTCGCCACCGCCGTGCTCGGTGGCTTCCCGCCGGCTCTGGCCGCAGCGCGCCGGCCCATCACGGCATTGCTCCGGGAAAGTGGCTGACCCAGGCGCACTCACGCCAAGGTCTTGCGGAAGCGCGAGGCCGCTAGCGACAACAATCCGACACCCAGGACGAAGAGCGTGAGGAGTTGCCGCCAGAGATCGACGACACCGGCATCCTTCAAGAAGATGCCGCGCACGATCTCCAGATAGTGACGCACTGGATTCAACATCGTGAGCCACTGGAAGACAGCGGGCATGCTTTGCACCGGGAAGAGGAAGCCCGAAAGCAGCATGATGGGCATGAAGAAGAGAAAGCTGGCCAGGAAGGCTTCCTGCTGCGTCTTCGACACCGTGGAGAGCAGAAGGCCCAGTCCAAGACCGGAGCCCAAGTAGAGCACGCTGGCGCCGAGCAGCAGCCAGGGGTTGCCGGTAAACGGAACATGGAACCACAAGCGGGCTACGCTGGAGATGACGACGACGTCGATGAGGCCGACGATGCCGAAGGGCAGGCTCTTGCCCACGACGAGCTCGAGCGGCCGCAGCGGGCTCACCATGAGCTGTTCCAGAGTGCCGATCTCCCGCTCGCGCACCACCGCCAAGGCAGTGAGCAGCAGGCACACCAGCATCATGATCACGCCGACGACGGCGGGCACATTGTAGTTGCGACTGGCGAGATCCGGGTTGTACCAGGCACGGGCGCGCAGGTCCACCGGCATCCGACCGGCCGCGCCGGCGGTGCGCACGCCCCAGGCCTGGAGGATGCGCTCCGCATAGCCCTGGGCCACGGTGGCGGTGTTGGAGTTGGTGCCGTCCAGCACCAGCTGCACTTCCGTGCCCTGGGGCGAACGCAGATCCGCCGCGAAACCCACCGGGATCTCGAGGCCGACGGTGACCTTGCCGTGCTCCAGGGCGCGAACGAGGTCCTCCGGATGCGGCGAGCCGCCGACGATGTCGAAGTACCCCGAAGCGGCGAAGACATCCACGAGGGCCCGCGAGGCGGCGCTGCGGTCGTGGTCGACGACGAAGGTGCGCGTGTGGCGCACGTCCGTGGACACGGCATAGCCGAAGACGATGAGCTGCACCACGGGGGCGACGAAGATGACGCGCAGCATGCGGGGATCGCGGAAGACCTGGCGGAACTCTTTCCGCACCAGCACGCCGATGCGTTCCAGGGCGGGTGGCGGTCTCCACCGTTGCGAGAGCCTGACGGTGCCCGTCGTCATTCCAGCTCCTTGCGGTAGTTGTGGACGGCAAGGGTCAGGCCCGCGAGGGCGAAGGCCACCATGAGCAGTGCGTCGTAGTAGAGCACGTGCATGCCCACGCCCTTGAGGAAGATGCCGCGGGTGACGGTGAGGAAGTAGCGGGCCGGGACCAGATAGGTCACGAGTTGCAGGGGCTTCGGCATCACCGCGATGGCGAACATGAAGCCCGAGAGCAGGAAGGCCGGCATGAAGGTGGCGAGCATGGCCAGCTGCGTGGCCAGGAGCTGCGAGCGAGCCACGGCAGAAATGAACATTCCCAGGCCCAGTGCCCCGGCCAGGAAGAAGAAGGAGAGCACCATGAGCAGCACGGGCTCGCCCCGGAAGGGCACGCGGAAGAGCAGGACGCCGAGCACCGAGACCATGACCACGTCGGTCAAGCCGATGGCGAGGTAGGGCAGGAGCTTGCCCAGCACCAGTTCGACCCGTGACACCGGTGTCGAGGCCAGCTGCTCCATCGTGCCCCGCTCCCACTCGCGGGCGATGGTGAGCGACGTCAGCATGGCGGCGATGATCATCATGATCACCGCCACCAGACCGGGCACGATCATGTTGCGGCTCTTGAGCTCCTCGTTGAACCACACCCGCGTCTCAGTACGGAGCGGCAGAACCTGCACGCGCGACGCCATTCGTCTGGCGAAGCTGGCCACGATGGCCTCGGTGTAGCCGAGCGCGATGGTAGCGGTGTTGGCGTCGCTGCCGTCCAGGTTGGCCTGGAGCTTCGCCGTCCGCCCGCCGTCCAGGTCGGCGGCGAAGTCCGGCGGCACCACGAGGACGAGCTGCGCCCGTCCGGCGCGGAGCAGCGCGTCGGTCTCCCGGGGTCGCTCCAAACGCGCCACGATGTCAAAATAACCCGAGCTCTGGAATTCGTCCACCAGCTCCCGGCTCCGAGCGGTGCCGTCCTGATCCAGGATGGCGAGAGCGATGTGGTTCACGTCCCAGGTGATGGCGTAGCCGAAGAGGAGCAGGAGGAGCACCGGCAGCAGGAAGGCGAGGATCAGGCTGCGCGGATCGCGCCGCAACTGCACGATCTCCTTCCGCGCCACCGCCAACAATCGCATCCGGTCCGGCATACGCTGCACCTCAGCCCACGATGGCGCCACCTTCGGCCCGCACCAGGGCGATGAAAACGTCCTCCAGCGAGGGAGCGACTGCGGAGATCTCGCGTAGCTCGATCCCCCGAGCCGCGAGGGCTGCCGGGATGGCCTGGTTCGCCACCTCTCGGTCGCTGACCTGCACATGCACGGTGCGGCCGAAGATCCCAGCGTCCACGACCCCTGGAACATCCTGGAGGACCTGCGTCGCGGCGACGGCGTCAGCGACGCGGAGCTCCAGCAGCGGCTCCCGCAGCCGGTCGCGGACGCGCGAAGGCGAGTCCAGGGCGATCAGGCGGCCGCGATTCATGAGAGCGAGCCTGTGGCAATACTCGGCTTCGTCCATGGCGTGGGTACTCACCAGCACCGTACGCCCAGCGGCGGCCATTTCCTGGATGAGCTCCCAGAAGCGCCGGCGCGATAGCGGGTCGACCCCCGAGGTCGGTTCGTCGAGGAAGAGGAGGGGAGGCTCGTGCAGGACGGCGCAGCCGAGGGCGAGGCGCTGCTTCCAACCGAGGGGCAGCGAGCCCGTGAGTTGCCGCTTCTCGGCCGCGAGACCTGCCATCTCGAGCACCCAGTCGCGCCGCTCCGCCCGCTGCGCCCGCGGCACTCCATAGAGCCCGGCGAAGAACTCGATGTTCTCCTCTACGGTGAGATCACCATAGAGCGAGAAGAGCTGCGACATGTAGCCGATGCGGCGCTTGATCGCCTCCGCTTCCCGCAGTAGGTCGAGGCCGTCCACGCGGCCCTTCCCGGCGCTCGGACGCAACAGCCCCGCGAGCATCTTGATCGTCGTGGTCTTGCCCGCGCCGTTGGGGCCGAGGAAGCCCATGATCTCGCCGCGCTCGACCGTGAAGGAGACGTGGTCCACCGCCGTGAAGGCACCGAACCGCCGCGTCAGTTCTTCGACCTCGATGGCCTTTTCCCCGTTCACGCGGTCCCCGCTCATGTCGTCACCACCGCAGTGATATGCTCGATGAAGGCGTCCTCCATGGATGGCTCGACCGGCCGCACCTCGAGGACGGCGAGACCGGCTGCCTCCAAGGCTTGCTGCAGCGCCTCGGCCCCGGCGCGGACCGGGTCCACGGTGACGTGCAGGGAATCGCCGAAGAGGACGACGCGCCGCACTCCGGAGACCGCCTGCAACACGCCGCGGCCGCGCCTCGCGTCATCGACGCGCACGCCATAGACCGCACCGGCGAGCCGTGCTTGCACGCGCTCGGGCGAATCCAGCGCCACGATGCGGCCCTGGTGCAGCAACGCCACCCGGTCCATGCGCTCCGCTTCGTCCATGTACGAAGTGCTGACCACAACGGTCGTCCCTCGGCTCACCATCTCGTGGACAATGAGCCAGAGCTGCCGGCGCGACACCGGGTCGACGCCGAAGGTCGGCTCGTCCAGGAGCAACAGGCGCGGCTGGTGGATCAGGGCACAGGAAAGGCCGAGCTTCTGCTTCATGCCTCCGGAGAGTTGTCCCGCGAGGCGGCTCTGGAAGGGGCCGAGTCCGGAGAAAGCGAACAGGCGCTCGCGGCGCGCCGGACGCTCGGCTCGCGGTACGCGGTAGAGATCGGCGTAAAAATCCAGGTTCTCTCGCACGGTGAGATCGGCATAGAGACCGAAACGCTGCGACATGTAGGCGAGCTCTCGTTTGACCGCCTCTGGAGCGCGCACGACGCTGTGGCCGAGAATCAAGGCGTCACCGGCCGTGGGCCGGAGCACCGCGGCCAGCAAGCGGAGCGTCGTCGTCTTGCCAGCGCCATCGGGACCGACGAGGCCGAAGAGCTCCCCGGGCGCCACGGTGAAGCTGAGAGCATCTACGGCGACGCGCTCGCCGAAGCGCCGGGTCAGCTCGAGCACTTGGACGGCGCTCTCGCCGCTCATGGCGCCATCTCCAGTCGCACGTCCACCGGCATGCCCGGCTTGAGATCGGAGCGCGGGTCTTCCAGGATGCGCACCTTCACCGCGTACACGAGCTTCACCCGTTCCTCCGTGGTCTGCACGGATTTAGGCGTGAACTCGGCTTCGCTGGCGATGAAGCTCACCTCGCCGCGATAGTCCTTGCCGGGGTAGGTGTCGCAGGTGATGAAGGCCGGGGCGCCCAAGCGCACCGCGGCCAGACGGTGCTCAGGGACGTAAATGCGCACCCAGCGATCGCCCCGATTCAGGACGGTGAGGATCGGCGTCCCGGCGGCGACGATCTCGCCCGGTTCGTGGTGGCGCACGCTGACGACGCCGGCGAAGGGCGCCCGGACCACCATGTGCTCCAGCATGGCGTCGATGACGCGGAGCGCCGCTTCGGCCTGCGCCAGCTGCGCCCGCTGCGCCGCGATCTTCTCTCGCCGCGGCCCGCTTCGCACCAGCTGCCAGTGTTGCTCCGCCTGTTGCTCCAGGCTGCGGGCCACGTCGAGAGCCAGCGCTGCCTTGTCCAGCGACTCCTGGCTCACCGCGCCGCCCTCGCGCAAGCGCCGCGTGCGCTCCAGGTCCCGCTCTGCATCCTCCCGGCGCTGCGCCGCCTCGGTCCGCGCCGCCTCTGCTTGCGTGATCTCCTCGCTGCGCGACCCCCGTTCCAGCTCGCTGAGGACGGCACGGTTGGCCTCGATCTCCGCCTGCGCCTGCTCGTGCCGCGCTTGCATCTCGGCGCGATCGAGACGGCCCAGTTCGTCCCCGACACCGACCGCGTCGCCCTCCCGCGCTCCCACGGTCTCGATGCGTCCGGCGGTTTGGAACCCCAACTGCGCTTCCGTGGCCTCCACAGTTCCCGAAGCGACGAAGGAGCCTTGAGGCGATCTGTCGCGCGAAAGCACTGCGTACGTGCCGATGCCGAGGACGAGGACGACAGGAGCCAACATGCGTTTCTTCGGCTTCATGGGCGGTTCTCCAGGTTGCGGCGTAGCCACTCCAGGTCGAGCTGGCCGCTGTGCAGGGCGAGCTCACTACGCGCGGCGATCTCGCGGTGACGCGAGTCGATGAGACGGGCTTGTGCATCGAGGAGGTCCGCTTCGGCATCGAGGTAATCCACCTGCGTTCCCGTCCCCGTCTCCAGAGTGAGCTTGCGGATGCGGACCACCTCGGCGAAGCGACGTACGGCGATGTCCAGGCTGGCACCACGGGCGCGAGCTTCCTCGACGTCGCTCCGCGCCTGGTCGAGGCCGCGGTCGATTTCGAGGGCCGCGGTCTCGGCGTCCGCGCTGGTGGCCTGCGCTTCGGCCCCAGCCGCGGCGATGGCCGCCCGCCGGGCACCGCCGGTGAACAGGGGATAGACGAGCTGCACACCGGCGCTCCACTCCAGGGCGTCGTTGCCTCCGTCGTCGTTCCAGTAATTCTCGCGCGCGAAGATTCCGAGTTCCGGCCAGCGTTCGCCCCGGGCTGCGGCGGCCGCGGCCTCGGACGCTGCCGCGGCAGCGCGCGCCTGTTGCAGGCGCGGGTTGCGTGCCTCGGCAGCGGCGGAGAGAGAGTCCGCCGGCGCCAGGATGGAATCGGCGAGCACGACGGGGACGAGCTCGCTCGCGCGGGTGGCTTCGGCCGGCACGTCGAGCAGGCGAGCCAGCTCTTGCTCGGCCAAGGCGAGCACCGCCACGCGCTCCACTCGGTCCGCTTCTGCCCGTTGTACCTCGGCATCTGCCTGCAGGCGATCCACCTCGGCCGCCCGGCCGGTAGCCAGCAGGTGTTCCACTCGGGTGCGCTCGGCACGCAATGCTTCGAGGCGGCGGTCGTGCGCTGCCAGCAGCTCGCGACGGCCCAGCACCTGCAGGTAGGAGAGGACGACGTTCTGGAGCATTTCCTGGGCCGTGGCGCCGGCGCTGGCGCCAGCAGCGCCGGCTCGGGCGCGCGCCTCGCGCACGCGCCCGCTGCGCGCGCCGTCGAAGACGGTGTACCCGAGCTCCAGCGTGGCGTGATAGAGCGTGCGCGCGAAGGGCGGGACCAGGCTCGGCGTGAAGCCGTGGATCGGATAGACGAGCATTGGCTCCTCGTAACGCGTCGCTGTACCGGACAGAGCTAGACTCGGAAACCAGTCGGCTTTGGCTACGCCGATCGCCTTCTGCGCCTGGTCGCGTCGCGCCGCCGCCGCCTGCACCGACGGGTACTGTGCCAGGGCCCGCTCCGCTGCGGCGTGCAGGGTGAGGGGTTCCGCCATCCCGCGGTCGGTCACGGCAAGTACCGCTGCCGTTGCGAAACCAAGCATTGCAGCCGTTCGCCGTCGCACCGCCCCGGACCTTCCGTTGCGGTCTCGCCTCGCAGGCGTCATCGCTCTTCTCCCTTCGCCGGGGAACTCAGGGCGCGCCGCACGAAACGCACCACGTCGTCCACCATTTGCGCCCGCACCGTCGAATCCTGCAGACCGAGCCCCAAGACCTCGCGCAGCGGCCGTTGCGCCAGTGCCGTGTAGATCGGCTGCGACACGATGCCAATGGCCAGGTGTCGCACGTCGCCGCTCACGATGGATCCGTCGCGCTGTCCCTCCTCGAGGCAGCCGCGCAGAGCGACAAAGACGCTCCCCATGACCGCACGGACGGGGAGCGGAATAGGACGCTCCAGGGCCAGTTCGCGCAGGATGAGCGCCGGCATGTCGGGGTGCTCCGCCAGGTGTTCGAAAAAAGCCCGGATGATCTGCTCGATGCGCTGGAGCGGCGAGCCCTGCGTGGCAGCGGCGTGCTCGATACGCTCCCGCAGCGGCTGCGTCGCCTGTTGCAGGACCTCGAGGTACAGTTTCTGTTTCGACTCGAAGTAATACGTGACCGCGCCCAGGTTGGCCCTGGCCGCGCGGGTGATGTTCCGCACCGAGGCGGCATCGTAACCATGACGGGCGAACTGGCGTCGAGCCGCTTGGAGCACCTGCCGGCGTGTCTCATTCATACGTTTGTATGATATGGCAGCCCACGGGACGCGTCAAGGGGGCGGCGCAGGCTAGGCCATCGGGTCGACCGGACCCAAGACCCCGGCCAGGCCGCCTCGATGCGGTTCAGCAGACGTTCTTTGACTCCGGGTGGAAGGCTCCCTATTTTTTCCGCCGGAAGGGGATGGAGAATGCGTTCTGCATTGGTTCCGTGGATCTTGACCCTCGGTGTGAGCAGCGTCTTCGCACAGGGTTTTCCGGCACCTCCCTACCTCAGGCACTGGGGAGGGCCGGGCAGCTTGCCGGGGCAGTTTTTCGAACCGGCGGACCTGGCTGTCGCTGGCGACGGAACGGTCTACGTCGTCGACCGCGGCAACCATCGCATCCAGCGCTTTACCGCCGAGGGGGCGTTTCTCCTCGAGTGGAGCCAGAGCACCGAACAGTCGTCATTCAATAACCCGACGGGGATCGACATCGATGCCTCGGGGAATGTCTACGTGGCGGATACCTCGATCCACCTCTTCACCGCCAGCGGAGCGTACACCCGGACGATCCGTGGGCCGACCTACCGCGTCGCCGTAGATGATGGGGAGGTCTATGGGGCCGTCTACGACAGTGTCTTCGTGGAGACTCCCACGGGACAGGTTCTGCGCGGGTGGACGATCCCCGAGGCATCCATGGGCAATCTCCACGCTGTCTGCCTGTTTGCGGACGGACGCCTGGCGGTGACCTGGCCGATCATGGACCGTATCTTCGTCATGGAACGCCATGGCAGCCAGCAAACGTCCTGGGGCGGCAACTTCGGCGTCCTGAACTCACTGGCAAGCGACGGGAAGCTGGTGTACGTAGCCGACCTCGGGCGCAGCGAGATCGTCGTTCTGACACTCGAGGGTACGGAGATCGGCAGCTTCCCGGTGACGGTGCCACAGCTCGGCGCCCTCCGTCCCGTCTCCATCGCTTTCAGTGACCAAGGCGAACTCTACGTCGTCGCGGATTCGTATGTCGTCGTGTACGCCGCGCCTACGGCGGTGGAATCGACGACCTGGTCGAAGATCAAGTCACTCTTCCGGTGACCGAGACTCTCGAGGAAGCCCTGAAGCTGAGACGTGCAGCCGCCGCTGGAAGCAGCAGGCGGTGCACTTCCTGACCGCCAGGACCGAGCTAGTGTAGGGAGATGGCGGCAGTTGAATCGAAAAGCGCCTCGGCAGGTGTCCGGGCGCGCAGCTCCGTCGCCACTTCCTCGGCCCGCTCCAGGACGCGGAGCAGGTTGAGCCCGGCGAGACGCTGCACGTCGCGGTCGGACCAGCCGCGGCGCAGGAGCTCGGCCAGCAAGGCGGGGAACTTGGACACATCTTCCAAGCCCAGCGTCCTGCCACGCATGCCGTCGAAATCGGAGCCCAGGCCCACGTGGTCGATGCCGGCAACGCGCACGACATGCTCGATGTGGTCGGCCACCTGCTGCAGAGTCGCCTGTGGTGCCGGGTGCTCGGCGCGCCAGCGCTCCAGATGCTCCTGCACCAGCGCCGTCTGTCCAGGGAGCCGGATGCCGAGCCGGGCCTTCTCGGCTTCTTCCTCCGCATCCCAGGCCATGACCTCGGCGGAGACGAACCGCGGCACGAAGGTCACCATGACCACGCCGCCGTTCGACGGCAGCCGGCGCAGCACGTCGTCGGGCACGTTGCGCAGGTGTTCCGTCAGCGCCCTGGTGGAGGAGTGGGAGAAGATCACCGGCGCGGCGCTCACGTCGAGAGCGTCGTGCATCGTCGCAGCCGAGACGTGCGAAAGGTCCACCAGCATGCCGAGACGGTTCATCTCGCGGACGATCTCGACGCCGAAGGGCGACAGACCATCCCGCGCCGGCTTGTCGCTGCAGGCGTCCGCCCAGGCGGTGTCTTTGTTGTGCGTCAGGGTCATGTAGCGGGCGCCGACGGCGTGCAGCTGGCGCAGCACCCCCAGGGAATTGGCGACGCTGTGCCCACCCTCCACACCGATGAGGCAGGCGATGTGTCCGCGCTTGTGGCAGCGCCGCACGTCCGCGGCGCCGCGGGCGAGCTCGAGATCCTCGGGATAGCGCTGCACCAGCCGGTGCACGAGATCGATCTGCTCGAGCACCTCCACCACGGCCTGGGCGGGCGCCTGCTCGGCGGGCACGTAGACAGACCAGAACTGCGCCCCCACGCCGCCGCGTCGCAGGCGTAGCAGGTCGGTTTGCAAGGTCTCCTGCGCCGCCGTGTCCTTGCCCACATCGAGCCGTGCCAGCTGTCCCTGCACCTTCTGGCGCAGTCGCCACGGCAGGTCGTTGTGCCCGTCCACCAGGGGCACGGAGCGGAGCAGCTGGCGCGCGCGCGCCTCCAGGTCCTCGGCCCCGGCGCTTCGCGTGATCAGCGTCACCAGGGCGAATAAACCGAGCATGACGAGGACATGACGCATCGGGGGCCTCCGAGCGCAGGGTGGTGCGATTCGAGAATCGCGCCGAGTCTACTCGATCCACGGCGGAGCGCGAGGGAGCTGGTGGGCGACGACGGGGGAGAGAGCCGCCGCGTCAGGGAAGGAGGATGAGTCGCGTGTCCGGCGGCAGCGAGCGATACAGATGCTGGGCGTCGGCGCGCTCGAGGACCAGTCTCAGGTGCGAGCGGCGCGTGGACAGCGCTTCACGGCATTCGGCGACCTTGTCGCGGACGGCAGCGGAGACACCGCGGAGGCCCGTCGCCGCCGTGCCGCGCGGCGAGGTCACGGTGAGAGTCAATTCGTCGCCGAAGCGCAGTCGATAGCTCGAGGGCACCGGCATCTCGTCGATGCTCGGCGGCGGCTGAAAGACCGGCAGCGTGCTGTCCGGGGCGTTCGGGTCCGGCGGGATGACCTCCAGGCGGATCTCCGGTCGCGGCGGATCCATGCGCACCGCCGGCCACGCAGTCCCGGGAAGGAAGCTGGCGTCGGCGAGGCGGACGAAGGCCACCCGCGGCACGCCTTGCTCGATGGCGAGCAGCGGGTACTCGTGGAGCGCCACCCCTGCGAGCTTGAGTCGCATGACGGCGTGCCCCGGATCGACCTCGAGATAGAAGGAGTCGCTTGCCGCCATCTCGAGTTGGAGAGCGAGGGCGGCTGCCGGATCAGGAGCCGGCGCCGGAGTCGCCGCGCGCGAGGCACTGTCGGGTTTGGCCTTGACCGCGACTGCCGCAGGCGCCAGAAGGAAGAGCGCCGCGAGCAGCCAGGCGGCGCCCAGCCGTTCCTGCTTTCTGCTCCTCGCTCTCTTCATACTCCTGCCCCCGCGCTCGCTGTGACGGCGAGCTTCAATAGATGTAGACGGGTGTGCCCACACGGACCAGCTCGTGCAGTTGCCGCAGGTCCTCGCGACCCAGACGGATGCAGCCGTGCGTCACGCTCCGGCCGAGCAGGCGCTCGTAGAGCGTGCCGTGGATCAGATAGCCGTCGCCGAAATACATGCCGTACTCCCCGAGCACGCCGGCCTCGAAGCGCTCGTTGGGATCCTTGGGGATCGGCTTCCCCTCCTCGACGAAGGCCCAGTCGGGTTTCTTCCAGATGGGGTTGCGCATGATGTTGAGGATGCGGAAATGGCCCCGCGGCGTGTCGAAGACCCAGTGCCTCTCGCCGCCGATGTCCTTGAGGATCATCCCGGAGCCGGAGGAACACATGGCGTCCAGCTTCAGTGCTTCGCCGTCGCGCAGGTACAAACGATTGTGCGCCGCATCGACGACGATGAACGGTTCCCGCGGCACGAAGCGCTGCAGCTTCGCTTGCAGCCGTTTCTCCGCCGCTCCGAGCTTGGCGTTGTCACCCTCACCGCCGAGCGGTATAGGCGTGTCCTCGTAGCCGCTGCCCCAGAGCAGCAGACCCAGGACGATGCCGACAAGGGCGCTCCCGAACACGACGGCGCCCCGCACGCGCCTGGGCGGCGGTGGCCGCCGCCGCGCTGGGGGTCGTTGCCGTGCTTCGGGTGGCGGGGGCAGCGGCGGGCGTGGCGATGGCTGCGGCGAGCGAGGCGGCGGCGGGCCGGGCACCGAGGGGGAAGGCCGAGGCGGTTGCGTCCCCGCCGGACCCGCCGGCGCGGGCCGAGACGAGGGTTGCTGCCCCGAAGTCGGCGGCGACGGCCGAGGCGGTGGCTGCTGTCCCGATGGGGGCTGCGGAGGCCGAGGCGCTGGTTGCTGCCCCGAGGTCGGCGGCGACGGCCGAGGCGGCGGCAACGATGGGGGCGCCGAACCCGCCGCGCCCGACGGCGGTGGTACCGGGCGTCTCGAGCGCCGGTCGCGGCTCATGGGATGACCTCGCTCTTCGCCGCGCGATAGCGCTCCACCAGCTCGAGGAACGGGCCGCCATCACCATGGCTACCGACGATGACGACCGGCGTGCCGATGCTCACGGCGTTGAACAGCTCGTCCATCTCGGGATTGGCAATGGCCACACAGCCCCGGGTCCAATCCTTCTGCCGGCCGCCTTCGCCGTGGATCTCGATCTGCCCGCCCGGAGCGCTCGCGCGGATCTTGCCCGAACGGCGCAGCCGGCGGAAGACCGCCAGGTCCTCGGCGGTGGGATAGTCCAGCAGCAGGGCCCGATGGTAGTGCGATTGCCCCACGTCCTTCTTCGCCACGATCCTGTACTTGCCTTCCGGCGTCGCCTGATCCCCCGAGGCGGTCTTGTCGGCGATGCTGTTGCTGCCGATGTCGGCGCGGTAGCGTTTGTTTGGCATGCCGCCGCGGTAGAGCGTCAGCGAGTGCGCCGCCTTGCTCACCACGATGGCCGTCTGCCCCGTGCGACGCGACCAGGCCACGGTTTCGTCCACCATGTGCCGCCAGCGCTCGACGAGCTGGGTGTCGGCATAGCGGCCGGCGCGCTCGGCGCACGCCTCGCCGACCCGGCTCGCCACCGTTTCGGACTCTGTCGCCAGGGCCTCGGCGTCGGCGTAGTGGCCTTCGCGCCAATGCTGCTTGGCTTCCTGCAGTCGGACCTGGGCCCTCGCGAGCAACGTTCGCTCGTAGAGCGAGAGCGGCATGAGCATGCCGAAGTCGCGCCCGATCGCCACCAGCTCCGTGGCCTGGTGGACCTGCATCTGGGCGCGTTCCTGCGCCGACTTCCGACGGTTCACCGCGGCCCGGGCCGCTTCCCAGGAGCGTTGTTCCGCTTGCGACAAGATCAACCGTGCCACCTCGAAGTTCCGCAGCGGCAGGAAACGGGCCGATTGCCGGCGGTACTCGAAAAGGCCCTGGGCGAGCGCCTTTTTGGCGGCGGCGAGCTGCCGGGGCGCCCAGCGCGCGGCGCCGCGCCGTTCGGCCTGTTCGTAGGCCCGCCACGCCGCTTGCCGGCCGAAGTCAGGAGGGCTCGTGCGTCCGGAAACGATGGGAACCAGGGCCGCGGCCGTGAGCCCCAGGAGGAGACAGGCGGCGCTGGCGAGGAGGAGATTGCGTTTCGCCCGCAAGAGGGCCGGGGGAATCGCCCAGAGCCGCAGCCGCAGCTGGAGCCGCGGGGGGAGCTTCTGGAAGGCGCGCCGGAAGAAGCGGCGCAGCGCGGAAAGTCCGGGCCCGAACCAAGCCGCGAGCCAGGCGCAGAGACAGTCGCTCAGGAAGAGAACGGGAGTGGCGAAATGCCGCAGCATCGCGCCCGCCCGGCGGAGGAATCGGGGGAGCACGAAATGGAAGTGCATGCGCTTCGCGCGCAGCTTTCGGAGCCGGCGGAGGGCTTCCATAATGTCGCAGTCACGGTGTACCCGTTCGGACGGACGGGCCCTCCCGGACGGAGGCACGGACCGTGCCTCCGCCCAGGGGACCCTTCAGAGTAATCGGAAGGATGCCGCGACGCTACTTCTTGGCGGCGGCCTTCATCTGGATGGCTTGCTCGATGCTGGACTTCACCGACGCGATGGTGGAGTTCGCGGCCTGCACCTTGGTGCGGGCCTCCATCAGCTTGTCCTGATCCAGGAGCGCCTGCGCCTCGTCGATGGCGGTCCCGGCCGCGGTCAGGTCGGAACCCATGACCTGCAGGTCCAGCGTGGTGCCTTTGCCCCTGGGAGCTTTCTCCAGCATGCCCTGCGCCTCGGTGAGCATGGTGCGGGACTCGCCGATCATGCTCGTCACTTCCTGGCGGATGCGGTTCTTGTTCTCCACCGCCTGGGTGGCCGCCGTCTGCGCCGCCGTGGTGGCTTCGGCGACCATCGTCTTCGCCTTGTCGTACTTGCGGAAGAGGGCGAACTTGCCTTCTTGGAGCTTCACTTCTTCCTCGTAGGCCGACGTCGCGCTCCGCGCCGACTGCATCGCCTCGGGGGCATACGCCTCCGCCTCCGCCTTGGTGGCTTCCGCCATCGCGGCCTTGGCGGCTTCGATCTCTACGGTCGGAGGTTTCGAACAGCCCGCCAAGGCAAGCACCAGAATCGCCAACAGACTCGACACACGAACGACTTTCCGCATGGCTCCACTCCGTTTGGGGGTCAAACCTGAGCTTCGGTGGACTCGGGATGTCCTGGACGTGGCGCCGCCCTTGCGGAGCCGGCGCGAAGCAGGATTCCGACGACCCGTCGGACTCGCGTTGACCTGGACCACTTGAAGAGCGGCTCCTTACGCAGGCCGCTCCCGGTCGGACGGACGATTCCGCCGCCGGACCAGGGGGTTCGACACCCCCACGACAGCTCTGCGGCTTGATACCCCCCCTCTGCGGGCAGTGTCAAGGGTCGTTTTACCCAGACGCAGCCTGGGCGCGGCCCGCAGCCGCGCTGCCTCTGGCCTGCAGGAAATCCAGCAAGGGAAACCCCGGGGCCCGCCATGGGGCCGGTCCCTAGGCTCGAGGGTCGCGGAGGGGGGCTCCGTTCGTGGCACCGGGTTGTCTGGAGGCGGCAGGAAAGCGCGAGGGCCCGGTGCGGCGCCTTTGGAGGCGGACGCCGCAGCCGGGCCCGATGCTGCTCCTCGAGGAGTGGAGCGAACGAGTTCTGGCTACTTGAGCAGGATGAGTTTCTGCTTCACCACCCGGGTGGCCGTCTCGAGGCGCACGAAGTGGACGCCGCTCGAAGTGTCCTGCCCGAGGACGCCCTGACCATCCCAGAGCAGCTCGTGCCGCCCTTTCTCCATAACGCCGTCGGCGAGCACGGCGAGGACCCGGCCGCGCACGTCGTGAATGGTGACCTTCACCGGACCCGTCGCCTCCAGGTCGAAGGCGAGTCGGGTGCGCGGGTTGAACGGGTTGGGCGTGGCCGCGATCTCCTGGATCCGGCGCGGGAGGATCTGCCGCTCGATGGTGCCGTAGGGGAAGTCGATGTCCGCCAGCGTCGCCCCGGCCGTCACCGTCAGGGGCTGTGCCGTGGAAAGTTGGATCGTGCCGCCGTAGTAGCGAGGCGTGAACTCCGGGTACAGCGAGCCCGGATTGGCGCGTACGACGAAGGTGCTCGCCGGGATCGGGCCGATCCGGTAATGGCCGCCGGCATCGGTGTTGGTGTCCAACGAGGGCAGCACCTCACCCGCCGGCGTGTACACGTCGATGCTCACCCCTGCCATGGGATCGCCCATCCGCGTGGCCACGGTGCCGCTGATCCAGCCGCCGGGCCGCAAGGCGAAGTCGATGCTGCCCGCGCTCGAGCCCGCTTGCACGGCGATCGGCGTCGCCTGCGAGGCCAGCATGACACCGGTGTGGTACTGGAAGGCGAGCCCGAGTTCCGGGACCCCGTCGCAGCGCACGATGTAGGCACCGGTCGGCACGGCACCGGCGAGGTAGGTGCCGTCCGCCTCGCTGTGCGTCCGCGCCACCCGGGTGTTCCCGGACCACACGTCGATGCCGACGTTCGCCAGGGGTTGGCCGGTGCTCGCGTCGGTCACGGTGCCGCCGAGGGTACCGCCGAGCGGCAGGCTGATGGAAACACCCGAGGCGGTGGTGCCCCTGGAGACGGCGACGCGAGCGGCAGAAGCGATCTGGCTCGTGTCACCGAAATAGGTATCCAGGCAACCCTGCGCCGCGGTGGGATCGGCCAAGACGTAGTACAGGCCATCGGGCAGCGAGCTGACCCGATAGACGCCGTGGACATCGGTGGTGGCGTCGGCCTCGTCGAGGAAGACGCCGTTCTGATCGAAGACGTCGATGTCCACTCCGGCGAGCGGTGCGCCGGTCGCCCGGTCGGTGACCACGCCGTTCAACGAACCTCCCAGGTCGAGCTTGAACTCGAGGCCCAGCGCGTCGCCGCCGGCGACGTGCACCAGCTGCGAGCCGGAGAGCGCGACGGAGCCGCCGTAGAACTCGGCGAGGTAATCGGAGTTCCCCGAGGGATCGGCGCGGAGATAGAAGTTGCCGTCCGGGACCGGACCCACGGTGAAGAAACCGTCCAAGTCGGTGATGGCGTCGACATGGTCGACGAAGGAGCCGTCGGCACCGTAGAGGTCGAGATCCACGCCGGCGAGGGGCGCGCCGGTGATGGCGTCCACCACGCGGCCGCGGCAGTGATGGCCACGGGAGATATAAAAGTCCAGGTTCACCACGCCGTTGCTGCGCACTTGCACGGAAAAGGCCTGGGACTGCAGGAACACCTCAGGGTAGTACTGCACCGGGTAGCCTTGCGTGAGCGAGGGATCGACGCGCACGTAGTAGCGCCCTGCCGGTAGCGGCTCGAGGAGGAAGCTGCCGTCTTCGGCGGAGTTGTCGTCGTTGGGCATGCCCGGGGTGTCGATCCCCAGCACCTGCTCGAGTTGGATGTTGAAGACATCTAGATCCATACGACCCAGAGGCTGGCCCGTTTGGGCGTCGCGTATGGTACCCGTGATGCTTCCCCCTTGCGCCACCGACCACGGCAGGGCCAGGAGCAGGACGACGAAGAGGAGTTTCCTCGCAGCGAAGATGAAACCAACGGAATTAGACATGGGAGATCGTAATCCCTTGTGTGCCGAAGTGTGCCGAAGGCATGACCAGACCGTCTGGCCGGTGAGAACCCGAGGCGATCCACGGGGAGAGGTGAGAGCAGGGCGCCGCGGCGCGAGCCGTGACGTACTGCATTCATTGTAGAAAGAACCGAAGCGCGGACACAATCGTTGTCCGCGTCGTTTCCCGCTCTGCCTCGCCGGGGAAACGCACGCCGCCTTAGTGCGCCGAATGACGCGATGGGCTAGACTGGTCCGGCGTTTCCCGTCGGTTCCCAGGAGGTCCCATGCGTCCGTTGCGCGCCGCCGTCTGCCTTCTCGTCGTGCCTTGGCTCCTTCCTTCTGCGACGGCCGGCGCCGCCACCTTCCCCCGCGCCGAGGCGACGAAGCGTGCCGTGGCGCGGCTGGTGGAGCTGCACGGGCCGGCGCAGCAGCAACGCATCGAGAGCGGCGTGCAGCAGGCGGCGCGGCTGTGGCGCGCCGAAGACGGGGACGTGAACGCCTTCGTCGACTTCGCCGTCGAGCAGTTCCAGGCCGAGCCTGCGGCGCTGGACGACACCTTCGCCTCCCTGGAGCGGGCGATGGAGATGATCGACGGGCATTTCGTCTCCATGGGGCGGGAGCTCAAGCACCACATGGATGTCGAGGCCGGTCCGATCCGTCCGGTGGATCGTTTGCTCGGCGCCTACGATGCTTCGGCGCACGTGAGCGAGGATCTCTTCGGCGCCAAAGTCGCCTTCGTGGCGCTCCTCAACTTCCCGGGCAGCAGCCTCGAGGAACGTCTCACCGCTGGGCCGCAGTGGTCGCGGCGGCGCTGGGCCGAGGCCCGCTTGCTCGGGCGCTTCGAGCAACGGGTGCCGGCGGCGGCGCAGCAGGCACTGAGCGCCTCGGTGGCCCGGGCCGATGCCTACATCTCCGACTACAACTTGTACCTGCATCACTGGCTGACCGCGGACGGCCAGCGACTCTTTCCCACCGGGCTCCGCCTCATCAGCCACTGGGGTCTGCGTGACGAGCTGAAGGCGCACTACGGCGAGGCGCAGGGAATCGAGAAGCAGCGTCTCATCGCCCAGGTGATGGAAGCCATCGTGCGCCAGGAGATCCCGCAGGCGGTGATCAACAACCCGCGTTTCGACTGGACGCCGGTCACCGGGAAGGTGAGCGTCTCCCCGGTGCAGGACGGCGAGCCGCCGGCGGGCGCGGGCACGAACCCCGATGGGGCCCGCGAGCCCGACACACGTTACCGCCTGCTCCTCGACATCTTCCAGGCCATGCGCCAGGTGGACCCCTACGTGCCCCAGGCGCCCACGGCCATCGCGCGCAGCTTCGACGTGGAACGGGAGATCCCGCTCGCCACCGTGCGCGCCATGTTCGAGGCGCTCTTCCAAAGCCCCGTGGCCGGCGACGTGGCGCACCTGATCGAGACGCGTCTCGGCCGCCCCCTCGAGCCCTTCGACCTCTGGTACGCCGGCTTCAAACCGAGGGTGCAATACGCCGAAGCCGATCTGGACGCCAAGACCCGCAAGCGTTACCCCACCTCGGCGGCGTTCGGCGCCGACATCCCGCGGCTCCTCCGTGACCTCGGCTTCAGCGCCGAGACGGCGGGGATGCTGGCCACGCACATCGTCGTCGACCCGTCCCGCGGCGCCGGTCATGCTCTCGGCGCCGGACGCCGCGACGACAGTGCGCACCTGCGCACTCGGGTCGGCGCCGACGGCATGGACTACAAGGGCTACAACATCGCGGTGCACGAGCTCGGCCACAACGTCGAGCAAGTGTTCTCGCTCAACGGCATCGATCACACCCTGCTGCAGGGCGTGCCGGGAAATGCGTTCACCGAGGCCCTCGCTTTCGTCTTCCAGGAGCGGGACCTGGAGCTCTTGGGGATGGCGCAGAAGAGCGACGACAACCACCACCTGCGCGCGCTGGAAGCGTACTGGGGCGCCTGCGAGATCGGCGCCGTGGCCTTGCTCGACGTGGCGGTATGGGAGTGGATGTACGCACACCGGTCGGCGACGCCGGCGGAGCTGCGCGGCGCCACCGTGCGCCTCGCCGGCGAGGTTTGGGAGCGCACTTTCGGGCCCCTGATGCACGGCCAGCCTTCGGTGCTCCTCGGCATCTACTCGCACATGCTCGCCTATCCGCTCTATCTGGCGAACTACCCCCTGGGACACCTCATCGCCTTCCAGCTGGAACAACATTTCCAGGGCGCCGACTTGGCGGCGGAGTTCGAAAGAGTGTGCAAGCAGGGCCGGGTGACCCCGGATCTGTGGATGCGGGGCGCCGTGGGCGCGCCGCTGCAAGCGGAGCCGCTCCTGCAGGCGGCGGCAGCCGCGGTGGCGGCGCTCCAGCCCCAGGGCGCCGGGGCGCGCTGAAACGGAGCGGCAGCATGAGCACGCGCAGCACCACCACCACCACGGCCGCCGCCAGCGCCGCGGCCCTACAGCCGGAATATGCCGCTGTTCGCGCCGCCACCGTGGCGCTGTGTGCTCCCCTCGCCGTCGAGGATCACGTGGTGCAGACGATGGCCGATGTGAGCCCGCCGAAGTGGCACCTGGCGCACACGACCTGGTTCTTCGAGACCTTCGTGCTCGCCCAGTTCGTCCCCGACTATCGGCCAGTGCACCCGCTCTATCGCACCTTGTTCAATTCGTACTATGAGGCCGTCGGTGCCCGTCATCCGCGCGCCGAGCGCGGCTTGCTGTCACGCCCCACGGTGCGGGAGGTGCTGGATTACCGCCGGCACGTGGACGCCCGCATCCACGATCTGTTGCTGCGACTGCCCGCGGAGCACGAGAACGAGCTCTGCCGCCGCCTCATCCTGGGGTTGCATCACGAGCAGCAGCACCAGGAGCTCCTGCTCGTGGACATCAAGCACATCTTCGCCACCAATCCGCTCCAACCGGTGTACCGCGCCGCCCCGACCGGCGCCACTCAGCCCGTGGCGCCGCTCCGCTGGCACCCCTTCGCCGGTGGCCTGCTCGAGTTCGGCCACGCCGGCCCGGGCTTCGCTTTCGACAACGAGTCGCCGCGGCACCGAGTGTTCCTCGCGCCCTTCGCCCTCGCCGATCGTTGCGTCAGCAACGGCGAATACCTGGAATTCATCGCCGCGGGCGGCTACGAGCGCCCCGAGCTCTGGCTCGCCGACGGCTGGGCCACGGTGGCGAACGGCGATTGGCGGGCGCCGCTCTACTGGCAGGAGCGCGACGGCGCTTGGTTCGAATTCACCCTGAGCGGGCCGCGACCGCTGCGGCTGGACGAGCCCGTGGTGCACGTGAGCTACTACGAAGCCGATGCCTTCGCCCGCTGGCGCCAGGCGCGCTTGCCCAGCGAGTTCGAGTGGGAGCTCGCGGCGCAGTCATCGCCCCGGGAAGGCAACTTCGTCGAATCCGGCGCTCTGCAACCCCGGCCCGCCCACGCGCCCGCCTTGGCGACCGCGTCGGGACGTGGATCCACCCAAGGTTTGCGCCAAATTTTCGGCGATGTCTGGGAGCTGACGCGCAGCGATTACGCGCCCTATCCGGGCTATCGCGCGCCGCGCGGAGCGCTCGGCGAGTACAACGGCAAGTTCATGAGCGGACAGGTGGTGTTGCGCGGGGGCTCGTGCGCCACGCCGCGGTCGCACATCCGCGCCACCTACCGCAACTTCTTCTATCCCCACCAGCGCTGGAACTTCCAGGGGCTGCGCCTGGCGCAGGACGCCTGAAGCACGGCGCGACGGCGCTCAGTCGAAGGGCGAGTGGCCGCTCTTCGCCGGCTGGTAGAACGGATTCTGTCCCGCCGCGTGATCCGTCGTGTCCAGGACTTCGGCGATCTCGGGCACGGCGCCGACGATGGACTTCTCGATCCCCTGCTTCAGCGTCACGCTCACCATGCCGCAGCCCTGGCAGCCGCCGCCGAGGCGGATGTAGGCCTTGCCGTCCCGCACGTCGAGGAGTGCCACGTAGCCGCCGTGGGTGGCGACTCCAGGATTGATCTCTGTGTCGATGACGCGCTGCACCTTGAGCGCCACGGGATCGCGCCACAGCGGATTGGGATTGTCGATCTTGAAGCCTTGCCCGCCGGCCTGCAGGACGAAGTCGAGGGTGGCGCCCTTCAGGTCTTCCTGGCTCGGTCCGTCCACGAGGACGGTGAGAGCGCCGCTCGACACCACCACGTCGGTGGCGGACTTCTCGTCCAGGCGCAAGAGGGTGAGCTCGTACTCGAAACCCTGGGCGCCGCGCCCGCTGATCGCCAGACGCAGGCAGTGATCCTTGCCTTCCTGAGACTCCAGGATCTCGCTCAGCTGTTTGCTCGCCGCCTCGGTGATCGTGATCATCGCCCTCTCCTCGTGCTCATCGCCCTTCCCTCCGTGACGGGGTTGCCGTCGAGCCGTGCGGCGGCGCCGCGGCGTCTTCGATCTCCAGCACCAGGCGCGCGTGACTGCGGCGCAGCGCTGCCTCCACTGCTTCGGGCGTCGCGGCGCGGGCGAAGAGAAAGCCGAGGTAGCGCCCGCCTTCCGGGGGTGGCAGCACCGGCTGTCCGCTGGCGACGGTAAGGCGCACGTCCTCCACGTGCTCCACCTCCCGAGCCGCCTCCACGCCACCGACCCGCCTCAGGATACCAGCCCGGGGGATGGGAATCATCATCACTCCAGCGGCGCGCGGCTCGCGCTCGAGGGCAGCGGTGTCGCGGCCCAGGGCCTGGCGCAAGACCAGCTCTTCCAGGGACACCTCCCCGGCGCCGAAGCGGAGCGCCCGGGCGCAGAGGCCGCCGATGGAACGCGGCGCCGCTTCCAAGAGAGTGGTCCCCGCGGCGTTGCAACGCACTTCGGCGTGCAGCGGCCCGGTGCGGAGACCGAGCGCCCGCGCGGCAGCGCGCACCGTGTCCACCACCTCGGACTGCAACGCCCGCGGCTGGCGGGACGGCGTGACGTAGATCGTCTCCTGGAAGAACGGCCCCTCCAGGGGGTCGGGCTTGTCGAAGAGGGCGAGTGTCCGGAGCTCGCCGTCTTGCAGCAGACCTTCGAGCGCCATCTCCAGGCCGGGAATGTAGTCCTCCACCAGAATCTGCTGGGTGTGCTCGGCGTCGCGCAGATCCGGTCCGGAGAGGATGGCGGCGAGACGGGAAAAGGCGGCGACGAACTCCGCCGCCCCGTTGGCGCGGATGACGCCACGGCTGCCGGAGAGGGCGAGGGGCTTGACGACGCAGGGGTAGTCGACTCGAGCGGCGAGGCGCTCGGGATCGGAGTCGCGCGGCACAGCGCGGAAGCCCGGCACCAGCAGACCCGCCGCCTGCAGCGCTCGACGAGTGGACAACTTGTCGCGCGCCGTCCGTACCGCGTCCACGCTGTTGTGAGCGAGGCCGAGAGACTGGGCCAGGTGCGCTGCCAGGACCACGCCCTCGTCGTCCGCGGCGACGATCGCCGTGAGCGGTGTCGACGCGGCGAAGGTCAGCACCTGGCGCACTGCCGTTTCGAGGTCCGCGAAGGGGAGCGCCAGGTGACCTTGGGGATGCAGGGAAGCGAGTGCCTGGGGCCGGTCGCTGCCGACGACGACTTCGACAGCCAAAGTACGGGCGGCGGCGAGAAAGGCCTCCGCCTTGTAGGTCGTGGTCGTCATCAGGAGGAGGAGTCGATCCACGAGCGCTCCCGGCGGCTTGGCGTCGTGCGCTCGCATTCTAGCATCGGCTGGATGCGTGCGGCGGGCCGGGTCGCCTCGTCCCGCCCCGTGTCCGTGGCGAGCCCGACACCGCACGCTTGCCCGTTCGTTCGCTGCCACCGGCATGAGAATGCCGGGCGGTCGCGCGAGGGGAGGGGAGGGGACGGTGCCTCCGCCGGAGCACCGTCCCCATCGGACCGTCGGTGGCCGTCGCCGCCGCCGGTGTTGCCGGATCGAACGCGGTATCGCGCCCGCGCGTCGTCGTCGTCGCTCTCTGCCGGGCGATCCGTCGCCGCTGCAGCAAAGGCGCTTCACGTCGATGGCGACACTGCGGCGGCGGAAAGCCAGCGGGATGCCAACGCCACGCTGGCCCGCAGCGACATCTGGGTGTCGCATCGAAGTCCGTATATGTACTCGGATTACGGCGGGCGACCTGCGGTGGAGGCGTGGAGCGCCACGAGCCGCCGCGGGCCGCCTGCGACAGAATGATCCGCGCGGCACGGCGAGAACGCCGGAGGCATGACAGGATGTCGCCGGAAACAGCGCGCCGTCGCACCCGCAGGGCTTCCGCCCCCTGCATCGAGCCGCTATCATCCGCTCCGCGAGGCGCGCGTGGGCGCGCCGGACGACGGGAGCGCACCATCTCCGCCGCCAAGACAGAGCCGCGATCGACGCCGCTCGAGGCGCAGCACCGGCAGTGCGGCGCCCGCATGGTGGAGTTCGCCGGCTGGTCGATGCCCATCCAGTACGACGGCCTGATCAAGGAGCACGAGCGCGTGCGCCGCGCCGCCGGGCTCTTCGACGTCAGCCACATGGGCGAGCTCTTCTTCAGCGGTCCCGGCGCCCTGACCACGCTCGACCGGCTGGCGACCAACGACGTCGCCGCGCTCGTCGATGGCCAGGTGCTCTACACGCCGCTCTGCAATCCTCGTGGCGGCGTGCGCGACGATGTCCTCGTCTACCGCATGGATGGCAACCGTTTCATGATGGTGGTCAACGCCGCCAACATGGCGAAGATCCTCGCCTGGTCCCGGGAGCACCTGCAGCCACAGACGGAGCTCCAGGACCGCAGCGACGAGGTGGCTCTCCTCGCCTTGCAAGGCCCGCGCAGCCCGGATATCCTGCGCCGCTCGCGCCTCCTCGGCGACCTGGGTGAGCGTGCGGCGACGCTGCCCTACTATCGTTTCCTCGCTGGAGCGGGAGAGGTGCTGGCGGTGTCGCGCACCGGCTATACCGGCGAAAGGGGCTACGAGATCTACGTGCAGGCCTCCCGCGCCCCGGCTCTCTGGGAGGATCTCCTGGCCCAGGGTGGCGAGCTGGGCCTGGGGCCGGCGGGGCTCGGAGCCCGGGACACTTTGCGCTTCGAGGTGGCGTACTGCCTCTACGGGCACGAGCTGGAGGAGGACACTTCGCCTCTGGAAGCCGGGCTCGGCTGGACGGTGAAGCTGAAGAAGCCGGACTTCATCGGCCGGGAGGCGCTCGTACGTCAAAAAGAGCAGGGCGTGCCGCGACGGCTTCTCGGCCTCGAGCTGGCCGATCGAGTCATCGCCCGCGCCGGCTTCGCAGTCCGCGGCCAGGGTCGAGAGGTGGGGAAGGTGACCAGCGGCACCTTCGCACCCAGCCTCGGCCGCAGTCTGGCACTGGCGCTGGTGCAGAGCGACGCCGCCGAGGCGCCGCTCGCCGTGGTCGTGCGCGGCCGCGAGGTGGGGGCGCGCCGCGTGGCGCTACCGTTCCACGCTCCGAGCGCGCAGGCGTGAGGTCCGTGGACCGGGGCTCGCGAATCCAGGAGGAAAGAAGGACATGCCGTACATCCCCCGGCAGCTCAGGTACACGCAGGAACACGAGTGGGTGAGTCTCGAGGAGGACGGCACCGCCACCATCGGCATCAGCGACTTCGCCCAGTCCGAGCTCGGAGACATCGTCTTCGTCGAGCTGCCCGAAGAAGGGGACAAGCTGGTGCAGATGGAATCCTTCGGTACCATCGAAGCGGTGAAGACCGTGAGCGACCTCTATTCCCCCGTCTCCGGCGAGGTCGTGGCGGTCAACAAGCAGCTCGTGGACCTGCCCACGCTGATCAACGAAAGCCCCTACGACGACGGCTGGCTCGTGAAGGTGCGCCTCGACGATCCACGCGAGCTCGAACGCCTGCTCACCGCGGAGCAGTACAACGAGCAGATCGGCCAGGCGGACTGATTCCGCTCTCGACGACGCACCGCCGCGAAGCCCCGGTTCTTCTCCTGCTCTTGCTCGCTGCCGCCCTGCTCGCCCCCGGTTGCGAACACAAGGCGGCCCCTGTGCCGGTGACGCCGGAGCCGGGCGGCAGCTTGGCGATCGCCATCCTGGAACCCTTCGATTTCTTGACCCCGGTGCGCGCCGTGCGCCCGGCCACCGAGGAATTCATGGTGCACGTGACGCCGCCGCTCGGCCGGGTCACGGAGCAGGGAGACATCCAGTGGCTCATGGCGCGGGCGCCGCGCCCGCTGCAGCCGGGTCTCCTCTTTCGCCTGCGCCCCGCTTTCTGGGAGGACGGCGTGCCGGTGACCGCCGCCGACTTCGCCCTCACCGTGCACGTCATGCTGCATCCCGGAGC